>Ga0247734_1001790_pt1 | contig 15527 bp, 11 predicted proteins | sample UWRJL103311B2_FD_180933 | JGI IMG/M metagenome (GOLD analysis project Ga0247734, IMG submission 180933) | Plant litter microbial communities from Arlington Agricultural Research Station in Wisconsin, United States - UWRJ-L103-311B-2 | ecosystem: Environmental > Terrestrial > Plant litter >... | reverse complement strand
ATGTCATGCTCCTCGGTACAGCAGATGTCCTTCCATCGGCGCGAAGGCCCCTAAGCCCGCGTATTTTTGCTTGTATTGCTTCTCAACGGCGACCTCCGACTACCTCTTCCCCTCGCGTTTACCTTCGCAACCAGTCATTTTCAGTCCTGAGGTGCTCCGCATGGAGTCTTGCGGCCCCACAGATCACTCATAGTATGAAGTGACAGTCGTACGACAACGAGGATGAACCGGTTCGGCTCTGCAAACAGCGTTTATTCACATATGCTCGGGACCCTTGCTTACCCGGGACCATTGTATTCTTTTAGTTATATCTAGACCTTCATCCTCATTTGATACGTCACCATACTCAATCAAACACTCTCTACCAAAACCTTGGGATATCAACTGATTATCCTTCCACTTGAGCCTCATACTTGCGGCTCAGACCACACTCAAGTCAACTTGAGTCTACTTGAGTCCATACTACATCCATACTGCAGGGGAATAAATACAGCATCCCCTACCTCCGTCGCTTAGCTTTTCAGAGTTCCTTAACCCAATGGCGATTTGCCAGAACCCTACCGTCGACTATTTCTCAAAGTTGGCACACAGATCAGAAGTAAGTTGCTGATATATTTTTGTTAAGCCCCCAATAAATACTCCTCTCCTTTCAGCCATATCTAGCATAATATGGTTATGCTTAATAACATGAATTTCCCATCAGACATACCTACTGTCCTCCTGCTAATACATATACAGAATACCTCTATTGACTCATATCCTTCTTCCTACGGCCTCACACCCCCAGAGTCCTGTGACGAGATTCTCCCATCCCCTGTCTCCCCCGATTGTCAGACCTACAACCTCCCAAGAACAACCGAAAAATCGGATCAGATCTTCAACTTTGGCAGTTTCGACGACTGGATGGGTTGGGACGATTCTGATCCTGCGGATCACGCACTTTCACCTACCAGTGACTTCTATCCTGAGTTCAAACAGGAATCGGAACCTACGGGCATGGCGGCACTCACTACCAGACGAGAGTCCGCCTCAAAGAACATCAACCCAGCAAGAATTCAGGAAGAAACCTTCCAATTTGGAGACGACACTTTAGACAATGAGGCTCTATTCCAATCTCCATCATCAATGTTCTCGGATCCACCCCAAAACCTCTACTCCACACCTTTAGCCTGGTCAACTCCTACAGCGCCAGTCACCGCTAGACCATATACTCGGCTTACACCAGCTGAAGAGTCACAGCTAAGAGCCATTGCCATGCCATCCCTAGCAACTGCGACTATCTCAAGACCAAGTTTGAGTACATTCACAAGATCTTCCTCGTCCGCATCGAGTCCTGAACCTTCGACTCGACTTCAAAACAGGAGGAAGAGAAAGAACTCAATAGAAGAAGATGAGGACGAAGATATGAGCGACGGGGAAGTTACTCGAAGTGGCAAGCCCCTAAAGAAAACAGCTCATAACATGATCGAAAAACGCTACCGGACAAACCTCAACGACAAGATCGCTCTTCTACGAGACTCGGTACCTAGTTTACGAGTGGCATCAAAAGGAAAGGGCAATTCAGTAAAAGATGAGGACCTCCAAGGTCTGACGCCAGCTCACAAGCTGAACAAAGTAATTACAACCTACTCAAATATTCCCAAATCTGGCTAATTTCTCTTTAGGCAACGGTCTTATCAAAAGCTACAGAATACATAGCGCATCTTGAGAAGCGTAACAGGATCATTGAGAAAGAAAATTCAACCCTCAAATCTCGGATTGAGGCTTTCGAGATCTTGATTCAAAACCATCAGGTGCAGCCGCAGCCACAGCAGATGCCTAATCGGATGAACGGCACTAGACAACAACAGGGAAAGTACGGGCACAGCTTCGAAAGAATTTTGAGCTGAAGAAACGGGTGAAGCAAAAATGAATGACTAGAGAATGGTTCTCATGTAAGGATTTTACATATGGTGACGCTGTGACACGAGTCAAACGCACCGGGGAGTTGGATGATCAGAAAAGGACGGTAGGAGTTCAGGAGTCGTGTCTACTTTGTACACATTCTATCATTTTTTGGAGGATTTGGTATGGAAAATCCACTACAATATACCCATAAGAACGGAAGAACAGAACACGGTGGCCAAATCTATAGGTTGGCCTTAAAAAGGGGAATTTTCCCAATCAAGAAATATCAAAACATTTCAACCAGAAATTATGACTCCCTCTCATGAGAAGGTTATTTCTTATCTACACACACCCTGTACTACTGTACATTCGCGAGCTGCAGGAAACCCCTGAGAAGCTAAGCGAAAAGCAGACCACTTTTGCCACCATCATGCCACTATCAGGTGATTATCAGACGATGAATCTGCGGCTACATAATACGGGAATTGGAACGGTACATCGAAGAGATTAACTCTAAACACTTGCTCAACTTTCTTGTTTTAAGTTCTGTCCGACGTTTAGACTTCTGTTCCAATGCTTTCTCTCATGCTTGACACACTCGACACATAAAAGCCGCATGAAGTCACCTGACCGTACATAATAAGCGAGAGAGAAAAGGGGTTTCCACGCGATCGGACTAACACTTTGCTAATCGTCTTGAATGCTGATAGGTTTGCAGGAGCTCATTGAAATTCAGCTATACCATCTGTTACTATGCAGCTTCGATTTACTATGCTTTGTAACTAATCTTGCTAGATGATTTTTTTAAAGCTAAGTATGAGTCTAAATTTAAGTTTAACCTTAAGTGGTATAATTTGTAAATAGAATTTATCAATAACATCCCAAGAAATCTTTCCCCTTAATGCATGACATATTATACGATATTTATAACCACCCAACCTTAATCACTCATCAGCTTCCCTATTCCATCCCTTCGTCTAGGAATCAATCCCACAATTTCTTTTCAAAAAAAAAAGAATAAGCTTCAGCCTCAACTCTTATTATTAAGCTTTTTAAGTGAAATTCCCAAGCCGGTTTAAATTTCCCTTTCCCCTTGGAGCGACGCGCTAATCTTTTTTAGCGAGCCAATCAATAGCCACTCTACTACAAGACCCTACAACGTCAGAACATCTGGAGGTTTAAAATTATCTAAACCTTACGTCGAGTCGAGTCTTTAAAGACCAAAAAATGGATTTGTCCTCCATTTTTATGTGGCTGTTTTGCTGCTACATGACAATACACTCTACCACGGCAGGGAAATTGTCTTTGCTTAAATAACAAGGCAAGGAAGGCTCTTAAGCCAGAAATAAAACATTGGCGTTTGTCAGGTCCCCCTTTTCAGCTTTTCTTACTTTCAGCAAAGCCTCTTTCTTTCCTAGGCTTCTTTGTACCCAAGCCCGCTTTCCACATTTCAACCATCCTTTTTCCCTTTGGGTTCAGCTCGATTCATCCCTTCCTTCCATTCCTTTCCATTCTTTCCATAAATTTGGGTGGCTTTTCTTTTCACGTCCCGTCTGTCTCGCGAAAGTTGTTCCTTTTCTAAAATCCACTCAAAACAAAAAGCGCCACGTGCTATCATTACCAACGCTCAATTCTATACACCCTCCCTCTGTTTTCTATTTTTATATTTTTGGAAAGGCATACCAGACAGCTAGCTATGTCTAGGAACAAGTTCAACCAATTAAAGATCGAAAAAGCAAAATCTTTGCTCCCGAATGGATTTGTTGCCTATTTTAAAGCCGTTCTTGGATAGGAGGGGTTTAATAAGTATGCATCTTTGAAATGGTTGCTATTGTTGCTTTTTGGATGATCGATGTTTGATAATCGTGGTTGTTGGTGCAATGAAAATAACAGGACTACCACCATACATACCACACCTGTTAGCTTCCTCTGAGGTATAGAAGACTACGTTTAAAGTATGTAGGTAGGTAATGCAAATCAATCACAAAGAAACTTCAAAGCACTTGATATCGCCTACTCTTGGACGTGAGCGCAAATACACTCTCATTGAGGGTATGCCAAAGCTTTATTTATAGAAGAAAACTGTACAGACAAGACAAGACATCCAACCAGTAATCAGTCAACCAACCAACCCATCGCTATCCCGAAAACTCCTATGTATATGCAATCATAAGCATCTGATCCTAACCTCGTAAAAATTTCCACCCTGCCCCATTTGGTCTTGCAATTCGTCTTTTTTCACGGGCTGTTCCCCGGTTTCTATATATCGTGGGCATGTTTATACAAACTCCTTCCTTTCGTCATTTCCGATTCTCGTGTCTCGCAAGTTCTCCCATATCTGCATCTATTGACTGATTCCTGCGTGGTTGTTGCCGTTGATAACATTTCTATCTCTCACGCTGCACCAGCGTCCATTCATACTGCATACTGTTAGCTTAGGATCGATGAAACGGTGCAAGAGGGAGAAACATACAACACGACCCTCCTCATCACCTGTATAAACCACCTGCGGCATTGGAGTGACACAAGTAATACTAGCATCAACATTGCCTCCATCTTCAGCTTTCCGCTTCGGATCACTGTGATCCAGTCTCTTCACCAACTCCAATTTCCATCCTGCCTTTCCCACAGCTTTCCGCCACACATTCACCACACCTCTTCGTTGACCCGTGAAGATGAGCTGATCTTCTAGCCATTCATTCCCCATGCCCTCGTAAAAGGCACAACTTGAGATCCAGTCGTCGTGGTCGGAGCATATGTTTTGGTCAAGGATGAGATCGCCGTTCAGTGTGTAAAGCGCAACTTTTTGACCACGACATAACATGATATCACCACTCACATCGTTAATTCTCGCGCACTCGATCGGCCGTCCACTACACAGCTTCCTCACAAACTCAAATCTATTCAGATCCCATAGAATGACTGTCCCATCCTCAGAAGCGGATAAGAGGGTGGAGAACGACTTTGAAACTGCTAGCACAGTAACTGGCGTCCTATGCCCGAAGAGTGAGGCGCGAGGCTGGAGCTCAACTGTCTTGGAAGCAGGGTTTAGGATGGTGTGAGCTGAAATAACACAATCCTCACCAGCTGTGATCAAGATCTGAGAACTGGCGAAAAGGGCACAGGATAGCTGTCCCTGGTGTATGTTTTCAAACAAACCTGCAAGTTTCTTTGAGTCGTTTGCAAAGAATCGGATGCTGTTGTCAGCGAAACCCCATTCGAGGTACTTGTCGTAATTTGGTGGGAGGTTGAGTCGAAATGCGGTAGCGCAAAGAAGACGGTCGAGTTTTGGAGAATAGATCAAAGATACCACACGTTCACTAGACTCCAAGAGAGGAAAAGGAAGTGGTGTTAGAGATTCAGAAGAGGTGTCTAGACGACGAGTTTTATGACGCATGTCTTCTCGAGCTTGGTGTGGTTTCGAGAACACTTGGTGTGGCGTTTGACCAAAGTTGTGAATGATGCCGATGGTTGCGAGACGTTCAATTGGGTCTTCGATGGTGTCAAGGTCTTTGGCACCATGGTAGGAGAGATGGTGGAAGACGTTGACAGAATCAACAGCCGCTTCTCCGCGTTGCTTGGAACCAAAGACAAGATCGATCCATTGGTGAAGATGTTTACTCACGTATGGACTTTCGAGAGCCTCTCGATGCTTTGCAATGAATATCTTGGGGTCGCCTTTGGCCCATGGTGGCAGGTCAACTGTGTCAATAGCTCCTCCAGTTCCTTGTCTCAATCCAAAGTTGTACCCGTTACTATTAGTTAGAAATTCAGGTAGATAGAAAAACTCTGGAATGAGTTCCCGCACATCGGTCATGTTGTCTCTAGATGCAGATTCCCAGGCCTTTTGTATAGAGAAGAACAGTCGATCTGGATGATCAAAATTACCTCCTTGAAGGAGAAGATAGGACTGGACGAAAGGTTGCAGTCTGATGAGGTACGAAGTTACAATCATTGCTGATGAATAATGAGTTCCGTAGTGGAAAGCCGGAGTATTCTGATCGCTCATATCCGCGAACGTCTTGTACCTTTCAATAAACTCGGCTTGACGGTTCGTATGTTGCGCACCCATGGGTTTTGATAAATCTCTGAACGATGCAGGGTTATTTAGATCAAGTTCTTCGCTGGTGTAGTCGGCTAGCACCCATGGGAAGACAGGATACTGCGTCAGGTCGTTGAAAGTACGTCCCGCCATAGTGTTGACCAGCATGAGATAGTGAAAGTTGGAAAGTTCCCCTTTAGCCCATCTACGCATTGCCGGATTCCAGGCCGAAGAGTTGAATATGTTCCCGAACTTGGAGCCGAAAGTTGCTGGTGACTCTTCAGCAACCTTGAGGGCCTCTAATCGCCAGCCATGCTCCGGGTTGGGAAGATTAGAGTTTCCACTAGAATGCGGAGCTTTGGAGCTGAGTTTCTGATATAAGTCATCCCGCAGAGCGGGAGAGATAGCCGTCATGAGATAACTGCGTCCATCCGTAAAGAATACTTCTACTGCGACATCTCTGAACAAAAAGCGACGTTTGGACATACTGATAACATCGCTCCACTTCCAACTTCTCGATTCCTGTTCTGTTCGAGCAGGCGGGGTTCTTTTTTCAGTGGTTTTCTGGCCGGCAATTAACTGTAGGTAGGGGTCTCGCTCCTCGTTTGGTGCTTGTGCAACATTCACGATTTCCCCGTCCGATCGTTGGAATACATTGTCGATGAGATATAGCGAGTCTTTACCAATGATCAGCAAGCCTTCAACTGCCTCAAGTCCGATGACTCGAGATATGTTGAAGACCTGTTGAACTTGGTCACCACGTTGAAGACTCCGCATAACTTTGCGATTCTTGTCCTCATACGCCTCATCGCCAGGGTCATTCGGATCGTCAACTAGCTCAAAATCTTCTTCCGCAATCACGTTCTCTGAGGATTCGTTAGGGCTCTCCTGAGGAACGGTCGGCCCGTCCTCTCCTATTGGGGTAGGTGGTGCAAACCCGCCTGGAGAGGGAGCGTTCTCACCAGGTGTGGGAACAGCTAGAAGCTTGTTTGGTGTTTTAGGAGGTAATCCATTCATCGCATCCGTCGCTCTCCGCTTAGGTTGATAATCATATAATGGGGCCGCACGGTCGGGCACCATACGCTGTCGCATTCGATTTCGTCCTTCCGTTCTATCAAGCTTCCATTTCACAATCTTATTGTCTTCGAATACAGCGCAGGGTCGCTTTAGCTCTCGGTCCATCTTTGAAAACGTTGATGCTAAGAAGGTAAAGTTATCTTGCTGATCTTGCTGTGCACGTTGGTGTTTGAGGTGCTCAGATTGGTAGATGTTCTTCATCCAGAGAGCTGAGGCAAGGTCGTGTCGGAGCAAGACATCCTCTTCATTCATATCCTCAGCATACCACTGCTTCAGCTTTTCCCTTCGTTTCGCAACGCGAGTCTTTGCAGTTTCTTCTGTTTTCGCATTTTCGGCATTCACGAAGTCTTCCCAGGTTCGGGACATGGCCCCGAAAAACAAAGAGTCCAATTCAACTCGATGTTCATCTACCCAGCCAACAAAAGCCTCATTATCCATTCCCATAAGTTTCTTAAAGCCAGAACTTAGATGTGCGAATTCGGTGGGCATGGTGTGGTGAAGCATGATGGAGGTTTCATCGGGTTTTTGAACGAGCATGATGCGCCAGAGATTAGCAGCAGTAAGTCGCACTTTCGGCCGAAGATCAACCAGTTTCAGATACAACTGATAGCATATGAGCTTTAATGCATCTTCATCGTCGTTGTCAGATGACAAAAAGACTGTTTGCCAGTACATGAGTTTGTCCATAAACGTGGCTACTTCGTCTTCAGGAACTGTCTTATTATCAAGCTCTGAAAGTCGTAATAAAACCACTCTTAGAAAGACAGTCTTCAGTGATGCAATTGCTTGGCTGCAAAGACGTACGCTTTTCATTTTAGCGATTTCTGGTCGCTGCAGATACTCCAACAAGGTCCCAATAAAATCAAGGAGAGGTTCAGCGCCGCTCAAAAACCAGCCTTCGAAAACAGCTTCGCCTATGTGGTTCACAAAACGTGCTGTGTTTTGGAGCAACTTCGGCTCCAAAAGCGATTTCTGGTCTAGCTGAATCGTGTTACCTAGCTGAGATATTGTGTTTCGTAAGATGTATGATTCGAAGTATGCTTGATGTTCCTGGAAGCCAGGAGGGACTTTGAGGAACAGTCCAAATCCTGGGAATTCTTTTCGAACCAACACCTGATCAATGAACACATTGATGACAAGCTCAAGCAAACCTTCAACCAGTGCGTTACTGACTTTCTGAGCGGCGATCTTCTTCTTGGGAGACATGACAAGATTCAAGCGGGCGGATGATGGACTATTTCCCGATGTCTTGCTCAAAAGAACAAAAGAGGACCCACGTCGGAGGGGTACGGCTCTTTGTTGAGTTGGGCTTGGGGGAAGAAGTGTCTCTACATTTGAGGTCCGTACTATTGGTGCGGGCATGGTGGATACTCGAGATATAGGACGAATGATAACATCATCCCCTTCGAATGTCAAGGCTGAGTCTCGAGAGTTGAGTTCTGTATCAGCACTAACGGCATCAGAACTAACAATCACCGGGAACAGCACTGCGAGTAAAAGTTTGAGATAATCCGATGCTACAGCGAAGTCTCTGAAATCAGGAGACTTGCTATGTAAATCTGCAAAGAAACGGATTACCGTATGCAAGACAGTTGCTTGTCCTCCAAGGCGGTGGCTACGTGGCTGGCTAGTTTCTATGGTAATATCAGTCAACTATATCCAGACAGGATTTGTAAAATAGGCTTACGGCGGGTTTCTAGTTCTTTGGTCAAGGACATTGATCTAAAACGCGCATCAACTATACTTGAGCTCGTTGCTGCTTGGCCATTTCCGCGTTCAGCTAAAGGTGAATCTGGGTCATCCTGCGTTCGGAGAACATCTTTCAACCCATGTTGTAGCATAGCAGTAATCACAGGAAGAATACCGGAATAAACAACTCGGCAGTTACTGAAAGTCTCTAGCAGACTGAACAAGTCAAATGACCGTTCAAAATTGATATCTGCGACATCTCGCGCGAAGAGAATGCTGAAGAGAATTGGCCACAACGGGGCGATATCCCACCATCGCTTGAGACGGAAGCGCATAATAGCGAAGCCGCCTGTCTTTGCGCCAAATTTGCCAACATACGTTGCACCATGAACAACAAGAAGTCGAGCAAGGATTTTGGTCCCGTAGAACACTACCTCAGGATCATCTTCTGTCAAAAGGTGCAAGAGCCACTAGAAAGGTTAGACGGGCGTTTTGGAGGTGTTGGAGAACTATACCTTATTCGTCACTGTTCTTGCGAACTTTTTGATATTCGTTGAACTATTCTTTTCACATAGAAAGCCTGTGTACATCTCAAGAACCTTGTTGCCCAGTTGGCGTTTTGTCAAAACGGTTGGGTTAACCTCTTTTGCGCTACCATCAAACAAGGTCATTACTGTTGGTCTCATCGGTCCATTCGAAATAGTCCTTGACCGACTAGGAAGAGTGTTGGAGTGGCCCTTCGGTGTTGTGCGTGATGATGGGGAAGTTGGTTTATGATACGCATACGTGATGAAAAGGGCCAAAGATCGAAATACTTCGGCTGTCATGTTGCATTTCACCAGGCTCGTTAGAGCTTCCATGAAATCAGGGAACGTATCTTGCGAAAAGATCTCAGCTTTAAGAGCATCCAAGAAGCGTTTCACGATACCTACGGTAAGTATTAGTACGGAGAACGGAGAGAGCTGAAGTAAAACATACGCATGCGGAATAAACGTCGAGAATTAAATTGGTGGAATTTGCTTTGCACACCGAACGTGATGAATTGCTTGTAATATAGCCTTTGAGTGATAGAGGCAGTCTTTCTCCACATGTCATAATCCACAAGAAGAATCCGATAGGCAAGCGGATTGACTATGAAGGACTCCTCGGGATGTTCATGATTATAGCCCACAAATTCTAGCACCAGGCTCAAAAGCTGGAATCCGAGCTTCTCTCTATCACTGACTGACAGTTGAGGGGCTTCGGGGCTATGTGTTCTAGAAGCCACCACCGTTCCAGCACCAATTTTACCGCGAAGCAAAGCACCTAGTATAGCATATCCGTTTTCTCGCTCCATAGCCTCGCTGTTACGCCAGCTACTGTTGATGCTGGCGAAGAGCGTCTCTACAGTCCGCAAGATAGCGTCTTTAGTCTTTGCGTTCTCGACCAATTTCAGTGCTATGCCAGTGAAACCGCCCAAACGCCACATCGTATTGTCCATCGACTGGGGAACTATGACAACAGGATTACCGGTCAAGACAGTAGAGCCATGCATTCTAGTAAGTGCTTCATTTATCGAAGGAATCGCTGCATTTATGGCTAGTGCCGTTCCCGTGTTATGAGTCAGTTGATACAGGTTACTTGAAGAAACTCGATTCAAGCCTCTAAGCAACTGTGATTCATGACCTCTATAACGGTCATCATCGCCCATGACCGCCGTGGGAAGTATGCTCAATAGTATGCGATTTTCTGGAACAAGTGTGCTGGCTTTATCACGAATTGCAGTCATAATATCCGAGTTTTCATCTTTCCCTGGATGCATCAAGTCGTTACGCATCCCTAGTGCTGCCGAAGCTGCGTAAGTTTGAAAGGCACCAAGACAATCTTGAAAGTTACCATTGTAACGAGGACCAAGACGATGGTAAACGGCTATCAGGTCATCACTAATAATATCCTCAAATAGCTGTGCAGATGCCAATGACCAGCGAGAGAAAACCACTCCAGGACCGAGACGAGATGATAAGTCTTGCGGTGTCCCAAGAAAGGCCTGGACCGGATTTGCCTTGGTATTCGTTGAAGCGAACGATGCAAAGCTTTCAGTACTCGCATTCGCGAGTGGCGGGTTTGCAGGATATGAGCATTTGACCTGCTCAGAAAATTCTCCATCTACATAAAGCACTGCTTTACTCGAAGATAAGGTTTTTGGACGTCTATGGCTAATGACTATATGATACCACTGGCGCTCTTTAAATGCAACTGACTTGAATCTTACACTCGGCCGTGAAGACGTAACGGAAGTTTGAAGAATAAAGTTATGAGTATCCTTTTCGAGGTATGCAAGAACAAAACACGTCTGCGTTGAATCGAAAGCTCCAAAAATCGTGGTGTGAGAAGCAGGATCAAATTGATCCACATATATCCAAGCTGAAAAAGTATAGCCACCTGATGATGGAGGAAACGGCCGACCTAAGCTTGGTAGTTCTATGGATGCATAGCCATTCAAAGAGAGGTCAAATTGGATGAAAGACGGGGAAACGGAGGCTTTTATAGCTTGTAGAAGGAATTCAGCAGTGCTGGGTGTATCATTGGTTATGAGAAACTGTGCATCTTCTAAGCCACTGACACCTAGAGACACCAGAGATTTACAAAGGGTCTCTACGCAGCCTCTCTCGGCATCGTCCAGAATAGTGTCAGGATCGAAGGCAAGCGGGAGAAGCGTCGACAAAACTCCGGTAGAGTGCACCGCGAGGAGATTATGCTTCGAAATCGAGGATATTTTTATGAGGGTCAGAATGACAACCAACGCAGCCGGGTTCACGGAGTTGGTCTCGTTCCGAGGTATGGTTTTCCAGAAATCGATAATTATGTGAATAATCTCAACATTCGGAAGCGTAGCACTTTCCTTCAACAATTCGTCCAGCTTGTCGTTTACCAACAATATGACTTTTTTATCGCCCTCAAGGCTCTCTGTTTCATCACTTCTGGTTCCGAAATAGGTATCTGTAGACAATTTTGAGGGCTCATCATCATCATCTTTTTTAGACGTTTCCTCCTCGTCCTTGGGTTTTGTGGTGTGCAATTCGCCAGCATTTTGGCAGAGCGCTTCAAATCTCTTGTCATCCAGCGCAAAAGCTAGGAGCTTCCCAAACAGCTGTGCCTCACTCCATATATCGGATTCGCTTCCACCAACTCCAATACTGGCTATGGTCTGCTCCAAGGCACTCCACCCACCACCTTCCACTCTCCGCTTGAAGTATCTCCTGTTCCCATGATGGTCGCGGAAAGTTTGTGCTAACACCCCTAATATGATCTCCAGCAGCTCAAAAAGCTGTGTCTTCTCCTCCTGACTGCGTTTTGTAGGATGATAGTACCCAGAGTAAGCTCGCAGGGTATCTATGAGAATCTGGAAGCCGTTGAGATGGCGGAAGTCGTCTTTTGGTCTCGCAGGCGCCGCGGCAGCAATCAAATGCTGCCTTATGGGTCGTACATCCCCAATGACCTTTGTGATATCCGGATGCAGGCTCCCCGAGCGTGTGCGGAGGGTGGCAGATAAGGTGTCAAGCAGTTGTGCTAATAAAGCTGTTGCTTTTGTATGTTCGGGTGCACTGGAGGCCACTGTTGAGGAGCGATGCCTCCTAGAGTTCATAGACATTCTTCTACCGTCCTTGGTAGTTTTTCGGCACAAAGGGTTTCCCTATTTCCTCCTTCATCAACACCAGACTTCACACTGTTGGATTACCCAGGCTGCCGGGTTGCTCTTCACACATTGAAAGCATTCATGAACATGCAATTTGGTGGATCGGAATTGGACAGCGGGGGTATAGGAAACCTCACAACAGATGTGAAAGACAATTGAATGAGCGGATTTAATTTGGGCTTGTGAAATGTTTTTGGATCTCGTTGACGTTAATTGCCTGCTTTGAGCTTCAAGCTGACGAGTGAGGCTATGAACAACGGTCCAATTAACTCGGTCGGCCCGGATTAGGGTAGCGAATCGCCTCAGGCACAGGATGGCATTTGACGGTACTGTACTGTACTATACTGTAGTTCTATTTTTGCGAGATCTTATCAGACATGAAAATAAATGAACAATTCAAGCTGGATATGCTTGGTATAATGTTTTTTGATGGATGTCCACTGGGCACTTTAATTTATGATTTACTTTGATATGTACAGTACTGGTTCCAATCACAATTCCTTACTATGTAACATGGAACCGAACGTTTCCTTGTGTCAGCCTCGTCTTATCTCTTGGCAATGATGAGCAGTTGGGGGCGCAAAGCCTGACATTGTTCAGCTATATGCTGCAAGGGGTCAAGTTATGTTGCTTCTATCTTTTCATCCTTCTACAGTACTTCAGGGGATTCTTCTTTGTATTTCGCCCCATCAAACATTTTGAAACAATGTAGGTTTACAACCCTGATTCTACGAGCTACTGCAGCATCGGTGGAGTGGGGTGGAGTTAGAGGCCGTGAGCCGTATAATTCCATAATTCTAATGCCTCAAGCACAATTCAATCCATGATCTCAAATTTGATGAACGTTTTCTCAGGCTCGATTCATACAGCTCTATCTGCAAAAATGCAGAAGACTAGAAAAGCAGCTACCCCATCAAATAAAACACATCGGCTTATTATGAATATGTTTGCCAGGACGTGCAGATAGATCTATCCATCCATCAATCATTCAATCATTCAGATCTTATAAGAGAAGTCTCGTAGAATCATGAGCTCCGGAAGATAATCTATTTGCTAGATGCTCTTTGGCTCCACCTCAATCATAAATACGATAACTAACAGGGAAATCCAGTCTTCTCCACTAAGCTGCACAAAACCACTCGGCATGATCATTGCTTGCAGCAGCTCACTGATTCAAGTCACCGTATTGTAGACCACAAGGACCAGTTGGCAAGCATCCCAATGGCAATATCCTTACATCTTCTAATCGCCTATCTCAGCCTGCTGCCATAGCGAGCATGGCCCGGTTTCCCCAATACATCAAGTGAGCACATCTACCATCCGTGGAAGCAAGACTATATAAACTGTCGTACGAAAGTACGAAGTCAGGCTATACGAATGATCGGATCAGCCTCGATTGCCTTGCCACAGAAGTCGTGGTAATACTGCACCGACCTGTAGAGTAAGTCGGCACCAGACAATGAAGAGCGGCTCGAGAGATTGCCAACCAGGGGAATTTCGGCTGCCTCGCAATGCATTAGAACACTGAAGCAAATTATCCCTTTCGTCAATTTTGTCCAGAGCAGAGGATATCCGCCAAGGAAGCTTCGGCTAAGAAAAATATATTATATAAGGCAAATTCACCCAAACATTCACCTATTGCTATATGAAATAACGCATTCTCGCCATTATACACGGTGCAACGGTTAGCGAATCGTCGGCTAGCCAATTCTCAGCTAACCGCACGCCATCTGCTCTCTATAACCACCCATCGCTTATGCCAGGCGATCAGGCACCATCTCTTACCCATTGGCTGCTTGCAACGTACACGACAGGTAAACATCGCCATTTAATGCCATTCTATGGTTAACTTTGAAATATTTACCAAGTAGCTGCAAAGGGCCTTCTTTTAAGCCCACCACAATCCCAAAGATATACTTGAGGAGTGTCCTGGTTCTCTGGTTACTCCTTCTCGATTTCTCCACACTTATCATTATTTCATTTGTCTTATCATCCTTGACTTGTCTTCACCTTACTGTATATTCTCTTTTGCTTGCAGAGCTCTCGTGGCATTGGTAGTCCTTTCTCAACTGCTGTTATTTTTTTACCCTCCTTAACCGACTGCTAGCACTATCGTCTCCAGCTCTCCTTGAAGTTCTTTACCGAGTACAGGAGTTTAACAGGAGCAGCATTTTGGCCCAAGACTACCAGGGTTTTCCAAACCTTCTACTACACGCTTTTGTTTTGTACTTACCAAAAATAGCATCAGCTTATCTGACCGAATTTAGGCACGCTAGTGTTGGTGCCAGGATAGTTCATTACCTTACCAACACAGCTGCTTATTTTGGTTAATATTTCACATATATTTTCAACCGTCATAGCAGAAACTTAGCACTAACTAATTCATACCTTAACCCTACACTATCAAGACACTATGAGAAAGAAAGCTGCTCCTCTAGAAGGAGTTTGGGACATCACATCACTCGTGAACGTGACTGGCCCAATTGAGGTGATCACAGACGGACGGAAGAGAAACAAAGCTTCTACCTTTCGAGTGCAAGTCTACTGTGATGCCTTTGAAAGTGGAAGCCAGACATGCTTCCTTAAAACCGTATGTCTGCACCACACCACACCATCCCGTCACCTAATTGTTGTCATGAAGCCTGAATTAACGCGTCCCAGTTCCTCCCCAATGCTATAAACACCTCATTCTTCACAACGGAATCCAGTATTAATCGCCTCTTGCACTCGTCTATTCTCAATGGCGTCGACAAATCTTACATGGACTCCAGCGGGAAAACACCGTCAATTCAAGAATTGAAACATGTCATCCAACTCGTCTCTCGGAATCAGAGCATCGCATGGCCAACATGCTACGGAGCCCTAACAATCACTGATCCATCCATAATCCCATCCTCCAACCCCTCACAACCACCAGCCCTCAAAGCACGTGCCAAAAAGCCTCCACCAGCACCACCAAGACTCCAGGCTCTACTCTTCGAGTTTATCCCCAATCTCACACCTCTCCTAGCAGACCACCTTGACGACTCCGGCGTCACGGAAGGCAAAGTCATGGCTATTCTAGCCCAGCTGCACGAAGCACGCGTCTATCATCGCGATTTGCTGCGTCGTGCCGCGTGGCCGAATTTTGGCCTCAACAATCTGGTTTTGGCGGAC
>Ga0247734_1001789_pt1 | contig 15538 bp, 15 predicted proteins | sample UWRJL103311B2_FD_180933 | JGI IMG/M metagenome (GOLD analysis project Ga0247734, IMG submission 180933) | Plant litter microbial communities from Arlington Agricultural Research Station in Wisconsin, United States - UWRJ-L103-311B-2 | ecosystem: Environmental > Terrestrial > Plant litter >... | reverse complement strand
CCCCTACCAACACCTCTTTAGAACCCAACTACCGCCGCTCATGATTCGCTTTAACCATAAGCTTGTTCCGAACAAGGTCTAAACCTGGTCTGTACCGATCACCGCTTGATCAGAGTTTGATCACGCGTATATATAAAACCATTCCCATCCTATATTTCTACCATATCATTGCCATACCATGTTTACCTCAACTTTACCCCAACTTTACTTCAACTATACCCAAAACGTAAATAAGAAGTAAAGTTGCCGTAAATATGCAGTAAACATGGGGTAAACATGATATGGTTATCATACGGTTATGATACAAAGAAGATATGTCTTAATATATACGTTGGTAGTATCTGTAACCTAACAGATTACTTGCCTGAATCCGCAACCGACTCGATTTGACCGCCATCCATTGTTTGGCGATTAATTAAAATAACAGCGCTATCTAGTTCTTTTGAAGATTTTTCCAACAGTTCTATTAGCTCAAGCATCTCCTGATCCTGATATGCGTAGTTCCTGATCAGGTTGATCAACCCTAATATGTTACTCAGCGGTCGCCTTACCTCATGAGAATTGATCCAGGCGATCTCTTTTAATTGCTCATTCTGGTCCAAAAGCTGCTGCTCAAATCTCTTCTGTTCATCGATATCCTGCATAGCGCCAATCATTCTGAAAGGCTCATCGTTTTCATTAAAGATTACATAGCCCTTGTCCCTGACAAACTTTACACAACCATCCGCACAGATATACCTGTATTCGGCCGACCAATCATTCCGTTTATTTTCTAATACAGCTAGAAATTCACGTTGTACCCATTCACGGTCGTCTGGATGTATTTTTTTCATTGCCCAGAAACTACTGGTACTGTGTTCCGCACTATAGCCGTATTTTTCATAATACCCATGCATCCATTTTAACCTGTCATTCACCAGATCGTAATCCCAGATTACATCATTTGTGGCCTTATTGACCGTTTCGTAAAGACCGAGCAAATCACTGATTTTCTTTTCATCACTGATAGACTTATCTAAATCCGTCACCATAACCAGATAGGCATCCTGCCTTGTCAGCGGAACAGAGTATAACGTTATCTGAACATAAAAAAGATCGCCATTTTTTTTCTGATGCAGCCACCTCCCCGAGTCATTTACAGGTTCTCCAAAGTTGCTGAGAAAAGCCCTGATCTTACCCCATTCTTCTGCGGGACGAATGTTAAGTGCTGTCATATGCAGGAACTCATCCTCAGTGTACCCGTAAAGTTTGCTCATCGCCTCATTCACAGCAAGAATTTTAAGGCTTCCTCTGGCCATCACATACATCGGCAGCGGGCTGCCATTAAACAGTTTTTGATAATTGAGTTCAGTAGTACGATAGCTTTTAGTGTAAAAGCGGACAGAACAATAAAGGATGATAGCCGCGACAGCAAGAAAAAGCAGATCCCTGTATAATAAAAACCTTTTGACACCCGGATTTAATTTTTCAAGAGCCAACAAATCAATAACACTCTCAGTGACCAGTAAAACTATGATCCCAAGCATTAAATAGAAAATGACTATCTTGAATAAGGAAAGGTTTTTCATGAGCTCATTCCACATTAAGCCTGGCTAACTTACACAGCAAACCACAGCATTTGTAAAAACAGGCCTCGTAATGACCAAACTACATAACAAAGATAATCAAAAGGAGCGGGAGTTTTATTTAGTATTGTCCGGTAGCCAGGAGAACTAAAGTGCAGGCGTTAACGGGCTCAATGCCATTCGCTTTAAGCAACTGCTCTAATTCATGGTTCTCTGTTCCGGGGTTAAAAATAACCCGCTTAGGGTGGGTATCAACTATGTAATCAAAATATCCGGCCTGTAAAGACGGGCCAATGTATAAGGTGATAGTATCAACGTCATTTAATATGTCTCCCGCTTTCTCTATGGGAACCCCGGCAACCTCGCCATTTTTTATACCAATATTAATGATAGAATGACCTTTAGATTTCAACATGTGCGCGGCACGATAGGCATATCTTGCAGGATTTGGTGTTGCCCCGATAATTAATGTGTTCTTCATTTGAATATATTTTTGATAGCCATTAAAGGACTACCTTGATAAGCTCTGAAATTTACAACAACAATATTTACAAGAATGTTTAGCTAAACTTTAGCACCGCATTTGCACAATTCACCCCGTCAATTGCAGCAGACACTATTCCGCCTGCATAACCTGCGCCTTCAGCACATGGATATAAACCTGCAACTTCAGGATGCTGAAAGGTTTCCCGGTCACGCGGAATGCGCACTGGCGAGGAACTTCTGCTTTCCACACCGACCAGTATAGCCTCATTGGTATAGTAACCTTTCATCTTCTTTCCAAAAACAGGAAGTGCGTTTTTAAGACTTGACGCAATAAAATCCGGCAAGGTCTCCTTTAACATCACACTTCGTGTACCTGGCAGATAAGAGTTTTTAGGCAGATCTGCAGAAACCCTTCCCTCAACAAAATCTACCATCCGCTGCCCCGGTGCCACTAAATTGCCACCGCCGAGCTCAAATGCCGTCCTTTCAATTTCTGACTGAAAATTCATCATGCGGAGCGGGTCATCCCCCGGTACATCATCCAGCGTTACCTGCACTACTGTGCCTGAGTTAGCAAAAGGGTTGTTTCGTTTAGAGGGCGACCAACCATTCACTACAATTTCGTTTTCATGGGTAGCACACGGTGCGATAATTCCTCCAGGGCACATACAAAAGGAAAATACCCCCCTGCTGCCAACCTGCTCAACCAAACTATAATATGCGGGAGGCAAAAATTCACTTCTTATGTCACAATGATACTGGGCGGCATCTATGATTGATTGAGGGTGTTCGATACGGACCCCCAATGCAAAGGGCTTTGCCTCCACCAAAATTCCTTTTTCATTCAAAAGCGAATAAATATCACGCGCGGAATGTCCAGTCGCCAGGATTACCGCTCCACCAGTAAAAGTTTCTTCATTATTGACTTCTACCCCCTCTATCTTTCCAAATTTTATGAGTAAATCGGTTACCTTCTTATCGAAATGGACCTCGCCCCCCGCGTTTAAAATTGTCTCTCTGATAGCAGTAATGATATGCGGAAGTTTATTAGTACCGATATGTGGACGGGCATCAATCAGGATATCATCTGTGGCGCCGTGCTGAACAAAGAGCTGCAGCACTTTATTGATGTCGCCGCGCTTATTGGAACGCGTATAGAGTTTACCATCAGAGTAGGTTCCGGCACCGCCCTCACCGTAACAATAGTTAGATTCAGTATTTACAATACCTTCTTTATTAATGAGCGCCAGATCCCTTCTCCTTTGTTTCACATCCTTGCCCCGTTCTAAAACTACTGGCTTCATCCCATTCTCAATACACTGCAGGGCAGCGAAGAGTCCTGCCGGGCCCGCTCCTACGATAATTACGCGTTTTTTTTCGCTTACATCGGGATATTCCGGATTAAATACTTCGATTGGTTTGGCTTCGTCTACAAATACTTTTACCTGCATCCGGAAGATTACCCGCCTGGAACGCGCATCGATTGACCTTTTAAGAATCTTATAACCCTGGATACGTTTTGGATCGACTTTCAGATGACTGGCGAGCTGCGAAAGGATGTGCTGTTCATTTGCCGATTCTTCGGGAGCGACGGTAATCTCTATTTCTTTTTGCATAAAATGGGTCAGGTTTTTATCCTGAACAGGACAAAGATAGGAAAATCAGACGAAGAGGTAGCATATACAGACGGGTGCGGTTCCTGCCAAAAAGTGTATTAAGCCCCGGCAATCACACCATAGCCCTATCTTTTTTAACATATTGTCAGGTTTTTGGCCCAAATCGTAACATAGGAACGGAAATTGAATCAGAATATGTAATTTAACCTTTGTAAACAAAACCAGACAAAAATGAAAAAAGCAATATTAGGAGTAATCGGAGCACTGTTCTTTACCACCATGTTTAGCAGCTGTGGCTATAATACGATGGTTAAGCTTGATGAGAATGTAAAAACACAATGGAATCAGGTAGAAACCCAATACCAACGCCGTTCTGATCTGATACCTAATCTGGTAAGTACAGTAAAAGGTGCGGCCAAGTTTGAGCAAAGCACACTTACTGCCGTAGTGGAGGCCCGTTCAAAGGCCAGCCAGATCAAAGTAAACACAGATGATCTTTCACCAGAGAAAATAGCAGAATTCCAGGCAGCACAAGGCCAGGTCGGACAAGCGCTAAGCCGTTTAATGGTGCTCACTGAGAATTATCCGGAATTGAAAGCTACTCAACAATTCAGTGATCTTTCTGTACAGTTGGAAGGTACAGAAAACAGGATTGCCGTTGCACGTAAAGATTTTAATGATGCCGTACAGGAATACAACACCAAAGTACGGTCATTCCCAAATAACCTTACTGCCGGTATGTTTGGATTTAAACAAAGGGCCGGATTTAAAGCTGACGCCGGAGCCGAAAATGCACCGAAAGTACAATTTTAATCTGCAACACAACATTTAAGGGTATCGGGTGTTTTTTATAAAGAAACATTCAATACCCTTAAATATTAACCCCAATATGTATGTCATTTCTGACTGAACAAGAACAAGACCTGATCACCAGTGCCATAAGTGAAGCTGAAAAGTTAACATCAGGCGAAATTAGAATTGCGGTAGAAAAACATTGCCCAGGTGAAGCTTTTGACAGGGCCACTGCATATTTCACAAAACTAGGAATGGATAAAACATCGCTTCACAATGGCGTGCTGATCTATATTGCCCACGTTGACCAAAAATTTGCGATTATTGGCGACAGGGGCATTAATAAAGTGGTGCCGCCTGATTTCTGGGAGACTACTCAGATTGCAATGAAGGCACATTTTGCAGGAGGCAATCTAGTTAAGGGAATTATTGCCGGAATTACCCTGGCAGGCGAAAAATTAGCCATCCATTTCCCTTACAGAAGTGGTGATATTAATGAATTACCTAACAATATTATTTTTATGGACCAAAAGGAATTTAACTAAGAACAATAATGAAACCCGCATGAGTTACAGTGCTCGGAAAAACGAAAAACTCATGCAGGCTTCATCACCTTTAAAAAACAATATATATTGATGAAAAGACTCATCTTAGCCTTATTCCTGACATTACTTTGTACCAGCGGATTTGCACAGGATTTCCCGGCAAAGCCAAACACACTGGTTAACGACTATACAGGCACGCTCTCGGAAGTACAAAAACAACAGCTGGAAAACAAACTCGTAGCGTTTGACGATTCCAGCTCAACACAAATTGCCATTGCTATTATTAAAAGCGTTGGTCAATACGACATTAATGATTACGCCCTCGGACTTGGAAGGGCATGGGGTGTTGGTGGCGCAAAAAAGAATAACGGGGTGATGATTGTGGTCTCTCTTGGTGACCGCAAAATTTCAATGCAGACAGGTTATGGCCTGGAGGGTGGCCTTCCCGACATTATCACCAAAAGAATTATCGAGAACGAAATTAAGCCCTATTTCAAACAAGGGGATTATTACGGCGGTCTGGATGCAGGTACAACAGCCATCATTAAATATACCAAAGGAGAATATAAAAACGATGCCCCTAAGGCAGCTAAGAAAGGTACAGGATCGGGCATTGCGATCATAGTGATCATCATCGTTATAATTATTATCATCGCCAGAAAAGGTGGTGGCGGGGGCGGCAGTCAGGTTATTGGCGGTCGTGGTGTTGGTAATGCCTTATTCTGGGGCATGTTACTTGGCAGTAGCGGAAGAAGTTCTGGTGGAAACTGGGGCGGCGGAAGTGGCGGAGGAAGCAGCGGCGGTTTTGGAGGTTTTGGTGGCGGAAGTTTTGGTGGCGGAGGTAGCAGCGGTAGCTGGTAGCATATGTACAGAAGAGATTTATTAACAGCAGAAATTCAAAAACTGGCGCAGGCACTTGCCAGAATTATGGGACTGAAACAACTAGGGAAGCTGGAAGAAGCTGAACTGGGAATAGACGACATGCTGAAGAATGACTTTGGTATTCTTTTTTCGGACTTACTGGATTCAACGCCAGACGATTTCAGCTTGTTTCTTTCAGACAAAGACTTTCCCTCAGAAAAACTGGATATGTTATCCCAGGTGCTGTACCTAAAATTTGATCCCACAATAGCAGATACTCAACATACAGCTGCAGCCCAAAAGCTACAACTCATTTACCGGCTACTGGAAACCAAACATCATGTAGTAAACATGATCAATATTGGCAGACAGAAGAGCATAGAACAATATTTAAATCTCAATTCCTAATGGAAATTTTAAAATGGCAGAAGCTTTCATCCAGGTACCTGGTGAAAGAAAGATGGGCGACGTTACGTGTAGATACTTGTAAACTACAAAATGGTACTGTGAAAGATGATTATTACGTGCTTGAATACCCGGACTGGGCCACTGCTGTAGCATTGACCAAAGACAATAAACTGATTATGGTACGCCAGTACCGCCACGCAGGGGATATCATCTCTCTGGAAGTTCCGGGCGGTGTAGTTGAGCCAGGCGAGGATCCAGAGCTTGGTGTAAGAAGGGAATTACTGGAAGAAACAGGCTACTCTTTTGACAGCTGCGAACTGATTTCTACGTTATATCCTAATCCCGCAACCTCCACAAACCGGATGTTTACCTATCTTCTGACAGGCGGTGTGAAAACACAGGAACAGGACCTGGACGAACACGAAATTTTAAATGTTGAGGAATATACTATAGAAGAGGTGAAACAAATGCTTTTGGACAATAAGATTGATCAATCGCTGCATGCCTCTGCCCTGTTTTACGGATTGACAAAACTCGGAGCCTTTAAATAGGCTCCGTTATACTTACAAGGCTCAGGAATACTCGACAGCTTCGATGCCACCTGAAAGGCACAGGAATATAAAATGAGCTCCACTACCCTTGAAAATTCAGGAATATTGGAGAAGCTCAATTGACAGAAGCGCTTAACTCATTTTGAGCTTTTTCTGTATATCGTGTACATAACCTTTAAACTTCTTATCGGTGTCAATCAGGTCTTCTACTGTTTGGCAGGCATAAATTACCGTAGAATGGTCCCTTCCGCCAAAAAAGGCACCAATGGTTTTCAGTGAAGATTTGGTATGGCTTTTTGAAAGGTACATAGAGATCTGCCGCGCCTGCACGATCTCGCGCTTGCGGGTAGATGATTTCACCATATCTGCCGGAACTTCAAAATACTCACATACGAGTTTCTGGATGTATTCCATAGAAATCTCTTTGGTGGTATTTTTAATGAAATTCTTTAGCATCTGTTGAGCCAGGGAAATATCAATATCTTTTTTATTGAGGGTAGACTGTGCCAGCAATGAAACCATGGCACCTTCAAGTTCCCTTACATTGTTGTCAATATTATTGGCTACGTATTCTACAACCTCCTGAGGCAATTCAATTCCATCAGCATACATTTTTTTGCGCAGGATCGCTATACGGGTTTCTAGATCAGGCACCTGTAAATCGGCAGATAGTCCCCATTTAAATCTGCTCAGCAAACGTTCTTCCAAACCCGCGAGATCTTTCGGAGCCCTGTCTGACGTGAGGATTACCTGTTTACCCGACTGATGAAGATGATTGAAAATATGGAAGAAAATATCCTGTGTCTTTTCCTTACCTGCAAAATTGTGCACATCATCCATGATGATTACATCCATTGCCTGGTAAAAGTTAACAAAATCATTGATGGTATTATTTTTAAGGGAATCTACAAATTGCTGGCAAAATTTTTCGCAGGAAACATAAATCACCAGCTTATCCGGCATCGTCCTTTTGATCTCGTTTCCTATCGCTTGTGCAAGATGTGTTTTACCGAGGCCTACGCCACCGTAAACCATGAGTGGATTAAACGATGTCCCCCCCGGTTTTGCGGCCACAGCATAACCTGCAGAACGTGCCAGACGGTTACAGTCGCCCTCTATATAATTTTCAAACGTGTAATTCGAATTCAATTGGGGATCAACATTCAGCTTTTTTAAGCCTGGGATTATAAAAGGGTTCTTAATATCCTTGTTTATAGAAACAGGTATCGGCATAGATTGCATTTTAGCTTCTGCCCCATTTCCGTTGGAGGGCATATTTGTGGTATAGGGCGAGCCGCTGTTAGAAGACTTATCCACAACGATATTATATTCCAGTCTGCCTTCTTCCCCCAATTGTTTTTTAACTGTTTTACGCAAAAGCCCAACATAATGCTCTTCCAGCCATTCATAAAAAAACAGACTGGGCACCTGGATAGTCAAAACCTTGCCCTCCAATTTAAGGGCAGAGATCGGTTCGAACCAAGTTTTAAAGCTTTGGTTCGGGATATTGTCCTTAATAATCTGAAGACAGTTTTTCCACACTTCGGTGCTGGTGTTTTCCATAGATAGGTTATAATTTGTCGGTTTCAGGTAGCGATAACAGCCTAATGAAATTACTGCTTCGGGAGATCGAAGATTCAAAAAATTATCAACAAAAAAAACTAAAATTTCATTTATTTAGTAAGTACTTAAACAGCAGAACCATACCCTACTTAACCTCAATTTTTTGTGTGGATAACTATTTCTTAACACCTTTTTTAATACTCTCCAAAAACACTTCGCAATACATCAGAAATTTCTCCCAATGTTGCGTAAGCTTCAGCGGCAACAATGATAAATGGCATCAAATTCTCTGTCGACTGAGCAGCTTTCTTAAGCTCATCTAGCGCAGAGACCACTTCAAGGCTGTTTCTCTCGCTCTTTAAACGTTTTATGCGGTTAGTTTGCGTGCTTCTTATAGAATCATCAATCTTTAAAGTATCGGTAAGAATTTCCTCTTTCTGTGTAAACATATTCACTCCAACAATGATCCTGCCAACTTGCTCTACTTCCTGTTGATAGTGATAAGCGGCAGCGGCAATTTCGTTTTGCATATACCCATTTTCAATGGCACTCACAGCGCCACCCATTGCCTCTATTTTATCAAGATATAGTTGCGCCTCATGTTCAATTTCATTGGTAAGGTTCTCTACCAAATAGGAGCCTGCCAGCGGGTCGGCAGTATCAGCTACACCGCTTTCAAAAGCAATTACCTGCTGGGTTCTCAGAGCTACTTTTGCGGCTGCTTCTGTAGGCAGTGACAATGCTTCATCATATCCATTGGTATGCAGGGATTGTGTGCCACCCAATACCGCAGCCATCGCCTGATTTGTGACACGTATAATGTTGTTCATAGGTTGCTGGGCGGTAAGGGTTGATCCCCCGGTTTGGGTATGGAACCGCAGCATCTGTGCCTTTTCATCTGTTGCGCCAAGGTTTTTAGTAATATGCGCCCACATTCTTCTTGCAGCCCTGAATTTGGCAATTTCTTCGAAAAAATTATTATGACAGTTGAAAAAGAAAGACAACCTGCGGCCAAAAACATTGATGTCAAGGCCTTTTTCCAATGCAGCATTCAGGTACGCTTTTCCGTTAGCCAGCGTGAAAGCAAGTTCCTGCACAGCTGTTGAACCTGCTTCCCTGATATGATACCCAGAGATAGAAATGGTATTCCATTTGGGAACTTCCCTGCTGCAATACTCAAAGATATCTGTAATGATCCTCATGGAAGGTTTAGGTGGATAGATATATGTGCCCCGGGCTGCATATTCCTTTAGAATATCATTTTGTACGGTCCCGGAAATTTGCCTGATATCTGCACCTTGTTTTTTTGCCAGTGCAATATACATGGCCAGCAGTATGGACGCTGTGGCATTAATGGTCATAGAAGTAGTGATCTTTTCCAATTCTATTCCATCAAAAAGCGTCTCCATATCTCGCAGAGAATCGATGGCTACTCCCACTTTGCCGACTTCCCCCTCGGCCATTTCATGGTCAGAGTCGTATCCAATTTGGGTAGGAAGATCAAAAGCCACAGATAAACCTGTAGTACCCTGTTTTAGCAAATAGTGATACCTCTTGTTGGACTCTTCGGCGGTACTGAACCCCGCATACTGACGCATGGTCCATAACTTGCCGCGGTACATATCACTTTGTATGCCCCGGGTAAATGGAAACTCGCCTGGTTTCTCTTTCACCTGCGGGCCAGCAGTATATAGGGGTTTAACCTCTATCCCAGAGCTGGTAAAACATTTTTTACTATCCATATCAAAATAGCTGGTGAATATCCTGTTTGATTAGTTGTATAGTCAGATCGTAGGGGTTGTGGGCCATTCCTGCAACATGTTCCAAAACTTTACGGCTTAAATCTTTGCCGCTTGCCTCTACGGGCATTGTGCCTACGGCATTGTTAATCATCGCAATAGTATCGTCTTTCAATTTACGCAACATATCCCAGCTTGCAGCATTGATGTACAATTGCTGGGCTACATTATGCTGGTATTCTGAGCGTACTTCAGAGAGTATGCGCGATTGCAGTTCGCCGGCAGACATACCTTGTTCATATAACCGGAGAAAAAGATTAGACGGATTGAGACGGTCAATAAAAACAATCATTCTTTCGTGCGCCTGCAAACGAAGTGGCAGCAACTGGTTTTTTTCATCAGACTGGTTTTCTTTGAGGGCCGCGGGCCTGAAATATTTACCGATCTCTTCTTTAAGAATGTACCATGAGATAAGGATAGTAAGCACGCCACCAGATGTAAGCACAGCCGCCTGTGCCAGGAAATATTTTATGTTCATTTTACGTTTTTAATTGGACAACAAAAATGTGCTTTTATTATGAATAAATTTAATTCTTTACGTCAAATTGACTGTCTTCCGGCCCGAGTATTATCAGTATAAACCATTTGTTTATTATCTTTGTTTATATTCCGTCTGGGAAATAGATCTGAGAAGTAGTATTAAGACCTAATTAGAAATATCATGAGTACAGTTGATACAACGTTTGCGCCGGTTTCTTTCACTGAAACGGCTGTAAAAGAACTTATAAAACTAAAAGATCAGCAGGAAATTGCTGATGATTTTGGTCTACGTGTTGGTGTTGAAGGTGGTGGATGTTCAGGAATGAGCTATCTGTTGGGTTTCGATCAAAAGAAAGATGGTGATCAGGAATTTGTGGTTGACGGAATTAAGGTCTTTATGAATAAAGCACACCAAATGTATTTAATAGGCATGCAGGTAGACTGGCAGGATGGTTTAAACTCAAGGGGATTTACTTTTAGCAACCCTAATGCAGATGCGACTTGTGGTTGTGGAACAAGTTTTTCTGTATAGACTGGGCCATTTCTACTATTATACAGCGCGTTTAAAAGCTTTTTATTAGTTCACATGTAACATTTTACGGGTCCCGTTGTCAAAGCAACGGGACTTTTTTAGTTCTGCACCCATTCTAATCTTTTTCCAGGAAATGACCTATACCGAAAACGTAAGACTTGCCTTACAGGCGATCAAAAGCAACAGGTTGCGTACAATGCTCACTGCACTGATTATAGCAATCGGCCTGTCGGCATTGGTAGGCATCCTGACTACACTGGATGCGGTTAAAAAGAGCATGACTGAAGCCTTTTCAAATATGGGGGCCAACTCTTTCACCATAAGGAACAGGGGCACAGGAATCCGTATTGGTGGTCCGGGCCAGGGGCCAAAACCATTTAAAGCTATCCGCTACGAGGACGCATTGGCACTAAAGGAGCGCCTGGTTGCACCAGCCATAGTGACGATCAGCGTAACAGCTACAAGCGGGGCTACAGCCAAGTTTGGCAAGGAGAAAACCAATCCAAACATCAGGATGCAGGGAATAGATGAAAACGGACTGAAAGCACAGGGACTTGATCTGGCACTGGGAAGAAATTTCAGTATGTCTGAAGCCCAGTTGGGTAATAATCTTTGTATTATCGGCGACGAAATTAAAACCTCATTATTTAAACATGAATCTCCAATTGACCAGATCCTTACCGTAGGAAGCCACAAATTAAAAGTTGTTGGCGTACTTGCCAGCAAAGGCTCCAGTATGGGTTCAAATACCGACCGGGCCGTTTTTATCCCACTGTACAGAGCTAAAGCGATTAACTCCAATCCCAATCCTTCTTACACTTTAACAGTGATGGTAAACAATAACAGCCAGATGGAAACCGTAATTGGGGAAGCAACTGCTGAGTTCAGGAATATTCGTAAAATAAAAACCACCCAGCCCAATAACTTTGAAATCGCTAAAAGCGATGCTGTAGCGCAAACATTGTTTGAAAATTTATCGTTTATCGCCATCGGCGGTGTAGCGATCGGTGTAATCACTTTGATAGGTGCTTCGATAGGCCTGATGAATATTATGCTGGTATCTGTTACAGAAAGAACCCGGGAAATTGGTATACGGAAAGCAATAGGTGCAAATCCCTCTGTCATCAGGAAACAATTCCTGATCGAAGCAGTAGTGATCTGCCTTATGGGAGGCGCCATGGGTATCCTCTTCGGTATCCTGCTTGGCAATGCCATATCACTGGCAATGGGCGGGGCATTTATCATCCCCTGGTTATTTATCGTAGGCGGATTTGCCTTGTGTGTACTTGTTGGCGTAATATCAGGCTATTATCCTGCAAGGAAAGCCTCAAAGCTAGACCCTGTAGAGGCCTTGCGTTACGAGTAGTAGCTATTTAAAGAAATTGCGGGATATCTTTTTCCCAGGGGATAATGCATTTCACCATGCGCCCGTGTAAGGCTAAAGAAAAAAGGTACTGTGTTTTCAATGCCTTCAATTGCGTTTCAGCAATTGGCTGCATTGAAAATACAGTACCTTTTTTAGCGAAGCAAGATGATCTATAGTATGATCTCCCTAAGATATAGTATAATCTCCTTAAGATGTACAGCGAAGATTAAGCATCGAAGTATATCAGGTTAAATAGCAAACGTTAAGAGATGAATGCAATTAAAACAGAAAAACTACCTTGCGCTATATTGTGTATCATAATACTTCTGATAATTCCCCGAAGTAACATTTGTTAGCCACTCTTCGTTATCCAGGTACCACTCTACAGTTTTCTCCAGGCCTTCTTCAAACTGAAGACTAGGAACCCAGTTTAGTTTTTCCTGTAATTTTGTAGAATCAATTGCATACCTGAGGTCATGTCCCGCACGGTCAGTCACAAAAGTAATCAGATTCGCAGATTCACCTTCAGCGCGTCCGAGTTTCTTATCCATGATCTTGCACAGCAAATGAATGAGGTCTATATTTTTCCATTCGTTATGTCCGCCAATGTTATAAGTTTCGCCCGTTTTTGCTTCGTGGAAAATCACGTCAATCGCACGTGCATGATCTTCAACCCATAACCAGTCGCGGATATTTTCTCCCTTACCATAAACCGGTACAGGAAGGTTATTTTTTATATTGTTGATTGCCAATGGGATCAATTTCTCAGGAAAATGATGTGAACCATAGTTATTTGAGCAGTTTGAAATCACGATATCAATTCCGTAAGTATCATGATAAGCCCTTACAAAATGGTCTGATGAAGCTTTAGATGCTGAGTAAGGACTATGCGGATCATATCCTGTACTTTCAGTAAACATACCGGTATCGCCAAGGGCACCATATACTTCATCTGTAGATACATGATAGAATCTTTTAGTGGCATAATCGCCTTTCCAGAATTCGCGGGCAGCATTGAGGAGGTTCACTGTTCCAATAACGTTGGTCATTACGAAGGCAGTTGGGTCAGTAATTGACCTGTCTACATGGGATTCAGCAGCGAGGTGGATAACCGCATCAAAGTTTTCGGCCTCAAACAAGCTATTGATTTCCACAGCATCAGTAATATCAGCCTTTACAAACCTGTAGTTTGGGTTAGCTTCGATATCAGTTAAATTAGCGAGGTTACCGGCGTAAGTTAATTTATCCAGGTTCACTATTTCATAATCAGGATATTTGTTTACAAATCTCCTTACTACATGAGAGCCAATAAATCCTGCCCCACCGGTTATCAATATTTTCTTCATCATTTTTTTGTTATGCCTAATTACAGGCAGGTTTATTTCATTACAATTCTTGCGGAAGTCCTACCTCCCGTGCAGCTTTAGCCAGCTGGTGCTGTTCAATTTTTCTTAACAAAACGTTAAAATCATCTTTCAAATCGTATTGAAGGTCTTCATGAAGTTTATCCAACTTCTTGTAAAGGGCCAGCACTGTTCTTAAAAAATAGGTTTTTAAACGTTCATTGAATTTGGCCAGCGGCGAAAAAACACTTTCATTATACCCCAAAGGTATCACTTTCAACAAATACAAACGAAGTTCTACTTCAGTATTAGGATCTTTGGTTACCTTATAATGGTGATTTACCCTTCCGTTCAATTTTCGGAGAACGGCCAGAGCGTCTTTAGATGTTGATTTTCTCATCCCTGTCAGTACAGACAGTGTTTCATCAATTTCTTCTACCAGGGCTTCTTTCCTCAGTTCGAGGTCAGATTCGTCCTCAAGCAATTTAAAATGAAGGTGCTCAGTGAGCACCTTATCTTTTGCAATCAAACGTAGTAATAATTTATCCTTCTCTTTAGGAGGAATAGCCGTTATAGCGGCCTTAAGATCTTTATGATCCTTTAACAGCATTTAAAATGGATTATCTATCAAATATTTCTCCCAGTTCCAGGCAGAACGCATCATTTCATTCACATCCAGTTCTGCTTTCCATCCAAGGTCATTGGCAGATTTGGTCACATCTCCCCAAACCTGTTCAACATCACCTTCCCTGCGCGGGCCGATAGTGTAATTCAGTTTTTCGCCGGTTGAGCTCTCAAAGGCCTGAATGATCTCAAGAACTGTTGAACCTTTCCCTGTACCTAAATTAAATACCTCATAATTGCTTGAAGCCTTTTTACTTTCCAAACGTTGAATAGCAGCAACATGTGCTTTTGCGAGGTCCACCACATGGATGTAATCTCTAACCGCACTGCCGTCCGGCGTATTGTAATCGTTTCCGAATACAGTGATCGGGCCACGTTTACCAATGGCCGACTGCGTAATAAAAGGAACCAGGTTTTGAGGTACTCCGATAGGCAATTCACCAATCAGTGCCGATGCATGTGCACCAACAGGATTGAAATAACGGAGCGAAGTCACCTTCAGATCGGGCATTACCGCACAGGTATCAGTTAAGATCTCTTCAGCAATCTGCTTTGTATTTCCATACGGGGATTCGGCCTTTTTAACGGGCGCGTCTTCGGTAACAGGAAGTTTATCCGGTTGCCCGTAAACCGTACAGGAAGAAGAAAATACAAAATCAATTTTGCCGTTGAAAGCATTGATGAGGTTGATTAAGGAATAAAAATTATTCCTGTAATATTTTAAAGGGAACCTCACCGATTCACCCACAGCTTTGAAGGCCGCAAAATGAATGACACCTGTAATATCAGGATGTGCCGCAACAAAATCCAGCACCTTCTGTTCATCACACAGGTCAAGTTCTGTAAAATCGGGTTTTACCCCGGTAATGGTCTCCAGCTGTGTAAGAATTTTAGGATTTGAATTAGAGAAATCATCTACCAGGAGCACTTCGTAACCTGCGCTGACTAACTCAACTACGGTATGGGACCCAATAAATCCGGTACCTCCGGTAACTAATATTTTTCCC
>Ga0247734_1001788_pt1 | contig 15553 bp, 14 predicted proteins | sample UWRJL103311B2_FD_180933 | JGI IMG/M metagenome (GOLD analysis project Ga0247734, IMG submission 180933) | Plant litter microbial communities from Arlington Agricultural Research Station in Wisconsin, United States - UWRJ-L103-311B-2 | ecosystem: Environmental > Terrestrial > Plant litter >... | reverse complement strand
TCCAATTTCATCACCAACTAACAACGCGGCACCTCTGATGGAATTTGTAGCCCCGGATGAAAAAACCCGGATTGGAAATTTCAACGCTTCGGAAAATGGCAAGAGATGACCTTCGTTGGATGATAGATAAAGTGGACAGTGAAGTCCACTTTTGGACATGGCACCGATAAATGCCCGTATGGTCCGGCGAGCGAAGTTCAGGATTGACGCATTGAGAATTGAGGCATTTTCTCGAGCTAGAAGTCCAGCTCCGGCAACTTCATGTGAACAAACGATATTGATGTCCGTTCCTAGCCCTTCTGAGAGGATGGCTCTGACTCTGTCTTCTTGGTGATGGTTTTCATCCATCGGGGATCCAACCCCAACAATCACTACATTTTTGAGACCGCTTGCTTTGATGATTTCGAGTTGCTCTCTGACAGCATTTTCGTCAATCGAAGCTATTTCATTGCCGTCAATATTACACCCGCCCGGAATGATAGCAGTGTGACCATTAACAATAGATTTTAAAGTGGCAGGCCAAGCTGAGAAGGTTGGTTGGCCAGCTGAGAAATTGTATGATGCAAGACGAATGACTGCAACTTTCTCGACTCGGGAGGAGTCTCGCTCAATAATTGCATTGAGGAAGTGGGTGGTACCAATGGCCAACGCGGCAATGTCAGTCGGGCTCACAGCCGACTTTCTTAACAATTCCTGTAGGGTCTCTCGAACACTTAATGTGACATTTGATGTCGTGGGAGCTTTATTCTCAGCGATAACTGATATCTTATTGCCGCTGATGACTCTCAACAAGACAGAGTCCGTATTCGTCCCTATAATCCGAGGCTGTCAGGATGTAAACTGACTTTTTGATTTGATCGCTACTCACCCCCAACATCAATGCCCACTACCAACGGGGTTTCACTGACATCGTGCACTGTTATGTTGACTGGGTTACTTTCCATCTTTTATGAGAAGGAAGATATCAGGCAGCACTCCCCGTCTCCGGTGATTTTCTGCACGAGTGCGAGTGGTCGAATTTCCACTTTTGAATATTGTTTTGAACAGCAAATGGAGCACTACCAGCCTTAAACTCTTTAACACCTGATGATTTTTAAAATCGCTTGTACTCTCTCTCTGGCAAGGACTTGCGGGTACGACATGTATGATTGGAGAGGCGTCGAGTTGAAAGTTAGACGGGGTGAAAAGATCTTATCTAATCTGATCCGTCCGAGCCGTCTTCGCTCAAAAATTGTGGGCGCCTCGGGCGCCAAGATATTCGCCGTGGAGATAAGGTGGGTTAAGTATTGACAGAACTTGTAATCTGGAAGAAATATAGCTGCTCCTCATCGAGGATTAAATGATGGGTTCTCCATTGGGATATCATATATGTTTATAAGTAATTAAGTAAACACACTCAGCGCATTTGCATAGTTGCACATTTTAGGGTCTCATGCCCCTAAATTAAAGCAATTATTCGCCTACAGCTTGAGTATCATGCCCCTCTAGTTCACCAACAGTTGCCAACCGAAGAAAGGTGAATTGCATCAGGCATTCTCTTTAATTTGATATGATATCTCTTAATTGCCGAGACTTCCTCAGAATGCATAGATTTGATGACCTCGAAAGATATCGGAAAGTTCGACTTTCTTCTGCTTCGAGCTAGAGCCTAAACGATAGAGAACAGGTACAACTCGTACGCAAGCGCTGCTACTTTATAGAGAAATGCGAAAGTGGAAACAGAAACGAATATTTTTGTCTGATATGTGCAGAAGTTGTGTTTGTAATGTTTATTTTAGTTGGCATTGGATAACGCTAGGTAGGTACATAGCACATTCTCTTTCTATATCTATTATTCTTCTAAAATTGCTTGTTTCTACACATGGCCTTAAAGAAAAAGGCAGGGTGAAATGCCGTCAGCAGTAAACACGCGAAGGCAATCATCCTATAAAACACTTAGTCAAGCTGTGAGATAATAAGAAGAGTTAAATGAACTTACCCGCCATCCAAGATCAAGAACTCTCTCTCATTCCGCATCAGTGGGTTTCCCCAACCGCCGGCCATTTCTGGTAGACTATGTTATTTGTTAGATTCAATTACTCTTGTTGTTCAATTGCAGAATTCGTCCTACTTACCGATAAATGCATCGGATCAGAATGGCGAGATATGCTAGTGCAAGAGCGGAGCAAAATATCATCAACTTTTGCCTCTCCTTAGGATCCGTCGATATAGAATGATGATACTGGCTCTTCTCAGCTTCAGAATTGGCAGAGGAACCTGCCTTCTTCGCCTTCTGATATCTCCAAATATACAATAACACCAGAAGACCACAAACACTCATAGTAGCGACCTGGAACGCAATACCGGCAATGATCAAACCATTTCCTACATTCAATAGCTCAGGTTTAGTCGAGGCACTCGCCGCAACACCACCGCCAATGCCCTGTAAGGCCATTGATCCAATATCACAACCAACAAAAACCCAAGGGTAGAGCCGTGGCCGAAGAAGTGAATGCTCGGGCCCAAAGAACAGGACAAGATGCTTTAGCGTCAAATAGATACAGGCGGCGAGGAAAGAAGGCGCCAAAACCAAACAGCAGATTTGCATCTTAAATCCTCCGGAATCCCAAGGATTTTGGTGCATGAGGATCCGACCCACGTAACCTAATGACTCTAGTGCCGTTCCGAGACCGAGGGCGATGGTGTACGTCCATGCTTTTGATTTGATGCCGAAGGCAAGACTTCCTAAGAAGAGAATCCCGAACCAGACTGTGAAAAAGAGGTTTCCTCCAAAGACGGGATAGTATCCGTATGTGGTAGCAGCAACGGGGCAACTTGCTGTTACTTGGGTGCAAGTTTTGTATGAAGGTCGTAGTCTGGGTGCGTCCTGAGAGGACATCGTGAAGTCGAGGTATTGTCAGAAGTAGTATATATAGTCGGAGAAATTAAACGGTGGCGCCTGATGCGGAGTGAGGGAGAAGCTCCTATATTGCACGGTACAAAGCCCTAATAACCTTTACTTGAATAGAAGAAGGGGTTTTCTAATAAACAGAAGAGCCAAAGAGAAAAGAGTTTTAAGTGAGAAAGGGGTTGTATAAGAGAAGACACAACAATCCGAGCAAACGTTTTTCCGTGAGGCTATGCTTTTGGACCCGAGAGCCAAGTAGACGTCGCGTACACCGTTTATCCACTTATTCCTTATTATACTTGCATTTACGATTAAGCGAAGGAAGCTACGCATATACTTTCCCTGATATGGAAGGTGGGGTCCTGGTCTGTTTGGAGCTAAGGCTGGGAAAACCAATGAAATGCATTTCTGTCCGAAGAATTTCCGAACTCCACGGACCGACCGTCCTCCGGACATATACCAAGCTATTAGTAGGAAACCCGATGGAAACGATGATTTGTTGCCCCATGAAATACTTGTCATACTCAACAAATTTCCAAGCCTCGATTAAGCAAACATGACTTAGGCAACACTTTATTTTGCGAACCATCCTTCAATCCCACTCTTCCGATTTGACATACAATTACCCATCAATTGTATACATAATCCCCAATGTAACATCTTGGTTGGCTCTTGGAGTCTGTTCCAACATGCATATCCACCGCTGCCTTGGCAACCTCGATCAGTCGTGTCTCGAGCATTATTAGATCTGTGTAAGAGTATCGTAAGGACAATTAGAGATTAACCGATGTTACAGACCAAAATGAGCGTTGCTATCGTTGTTTTGTCGCATCCTAACGAATGGAAAAGCTGTCAATGCATGCTATGTTTAACCATTGCTCGAGCTACAACATATATCTAGAGGTTGACAACGGTGAAGTCACACCAGGCTTTTAACAGAAGCTTGTTCTGGGTGCTTTTGGAATCGACCGTTGTGAATTGACCTGTTTTGAGGGAATACAGCTTATATGTTATGTTCTATTATGTTGACTTCCTGGAATTCGGACTGCTTGTTAGAGTTTGGAACTAGTCCATCACATCTCAAACGCATTTTGAGAAATGTTTATAGAAAGCATATAAATCTCTCTCCTGGATTGACTATTTTGCAACTTAATGTTGTCAACTATTTAACGGTGCTTAGATCTACTATCATCTCAAACCCGAGCAGGACTTGGCCAGAGATTGGAACATGATTCCAGGCACAGATCATGACAATGAGCGGATCAACCGGACATCTTAAGAGCACCAAAATTCGACTATCAAATGCATTGTAACCTGTACTCAGCGAACTCTCAGAGCAAAATCAAATGTGAAGGACTTTGAAAGCAGCGTACAGTGTCGGTATCTTGCGATGTTCAGCGGGGTATTATACTATGGTACTTCAATTGGAAGACAACGCAGCACTTCCAAACCCCCTCCAACCTTACAGACACCAGTATGATCACAGCTTCTCGTTCCTTGTCTTGAAGATTTCAACAGCGGTCTTGATCGCCTCCTCCGCACTACCACACAATTTCTCCACGCCACACGATATCATCAAATTATCCACCAACTTGACTTCCCCATCACCAAACTCTTCAACGGCCATCCCATCCTCATCTCGCAGCTGTCCATCCTCCCCCCTCTCAACCTTTGCCAGCGTATTGACTTTCTCCACAAACGACCTTGTATCCCTCGAGTAACCCACCACAATCTTGCCCAAGGCCGCTCCAACACCCATTTCATATGCTGTGCCCACATCCATAGAGGGGCCACGGAATGGCTCCATGTTTGCAATTATGGCATCGCAGGATTTGATGAGATTCATGTTGGCGGTCCGGATGTAGGCAGCTTCGGAAATGCTGCCGTGCTCTTCATCACCAAGCTCGTTATCCATCGGGAAGAGCCCCTCAGCGGAGTGTTGACTGCATAGTGTCTTGAGAGATGCGCCTTTGGCGATGGGATCTGGCAAGAAGACTTCGGGACCGGCAAGATATATCTTCATGGTGAAGGTGGTATACTTGGTTTGGGGGTTGTTGGAGGCATGTTTTGGAACTTCTTGAAGTTGGAGATCGACTCTCCCCGGAGCCGACCGTATGTAAGGTTCCCGAGCGCATAACCGAATATCCGAAGAGTTTACCCGCCATCTATTGATTAAGCTCGATTACCCCTACATATACATATTATATATATTTTTTATATTATAGTGTATCGTCACTTTGTCTTGGTAGGTAAGCAACTCATTAACTCTTCAAACTTGGCAATTTCAACCTGTTTCATTACGATGCAACTCGTCATATGTCATAGATGTAATCCATCGTAATCATTGGAGCACCATGGGTTGATGGTCTGGCCCAAAACGCTCCTTGGATATGCTTGGGGCTTCTTGGGAGCTTCTTGGTATGGAATCCAGCTGAAATAAAATATGGCAATGATGGTGCTAATCGCACTAAAGCCCGCATTCGTTGATCGGATGGAAACAAGAGATCGCGCTTTTAAAAGCGGTTGGTTTGTGGTGAGTCCAGATATCCATCACGTTATATAAGCTCCACAGATAGCTCCGTGTACTTGTCGACGTGGAGGTACAATTGTATAGCTGTTCGAATAGCCAAGCTCCAAGATAATCTCAGACTTGGCCGAATCCGCCCAGCGCCTGGGCCGACGCCATTACCAGCGCAGTCTTATATATTTTCGAAACAACAAAACCACGCAAATCCCTCAGAATGAGCGCCATTTACTCTCCAAGTTGGAGAATATTCAATGGCTGACATCCAGTATCTCTCAGACAAGGAAATCAGCGAATTTCTAGACGACTTGGATAAAAATAATGACGGCTACATTGCCTACAATGAGCTTGAGAAGAAGCTAGATGAAGTCCATGAAGAAATAGCCCCCGAACCCAAGCCACATAACCTCCATCACAAGGATCGAAATCCAGAGGAGAGACATCAATTTTTACGAAGTGTGCTGGGAACTCAAGAAGAACGTATATCCAGGGATGATTTCACGACTGTGGTAAAGGGTTGGAAAGTCCCGTCGTTGGAACAGGATAAGAAGGTAGAGAAAGATGAGAAAGACTATTTCAAGTCGATTCCATGGGGAAGACGGATGAGAGCTTTTTGGGAGGTTAGAGGCCCTGAGGTCTTATTTGTAGGCCTTGTGATGAGTATGCAGATCGCCTTTGGAGTTTGGCAGCTGGTGAAATATGTGTCGGATCCGAAATATCAAGCTGCTTTGGGATGGGGAGTCGTGCTCGCGAAGACTTCTGGTATGTGTTATCTCGAGGAATAGAAACAATGACGTGGCTAATCATTCCAGCTGGCGTTTTGTCCCCAACGTTGTTTTTCCTCGTACTCTCAATGTCACGATGGCTGTCAACTTTTGCTCGACAGTCATACTACACCTCTCGTTTTATTAATTGGGATTTGTCGCAAGCTTTCCACATCAAAATTTCCATAGCAACATTATTTTTCGCAAGCATCCATGCAATTGGCCATTTGACCGGATCTTTCCTGTACGGAAGTCGAGCAGATCATCAGGAAGCCGTTGCAGCTTTGGGCCTTTCCTCTCCTCGACAATACAAAACATTCATTAGCTCTCTTCCAGGATGGAGTGGTATTACCGCTTTCACACTCTTCTGGATTCTGGCGGGGCTTAGTATGCCGTATGTTCGAAAGAAGAGTTACGAAATTTTTCAGTGTGGCCATCTTTTGATGTTCCCTATTCTTGGGTTGCTATGCGCTCATGGCACGGCTGCATTGCTTCAGTTTCCGATGCTTGGATATTGGTTGGCTCTTCCACTCTTGCTGGTTATTGTAGAGCGGCTTAACCGTGTCATCAATGGTTTCCTCCATATCCCAGCCACCATGGATATTCTCGATGATGACACAGTCCGAATCACTATCACGATGCCCAAACACCGGATCTGGCCATACGAAGCTGGTCAGTATGTCATGCTACAAATCCCACAGATTTCACTTTTCCAGTGGCATCCATTCACAATCTCAACTTGCGTGGACAACACAATGCAAGTTCACATTAAAACCGACGGAGATTGGACATCACAAATTCGCAATCTCACAAAGGAGAATGGAAAAGAACTAAAACATGTGGGAGTGGATGGTCCCTTTGGAGCACCAGCCCAGAGATTCTACGACTTTGACCATACCATAATCATAGGATCCGGAATTGGAGTGACTCCATTCTCCGGTATCTTGACTGATTTACAAATTAGAGAAGAGCGGCGCATGATCAGAGATGGGCCACGTCAAGAGAGTGCAAGACTATCTAGCGAAAACATACAACGTGGCCGAACACCAAGCGACGAACAAATCACAGAAAAGGCTAGAAGAAGATCCTCCTCGTCCATTCAGCGTGCGAATGAGTTCCGTCAAGTAGACTTCCACTGGATAGTTGCAGAAAGGAACTACCTCCTCTGGTTTTCCGATCTTTTAAATACCATCTCCCAGTCCTCATCATCTGACCGGAAAGACGACGGTAACAACCATCTCAACATCCGTATCCAAACCCACGTTACCAAAAAACGGTCAGAAGTCTCAAATCACATCTTACGCTATCTTCTAGAGATCCACAGAACGGAAACTCATCCAGCTTCCCCTTTGACAGGGTTGGTGAACGAGACACATTTTGGACGTCCAGATCTGCCAAAGATTATGCATGAACATTATGAGAATATGCTAAAGCTTTTCACGGAGACGAAGGTCGAGGAGAGAAGAGTTGGAGTATTCTTTTGTGGGAGTCCAGCGATCGGTATGATTTTGAGTGATACGTGTAAGACTCTTACTTTGAGGGGAAGAGAGGATAGGAGCTTGGTTGAATATCGTAAGTGTCTCAATCTTTTTGGTAACAACGAAGCTACCGAGGGAATCTTCAAGGAATGTGCTAACCTGGTGCCTTCTAGATTTCATGATGGAAGTTTTTGGCTAACTAGTACGTGTGCGTGTGGGGTAATAAAGCTCTTGATATAACGATCCAGATTAATATAACAACCTTATCTCTTCTAATTTCGTATATGAGGAACAAGTCATCTCGAACATTTAATATCTCATGCATTATGGAGTAGCGTGTGAAGAAAGGTTTAACCACACAGCTCTTCCTAAACTGTAGCTCCCTAAAATCATAGAATTGTATATAGCTAAAAGTGCTAAGACACTATTGGTTCTAAGGCAATTATCGCTTAGTTTTTTACACCACTATAAAATTGTATTCACTCTGATGTAGGAGCGCCTTGCTTAGCGATTAAAGCGAGCCACAATTAAAAACGCGACCTACTTTACTAACAAGAGTCGACAACCAATACCTTTCGCTAACATAATAATTCCTCAAAGCGTTTGGGACAGATAGTTTCTAGAGTAGAATTGCGACCCTGAATTGACTACTTAGTCACATTGATACAGCAAAGATGTTAGTCGTCCAGCTCATTTTCTGGCTTGCGATTGCAGCCGCACGCGTAAGTCTCAGCTACAACTTCTGTACTCTTCGAGAGAGCTGACACTGACACATATAGGCAATCGTGTCATTAGTCGAGGGACCACAGCAAATCGAGGGACCAATCGTTTGGACAGGTCCTGTCAATCAAGGTGAAAAGCCAGTTACTCTTCACGGAGATGCAAAAGTAAGTAGCACAGTGCTGCCAATCGCCAAAAAAGATTGCCCGCTCCATGCCAATGGTTTTGTGTTAATAGAGGGAAAATTAGGCAATCCATCGTCAAATCCTCAGCCTCAATCCACACTACTTCGATCATCATGAATTCCACCTGGCCGCACTCCCAACATACCCGCAGATGGAGTCTCGAGCAAACATCGACGCAGACAATCTCAAAGAGCTCCATATCACCGACCAGTCACAACCATCCATCGGAGACGCAACACTCCCCTCTAGATCTGTCATCCATGCCAGAAACCCTCGCAGAGCTTCTTTTCTATACGAAGCCCTAGAAACTGCCATCACTTGCTCCCCGAACACAACCGAGGCGTACATCCCCGAAGTCATCGACCTAATCAAATATCTGGCCAGTTTGCATATGAACAACGCCACGGATCCTGCTACGACACATTCTTGTCGCGTGGCTGCCGGACCGGGGAAGTGTGCGGCGATTGCGAAGAAAAAGGGCACGAGAGTGTGGTTGTGCAACGATGTGAGTCCCTTGAACTTTTCTTTCTATGAACTTTTCATGCTTGTTGGGTTTAGCGATTTGAACGGGAAGCGGTGCGGTGGGATAGGCTGACGGGTTGATTATAGAATACAAGAGATCTTGCATGCAATTGCAACTACCTTGCTTCCTACGCGCGGGATATCTTGTATAAATGCAAGGGCAACAGCTACGTCAAGGGCCAGTTCTTCAATAAGAATGGGTATAATGTTGTCATTGGGGCATGGAATCTTTATTGATGTATGGTTGGAGCATTGGGACTCAGCAGTCATTTCCCTGGCTGTGTAACAACTTTCTTGCTTGGTGATGGAAGGGCTAGAGTGAACTGAGAGAATGATGCACTATGAATACTTGCTTTGTTTTTTACTTTCTCAATACTCTATCGCACACTGAAGCGGGATATCAAGAAATTAATTGAATGTGTGAGCCGTAGTCATCTAGTGGCCACAAGTATCGGGCCTCACGAGAATGTGAAGTCTTTTAAGGTAGTAAGTGTCTGATTCTCTTCTACTAAGGTTTTGAAGGTCTTATACCTGAGTTCTACTATTGCTAAAGGAAGGTGCGTCGGACGTTGAGTCCTCACAACAAGCTACAATTAAAGATCCATCACCTACAAACCTTGGCGGCGCGCTTTTTGCTTCTCTTATTCTTTGTACTCGGTATACTTTTAGAGAAGCCGTTTCCTGATCTCAATTTCTTTGAGTTCTTGCACCCTTCCTTATATAATACGATTTGATTTGATTGAATAAGCTAAGTGTCTGTGGATTCTGGGGGAACCCTATAAGGTTGCTAGGTTGTGTAAACCCAAAGTGACCACTGTATAAAGCTGTCTATGACTTTACAAACTCCCCAAGTAGAAGCCTATTGATTATTCGTGGGCCAGTGTCATGGAAATCTGGAGTCTCATATGGCCTAGGAACTATAAGCTCCAAAAGTTCAATCCTGAGTTTCCGCTCTGTCCTATTAGCAGCCATCAAATTATTTTCCAGCAGCGCCTTTGCATCCTTTCCCCACCGGTGATGAACTCCGTCTGCCAGAAATAATTCTCTCGGCCTAAAGATAACGTACCCAGTTTTCAAGTTTTTCAATTCTTGCAAGAAATTTACCACGGTCAAGCACTTTAGTGGTGTTGTTGCTGTTGTGAACGAATGTTCATTTTCCTCAAACTTGAAACCAACCGCGAATATTGCAAGATCTGTGATGTATTTCTGATTATTAGCATCAGCTAGGAAGTCGTCCCTTCCCTTTATAGTTCCTTCTTCATCAACCTCCAAATAAGGGAGCATAATGATATCGATTGGAAGAGTGGGAATTGTTTCGCTTTTGAAGGCATTTTGTTGATAACGGCGTTACTTTCATGCTACAGGGAGTGCCACCTTCCCCATATTAGGCATGGATGAACATCTAACCGCCTTGACAGTCTCTCGCATGGGGACTTGCCAGCCTCTATAAACAAAACGGTCTTTGTCAATCGTGTAAACTCCATGGTAAGGCCGCAAGACACCTCCTCTGCAAATTATCAGCGATATATTTAGATTGTGGATTGTTACTTACAAAGGTTCAGTCTCAAGAGCATATTCCCAAATCATATTTTGGATCTCAAACGGCAACCGTGGAAAGTGGTGGAAAGTCTTTTTGACCAGCTCCTGTTGCTGTATAAGTCCACGAATGTTGAGATCGACATGCTCAACTAAGTGTGGCAAGGTGATTGAAGTGTGACTTTCTGGTTGGTCTACAAAACTGCCAATTCGCTCCGCGAGATATACAGGTGGCTTAAGGCCATTGGTCAAGTTCATTTTGGGTAATTAGAGTGGTGATGTCGAATGAAAATACGTGATTTGGGTGAGCCAACGGCTTGGAATCTTGGAAGTTGACAGTATCTCGGTGTGTGATTGGGATTTGAAGAATATCTTCTAGAACTCCGTGATATGGTCGGGCATGGGTAATGAAGATAATTAGCCGATGCTTGGAAGAGAATTCTCATGTCCTTCGTACAGCTTTGCTTTGGTAGTTTAGAAGCATTCCAGAAGATTTATTAGAAACTTGATGTTCTATTTTCTGCCATTATTGATCGAGATTCGTGTTCCTAAGTACCTAAGCGTATGTTTTATGGTTGCCGTTGCCTGGAAGAATCCAACCAGTGGTCGGCACGTGATTATCCAGAGTGATACCTTGGGTGCCACCTGTCACTTCATGCAGACGTGCAACAGACCAAAACACGGCAGGGAAAGCAATACAACATTGGTCAACATTAAGATTAACTAATAAAGTAATACGGGCCCAAAAAAACATAGACAATTGTGTATTTTGAGAGCTTCTCGAGCTTTTTGTTATTAAGATTTAATAATAGTAGGGTATCTAAATAATTCCAAAGCTCAATGCTAGAACTCCAATGCGCCAAGCGAGAAGAATATCATCTGCTTCCTAAATCGTAATTCATAATATAGTGCCTTTTATCTGCAAGCTAGCATTTAGACGCCGCTTCTTCTCAACGCGGCCTCGTTACTGCGACGGCGGGTAAATCGGGACATGAAACCACCAGTTCGCTTCTCTGTGTATACACGCTTCTCGTTCTTGCGTCCAATACAGAACTCAATCACCCAAATTATACTCGCTAAGAACATAACTGCAGTTGCAACCCAAGTGATGGTCAGGTACTTTCCACCTCTGTAGGCGAAGACACCAATGTCGTTGCCGTATTTGTTGATGACGCTAGTGAATTTCTTTTGTGCGATCGTGATCAAGACGGATGGGATGAGGAACGCGACGAAGGAAAGAGCAGCGAGACCCCAGTTTCCAAACGATATCAGTCGGGAACCATGGAGGAAGAATGCAACCAGAGATGTGAGGATTGCGAGTCCCGCAGCTGCGATAGCGATGGCATAGAGAACGAAGGTGGCATCCATGGCAACATTCATAGCATTGATGCCCTTCTGAATGCTATCTGGCCAGTTGATATCCTCGAGTGAGACATTATATTTGCCAACATGAAGCTGTTCTTCGATATGTTGTGTGATGTCGAAATGGTACATCGCGGTTTGGTTGCTGCACTTGGTTACATTTTTCTTCGCACCCTTCTCGGTAGCATTGGGCGTGTATGTTCCTTCACACAGATCCATCAAATGTAAGCTGTACCATTGATGGATGCCGAGCTCGGCTGCCAATTTGTCCGCGACATCCCCAAGCGCCTCGTTCAGTTCTTCCTCGACCTTATCGCTAACTTCGTTTGTGAGATTCTTGACAGTGCCTTTGAACCAGGAGCCCACCGATGTTGGAGCAGCGGAGTTGCCAGAAGATGTAGCGCTTGGGATGTCGAACGCGGTATGTCCAAGAGTAGAGGTATTGAGCTGGAGCTGAAATTAGCGCCTAGCGTCCCTGTGTCTGCCAAGAGACGAGAGTCAGGACAAAACTTACGGATACGATGTGATAATCTTCCATGAATCCAGGTTTGTGACCTGCAAAAAGACAGAGCATTCCGAGGATGAATGCCACCATCGAGCAGGCCAACGGGAGGAGAGCCGAAACACGCATAGTGATTATGTTTGGTATATTATTATAGACGGATATTGGTGTATAGATTATGGTGTGGAAGGTGGCTGGCTGTAGATGCTGGAATTGTTAATATATCCTGCGGTATTAAGTGACTGGTTATCAACCTAGAGGTGTAGATTAGTTGACTCATCGCGAGGGGAAGTGAGTAATATATAGCAACAGTATTTGACGAGTTCGTCCCAACGACATCATACTCCGGTCGACTAGCACCATGCCAATCTCAAGTCTTCCGCGTACCGCCTGGAAAAGCAAATGGCCCATCCCGAGAACAGGCTTCATCAGACCAACAGGCGGGCAGTCCCTAGCATCGGCGTGTCTTGTGGGACCGCGAAGGCCTATCAAATTTAAAGCAAAGTCTGAATCGTGGTGATGCGACTGGTGCCATCCAGACGCCTGGTGCGCCGAGTGGTCAGAGTGGTCGTGGTTCGTTGTTCGTGGTGGTTGACCTCCTTGCTGACTCGACGTCATATGGGAGGAGAAAAGTTGGAATGATCTCCGCCAGTTGTCGGGTTGTGCCAGGGGAAGGCTGAAGAGGGCTAAGCCAGGTCTTTACCGCTGCTTAACACGGTAAACTCTGGGGCCAAACCGGTTTGTCGCCTGTGCTGCCAAAATGAACAATGGAGTCGTTACCGAACTGTATTTCGTACCATCATGCGTCTGCCTGCAGGATAAGACCATCTAGACCGTGGCGTGGGTTGTGAGCACCATAAGTAGTAGAAGTCGCATTCCTCATTATACTTCGTACTTATGGTTCATGCATTAGGTAATATAGCGCGGTGGGGCTCTGCTCACGTGATGCCATGATATCCCTCTCATCACGTGAACACGCGCCATCTGGTCTATATCTGAGCTCGTCTTTTGGCAAGAGCTGGAATTGATTTCGTTGTTTGTGCAACAATAAATTGGTATAGTCTGGGCAATTTGGGAGGTTGGATTTGCCGAGCTCGATGAAGATGCTCCCTACAAACAGCGAAGCTCGAGCATGTTGGATATCATCCTACCTCAGACCTCCCAATGGAACATGTGGCTAACGAGCATTTTTGAAGGGCACTGTATCCAACTTCAGGAGTGATCTTGGAAATGACTCGATTTGTGTTGATACATTATGACAACGATGTATTTCTTGAGATTAAGTAATTTAATCTCCTCGTCCTAGAAAGAGATCATTGTAAAATAGACCATGTTCTATGGTAAATATATCTAAAGGGTCTAGGATATGAAGAAATATAACTTACTAAGAAGATTATCGAGACGAAAGCATGGGTACGCGATATTGCTTCGTTCTTTATTGCTGGCAGATCTTACTTTTATAAATGTGTAATGAAAGATATTTTCTATAGTGTAGACGTTTGAAAAGTTGATTATAGTATCAAAAGAATAACAATCTTGTGTGACTACTAAAGGACATAACATATCTAGTTTGATTGCATCACGCATCCCAAAGAATTTCGCCAATGCATCACAGGTTCTTGGCTTTCAGGTAACCTCCCCCTTTTTAACCCCCTATCTTGATCTCGCTTATTCCTACCCTACCCCACTTTTATCAATGTCAACACATCCACAACATCAACACATGAAGGTTTTAGGAATAATTAGGTGAAATGAAAGTAAATGTTTGTGGACTTTGTGGAGGTTGTTGAAGAAATAGTCTATGATTTGGATCTTTCTCAAGTTCTTTTCTATCACAAAAGTAAGTACAGTACAAAGAGTCTGTAAGGAGGATTGTCTAAAAAGAAATAGAGTAAACTTGAGAAGAGATTGCTTCTCTTAATATTTCTAAAGATGCGGTCAAAATCTACTTTGTTAAAACTGGTACTAAATTGCAAAATCACTATATGTGAATATTAGTTTTTGGGTGAGAATAGAGCACAGTACAATATACTGCCATGAAAGTACAAATAAGCTTGCACACTACCTCTAGAAGCTTGAAGAGCGACGTAGTATAACAGTTTAACTAATGCTTTACTAGATGCCTGTTGTGCAAATGGAACCAGTTGCTTCTAGCGAGCCAGAATGAATAGGATTACTCCCTGGATTCACTCGGACACAAAACAATTAACCAACCGAGCATACATTGAATAAAAATAAAAATCAACAAATAGGGATTGGAAGGTCAAAGAACCTTAAGTTTTGGCAATATTCATGTTTCGTTACTCTTGATTTCTGCCTTCTCCACAATACCAAATTTCTATCCAACAACCAAGATTTGAATCATCCCCAAATCATCCATTGCAGATCCAGCGTTTGTATACTATACAATCTGTGAAGCACCCAAGATTTGAACTGTGAGTAGCATTTATTTTGCCCAATTACCCAATGGTTCCCATCGCCATCAAATATCTGAACCCTCTTGCATCTTCTGCTTCAGCTGCGTTGACTAAAGCGGATATTGATTTTTGTGTGCTGATATACCACAGCGACTTCCTACGAAAATATGTCATGGCCGGTCCTAGGATATGTTGGAGCCAACCCAAAAACAAGAAATCTTCGCTGGACTGGCCCCCCAGGTGGACACCCGCCGTGTAAGTTTTAACATTTCTTCATTGAAAGAGAACACTAAGCAATAATCAAAACTAATAGTTTTTCAGATCTTGATTATTCTGATTGGCACCAGAACAGCACCAAGGCCGAGCTAATATCGGCGTGTAAAGTTAGACACCTTACCTACTCAACCAGTAGTAAGGACGAATTGATACAGAGGTTAAGGGATTTTGATGAGGGTGAAGCTCTGGATCATCATTACAGCAATAACCCAGTTCAACCAGCTCGTTTGCTAAGGACGATTCCAACAAGGCGTGAATCAGTACAATCTCGAGCTTCGCAGCTACATGCCCCATCACTGGCCCAGCAGGCTCTTTCAAACGATAGACCTATGCAACCAAATCTCCCTTTTGTACCAGTTACCCAAAATGCTATACCAGAT
>Ga0247734_1001787_pt1 | contig 15565 bp, 14 predicted proteins | sample UWRJL103311B2_FD_180933 | JGI IMG/M metagenome (GOLD analysis project Ga0247734, IMG submission 180933) | Plant litter microbial communities from Arlington Agricultural Research Station in Wisconsin, United States - UWRJ-L103-311B-2 | ecosystem: Environmental > Terrestrial > Plant litter >... | reverse complement strand
TCAGCACCAAGGAGAAGAGGCTGATAGAGAGCTTCATGTTTATGGTTGGTAGCTTTCAGTTGAATGTTCGGAGTTGGAGAGAGCTCACGATATCGAACTGGATATGGGGCTCTAGAAGTGGCGGGTGATTGGACTAGCGCCTTGCAGGCGGCTGAGGTAGAGATGACGTTTTGGTCAGAAGATGCCCTGAACGAAAAGCTCGTAGCAGAACAGAAGAAATGCAAATACAGTTCCTTCTTTCCTTCGCCTTCGGTAGTCCAAGTTATTCAATCAGAAAGAATAAGCCAGAACCTTTATAAACAATGACTCCCTTACTACGACTTCCCCATGGATGGATGGGGAGTAGACTGGCCCCGTATATACTGTACGAAGTGGACTACTCTAGCTAGCCTGGTCAGAGGTCACATGCTCGCTAACTTTCACTAATTTAGCTCCATTCTTTTAGCTCCGTGGATATAAAAGAGAATGGTTTTCCCAACCTGAATGCCTTTTGAATCATACTTACCTTGGCAAAAGATTCGTCGCTCATGAATTACGAATTTTGCGGTACGAGACCTTCATTGCACATCGAGGAGTCGAGAACCGTTGAATATCCTTCGGGGTCTTCATTGCCGGAATTTTTGATTGCGATCATGTCTCATGGCATTTTTACTTTTTTTCATTGAGAGCTTCAGCTTGCTGGGCCTTGAAGAAGAACAAGAAGAAATAGTGACAATTAACATAACTTCCTAGTCCCTGTCTGTCTCTTTCTCCTTTAAATGACATCTAATAATTGTGAAGACTATTGAAACAGTGCCTTATTAAAAGACGCGTGCCGCCCAGCCCAAGTCGCGTCGTTCTCTGCCATGTGCACCAAGGTGCACACCATCTGATTATTGATATCCTGGCGGGCTTGTAAACATGCCCCCGGCATCCAGAGGATGGCTATCGCTCTTCAGAATACAGACTGCTTGCTCTACTTCTATTCCACTCATACGTCAATATGTATCTGCTGCAAAGCCTCTCCGCGTAGATGTCCCGTTACCCAAAGCTCCCGAGAAGATCCAGCTACGGAAGTATCAAGAGGAATGCATTCAAGCCGTTCTTGCCAGCTTAGAGCAGGGAAATAAGCGGCTTGGGATATCGCTGGCTACTGGCAGTGGGAAGACCGTGAGCTCCATCATCCGATTATCGCATTCTCTCTAATCTTTGTGCAGGTCATTTTCACCCAACTTATCGACCGAATTAAACCCCATACCGAACTTGCCTACCAAACACTGGTTCTAGCACATCGACAGGAGCTGGTGGAACAAGCCGCCCGTCATTGTAGCAATGCCTACCCCACGAAGACAGTCGATATTGAGATGGGCTCAATACATGCCAGTGGCACTGCGGATATAACAGTCGCGAGCCTACAGAGCATAGTTTCAGGCGATCGAATCTCTAAGTTCAACCCAAGTACATTCAAGCTGATACTTGTTGACGAAGCCCATCATATTGTATCCCCGGGCTATATGAAAACTCTGGATTACTTTGGACTCTCTATTGCACAGCCAGATTCGCCTGCTCTTGTCGGCGTATCTGCAACCTTTTCACGATTTGATGGCCTTGGCCTAGGCGCAGCTATTGACCAAATTGTCTACCACAAGGATTACATAGACATGATAGGAGAGAAGTGGCTTTCCGACGTATGTTTCACAACCGTCCAAACCAAAGCTGATGTATCAAGGGTCAAAAAAGGGGCAAATGGGGATTTTCAACCTAGCGAGCTATCTCAAGCTGTGAACACTGATCAAATAAACGACATCACAGTTCGTACCTGGCTGACCAAAGCAGCTAAGAGAAAGTCGACATTGGTGTTTTGCGTTGACCTTGCTCACGTATCGGGGCTCACAAATGCTTTCCGAGCCCAAGGCATAGAAGCCCAATTTGTCACTGGCAGTACTCCCAAAGTCGAAAGGAGTGCTCGTCTCGATTCATTTAAGCGAGGGGAGTTTCCGGTGCTTGTCAACTGTGGAGTCTTCACTGAAGGAACTGATATCCCTAACATTGACTGTGTGCTATTAGCGCGTCCTACGAAGTCACGTAACCTGCTGGTGCAGATGATCGGTCGGGGTATGAGACTGCACCCAGGAAAACAAAATTGCCACGTCATTGATATGGTTGCCTCGCTGGAGACCGGAATCGTATGCACACCTACTCTGTTTGGACTTGATCCATCAGAGCTTCTCGAGGAATCATCGATGAATGATATCGAAGCTCTTAAAGATCGCAAAGAGGAAGAGGAACAACGCAAACTGGAAGCTGCACAGGCTTTGAGGCAAAATACCGACAGTGTTTCAACCGTTCCTCAACATGTTACAATGACTGATTATGATTCAGTCTTCGATCTGATTGAGGACTCATCAGGAGAGCGCCATATACGGGCTATATCACAGTATGCTTGGGTCTGTGTCTCCAATGACCGCTACATTCTCACCAACTCGAATGGGACATATTTGAGAATCGAAAGAGATTCAGAGGATAGCTCTGATTTTCTCATTACGGAGACTGTTGCACTTCGGAAAATACCTGGCATGAAGTCTAAAGCTCCATACATGACACCACGGTTGATAGCACGCTCACAAACATTCACAAATGCTGTCCATGCTGCAGATACATATGCAAAAAGGAAATACCCAGCTCAATACATCTTGAAGAATCAATCTTGGCGGAATCATCCAGCGACACAAGGCCAGCTAGATTTTTTAAACAAGCTTCGTCTTCAAACTGAGCAGTTGGAACCTGAAGATCTAACAAAAGGCAAAGCTGGAGATATGATCACGAAAATCAAGCATGGTGCGCGAAGTCGATTTTCCAGCTTTGAAGCTGATAGAAAACGGCTGGCAAAAGCCAATCTTAAAGTAGAGCAAGAACAAGCTCTTAAAGGTAGAGAGCAGGTTAGCGTCGGGCCGCTTCCTTATTCCGGTGTGTAATTTCATTGGCACCTATTCTGTTTGAACACACAGCTTAACAAGTTGGTATTAATCTTGCCAAAGATCCAGATTTACAGAGTTATACTTTAACCTTAACTTTGAAAAATGGCCTTTAGTGATTAGTCCTCAAATAGATGTACGACTAGTAGAACATATTTAAAGACATTCTGACTCCAGATCTCTTGCCTCTATTTTGAGAGTGATACAATCTTGATTGCAAGCCCAGGTGGGTTGTCTCAGATCATTGACACATGCAAAGATTGAAGAAGTTCTAAGCCACACAGAATCAGACATCTTGTATTGAAATTCCAAAATATCTGATATCTTCAAACCCTTGAGCGTATTTACAATTTAATGGCTTACAATGCCATTAAATTTTGGAAGCCGTGTACTTTATCTCGATCAGCTTCAGCTACGTCTGTGAAGTGCAGGGAGTACCTTCTCCTCATCTTGATTGCAATTAAAATCTCCTGCACCTTCCTTACATCTCCAAACACGAGAAGAATTTGCAAGCAGGAGCATATCAATCTCATAAAGCACTTTCTCATTCCACCTCTTCAACATAATCTTGGTCTATCTAGAGTCCCATCTCCTGCATACCTCAACCAGTGCATACATCAATCTACCGCAAAATGGCAGAAGTACCCCTAACCTTCCCTATTGGTATTACAGACGGGGCTTCTATATCAATCATCAAATCTATCTCGTCTGTAGATTCCTTCGACAATTACATTAAATCCAAGCACTTCGATCACGAAGATGGTAGGCGGAGTTATTACCCAGAGTTCTATTCCCACGGCGCGAAGATCGAACGAGGCAGATTTTCTGCTCTGAGAACAGAGAACCCGAGGATGAAATATAATATGAGAGGATACCCTCCGCCTCCTAGCTCCGTATGTTACATATTTCGAACCTGAGTGGCGAAGTTGTGAGAGATATGTGCTGAGACTGGCGGCGTTAGGTTTACGATTCTGTAGCTATTAGCCCTGGAGAAAGCTTTGCTCAACCTGGTACGAGGACAACTATGTCCAAAGCCTTAGATGGAAGTATTATGGATACTAAATCGGAAGGGAACCTTCCAGATCTCAGCGATTCATATAAAATTGTTAATGGTAGTTCTACATATAAGAATGAAGAACACCTTGCAACAGGAATAACAATAGCATCAACAATATCAAGTTCACGCCTTTCCGGCCATTCATTGGCTCAAAACATTGACTTCTACCGCATATCGCGCCGCAAGTTGTGGGGTGAGGATACAGATGTGTTTGGTGTTGAGAATGTCTATGGTCCAGACGAAATGCGAGAGGACTTCATCAAGAATATCGATGCGGGTGCTGCGCTTGAGTTTTGTAAAGTTTGTGGGGAGAGCCACATTCCCCCAGGGCCTCCTTTCACGCTACAAGATCGGGACACGTGTGGGTCTTATATACCAGAGTACGTAATTTGCTTCCAGATTTGGCAGAACTGTAGGCGAATGTATTACAGATTTTGAAACAATGAGACAACCGCTGACTGTACGTATTCTTATAGATGGTTTCCAAAGAATCCAGGAGAGAGGTCATGGGATCTTTACATGGACTTGATTAATGAAGTATCTGAAATGCAACAGATCATCGATGGAGCGCTTAGTAAAGACCAGGAGCAGTGGATCTTGAATTATCATGATGGAGCTCACCACCCTGTCTATATACTTGGTAAACGTCCTCGCAGTGGGTGGTGGAAATGCGGTGTTGTAGGAGAGGTAAAGCTACAGCTTCGATGTTACTTGCTTTAACATACCATCTTGATCGCTAGCTAACAACTTACGTTTATAGATTGAGTGCCATCACTGTGGTGATGTAGAGGACTCTCGGAGTCCCAGCACTGCCAGTAAAATCCCAAAGTATACTCGCGCATATGCGTTGTCAAGATTAGAAACCCTTCAATCATTTATTGATAGAAACATCCAACGAGTTGGAGTCGAAGATAGATGCATTGCAAAGCGGGCACAAAAGAGGGCAGGGGCATAGCCAGGCATAAGAGGAATAGTTGTTAAGTATAGAGGGGGAACCGGAAAATAGAATAAGAGGACGTCTGGAAAACTAGCTCCACTGGCAAGAAGTTCTCCCAGTGAAAATTCTCGTGGAAGCAGGGATATAGATTTCAGGAGCAATTCGTTCACTAATTTCTGGACTTTCTTATTCACATTTATTACAATACAATATAGAATTCCTAGCCGGAGTCACTGGAAATATTACAAGGCTCTCTGTGATGAGTCTCATATGTCTTTAGAGGTAGACAAGATGAAATTAATGCCCCTGAATTAAGCGAAAGAATACGAAAGATTGCTAAAAAAGACTAGATACAGTTACGTACACAATGACTACAATAGAGGTTCTTGAACCCTTGCTCCTGAACGGACGGTAACCCCTACTGACTCATTCTCTCCGTCATTTCTTCTATAGCCTTTGCCTTGTCATTGTGGACCTTTGCTACAGTAGGGCGAGCAAGAAGACGCTGATGCCAAGCATGATATTCTGGATAATTCTTTTCTATCTCTAGAGCTGCAAACTTATCGTCAAGCATCCATGGAATGCTTTCGTTCCACGGAACAAAAGCGAGATCCGCATAAGTACTTCGTGTATATTAGTACGGTACAGAACCGTGAAAAGAGGTGTAAGAACGTACCATTTATCTCCAACGAGATACTGTTTCCCGTGCAACGCTTTATTCAAAACGGAGAGCACACGTGTGACTTGGTCATCGTATCTCTTGATGGCACTTTCGATCTTTTCTCCGTGATGTTTGTTAAACCACTAAATGAACTATGTCAGATCTTGGGTACTATATGAGCAATGACGGCCTGGAGTCGAACCTGTTGGCCTGTTAAAGGGAGGATTGGGTCTACTACTCACAGCAGCTTGTCCATAATATGGTCCCTGTCCAGACATCTGAAAGTGAAGCCACTGTTTGAGAAGGTACTTCTCTGGAGTGGTAGTGATGTTCAAGATGTTTTTGACATCATAGACATCTTCCAAATACCTAGTGGCAATCAAAGATTAGTATATATGTTATAGGAGCTTTCGCCAACTGGAACAACATCTCACGAGTAGCTCATCCCTGAGATATGCTTGGTAAACAGTCTCTCAGTATATATTGAGAACCCTTGAATTCTAAGGCTTTCTGCCACAAGGATTTTCGAAAGGTACGTACTCAATGATAGCACCTGATTCCCAAATAGCGACCCCAGTATTGGGATCTTCGATGGCAGGAACTCGTCCGTTGATGAACTTTTCCTTGTACGCCTCATTATCATCTGAAGGGTAAAGCAACTTGTGCTCATATGGAATATTGAGTTCCTCTAAAATGATTGCTACCTTCCAAGGATTTGGGCCGCCGGCTGAATTATTATTGTTAGCTGAATACTATTGCCAGTTTTATCTTCAGTCTTACGGGTTCCGTATAACAAAATTGGCTTGGTCATTTTGTGTAGGTTGAGTTTTGTATTGTAGCTAATGTTGAGCCTAGCCACGAAATAAAAATTCAAGTTGGACGAATACTAGTGAAACTTTGCAAATTGATTTACACGATCCAAAGTATTGAAATGATGTTAAATAATATTTAATCCAAAGATCTGGGGATTTCCGGAACTTTATACACTTTCTCTTTAATCATTGTCTTTAAACTGTGCAATTCAGAATATCTCCGATTCGGATCCGAAGAGCCGGATCCGGATCTGGATCTGATTCTTCGATTCTTCCACACCTAATCGATCTCAACATAGGAATGGTACATGAATAACCCGCAAATTTTGATTAGCCCGTTGCATTACAACTTAGATACACCGTACCGCTAAGCGGCCAACTGGTCAGTAATTTCGACGCGTCAACCCTTCCGTGTTATCGGGATGCACTTTGCCAGACTCTCGCAGCTTACTTCGTATAACCATGAGGCTTCCCTGTCATCGGGATGCACTATGCCAGACTCTCGCAGCTTACTTCGTATAACCATGAGGATTTGCATGCTGGCGGTAGAAAATGCAAAACTATAGATTTAAAGTAATGATTTGCAATTACAAACCGAACAAAATACTGTAATAATACGTTAGAAAGTACCAGGAACCAAGTAAAACTGCTATGGCCATACGCACGCCGGCTTGGTTTGTTATCCTGGCCCATATCGTTCGTCACCTCTTTCTTTTGTCTTTTGCTGTTCGACACGTGCGTCTCTTGCTTTTTGGCACGGCTAAAAGTGCATGAGTAATGTGCTGGCAGGTCATATATGTGTCCTTACCGCACATAGCCCTTTGACATCTTCCAAAACTGGCTTGAGAAAAATCCCGCCACATTCACTTGTTGGCTTTTCACATTCTGTTGTCTTGGTACCATTTCCATGCCCACACTCAGCAACTTGGAGAACCTGACGGCACATTATGTGATGTCTGTACCTTTAAATAGTCGAGTCGATTGGATTTTTATGGTTGTAATCTAAGGTCCCTGAACATTTGATTGGAAAGAGTAGGCGGGTTTCAGGTAGGTGGTAGGATTCTGAAAGTCGCAAGAGGACGTTACTGAAAATATCAAACCGCATTTCAATGCTGAGGAAGACATCAAAGACACTTATGAAATATAGAGGTGCGTTTGGAGCAATCTGATGTTCAATAGCTGTGATTGTATGCTCTGACTTCCAGGCAAACGCAGAACTATTGTTTGATATCTGCCGCGCCCGTCGGTAAACTAATATGGTCGTTTGGATCGTTCTTCCAAGTAGGCAATACATGTCCTTTCCAGCTTAAAACAACTTCTTTTTCATCCACATCACCTCCATCGTATCTCACTCCAATGTTTATTCCTGCTAGACCTTCCTCTTCTGCTTTCTTATTCCATAGCATCTGCAAGATCTTTCCTCTTGATGTGCAGTAGACATATCCCATCGGCCATCTACTCCTAGCAAAGGCCTCTCTTACGCCTTTAGTTGCTGCTCTCTGTGATACCAAAAGTGCAAGCACACCAGAACCTCTCCATCCTTGTGGTGCTCCAATAAACGACCCCTCAAGCTCTCGGGTATTCGCCGTTCCCTTGCCGCCACTTTTTGTGCTTGAAACCTTGCATTGTATGATGACTTTCAGAGGCTGCGGTATAGAAGGTATTGCCCAAGTACCAAGTAGATCAATACCGTAATCATTGCTACCTCCAATCCGTTTGAGTGACATGCCCCATCGTTCCAAAGCTTCTTGTGCAGTGTACTCATAATGAGTTCCTACATAGACGTTCGAATTGGGGTCCAAATTTGTTCGGGAAGCATGACCCAAGAAGCTAGACATGTCATGATGATGGGAGTTGCGTTGCTGTGTCCGTGATTCGTCCACAGTTACGTTTGTAGAGAACCTTCGCACTGATTGCTGTACAGCGCGGATAATCCGTAGATGAGGACATGCTGGTAGCATGGAGATGCTTAATGATGTTATGCACAAGCAATCAACAACGTCCACATGGAAATGAAAGTGAGGTTGAAACTCAGACAAGGGAATAATTCGACGTCCAAGGCTGAACGCAATCACTCTGATTCGCCAATCTCAGATCCACAAGCAACACCAAACACCCACATTTCCTCAGCCTTGTCTGCTTTCCACCTCAAACAGCATAACGAAAACAAACCATGGCAGACAAACTGAGTCAGGTTCAAGATGCAGTTGATGAAGTAGGTACAGACTAGAGCGCTACAAACAAGAAAGCTTTACTGACTTTATCCAAGCTCGCAAACCAGATGGTGGCGTGCCTTCATTACTTGAACAAGCACCATGACTTTCAGAAGCTGAGCGCTACAGATACCATTCGTGAAGAAAAGAAACCCGAGGGAGCAGAACAACAGCAAGAGAAAGAACGTAGGTAATGTTTTCAGCTACCAACAAAACGTACACTCATGTTATATCAGTTGAGCCTCACGATCCCGTGGAATTCAAGGACTCTCAAAAAGAACTAGCCCGGGACCTCATCCTCAAAGAGCAGCAGATTGAATACTTGATATCAACACTCCCTGGCCTAACGAATAGCGAGGAGAGACAAGAGGATGCGATTCGGAAGCTCGAGGCTGAGCTCAAGGCGGAGGAGGAAAAGCGCAGAGAAGCTTTGAAGGACAGAGATGCTGTGCTAGCTCGACTAGAGAAGGTTATAAGGAGCATTCAGCGTCCTCGCTAGGTTTGAGAATTTGGCGCTATATGTATTAGGATTTGGGAAGCTGGCGTTAGGGTATACCCAATGGCAAACGATCCTGGAAGGTCATCTGAAATTGCTGATATAAGATGCTTATTCGTAAAAGCTGCTGATAATTACAAAGAGTATTTCTGTTTTGAGAAGTGAATCATAGTCTTTCTTTAGACTCTGAGGTACACCAGAATGTTCGACACATTGGAAACCTCATTGAGCCACCTACACTGTACTGCATGGTTTCCCTTTACATTTTCCACAACTTGGTATTAGGTCAATTCTACATGCTACTCATTTAAATCTAGTCGTGTGTAATCCATAATCTTGGTCTATGAAGTCTTGAAGAATTGGGGAAAGAAAGTCTGCAGATCCTCCAGGCGACGAGCCTGATATCTACAACATGGCTGTGCTGGCAATGGATCTCCCTCTTCGATCAGATGGGTGGTGTGCCATCCAAGTTCTTCAGCTTTGGCACAGTTTAAGGCCGAGTCATCTGGGAATATTTAGTGATGAATATACTCTTTTTAGTGATAAAACTCACCAACAAAATAACACTTATTGTTATCTGTAATTCCAGCTTGCTCCATCGCTTTTGCGAACATTTTTGGGTGGGGTTTGCAGAGCATGACCGGCTCAGCATAATCGCAAAAGGTCATTCCTTCAAACAAATCATCTATTCCGAGCAAGCGAACCACCCGTTGCCCATGAGTTACATACGCGTTGGTAAATAGCCAAAGCTTGACTTTAGTCTTGTCCATATCCTGGAGCAATTTCCGTAGTTGGGGATCTGGGGATATAATTGATTCAAGAGATAGAGCATCGTCTACTTGACGGTTATAGTCCATAGGGTCGATTTTGTGGTGCCGAACTAGACCTTCTATTGCTAGGCCATATGTCTTGTAATACTCCATATGAAGCTTGTATGCATCTTCCCGGCTCAATTCGAGATGTTTCACAAAGTATTGGTCTATGAGAGCGCTCATATGGACGTGGACATTTTTGCCTGAAGAGATGAGTAAAAGAACTGATCACAGGGGAAGAGAGGCTCACTTTTTGGATATAGCTGTAAATTCAGTTAGTCCCAGGCGTGCGTTTGGTACTTAGAAAGTGAACTTACACAATTATCAATATCAAAGAAAAACACGGGTCTTGTATCTTCTGCCATGTTGTTTGGTTATGTTAAGTGAAACTTTGTTGGTGTATGTATAGGTAAATACCCTTATCAATACTTTCCAGAGGGAGCTTTTTCGTTTCAAATGTTTTGAAACCGAACAGGAAGACTTATGGATACTAATATAGCAATATCAAGAGAAGGTGCCAAAGTTTTGAATGACTCAATCGGTGTTACAAATCTGAAGTACAAAAGCACAAATTCTATGAGTCTATGACGGTAGTTTCTAGCATATCAAGGGTGTGGTACTAATCCGACACGTGATTAGCAGATGGTGTATTCCAAGCCTCCCTGTTGTTCCCCAAACTTGAGATCAAAATAAATCCCAATCATTTCCATTCCCACCACAACATAAATTTCTTCAGTCCAACCCAGCCGCTCCTTTCATTTGCTATAGCTACGAATTCTGGCGATCTGCTATCTACCATTTGGCAATCTGCCACTTGCTTGCTTTGCTTGCTTTGCTTTACTTTACTTTTCTAATTTGATCCAGTTGAGAGATCACAGACTCGTTTCGCTTTTCTTTGCAACTAATCATTAACCTAAACTTGATTATGGCCCAGGGAGCTGTAGCAACAAATGGCAAGGCCTTGGTTACTCCAGAAGAGCTGCGCGAGTTGTTAGAGTATGAGAAGATTGTTAAGTTTCGGGATGCAGTTTTCGCGGGCACTCATCCCACAGTCAAACTACCTCATTTAGTGGAGAAGCATGCAAACGCTGCTCGAAATGTACCTTCTCCCAGCAATTCTACACCGTACAGAGATGCCCCAGTGAAACCCTCGGTCTCTCATTCGCATCGCGAAGACTCATCGTCACAGTTCAACAATAGATCGCCACACAATAGCCGCACATCTGCTGTAGGAAGTGGACAAATTCCATCCAGATCCGAAATCAATCCTATTTTATTGGAAAAGTCGGATGACCTTATCAAAGCTGAGATCCAGCTATCAAGGCAAAGACTAGAAAGAGCGTTGCGGGAAGACATCGAGAAGGAACAGGTGAAGAAAAAGGCAGCTCTTCAGACATCTGAATCTCTCCCCGATTTTGATCTTGCGTGGGTCTTGTCTAAAGCTCTTGAAATTGTTCACCCTTCCACTGCTCCAGATGTAGAACCCTCTGTAGATGCCTCTGCTTCTGATTCTTTTGATGAGAACACTTTTTATTCAAGTCAACATGACACACCAGAGCTATCTAGTCCTTTGCAAGGTCAGAGAAGAGGAGCTGAAGAGCAGTCAAACGGTTTAGTATCAGTTGATGAGCATCCCACTGAGGATTATTCTGCACAAAAACAAGCTCAAGACCACGACGTGGTAATGCGCGGTGCTTCACTACCTGAATATGATACTTTAGCAACTCAACCACACTTGCAGTCACAACAACTACGTACACAGCAAAACAAAAGTGTTGGTATGCCTCAACAGCCTACTCAGATAGGTACTTCGGATTCTAGCAGCTCTCAGGATGTCAACTTAGAAATGGCAGGATCTAAACCTAGAGTTAGTATTCCCCCAAAATTATCCCAAGTGGAAGAGATCACGATCGATCATATTATTGACCATGTCCAGGGAGTTATTGTTCCAGCAGCAAAGCCTGTTATTCGACAACAATTCGAGGAGGAGATTCCATCTCCTCTTATTCAAGCTCACGATTTGTCTCCAATTGCACCACAACCCACCCGCGTATCTCCTCTTGCCACTGCGAGGAACCCTCCCATTCTTCGAGAAAACTACGGCATGGACGATATGGCCCCAGCGCAAGTTTCGGCCCTCCGCCAACACCCTTCTGGTGACTCGAGTACTAACAGCTCACCTAAGCGGTTGACAAGATCGGAAATGATTAAGGCCAAGAGGGATAAGAAGAAGAAGCGGAAGTCTTCGATTAATGAAACTATTGCAGATCACCCCGACTCGCCTTACATAAAGCCTGAGCCTAGGTCCCAATCACCTTTTGCAATTGCTCCTTTACCGCGACCGAATAAGAGAATGCGTCAGTATGCGCCTGAGCTCAACTACGATGAACCCACAGTAGTGGTCCAGGAGCGTATTCCTGAGAGGTACAAGGAAATTCCAGAAACGCGAGTGTACGAGGATCAATACGCGCCAGAGCATCGTCGACCAGCCCCAGTCTATCAACGTATTGAGGCAGAAGAAGGCAGCTATCGCCGTATCCCCAGCAATATCCATTATGAAGAGGACGCCGGCTACCGACGTGTTTCTGGCGGTGCTTACTCTAGGAGGCCTGAGTCTCCATCAGTTTATACCCTTCCTTATGCCCCAGTAGAAGTTCGCCCAGCTCGGGCAATATCTCGAGCAGTTACCGATCGAAGAATCTATGAAGAACCAGTCTACTATCAAGAACATGTTTCTAGAGCGAGTGTACGCCCTGATGCAGACCGTGAGCGATCTCGATCTCCGATTGCACGTGAGAGGAGATCACCTATTCCCATGGGACCTCCCCGACGCCCAATCCGTGTTATAGTCGACGAACATGGTCGTGAGTATATTGATCCCACACCGCCGCCTGCCCCACGATACTCTGTAGCACCTCCGCCTAGATACCGAGATCAAGAAGCCCTCTATGAGAGGGCCCCACCCAGGTCAGTCTCTGGTCGTGCACCAACTGATGCGTACGAAGAAGACGGTGTTATCTATAGAAGGCAGTCGCCTCCAGCTGTGATGCCACGACGCGTTGTTACTCAGCCGGAGTATGGTTTAGCACCCGAGTATCGATCATACCGCCAACGTGAATACTCAGTGCGACCAATGGCACCACCAGGTGAAGAATATATACAAATTCGAGGTGCTCCGGAACGCCGGCAGATGAGCCACTTCGACGAAGCACCGCGAGAATATTTGCCTCGGCCGATGAGTGTGCGCCCGGAGCCTGTTCCCGTGAGATATGAGATTCCACGAGAGTATGTTGGAAGACAGAGTGTTCATCCAGAGGCTCCTCCTAGAGAATACAGCGTACGTCCAGAAGCGAGGCGTGAGGTGATTGTGCAGCCTCCGAGAGATTATAGTGTTCGGCCAGGCGAACATGTTGTTCGCCGAGAGCCCATACCAGATGCGGAGAGATATTACGAAGAAGCTCCCCGGCGGCCAGCAGAAGTGACTTACATAGAGCGGCCGAGAGCACGAGAGGCTTCGGTGATGGTGTATGAAGATGATGCCAGGAGAGAACCAATATACAGATAAAACAAGCACATGGGAAGAATGCGAAAGGTAACCTCTGGTAAAGTAGCAATTGTAGGAACAGAGCTGTAGTAGGTAGTAGGAGCTGCTTGTAAACGGGTCGTTGGTAATTAAATATATTTGTGCTCATTGTCTACTTGTCTACTTGTCTCATGCATACTTTGTGACCGCAATCAGATCAATATCTTTTTGCCGCAATCTTTCGTCTTGCAATTCATTCATTTTAAAGTTTAATTACTCCAAGAGTTTCGGGGGGGAGTGGTTTTCACGTGTTGACATTGCTCATCGGAGGAGCTGTCAAGTCAACTTTCAATGAGCATTGAGCACTTGGTTGCCCAACCTGTTTTTCCCTATAGCTAATTTCCAGATTCCAGCGTTATACAGTACGTGTCGTCGGGAAACACAGCCACAATCATAATGAATGGAATAATGGCCACCCATAATAATGACGAGGGCGGAGGAAGTACGAGAAGAGGGTCTATCGCTAATAAGCAGGCTAGTGGCTAGTGGCTAGTGCTAGTGCTAGTGCTAGTACTAGGTCGTCAGGGGTCGGGGGTTGGGATCATAGCTAGAGAGAAAGAGAAAGAGAGAGAGAGAGAGAGAGAGAGAGAGAGAGAGAGGAGGCTTAAGCAAAGAATGCAAGGCTAGGCTTAGTGCGGGAAGGCGGGCACTTTGCTGGAGCGGTTTAGGCCAGTGATATACATTGTTGAGAAGGGCCTAGAATTAATGAATTGATGAATGATTTGGTGTGAAGGTGATGATCTATCAAGTTACAAGTGGTATTTTCCCCCTCGGGTCTTTCGGTTTTTTTTATTTTGAACTCCTCATCAGTCACCCACTGCGGCATGGTGGTGGCCTGGGTGGTATGGTGCGGCCTATTGTGGCCCTGGGAAAGCTGAAGCCATGTCGGCCGTGGATGTATACAGTACTATATAGCACTTTCGTATACGGAGTAGATCTTTAAGAGCAGGATATGACACTTGACACTTATTAGGATAGGCATAGCTGGATACTGGTAGTGGTGTAGCTTGTAGGCTCGCTCCCTCGGTAGGATAGTGAAGGGTCCAGGATCAAGGTCAAGCAAGGTCAAGGTCCGGGTCCGGGTAAGGAGGGCACGGGGATTTATCTCCAGTCCAGTCGTCCAGTCATCCAGTAGGAAGTTGGGAACGTAGGGCTAGTGAAGGTTGGTTGGTTGGCTGGTTGGCGCTTTCAATGACGAGGGCATTTGAGCTTCAATTGCCAGTACTAACTGGACTATAGTACTTGGGGGCTTGGGGTGCATACCGAGAGATTTCAGGTTTTGTGGGTTTGGATCCGAGGCTGGTATGTACTGTATGTATGTATGTATGTATGTATGTATGTATGTAATAAGTACTGTACTGTACCACAGAGAGAAATATATATATATCTTATTATATCTTATTATATCTATCTAGCTGGGAAGCAACAACTGGCTGCACCTCTTCCCTTCCCGCGGGATCCCGACTAGCTAATAATGACTGAATATCGATACTGTGCTAACTATACTGTACTATATGATATAGTATGGTATGGCATGGCATGGCATGGTATGGCATAGTATGGTATGATGTCTCAGCTACGTATTTGCTATTCCTACCCCGAATAAGCTCTACGGCACCGCACCGCAGAAACTCTGTTTTGTTTGTGGGCTTGGGCTTTAGCTGGGTTTCGTTTGATATTCACACCCCTCTCGCTGTACTAGCCCACTACTTAACTGCTACTACTGTATATACTATTTTTCACTATATACCTCATTTTAACTTATATATTCACCCTTACTACTGTTTGCTATTACTCTACTCACCTTACTGTATGTACATTACATACCAACCAAACCTACCACTACTACGCAACAGCAGCAATAATAATTAAGAATAGATGGGTCCTATGGTTGTACACTACAGTACATTACAGTTGCAGTACACATGTTGAACAACTAATACCAATACAGGCTGGTATTGTACTACTTGTTGGTTGTATCTACGCATCTACCCTTTCTCCCCCTACAAAACATAATAACATAATCAATAACCCCCCCCC
>Ga0247734_1001786_pt1 | contig 15577 bp, 13 predicted proteins | sample UWRJL103311B2_FD_180933 | JGI IMG/M metagenome (GOLD analysis project Ga0247734, IMG submission 180933) | Plant litter microbial communities from Arlington Agricultural Research Station in Wisconsin, United States - UWRJ-L103-311B-2 | ecosystem: Environmental > Terrestrial > Plant litter >... | reverse complement strand
CCCCCCAAAAAAAAGCTCTCCGTTCACTATAAAGATGACTCCGCTCGCTCTCAGCTGAGGGGCAAACTAAAAAGGGCATGTCCAGCTAAGAGCGACGAAATAAACATAACTACCTTTGTCTCTAGTAGTACTACTCTTCACGAATCTGCAAGATGGGAAATTGTTCTATGACTATGGGTTGTGGAGTTCATTTGTGGACTAGAAGGGGGGGCCGGGGTTACATAGGTGGTGGGTGGAAGTGTGGAGGTGTGGACATCTAAGACTTAAGCGAGCCCCTGAATTGCTGCAACAAACAAACTACCCTTAGGTAAATAAGGTAAAAGTACTCGTACTCTGGTCTGGTACTTTATTAAACAAGCATCGACAACGACCACGACCACATGACTATATAACCACAGATTGGTGATTGGAGATTGTGGTATATACCGGAGACAACAGGGTGGTGTGGTGGTGGTGGTGGTGGTGTGGGGAGAAAATACTCACTACATCGATCTCACTGCCCTCCTGCCATGCCATGCTTTGAGGGAGGGGATTATGATATCTACAAATTTACACGAGTAATAATGAAAATGTTTGTGAGGTGCTATGTGTGTGTGAGAGAGCGTGCGAGCGTGAGCGTGAGAGCGAGAGCGAGAGTGAGAGAGAGAGAGACGGAGACGGTTAGAACAGAAGCGGTTTAAGCAACACCAGCTGGCGTGAGAAAAAGAAGAAAGAAAAGCACCAGACAAAATCACAAGCCAGCTTGAAAAGGTGATAAGGAGAAAACCACGTTATAACATCTATTATCATTACCAATCATCATCATCGTCATCGTCATCACGTTACAATCAAATATTGATTCGCCTTCCATCTCTCTTCCTCCCTCCCCCCCCCCTCCCCTCTCTCTCCTCTCCCTTCCATCCCGTTCTCCTTCTCCGTCTCCCCATTTTTCTTCAATCCTTCATTCAGCTAGAAAAAAAAAATGAAACAAGAAAAGAAGAAGAAAGGCCCAAAACTCCTGGGAAATCTATTTGGCGACGCAGTAAGGAATGCCAGCGATGTAATCACACTTGGTGGTAACGGGGCAGTCTCCGATCTTCAGATAGCCGAGCGTGCCATCTGCTTTGTAGCCGCATTGTTCCTGTGTTTGAAACCCGTTAGTCTTTCTTTTCTTTTTTGGCTCGACGTGTCTTTACTTTTGCCGTTGTGAAAGGGAAGGGAAGGTGGAAGGGGGAAGGAGGGAGGGGAAGAAAAACATACAATGCCATTGAAGGTGGTGGCACATCTGTATGAGCCGTTGAACACACAGGTGGATGGTGGAGGAGGTGGTGGTGGTGAGGTAGCACGTGGTGCGGCGGAAACGGTGATGGCAGCGAAGAGGAGGGTGGTGGCTACGGTTGAGAACTGCATGGTGTTGCGGTGTATGTGTTTTGTGTTTTTCAAAAGTAGAGGAAGTAGATTTTGGATTTTGCTTGTAAATTGGTAGGCTTTGTTCTTTTATTATAATGTTTTGGATGGAGAGTTAAGATCTTAGGTGGGAGGTATGGGAGGTCTTATATATACTTTTTTGCCTCACTCTCCTTTACATAACCAATGGGCTGACCTTGCTTTGGAAAAATAAAGAAGAATCCTCCAGAAAGAAAGTAAAAACTCGTATACCGATATTCGACCAGCGCTATTGCATAGCGGTATACCAGAGCATCACAACTCAGCTTTCGATATGTGAGCCCACTGACATCGTAGGCTTGCCAAGTCGTATTCCTGCAGGCGCCCCTGTTGGTCATCAGGTTATCGGCTCAGCCTCGTACGATCGTATTTGCTGCTTTTCAGGTACTTGTGGTTACGCGGGTTACTTTCATGTCAGCTGCAGTTGACTAGGAACTTGTAGGTATGAAGAATAATTCCGATATAACCATCCTTTTCTCATCTGTTGTGCTTCTTATATGCTAAACACCGATACCCCCAACAAAAACTACTGTAGGGCCTGCAGGCTACACGACAAAATCTCAGAAATATCACAAAGAAAAAAGAAATATGCGGTTCTACAACATAAAAATGAAAGAGGAGGGGTAATCAGATAAATCAGCAAGAGATGCTCTAGTAATCATCTCACTTGAGACACTCTGACACCGAGGCTACTAAGCGAGAGCTGAAGCATGAAGTCTATCAACGTGGCGTTCAGCTTCACGTACTTTCGTACAACCGCCTGGCCGATCACCCGTCAGGGCGGGGTATGCACAACACAGCCTGCAAGGTCGTATTTAGAGCCACCACAGCTGGTGGATGTTTCGTTCTTGTTACATAATCTTCCTCGGCGGAGTCTTTCTGCAAAGGAAGGACCGGAACCCCAGGTGCAGGACATCTGATTTCGGTGGTTATTGCTGCTAGAGGATATACAGGCTACTTATTTCTTGCTTTTGAAGGCGGGCAAATTGAAATTATCAAGATGAGCCGGGCCGTTCAATCAGCAATGCGGTAGCAATGAGGTTGAAATACCGTGGAGTTATTCAATCATTGGGTTCTGTTAAGTGTTTATAAGTGGGTACAACGTTATACAATTCTACATTTTCTACATTTACTTCTTCTAAAAACAGCTTCTATAGCATAAGAAAAACGCGCAATAGCCAAGCAAATAAAAGCCGCTCTATTACCGCAAATTCTTAATCCTGATTGTATTGTGGACTTTGATGTAACTTGGAATAGGGATATGATTGGTACATGTTCGTTAACGTGACGCACATCAACACGAGCCCAGATTTATAAGAAACCAAAACTTGTTTGCCAATTAGAAGCCCATGCCTTTGCCTTGAGCTACTCTTGGCATTGAAAGACTGTACGAAGCCATACCTCGGTTCTCGTATAGGATTAAGTGAAGCCTATTCACATAATGACTTTAAATTCCACAGATCAATAGAGAACAGCCTTCAAGCTAAAGGCACGATCAGCAAAAAAATGAACACCGCTTAGATTAGAAGCAGCAAAGCAGGAGAAGCAAATAGGATACCTGGATAAGAGTACTAGCGAAGCCATATAATTTCTAGGATTTGATTCCGCTATCTTAGTTATCAGAAGGCCCTATGAATCCTTCAAATGATTATTGAAATGACTAGATGTAAAGGCTAGCCGGAAGTGGCAGCGATTCTGTAGTGGCCGAGGACTATAACGCAACAGTCTTTTTTGAGAGTAGCTCCACTAGACCTCTTCCTAGAGTTCTTCATTCTGTATCTCCTTACGCGGGGCGGACGGCCAATACTAGATGAGGTATCGGACGATTTTCTTCTTTCAATAGTCACTTGAAATCGGCGATGGACTATGCAGACTTAGATAAATCGGGAACGAAATTGATAAAGATGTTTTGGGTCGTATGTTACCCATTTTGTTTTATTGAGCATGTTATGTCAAGTTGGAAGTAACGCTGTACCTGTACAGTCTCGGAGGCGGCACATCGTCTTACATGTCCCATTCGATAATTTCATGATAGAAGCATTATTATTCCTCCTCCCAATGACAAACAATCTTTTCTCGGTCTGTTTATCGTGGAAAACTCCGATAGTCCCAACACAGTTAATTGAAATCAAGAATAGAACAACGTGATGTACTGTACCTTCTTGGAGTAACCTTCTGTAACCACCCTGATTTAGACTATTTGGTGCACATCAACACAGGAACCCTTAAGTGTTTTGATCTGATGTATATCCTGATACAATAAAATTCAATCAGTGCTCTGTGGCCTAGCTTTGCTCGAAACTAGTATAATAAATGCGGTCACATAGATTGAATCTCTGAGAGCCGGCATATGAGAAGAAAGTGGTGTTTAATATGGAGGAGAACCTGATGGTTTCACTTGTTCATGTAGACCGTCAACTATCTACTTTTTTTTCTGGTACCGTTTTACGGTTTGTGTTGACTACCATAACATATAATTTGGTGCCCACCCATTCAAATATGAGTTCCCAATAAACACCCGCAGTCCCATATCCACTGCACCGAATACCTTATACCCAAACATCGACATAATACATTGCATGAGTCATTAGAGCTCATTTACCGACCACCTGGTCGCGAACTAGCCATCTCACCATAACGACCTCTCTCCCTCGTTGTATCATACGCTTGTAAAACTCTAGTTTGCGATTCGTCCGCCTGAGAGAAAGCGTACCCACGTTGCTTGCGCATACGCTGGACTTGTCGAACTTTCCGGATGGCCTTTTGGAATTGCTCCATTCTCGGTCTATAATCTTGGATGTTATATTTCTGTATCTCCTGGATATGGTGATATGTTTGTGGGTAGTACATTCGTTTTGCGCTAGAAAATATTAGTGCGGGGACCGAAATTAGATAAGAATGGCGCTTACTATTTCCAAGAGAAGTCTCTTGCTAAACAAAGTACTGGCAGAACAAGGCCTTGCAACCAGAATACTGGACTTGTGAACAGCCTCGGGATAACACCTTCATATTCCGTGGAGACATTGACCATAGGAGCAACCGTTCCATAGCCTGCAATGAAAATCATCCAAATGACCATACTTCCTGGTATAGCAATGACATGATACTTTGTCCAGATATTTGTGACAAGTGCTGCTTTTCCTAACACTGTCGCTAATACTGCTGTATACAATGCAGTTCCCCAGACCCAATGTCCGGCAATCTTGCCATCCGATTGCGGAAGATCGAGCCACCAGATCAATTCAGATGCGATATAGAGAATCAGAGAGTGATAGAAGGCATTAGCAATCCAGGAAACGAAAGAGTGCATTCTGAAGAATGTGTTTTTCTGGCCGAGCTGATACAATTGTGGGTACCTGTCCAGCAGACGGGCCGAGATAAATTGATCGAATATTCCCATTGCCAAAGGAGGCAGTACAGTGAAGAATAGGTTGTAGAAAGACAAGGTCCAGGATTCATAGATAATCTCTCCAGAGAAGGCATTTTGGAAGACATACTATTACTGTTAGCGAGAGTTCTGATTTTGAAGCTCCAAACATACCCAAAATTGTGTCATGTAAAGTGTTATGTTTTTGTAGAAGGAGTATAGAATGACTTTGCAGATTCTCTGATAACTCCAAGCACCATGCACAAGCAAGAGTTTCCGAAGGTACCTGAACTGTCCGATGGCAACATCCGCACTTCGTGCGGCCTGAAGACCTTCCATTCCACTGATACCAACTCCAATATGAGCAGCCTGGATCATGGATACGTCGTTAGCTCCATCGCCAATAGCTAGAAGAATTGCTTTCTTATGGCGCTTAACGAGCTTCACGACCAATGCCTTTTGGAGAGGCGACACACGACAGCAAATAACAGCCTTGCACATACAGGCAAGATCCAAGAAATTCTTTTCGAGCTCCTTCTCAAGTGCATATGTCAAGGATTTACCATCGATAATGAGAGCAAGGGTATCTAAGGTGAGAGTATTATCTCCCTGGCTACGGACGGCGTCGAGTTTCTTTTGAATATTGTCCCTTGTAGCTGGAGCGGTTTCCTCGTTCACTATCAAAAGTGTCATATCTTCGCTAATGAGTTTACAACTCATACCAATGTTGATTGCAGTTTCTTGCCGATCTCCGGTGAGTACCCAAACCTTGATGCCAGCATCTTGGAGTGTGTGGATAGTTTCTGGTACCCCATCTTGTAATCGGTCCTCGATAGCAGTTGCTCCTAGAAGGTAGAAATCGTGCTCCAAAATTTCGGCAGCTTTATCAAGCTCCTCAGCACGATTTCCTCCAACTGTTGTCTGCGCGGTGTTGAATATCTGCCACCATTGCTGGAACTCCTGGTCTGGGATCTCTCGCATTGCCAAACAAAGTGTTCGAAGACCCTCAGAAGCATACTCTTCCAAATGTTGCAAGGTAATCTCGACATGTGGATTGTCTGGGCTCAAGCGCTCAAGAATAACAGTATCTGCTCCTTTGCAATAACATCGAATCTTTCCGTCAGGACAACGGAAAATAGCAGACATTCTTTTTCTTGTCGAATTAAATTCGCATACAGCCAAGAGTTCGTATTCAAGTTCCTGGCCAGCGACGGTAATTTGGACAGATTTGGGTTTTCGGGCTGTGAATTGGTACCCCATTAGCACGGCACCTTCAACAAGTGCACCTTCGTCAGGGGAGGCAGCCTGGTATTTGATAGCGCCACCCTTTTCCTCTTTCCTTTCTGGAATGACTGTATGGCAGGTAGACAGAAGCGCTAGAAAGTGGTGTATAGCGGCTCCAGACTCATGAGTCTTGAGATTGTCCTTTAGACGGGCAAAATCATGGATTCCGACCTCAACACCATCTTGAACAGTCGCACGCCGATCTTCCGGCACATCTTCTGCATATTGAATGCCAGCAATAGAACATTGTTTGAACTCCATTTGGTTGCAAGTCAAAGTTCCAGTCTTGTCAGAGAATATGTACTCGACCATACCCAATTCTTCGACTAAACTCGAAGTCCGGCAAACCGCAGGTGTATCAGTTATATCATGATACATATCAAGGTCATCATTGATGAGAATCGCATGCCAGTACTTCACAATTTCCACTGTTACAAAGAGGGAAATTGGTACAAGGGCAGAGAAAAGCACCCAGTATGTAGCCATATCAGCGAAGAATTGCTTAACCTTTTCCACAACTGTTGAACTTGTCGAGTACCCGACATAAGAGAGCTCAGCTCCACGATTCATGCGAAGAATCAAATCTCCAATTGAGCTTACAACACTAAGAGCGAGAAGAATGCCAATAAGCATCAAAACTAACATATTTACTTGCTTCTCCACAGCAGTTCTTTTGATAGGTGTTGCGGTTGCGTTTCGCATCAGTTTGGTTTCATGACCAGTAAAGACAACTACACCGTGTATCCAGGGAGTATTTCGGAGAGTTGCACCTCGAAGAAGTAATTGATCAGGCTGTAATGGAAGTTCCTTTTCTCCTCCGCCTGCTGCAACTGTGAGGGTGGCTTCGTAGGTATAGAGGCTACTGTTAGGTTGCTCAGAGCGAACTTTACCGCCCAATCTGCTGATTTCCGTTGAGCTAACCATAACACATGTCTCTGGAATAGCTTGTTTAATTTTGAGATTGGTTTCCCCATCAAGATTTGCCGTTTCAATGTAGCAAAGACCCTCGGGTTCCGAGCTTGCAAGAAGAATGATATCTGCTGGAAATGGTTCCTCTGACTCGACCCTTACAATATCTCCAACAGCTACGTTGACCCATTTTGTGTCCTCAAATGCAGTTCCCCTTAGTACACGCGCTCTAGAGCTGTTCAGTTCTTTGTCCGACGTCTTCCTCCTATAGTCTTCTACCAACTCCTTTCCTGCAGAGACAAGTAAAACTACTATCAAAGGGCCAATTGTAGTGTATTTATTAGTAGGCGAGAGACCAGGTATTTGTTGCAAAGCCGCAGTGAATAAGAAGAATAAATTAGCAAATTTGGAAAATTGTTCGAAGAGAAATTTTGGCAAGAACGTTGCAACGTTGTATTTGGCTGTGGAAATGTGATTGTCGATGTATTTGTTGACACTGTTTGCAGGAGGGTTGTTCAAATGGATTATTCTCGGTCCTAGTGTTGATGGATCTGGTTTCCCCCTTCCAAACCCAAATTTAAACTTGCTTGCATCAAATTTCTTTCCCGGTGGCTTTGGCCCATCAGTCACCGATGAGTCAACTCTTCCCCGGCCTCCAGGCTCGGTCAATGGTAGATCCATTTCCGAATATTTGGGAGCCATTCCCATCATGCTCTTAGCCCTTCCTACGATGCCACCCCCCATGCTTAAAACACTATTCCTATTCCGAGGGTTCCCATTGATACTGCCACCTGCACCGTCACCAGGTATTGCTGCACTCTGATTATAGTAGGAGTGGCCATCGTCTGTAAAGTCGTCCACGTCGGCATAACGCTGATAGTTATTCAATCCCGAAGTCTGGCTGTATGTCCTATCGCGAACTCCTGAGATATAAGGATCGGCTGGTAAAGTGCCAGGGCCACCTGGTAGTGGTCTCGTTGATGATCTTCCTCCTCCAGTTCCGACAAATTCGTCGTAGGTGGTCGAGGGACGGGGATTAGATTCATCGTGGTCGGCATTGTAAGCGCGCAAGAGATCATCGTCATTCATGGGAGGTCTTTGACCATCGTTATATACAGGTTGATTGTCGTCAAGATCTAAGAGAAGGTCGTTGCGGTTGTTGGTATGACCCGCCATTTTGCAAGGTCGGTTCTGGTCCTCGTAAAGCTATCGGTTGCTCCTACGATGGCTATCATTCGGGTTCCTGCGCCTATGTATATATTTCCTTTGTACCTTTGATGAATGCTGTTGTCTTTTGTGAAGATTCTGCCTCTCAGAATATGGAAGCACAGCCTCTGTGGTTACGAGGCTAGTTGCAACTCCCAAGACAAGTCTCGGCACAGGCTTCCCAGTTCTTTGGGCAAGCGGTTATTGTTTGTGATATTCGGAGCAGTACAAGCGCCGCTGGCCATTGAATAAACGCTGCAGAGCTGTAGAGGGGTAGAGCGCAGAGAAGTGCAGAGCGATTCGGTTTGATAGTTGCAAGAAGGTAAGCTTCCTCAAACCATGTTGTCCTGAAAAGTGGGTCCTAAGGTTACTATACGCGTGGTAGCCGGCACTAGCAATGAGGCTCAAAGCTGAGACGAACCTCCGCATTTAGAATCATCAACTCTTAACAGATTCACCAAATACACTAGCCCCACGCTGGCAACATACGAAAATGGTGTGCGCAAAGTGCCAGAAGCTATCAAAATCCACCACTCTGGCCACTCCAGGTGTTAAGAAAAAGAGCGAAATCTATTTTGGTTCTTCGGCGTCATCTTCTTCTAAAAGTGGCGACAAGACCAAAACGTCAGCAACAGCAGGCAATAATGGCGTAGGAAAGGTACGCGATTCCAAGAACATTGTTTGTTAGTATTTACGTTTTCTAACAGTTCTATAGAGTAAGCTACTGTCAAAGGCTGCGCGCAACCCTTACGCTTCCTATTCAAGCTCTTGCACTACCTGCAAAACAAAAGTTGATCAAGGCCGCAAATATTGCCAGAAGTGTGCATACAAAGCAAATGGCATGTACTTTCGTTACTTCTAATTATATTAGCATCATTTATTAACAATTCGATAGCTTGTGCGATGTGTGGGAAAGTAGCATCAACATCAACAAATGCAGCACCCGTCATCGCTGGACAAAAGTTTACCTTAAAATAAAGCTAATAGTGTGCATCAATCTCTACAATGGGATTATGATACTATCATGGCGTTGGTTAACCTATAAAAATCCACGAAAACCCTATAACCAATCTCCTTCTGATGAGGATGATATCGCCTCCGAGGCTTGGGATAATGTGAGCTTTGCCTTACCCGTATCTGCTGGGCACCATAAGGCACTGGAAGGCACTTCAACTATAGGTTGTAACCAAAGCGCCAGACACATCACAGCAATTCGACATCTCAATCAAGCAGATACTGATTCCTTTGTATCTCAAAATACAGGAGCTGGATGGAATGTAGCTTAGTTTATTTCCAAACTCAGCCAGGACACACAAGGGGTGGTGTTACGCTTAGGAGATTTTTACAGGCTGTCAGAAGGCGTGTATATGTGCTAGCTGTAATTCAGAAAAGGAAACAGCGATTCTGGGAAAGCCTCGCTATCTACATCTAGTACCATATCCTCCACCTACCACACTATGGTAATCAACCTCGAATGCCAAAAAACTTCCATTCTGAGTTAACTGCCTCTGCAAGTCTCTTTTGAAGGCCCAGGTACTATGTTTCTCTTTTGTACCTTGGTAAGCCGTGTCAAATAGTAATTATCCCCCTGGTAAATGCGGAACGCCCAAAGGTAACATAGATACGTCTCTACTAACTATGTCAAAAATACAGCTGTTAAGCAACAGCTAGCGCTACAACAGCGGGCCCGAGGCATCACTTCTCTAACGCCCACCAAAAAAAAAGGCTTCTCACCTTCGTACTCCCAGAGGCCGCGAACAGGATGCATCCCTGCTAGTAAACAACACTTCTTGATTTGATTTGACCAGATACAAGCCATGGCCAAAATTCCATGCTATTGTTGGTCTTGTGTATCGCTGAGAAAAGAAGCAGGCTTCTCGCGTCTAGCAACCGGTTTCCTTTTCTTTTTGCCAACCAACCACCGCAGAAAGAGATGGGAGCGTGGAGAACGCGTCAAACTCGCTCACAAGGTTGAGTGTGCAGATCTCATGTGGCAGTATAGGGGGTTGTCTTATTTTTGCAGTCCGTGTGGGACGTCTTCTCTTTTTGCTGCGAATATATGTGTTAAGGACCGCGGAAACACTTACACATACAATCCACTTTCTGTAGCTCGGCGTAGTTCGCAACTTTCCCCTCTGACTTGGACGCAACAATTTTTTCCTGTTCTGGCAAGTCAAGTTGTGGATGGGGTGTTATGTATCAGGTTTATATCTTGGATTTCATACCTTGGTCCGGTTCTTGCGGGATGAGAAAGAGGTCTCGGTCGTATTATGCATCGAGCGGGAGTTACACGTTGAATCATGGATAACGAAGCCAGGGAATTCCTATGTGGCGGACCACAATATTCTTCAGCTACAAGCTCATTCTTCACTGCGTAGTCCCTAAATGAAGAGCCTGGAGGCCACTATCATCACATTATGTATTCAAACTAGTGGGCATATATTCTTCTTTTTATTCTTCTTCTTGATCCCAATTGGTCTAACAACCTAAGTCTAAATCTTACATTGATGGTTTTATCTCCGCGATAGTTAACTCGTAAGCTTGACCATCTCCTCCCACATTCAGGTTTACTCCATCGGCCTCGGCTTTCTCAGACTGTAGGTCTCTACGCACCTTTGAAGCAGCTAATTAGCGTCAGCTTATGCTTTGCCGTGAAGGGTAAGCATGGACTTACTGGATTGATCACCTCCAATGGTGCGGAGCTTGAGCATGGTGACGGTAGGTAAGCTTCTTCGCTCCTCTCTCTTCTCTTTCTTTTCGCCCTTTGGTGCAGCAGGGGCGTTGCCGTTTGCGGGCTTGACGATGATACCAACGCCTGATCCGCCTTCTCCTGTGCCAAGTTGCACTTCAGGTCCGGTCTTCAGAGCACCTGTTGCACAAAGATTAGCCGAAAGCCGAGGAGTTGGTTGCAGAAAAGAGCTTACCTGTAGCGAAGGCGAGGGCAGCATTGAACCCGGCCAAATCTCTCTTCTCTGCTTCTAGATCCCGCTTCTCCTGATCCGAGGTTCTGGCCTTGATCTTGATCTCTACTTCACGAGTCTCGACGTCCCGTTTCCCTACTTCCACAGTGTCAGCAGTCCGTGGCTCAATAACATCTCGCCCGATGCCGTTGACGCCCACTACTGGGACTGGGGCTGCTTCGGTAGCGGACGGGACGACGGACTCAAGAGCAGACGTACTGGTTGTGGCCTCGGGGGTGACTATGGAAGGTCCGTCGGGGACTGCTACAGCAGCTTTTTCAATGGATGCTGCGTTGTTGGAGGAGGCTTCTTGGGAGGCACCGCTGAGTGCTGTCATGAGCTTTGTTACATCTGCTGCGCCACCGAAAGAAATCTAGGAACATGGGCATTAGTATGGGATGAAGAAGTGGAAAGGCCGGGAAAAGTACCTCTCCATCACCGACTACCAGGGCTGGGGAGAAAGCGCCGAGGTTGATGTTCAATGGGATGGGAACAGCGTTAACTGATGATGCGGCCAGGATGGCCAGGAGGACTGAGAGGTGAAGCATGGTGTCTAAGTGTTTTGTGTAGTACGGGTGTGATGAGTAATTATCGTGACTGAAGTAGACAGTTCTTGTGGATATGATGTGAGAAGTTATGTAGGAATTATGAATTAAGAACAAGCCGCAGAATGAAGACTAGCTTCTGGAAATATAGGAGTATTGGAGAAATGAATGAGCGCAGCTGGAGAAGAAAATACTTTATTGGGACAGGAACTTCTTATATATCTTCTTCGGATGATGCCCAGCAAATACCAAGAAACTCCCCAGCAACTTTTCTCAATTCACGTATTAAGCTTCACGTTCCATATTTTCTACCTTCGGTCACCCAGGAAAGCACGGGGAGACTTCACGACCGGCGAATACAGGGCACGACGTACGCACTTTTGATAGCCAAGAATCTAGATCGACGTGAGAGTGTCCAAGACAAAACAAGACACCGTCTTGATCGGCGCCAAGCAGTATCATTCGTCAAAGCATTGCAACAAAAGATGAAATGGTACCAAACAAGCTGTGAGGGCCAAGGAATTCCAAGAACGCTACCACAGCTTGATATTGACAGAAACGCTTATTATTGTAGGCAAACGCTTCTATAAGTGGGGTTTCGGAGTCTTGGCCAAGCTGGACAGGCACGTTGGGTTGTTAGAGAAGTCGAGACGAGGTCGCAGAGCTTTCTCAAGCTCTCTTGGTATTGCTTGGCTCTCCCAGGTTTGAGCAGGAAAGCCGACTGAATTGGAATTGCAATGAAGCTTCGGTAGAGCTCGATTTGCGAAGCCATCGTGTAACGCGCGAGGGGGAGAGAGAAAAGGGGGGGAATAGTCGGGCGGCGGGTTGGCATTCCAAACGTATCCTCGACGGGAATCTCAGAGAATACCGGTGAAGGTGTTTCTGGTGATGCTGTGAGCAGAGAGTTGCAAACAACTTTCAGTTTCGTAGCGACGAAGCTGTCGATAGATGCTATTAACTGCCGTATCCTGTAGATTCGGTTCGATTCCACCGTTCATCCATTCATCCTCCGTGCCAGTAGCATTAGCAGTAGCAGTGCCAATGCCAATTCTAGGGTGGAAACGAGGTCCGATGGCGGGGAATTAAGCTTATGTGCTGCCATAGATAATAAGATTTGAAGCTCAGGAAAACAAGACTTCCGCGAAAGCTTCTTGCCCAGAAACGACGTTATCCCCGCGTTGTCGCAGCGCTCGGCACATGGCTGGGCACGCTGGGTCACAACTCACATCCTGTGCACATACTGGGCGCCCAGCTTAACGAAGCTTGAGTGTCCTTGGGAGTGCGTGCTTGAGTGTCCTTTGGAGTGCTTGAGTGTGCTTGAGTGTGCTTGGAAAGTGCTTGGAAAGTGCTTACAAGTGCTTGAGTGTGCGTGCGGTGGATCCCCGACATCTGTAACTTGTTGACACAGTTGACACTGCGAATGGCGCGCGAATAGTTGCCCTCGTCCCCATGTCCCCCTTCCCGCTCGGATTCTTGGCTGAGGCTCCGGAAATGGCAGAGACTTGGCAGACTGCATTGACAATTGACGTATTGGCATGGGGGGATCTTCACAATCTCTCCGAGTCCAATAAACAACAACCCGTTCGCGATGCGATGCAGATGCGGCTCCGGAAGCGAGCGACCAAAATTACGCGCCCCCGTACTGTATACATGCGAAAAGAAGACGGACGGGACCGTGGGAGAAAGGAGATATGGGATTGATCGTGCAGAGGTGAAGCGAGAAGCAAGAAGCAGCAAGCGCATCCTATTGTACAGGTCTCAGATACTTTGGTGATTAACGACATGACTGCACTCCGTACGTGCCCTGTACCAACATATGCTTGGGGCGAAAGGTGGTTGGATCCTTCCGATCTATATCCTGGCATTCACCATACGCTTGGTCCTCCTTTTTGTTTGACACAGTGGTACAGTATGTATATACATGGGAGGGAAGAGATAGGTGGATGTCGTGTGTAGGTAGGACTACTAGTGTCTACGCCTCCAACTATGGAATAAGTGTTGAAACCCGGGTGGGGTGAAACTTAACATCTAACCCACCCGCCAAAAAAATGTACAGTACTGACAGTATTAGTAGTGGTCTAGAGCTAAATCAATTATGCAACTCTAGGAGGCCTTGGTTTCTTTCCGAGCTACTTCGCATATTCAATCACAACATCGATGTCTCTAGAATTGCAAAAGAGAAGCAAACAGAGTAACGACAATCTTTATTTCAAATCTAGGTGCCTATAGTCAATGGATGGATACTTCGTACTTAGCTTGCTTATGACTTCTCGCCTCAAACCGCCTCCCCTTTGCTTAAGAAGCTAGCACCGAGACAGCTTCAAAACTTGGATCTCTACTACCTTGTTTTCTGCAGGGATCATCCTCCATTCACAATGCATATCGCTTTTCCATATTGCATTACGGATACTCTAGCTGCGTTTCTTGCTGGCCATCCAGTCATGCGTCCCCAGTGCCTTTCAAATTGGCTACATCATATTCCTTTCGCTTCTTCAAGGCAGTTGAACAGGATCCGTCTTAAAAAAAAATCCCTTTCCACGAGAGAATCAAGGAACAAACAAAAGTCATATCAGATGAGACGGTGTCCGAGTCATTCCCAACGGAACAACTCAGGGTCGCGAAGACCCTGCGGATCTATATTCTAGACTGGGAGCCAGATGCTGTCTATGATTCTAGACTTATATGCCAGTTATTCTTTTCTATCCTACAATCTATACCAATTGTGCAGTTACTACTCCTCCATGCAATGCTTTTTGACAAGGCCACCATGGCTGGGATACTTCCTCGACAATCAGCTTCGTGGTCTTGTTTATGCCGATGATACCTGTGGTGAGGAACAAACTACGAAGCTTGACGCTCGAAACACCTAGACTTAGTAGGGGATTTTTTTCTTTATGGGTACAAACGGCCCTGAGATCATACATAACATTGCAAGAAGCTGTTCATTGCTTCGAGTTTCTTGCACAATCATCAGGAAGGACTTGATCTCCTGGCTTTACAGCCCCAGTCTAAGATCTCGACGAGCCTCAACAGTATAGACCAACGACTACGAATACATGAACCTTTTCTCTTCAGCTGCACCAATCTGCCAATCATTCTCCCCAAGTGGTCGAATATTATTTTTCAAGACTCTACAGATAACAGTAAGCTTGTGTCTGCCACCCTTCCATAACTACGAGTATATACTGAACTAGAACCTAGGAACAAACTTCCATCCCCATTGCGCTTAAACATGCTTCGACTCCCCTCATGACAACACTTCGCAAGGAGATCCTCCCTTTCCCACCGTCCTATAATTCAGTATCTACTTTCACATACCCACATAGTGCAAAACATTTGGGAATTGCGTCTATAGTACGGATGTAAATTATCTACTGTGTTGCCCCCCTCCGTTATATCCAGCAGATATGTGTTTCGTATATTTAAAGCTCGGGATTTGTTGTGTAGGCTAACAGCTAGCTCATGTGCTAAGTGGTTCCTTTAATACATCTGTAGGCTTCAGTGGATTGGAATCTATTCTGCACTAGAAATACTCAAGAGCTTTAGTTTTTCAATTCTCTCGAACGTAGTTGACTGAAAAACCATCGCCTAGCGTATTTGAGCAGATTAGTTGGAGAGGTTATGGTGTGTGGTTACTTCTTGACGGCATAGTGACGAGGCTATCTAGCGTCAAAAAGGCATGTTATAGCTATTCTGATTATCAGAGATACAAATTGTCCGCGTTTAATGACATATTTGTTCGAAAAGTGAAACCTATGAGAAAAGCTGAAGAAAATGGCAATGGAATGCAAAGCGTCGCCAGCTCTGAAAAGTATACCTTCGAATGTTAAGGTATTAAAACATCGAACATCTATTTCCCCGCAAATCATAAACAGCAAAAC
>Ga0247734_1001785_pt1 | contig 15604 bp, 18 predicted proteins | sample UWRJL103311B2_FD_180933 | JGI IMG/M metagenome (GOLD analysis project Ga0247734, IMG submission 180933) | Plant litter microbial communities from Arlington Agricultural Research Station in Wisconsin, United States - UWRJ-L103-311B-2 | ecosystem: Environmental > Terrestrial > Plant litter >... | reverse complement strand
CCCCCTCCTCCCATCCAACTCTTCAACTCTCCAAACTCCAGTCTTGCATACATATACATATAAGACGTACCTCGAGTACAGCCCCCTTTCGCCTTCCACTCAGTCGAGTCAGATCAAGTGAAAGAAAACCACCACAACCAAAGATATCCCCCAGCACTTGGGGCAAAGGAAGAAGATCCATTTCGAGCTATTGGCCAATTGGGCTTCCAATACTCCATTCGACCCAATCCCACCACAGCGAACCCTTTTGTTTGGTCTCGCTCCCCCAAAGAAACAACCTTGAACAACACCACGGTCACAGGTACCAGTGCTCGTATACCATCGGCACAACCTATCACCAACACCCTCCCACACTTTCGAGACTCTTCCATTTCCGTTTCCCGACCTTCCCTTTCGCAGGAAGACCGGCTACGGCTACGATATCAGTCCTGATTGCTGGGAAATCCTGAATAGATCCTCCGATCCTATATCTCCCAGCATTTTCCATTTTCCATTTTCCCTTTCACAACACCAACACCATAATAATCTTACAACTTAATCGCAAACATGGTGAAGGAAACAAAACTCTACGATAAGCTGGGTGTTAAGCCTACTGCTACCCAAGACGAGATCAAGAAAGCATACCAGTAAGAACCCCCCCTCTCCCTCTTTCTAAAGTTTTAACCCCCTTTTCAATTCCTTCCTCAAGGGGCTCCAGCTGACACTATATAGTAAATTCGCACTCAAGAACCACCCCGACAAGAATACAAAGAACCCAAATGCGGCCGAGAACTTCAAGGAGGGCTGCAATGCATACGAGCTTCTTTCTGATCCCGAGAAACGCAAAATGTACGATCAGTTTGGCCTAGAATACGTAACCCGTGGAGGTCCACCCCCACCAGAACCAGGCGCTGGTGGAAACCCATATGGAGGAGGAGGAATGCCAGCAGGCTTTGACTTCGGAGGAGGGATGCCACAAGGTGGTGGCCGCGGGGGTGGGGTCCACTACGAGTTCAACACGAATGGAGGAGGAGCAGGGTTCAGCTTCAGTAATCCAGAAGCGATATTTGAACAGTTCTTACGTGCACAGAGTGGCGGTATGGGTGGTGGTGGCGGCGGTGGCGGTGGTGCTTCCATGTTTGATATGTTCGATGAGCCGAGATCGAGTCCTAGTGGTGGTGGAAGGTCTCGCAATGCGCGGTTCAACGGTGCAGAGGCGGCTCCAAGGAGACAAGCTACGCCAGAGGTCACGACAGTCGAGAGACCATTAGCTTTGACCTTAGAAGAGCTGTTTAAGGGCACGCACAAAAAGATGAAGATCAAGCGGAAAGCATTCGATGAGGTGACGGGCAAGAGAACGACCCAAGACAAAGTATTGGAGATGGATATCAAGCCAGGATTAAAGAAAGGAAGCAAGATCAAGTTCAAGGGTGTTGGAGACCAGGAAGAGGGTGGACAACAGGACTTACATTTTGTTGTAGAAGAGGTAAGATTCCCCATATAGAAACACGCACGAATTTCAACTAACACTTATCTAGAAACACCATCCTCTGTACACCCGTGATGGCGACAACATCAAAGTAACCGTCGAACTCGATCTCAAAGAAGCCCTTACCGGCTGGAAGAGAGTTGTGACCACAATCGACGGCAAGCAAATCAACCTAGAAAAGGGTGGGCCAACACAACCCGGAAGCCAAGAAGAATTCCCAGGCTGGGGCATGCCATTAAGCAAGAAACCCGATCAAAGAGGCTTATTTATTGTCCAGTATAATGTTAAGTTCCCAACTTCGTTGACACCCGAGCAGAAGCGGAAGCTGAAGGAGATTCTATAATAGAACAAGGGGAGGGTTTTGAAGAAAGGGGAAGTTCTTTGGCGTAGCGAACTGCGGGCGGATTCAACGTTGAGCATGTAGTTTAATCCTTATATTACAAGAGAGTGAGAACAGGGGCGCATTTGCATCGGGGTGTTCTTATGTTTGTTTGCTTTGGGAAGGGGGGAACCCTGTTTTTGGGAGGGATTAAGTTGGACAGAGACGAAATTATGAAGCCGAATTGCATGAATACCTACCTACCTATACCTACCTGCATTTACAGCTGTTGGGGCATCAGAGCTGAATACCATAAAATGCATACATTGTTCTTGGTATTCTTTCTCCAACAAACACAAAAGTTTCCAGATGCCTTAAAACAACAAACACTCTCATCAAGGCGTTTTGGGAAAACAGGTAAAAAAAAAAGAGAAAGACAAGAAAGGCAAATAAACTGCAATGAAGCTGCGACTTTCGTGTGCGTTGGAAGATATCATTGCGTAGAAGAAAAAACAAGAAAGGAAGAGAAAAAAAACTCTAGAATAATACGACAAAGAATTATTTCAAGTCAAAAAGGGCGATGATTGATGTATGAGGTTATTTATTGTTTGGGAGGCAGGCTTGTGAGAGTTTGGTTCTTCCATCCGCCCTTTTGATTTGAAACCCTTTGATTTGCTTGCATGTAGGCTTGTATGTATGTATGTACGTAGATTGTACCGTACCGCAAGGTATACCAGAATAAGTCGGCATACAAAAGTATTCTTAACAAAATATCGTGTTGTGGATTGAAGCCTTGGCCCGAGTGATTATTCTTAAACCTCCCTTCTTCCTTTTTTATTTTTTCTTTCCGAATTTTGGATTCAATGACTCCTGAGTATTTCTTAACTTTCATTCTGGAATATCTATCGGCGAGGGTTTCGCCTGTACAGTCTAATTAATCGTAGTTGGGTATGTACAGTACCTATGCATGCATTATATAACTTTGTACACTTTCCGCCTCCCATTTATATAACTCGCATCCATCGTCAATTCCCGGCTTAGCGAAAATCAACATGTCTCACTGCCTTACTCTCAACAGCAAGATTATCATCCTCTACCACCTGGTCTAAATCCATATTGTCAATCGTGCTGCTGGAATGCGCTGAAGAGTGGTTTTGCGACCCTCCGTTGGGTATCAATCGCATGGTTCCTCGTTCTTGCATTTCTTGATTGCTGTGTATGGTGGGATTGATGCCCATAGTTACCTCCGCGGAAGCGAACTGTTTGTGATCGTACTAAGTAAAGTGATGTTAGTACTAGTGCTCAAATGTATTCCGGTTCGGACCAAACCTAGTAAAGCCCAACTTGGGACAAATGTAGTACTTACGTCAGGAAATAGCTCGTCTTCCTCATCAATCTCGTTCTCGGACACTGTGACAAGGTTACGGTTCCGGTCTGGGCTGGCTCGCATCAAACCAGGGAGGTCATCAGAAGTATCAGAACGCTCATCAAATTTGCGTTTGCCTGGCGACTTTGGTGTTGGAGGTTGCGGGGAGCTCATATCAGTAGGAAACTCCGATTTGAACAGAGCATTATCCCTCTTCACGAATGTCTTAAAAGAGTCAGTTTACGAAATTAAGACATCGCGGAAAGCACAAACCTCAAGTGCGGGTGGTAATGCTGTAGATGCCCATTGCATAGCTTTGTCACTAGCATACACAACCAATGGTCCTCCTGATTCGGACTTGAAGCTAGCTGCTTCTAAAACTCGTTCCTCCGTGGTTTTCTAAAGAATTTAGTACAAATATGGATTGGATTTCCCTAAGCCCATACCTCGACAGAAACTGGATTGGGATCCAACGATGCGTAATGTATTCGCCACCACTGCTCCTGGTTTGATTTCGATTCATCATCTCCGAGATCAATATCAATTAGACTTGGCTCTGCCTGTCTACAGATATACACCGTGTTCTTATCCGTGCATACTCCGCGCAAAGTGTACCTATGTAAACTTGGTTGGTTCGGATCATCTGAAGGTTCAGTGTAAAGTTTCGAAAGTTCTCTCAATTCAGCCCTGCAACGCTCTTTTTCTTCATCAAGTTTTGCAACTTTACGATCGATACTTTCCAAAAGCTTCGTCAGTTGGGTTGAAAGGCCTTTAGTTTTGTTTGAGTATTTCAAGGACATGGAGTCTTCAACTTCTCCTGCATCAACATCTTCGACTTGGTCAACATCATGTTGAAGAGCCGTATCAAACATCTCACGAACAGTAAACGTTTTACCTGCTTGGCCACGCAACCCCGTTAGCTTGTTCTCAAGATCAAATATCTGCTTCAGTTTTGTCTGGATCAGAGGTTTCTTGGATCGCATTTGCCAGGCCGCTTCTCTGGCAGGTTCAAGATAGCGATCAGGGTACCAGACGGATGGAAACTTCACTCCAGTTTTCTTATGTATCGTCCATTTAGTCAATTGGAAGCTCACCACCTCTGCAATATGACTGATGTAGGGAGCAGTTTCGAGGTCTGGGCTCCCACCAGGCCACATGACTGCGTCGGCCAGATCGTAGATTGTTTCATCCGTGGAATCTTCTAATGGAAAGTCGAGTTCAAAGATCGCAAAGCCATGAGTTTCTTCCCTTCCGTCAAATGGTCGACTGAATAACTTCTGGTACTTCTCGGGATTATCACGCAGAATCCGCCGGTAAACTTCTAACGTAGCACTTTCGAGGCTGTTTGTGAGAGGTCTGTAGACCTCTTTGACAGCCTTCAAGTTTGCGAGAGCATCCACGGAACCATAACTGCGGTCCGTTTTATCCAAAAACGCCATAAGTCTCTGAAGCTCGTTTTTGAAGTCTTTCTCGGATTGGTATGCCTCATCCTCCTCGCTGACAACCGGCAGCTCTAACGGCTTTCCAGTCCACCATTCATTATTGCAACCATAATTTGACAGTACATCCAATCGGTCCAGGAACATCTCTCGTAGAAGTGGTATCTCGTGGTATATAGTCAACAGTGCCCCCAAGCAATGATTACCTTTGCCCGGCTTGAGGAAGGCTGGGGCACCGAGGTCTCGTTTTCGGCTTGCTGGTTCCGGTTCAGTAGGCTGAGTATTAGATTTTGGCGAGAGGACCATTTCCCAATTTCCATCATAACTATCACGCTGTGCAGGCCCAAAGACAGCTCTGGATCCTGTAATGCCACTTTCTTGTTCTTGTATTGGGTCGATTGTCTTTCCGAGAGACGCTGCAATTGCTCTACGCATTTCTGGATCATCATCTAAGTTATCATTGTCAGTAGGATCCAACAGCAGGCTCATTAGATCTAACCATTGTCTGCTCCACCAAAACTAGGATGAGGCGAAGGGACTCGAGAAGGTAATTTAGATGATCCACCAAACTGTAGATGCGACTGTTGTTCAGAGGGGATGTCATCTTGCGATTGTATATGAAATCCTGTCCCCATTAGCATTTAGCTTCGCAGTTTGCTCCCCATAGCATCATGTATAAATAGTATTACCGGTGGAAGCGCCAGGGTCATAATTGCCGTCTCTATCTGCCTCGTGAAGGGTAGCATCCCACACTAGATTTGGGGCTTGATACTATGAAAGGGTCAGAATCATTTTTGGCTTAAAAAACCTGCGCCTGGAATACCTTGGTAGAATCTGGGTTGTCGAAGAGTTCGGAGATGACGGCGTCGATGCTAAGATTGTTGGCCTATTGAACACATTAGCTTAAATGTATTGGTATTGTATAGGAAAGTATTAGGAGGCACCTTGAGTCTAGCTTTGGCTTCTCTTTCGTCCATAGAAAATCCCATGTCCAAGAACTCCTTGACCAACTTGTCCGATGGTTCTGTTTGCGCCATTGTCGGAACTTCCTACTAAGCAAGACTGGGCAGCCAAAAGCCGCGGTTATGATGGCGGAGGACCCTGCTGGTCATAAAGAGTATTGACGATGTGCTCTGTAGCTAATACCACGCTTAGGTCTGCAAATAAGCTGATTGTGAATTGTCTAATTCGTCATGGTAAAGGTTGAGCATATGAGGCTCACAAGATTCAAAGAGCTTGGACGACGCGGCAAGCAGGGATTCATTATCTGATCCCCCTTGTCCCTGCACGTGAACGTGTATATGGTGTGGTACAAAGATTAAACATAGCAAGACTTTCCGTCTTTTTCATAACCCGAATTTATGAATCATTGGAATTTAATTATTCTTTGTTGTTTCTATCAACATTGTAAAAGGTCGGGCAGGGATTTGCCTTTTGTTACCTACTTTAGTTAACCGGCCACTATGGATACTTGTTGTCTATCAGCACCGCCTGGCGGCTAGATGACGCATGTAGCTTGTATGCTCTGGAGGTAAATCCGTGATTCTGTATTTCCTAGAAAGACGGTCTGTGAAACTAATAGTGCTATGAGAAAATTCTACTAGTAAATTCCGACATTTTGTGGCACATACAGGCAAGTTACTTAAGCCTCAAGCCATAGTATCTATGTATTTGTAGGTAAACATTATTGCTATCATAACGTTCAATGGAAATTACTGCATAGAGTGGCAGTTCAATTTGGGAGAAGGAAGTAAGTAATCAGCGGAATCTACTAGATTTAGAGGACACATTAGCTTTGGATCACTTCCTCAAAGAACATCATATCGCAGGACCAAAGAACGAGCTGGAGGCAAATTTATACGTAGGTAGGATGACGCTGAAGTTGTCTGATGATTTCACCATCTGCACATTTCGGGATCACCAGTGGAGAAGGGACTAGCTTCAGCAGCTTTCTTAGTGTGAATAAAGTCATTGTCGCTGTATACTCCTAACTTCTTGCTCCTGGAGTAATTACCATCAAAGAGCGCTCCGTCCGCCAGCCAATGCGCCGAGTCTAATAGAGCAAACCCCCCCAACCATGAAATATGCCATAGATGTATGCCGCCATGAACGCCTTTAGAAATTATGCTGAGACCATGATTATGCTGGATAACAGAAAGTTGCTCGCCCAAGTATCCATCATATCATTTTGTATGTTCCCAGAACCTAGGTAGACCGGCATCTCTCACTTCTCTTCTTCATTATCTTCTCCGGATTCCTCCTCGCCATCATCCTCCTCCATATCGTCCCCGCTACTCTCACTAGCACCAAAGTCGTCTTCACCCTCGCTCTCATTCCAGAAATCATCATCATCCGTAAATTTCATAGGTGGTGGAGTGTTGAGAGTTGTTGGAACAACGAAGCCTTCAGGGATATCCTTCTTCGAAGCCTCAACTGCCTCTTGCGCCTTCTTGTTGTATTGTTCTCTGTCCTTGCGGTACATGACACTGGCATCGACGTTTGCGGGAGAGTTGATCTCAGGATCGTCGAGAAGGAGTAATACGGACCGAAGGACCGATTCGACACCTTGAAGTGGCGACCAACGCTCGGCTGCAGACTCTCCAGATTGTTCGTCTTCTCCAGGTGGGTGCAGGATAGAAATGCACAGCTTGCCATCGGGGTAGATATTTGGGTGGTAGATCGGCCGCGTGAACTTGAAAGTCGGAGGGCTGTAAGGGTAGGTGTCGGAAAAGGTCATCTCGGCCTTGAAGTAGGCGCCGTTAAAGGCGCTGTCCGAATTGATAACCATGAGCCCAATGTTCCAGATGAAGAGGCCACGCTCATTGTCCTCGACATTCACCCATTTCTCGTTGTGCAGACCCTTAAGCTCGCTCATAAGTCGGGCTTTCGCTGCCGACGAGGTAGACATGGCTGCTGAGTAGTAGTGTTCTGTGCTGTGCTGTGCTGTGAATGAGAATACCCGTAAGATGAGGAAAGCTGTTTCACTAAGTTGAATTTGAAGGCCGGACACAGTCAACGACAGTGAGAAGTTGGATGGGATGCGGGAGGCCGGGACCTCGAGGCTTGTGTCAAGTCAAGCTGGGGATTAACTTGAATCCGAGGGATGCTGGCGAATCCTGTTCGTGGCGTGTTGCGTTGCGTGCTTTGGAAATGATTAATCAACGTCAGGAAGGAAAGCAGTCGAGGAGTGGCAATCAGGTAGGTATCTATGGGAAGAAGAAGTTGTATGGACAACGGAAGAAATGAATGAACAGTCAGGCAGACAGGTAGGCGGGCAGGGCGGGTAATGAGGCAGGCAGGTGAATAATGAGAAGTCGGGATTGTTATAAAGTGAAGATGTTGATGGTGGTGTGGTGCTTCAGCCGGAAGGGGTCTTGCCTCACCTCACACTCTCTCGCTACCTTAGCCTTGCCTATAGTAGAGTTGAGTGGTGGTCTGGTCTGGTCTGGTCCTGGATTTGGCTTTGGTGTTGGTTCTGGTGCTGGTTCTGGTTCTGGCACAGTACAGCATAGTACAGTACAGTACAGTCGTCCACTCGACTCGGGACAGCACCGGATGTGACTCCCTGACTCCTTACACGACAAGGATTGGGAATAGGGTTTCGACTACGGAGGCACGTTTGTATGCGATAAATCCAGACCCCCGCCAAATAGTTACAGTACGGGACAGTACATGACTACTGTGTCATCCCATCATCCTTCCGATATCTACGAACAGTACGTGTATAGTACACGTCCGTCCCTAGGAGTGGTTCCTGTTGTTATAGTATAACAGTATAACAGTATAACAGTAATCCATCCAGAGGCGCCAAGGCTTGACTGAGTGCTCATAATCGTCCCGGAGTTCATAGGATCAATAATAATAAATAATAGGAAGAAGAAGAAGAAGAAGAAGAAGAAAAAGAAGGAGAAGAATAATATCCAATCGAAAGATACTGTACTGTATGTTGTGAACTACAGTACAGAGATATCCCCTTGCGTTCCCGTGCCGTCCCAGAAACAAGAATAGAATAGACAACATGACTACTGCAGTACTGTATCTGTATACCGAGCCGCCACCCCGATGTAGGGGCCAAATAACGTGACCCTGTTCCTGTGCCTGTCGAGTGTCGAGCCCAATATATACTAAGCGAGGGAAGATAGGGGTAACTGGACTGTCTGTCTGTACGCTGGGAGTTGCAATTCCATGTCACAGAGCGTGCAAGAAGATAAATTGATAGTCTACGCAATGATTGTTCCGGGGCCACCTCTGCTTATGATAATCCGGGCTCCTTCCCCAAATTAGTTACTCACCCAGTTCATTGGGGGGCCTTGTCCTCGAACATAGCTCCTCCGACTACTTCTTCGGCAGAAATAGTACATAATTCCCTACGTAAGAAATAAAGGTCCCGTACTTTCACTTAACGCGATTGCCAATACATAAGACATGGATAAGCTTTGATGGTAATAATCATTTCAAGGAAAACGACATTAGCTAGAGGTAGGACAACACCAAGTTCCCTGCCACAACCATTTACTCTATACTCCTCTACAATAACTCCATTGAAAGTGGTATCATACTTCACCAAACGCCACGCTTCCCTAAAATACCCCAGAAATCACCCACCGGAAGAGATCCGGCCACTAGTGACAAACAACCGGAATTACACACATAACACGTCCTGAATCATCGGATATTCTCTTTCCCCGTGCTAAGTGCGTGCGCCTTTTTCTTCTCTGCATTCTTTTGCTGCAGCCTTGCTTTCGCGGCTGCCGCTCTCTCCGGCGGAAGTGTTGATTTCCCTTTGGAGCCAGAGCGCTCAGCCTTCAATAATCGACTTGAAGATATATCGGCATGCCGTCTTCCCGCAAGATCTCCAATAGATCTTTGCGTAGATAGCTTATCGGAGCTTCGAGAGCGAACCATGGCCGGCTTAGGTGGACTTGACGCAATGTTAAACATTGAAGGCCGTGGGCTGTCTTGGAATTTTCTCTCATATCGGGGACAACCCGGACGCCCAATAAGAAATGGTTCTGGCGATGGGAGACTCATATTAGGCTCCCCAAACATCACATCATGACTACGACTGTAGAGAGGTGTGGCACGAAGAAGATCGGCTCTTTGGAATGCAGGATGCTCACGCGTGCTACTTGAGTTGTTAATTTCAAAAAGTGCCGCCTGAGACTGTTGGAGCCTCGATGCTGGTGATCCATCAGGCGTGTCAGAGCCGGGTTGTTTCACTAAACGGGCCATACTTTTAGAAGGTCGAACTGATAACTCGATTGGAACTGGAACTTGGCTTTCGAAAAATAAATCCTGTGATGATCGGGACTTCGCCAGTGATTTAGATTCTGATGATATGTGTTGAGAACGTCCAGGTCGGCAACTCGCATCTCTATTATTAGTTAAAATATGGTCACTTCGATCGTGTTTCTGTAGCTCAGCAACTGATTTCGAATCATTCGCTAAATTCCTATCAGGTTCAGGTACCATCTTCTCCAAAGATATGCGAACTTCTTCCGCCCTCGGTTCTGTATTACTAACGGCTGCCAACTCCTTTCTCAAAGCCACAACCTGATCATGCCTCTTTTTCAAGAGATGTTCAGAATCATGCCGCTGAGTCTTCATTTGTTCTTTTAAGGCGTCATAGTCTTTCTGCAGACTTCGCAACACCTCATCTTTCTTTCGCATATGCTCCTCAGATGAGACAAGTTGCTTGTCAGACTTTTCCTGGCGTTTCTCAAGGCGCAGTTCTGTATGGAGAAGATCTCTCGACAATTTCGTGTTTTCTTCCTGGAGCTTCAGCGCTACCTTTTCGGCAGTAGCTAATGCTTGTCGCAAGTTTCTATTTTCGTCTTCGAGAGATGTAGCTTCTTTGAGCTGAGTTTTTGCCTTTCGCAGTTCTTGGCGTGTTTCGAACAGTGCTTGATCGTTTTTGGGAGAGGACGCTCGCTGACTAGTAATATGACTTGCCAGGTCCGCATTCCCCTCCATAGCTGCCTGGAATTCCTGTACTTGGGCCCTATACTGTACAGCCAATGCAGTTTGTCTAGCTAATTCCTTGATGAGCTCGGGAGAGTCATCATTTGACCCGTCAATTGCGATCCTCGCTGACAGCTCTGACATCCGCTCTTCAATTCTTTTTACCCGGCGCTGCTCTTCTTGCAGTTTTGTAGAGAGCTCACTAGCCTCGGCATCCTTTTTCTTGGCATACGATTTTGCGAGCTGTTTGTATTTAAGAAGCTTCTCCATTTGCTCTTTCATCTCGCACTGATAAGTTTCAAATTCAGATTTCCAGTATTTTCCAGATTGGGAGTGGGGCTCATTGAGGTCCATCGTCATGTCACCATCATTGTCGGTGCTCGTAGCTAGTTGTTGCATTCTCTTCTGTTTACTCTTCTTATCTGTGGTGAGTTTTTGCTGGGGCTCCATTGGAATCTCCTTTGTTTGCGAATCTTTGGCCATATCGACTAGTAAAGTAGATTCCTGCGGCCGAGAATGGAGAGACTCTGACTCTGGATTTCTTGCCTTGCGCTGTCGCGAGTTCTCCAATGTCCGAGTGAGAGAAGTTTTGGTTCTTGGCCGTGAAGATGATTCCAACGATGAGCCGCTGTTTACTGCCTGCCTCAATACTGCCTTCCTCGCAGCACTCTTTCCTTCATTGTCTACAACTTCTGTGCCAAAAACGACATTTTTACGCCGCGCAGCCCCAATACCAGGAGTTAACAGGATTCCAGTAGGCTTGGTTGGCGATATGCTTCCTATACCTGTCAATCTCAATTCATTTGAGCTTTTATTCTCTTCTTGTTTCTCCTTCTCCAATTCGTAAACAGTCTCATCCTCGGGTCGTGCTGGTGTTCCCCATACTGCACTTTTTAGAGCACGTACAGCAAACACGGGCGCTGGAGTATCGGGCGTTTCTGCATCTTCCATGCCATCTGAGATAACTTAGTGAATTGAGCGTATTTACACTTTCCTGCACATATTTACTTACCTCTTACGCGGTCTCCTTCTCCGCCTCGGCCCATCCACCAGCTAAGCATTGCTCAAGATTCGCACCTGGATTGCCTCAGTTTTTTGTGATGATCATGCTGCACCACAGCTTAGGACTCTAGAAAATAATGTCGATACTGTGTGGTTGTTGGTTACTTCCTTGAATTGCATTTTGTTTATCCACGCGTACCCCTGCTCCAAAAGTGGCAGGCATTATCGGCTCGGCTAGTTGCACTAGGGACCCCACTGCCAATTGCGGATCGGGTAAGTTTTAAAGCTTGCCGGACACGAAGCGCGTCGTCCATTCTGTAGAAGTTCAGTTGGGGTTGTTTCGCACCGGTATCCACGCAGCGCTCTTTTGGGGGGTTGTTTTGCTTGTTTGAGGCATCAAGCAGTATTATATAATGAAGCGGAAGTATGAAAACCACGTCAATAAAGGCTCTACGGGCAACATCAAAGACACCCAGATGAGGACAGACTCAGGGCCATCAACGACATTGAACTCTCCAGATGGCATCAGAAAAGAGTTGACCGCAAACAAGAGGAGGCGGAGAAAGAGTGGCGATGTTGAGGGAAATACTACGGAAGAGGAAAATACAACACTCCAGGGGATAGGTTCACTGAAAGAAGACCGCAGATTGCAAGAGCTCGAACAAGATAGTTCAATTGATTCGGAAAGTGTCGAGCCACCGTACCAGGATAAGCACAAGAAGAAGAATCCCAAATCGCATGGAACTCCCATATTGGAAAGACATATCGACCGGTCTGCCAGGAAAAAAACCACCCGCGCTATAATTGAAAAGTCAGCATTAGGAAACACAAGTGACAACGAAGAGGATGACCTGTTTGAGGGTGTTTACAGCGAGCTTGAAGAAGACGATGAGCCTGCGCAGGAGGACACAGATTCAGAAGGCGAAAGTTCTAAAATTGCTCCAGATACCCCATCCAAAGGCAAATCACGCAAGGCTATTAAACGTCAAAAACGATCCCCCACACCTATCCTCGACCTTCCCCCTCATGAACTATACTTCTCGCAAAACCGCCCGGGGAGAACCAAGACAAGTAACGCCAACTTGTCGTCGCTAGCACTACTCGACCATGAAGAGTATTTCGAACTCGTCCGTAATTACAAAGACCCAATTGCCGATGATTTAGAATTCCTTCATAAGGAGTATACGCAGTCTTTTAATCAATGGCAGTTCGAGCTTAGTCAGGGCTTCAATGTGTGCATTTACGGGTTTGGCTCCAAGAGAACGCTTCTAATGAGATTTGCGGAATACATCGATGATGCACAGGTGGACTCCGTAAATAAGAAGATTGTAGTTGTTAATGGATATGTTCACAGTATTACGTTAATCAAAGACATCTTGAACACTATCGCCATAGCAATTTTAGAGCCAGGGACCGCTCCCATGAAACTTGGGTCCCAACCAGCTGAGATGCTTGAAAGACTTATTGGACTGCTGGAAGAGGACAAAACCAAACATGTCACGGTCATTCTTCACTCCATCGACGGGATTGCTCTCCGCAAACCCACTATACAAGCGATACTCTCTCGAATCAGCTCTTTGCCCCAGATTCATATGGTGGCTTCGGCTGATCATCCCTCTTTTCCGCTATTGTGGGATAGCTCTCTTCGCTCGTCATTCAACTTCCTATTTCATGACTGCACAACATTCCAGCCATATACTTCTGAAATAGATGTTGTAGATGAGGTTAACGAGCTTCTAGGCAGGAGCAGGAGCAGGGTTGGGGGAAAAGGGGGGGTTATCTTTGTCTTGAAAAGTTTACCAGAAAAGGCCCGAAATCTGTACGAGATACTAATTAAAGAGCAATTAGCATCGATGAGTGGAGTCTCTAGAGCTGGACTCAGGGACTTTGAAGATGATGATGAACCACTGGCAAGCAAAGGCACCAAAAACGAGCTCGGAATTGAATTTAGAAGTCTGTATCAGAAGGCGGTAGAAGATTTCATTTGCAGCACAGAGATGAATTTTAGAACTCAACTGAAAGAGTAAGACTATCCTTCTTGCTACAAGTCTCCATGACTAATCTGCGGCAGATTCTATGACCACAAAATGATAGAAAGCCATTTCGATTCTTTAGGGACAGAGATTCTATCGATACCATTCAAAAAGGACGAACTCGAAACCATTCTGGAGGATTTGGCAGCTTGAGCTTCCTTATTGGCGCGGAAAGAAGAATCAAACACTTCAGCATAGCGTTTACCGCACTTAAAAGCGTCTATTTGTGTTAGCAAACTCTGAGGCTACGCAGCAACTCAACAAATTGGCTATTCTTCAGAGGGACTCCAGTTCAGAGGACCGGCTTGCAGACTGGAACACAGAAACCGCTGACTACGAGGGTTAGCTAAACTTGGCACTACAGTACAAGGTACGAATATACACGGGCCATCTTGTGTAATTCCCGTGGTATACCCAAGTCTCATCTACTGCATACACAGACGATCATATAAAAACGATATCATCGGTCTTCTATGGTCCGTGAGGGGGAGAAATGATACTGCAGCCTAAGCTTGCATTAGTTGAGGCAACATTATTCTGCATTTAGTATCACGTAGTATTTTCCTCGTGTGTAAACTCACCGAAAACCTCCCAAAACCAATTGTCTATCTCTTATCTGAACTAATAATCGTCTCCGTGATATCCTTCTGTGTAAGATGACGATCTCTGATTTTCATTATGTTCGTGAGCCTTGATATAATTCCCGAACCCGATTTGGCCATGAATTTCGGTGCAAGTCCCATTGGTTACCTGTTATTACCTTACTCCGAATAATAATCTAGGCTTTGCGAGATTGACGTGTCAGGGTTATAGGCAAGCATTGATTAGTGCTATTTGTTTATTCCTATATTTGTCATGCCCCACTTATGAGTCAAGCCCAATGGTTTTCCTCGCTGGTTGAGTGACTAAAGCTTCTCTCTACAACTATTTGTATGATCCTCACGTACAAAGTTAATTTGATGTTTGGCTTGACAGTCGAGCAGTTGGTTCCTCTGGTTTGTGCAAATTAGAGATCCATCATTACATCTCTCGCCTCGAAGCACTCACATACCACATACCGCATACTTGCTACCAAATTGTTTTATAGAGACCTCCCTAGAGATACAATACACCATGATCGAAGAGACCAATACAATTACTATGTCATCACCAAGACCAAAATTTTACCCGCACCCTCAATCAGTTGCTCTCTTATCCTTCATCCCCATTCTGAAGTCTCATCTCCCTACTAGCAATGCTCTCTATGTACGACTTCAGGCTCCTCATAATTCTCCAGACAGGCATTGCCAATTCGCAGCAACATTTCCGCCACAGAGTTTAGAGAAACCTCTGGAAGTGCCAGAAGTTTACACAATTCTATTCGCCGACCGCTCCCGCCACGATGAATCACACATATGGCTTTTCAATCCACTAACTACAAGTATGTAGATCATCATTGTTCCAGAGTACCTTATGGATGGAAAATAAATCCTCAAATTGCTTGACTCATGTTCTTAAATTATCAACCTAATTGTATTTGAAAACAGGTACTAACTAAGATACAGAACCTTCTCCTTCAGCACTTTCGATTTATGAGAAGCAACTTCTAAAATACCATGTAGAGAGTGCCATTTACTTTCTTAAGGACAGTGTCGTCCTAGAAGCACCTGGTTGGCCATTCTCACCTATCCTCAAGTTTTCTTGTTTGCATGAATATATAACGCAAGCAGTTGTCGATTTGACAGCTGGGAGAGATGCTCTTCCCAGAATTACTTACTGGGACCTGTGGACCATATCCACAGCTAAGGTATCATCTAAAGCTCGTCGCCCTATGCCAGAAGGTTATACGATTGGAACTGTGCCAGAAGACCAACTAGGTATTGTACTCTCCACGTCATCAATCCCGCGGCAAGCGTCCACGATGTTGATGCTTCCCAATGTTGGAATACTGAACCCCTTGGGGAGGCTAGTGGCGTGGGGATATGTGGGGATCGACGGCTCATTAGCTACATTGTACGTGTTGCCCGAAGAGAGGGG
>Ga0247734_1001784_pt1 | contig 15607 bp, 11 predicted proteins | sample UWRJL103311B2_FD_180933 | JGI IMG/M metagenome (GOLD analysis project Ga0247734, IMG submission 180933) | Plant litter microbial communities from Arlington Agricultural Research Station in Wisconsin, United States - UWRJ-L103-311B-2 | ecosystem: Environmental > Terrestrial > Plant litter >... | reverse complement strand
ATTGGTGGAAGTTCGACGACATCAGTGCTTTCAAATATCTATAAATATCGCGAGGAAAATGGGAGAACATACCACTCTTATAAAGAAGGAAGTATGGCATGATACTAGTCCTTTCTAACTTGATTAGAATGGCTAACAGTCTTTAGAATATGTGCTCCCAAATGACGAGGTATGTTATACCAAAACAATCCATTGGCCGAGTACCGTTAAAAATTTCACAGCTAGAAAAAAACAGACTAGGTACTAGGCGCTTATAGTACTGAAATTCCTGAGCTGATCCAATGATAGACTTGCAGCACCATGTCTGCTTGCTGACCGCCGGCGGAAAACTACATCTCTGTCCTGTTTCGAGCAGTCACTCATTCCATCGAGTGCTAGATGTTGGAACAGGAACGGGAATCTGGGCTATTGATTTCGGTAAGAATACAATACTGTACAGTTGTTGCTTCCATTAGAACTGAATCTAACTTTAATAAGCGGACGAACATCCTGAATCAGAGGTAGACCCTTTTGTTTTGTGTCGATTACACCGGATAGCATAGAACTGACATCCGTGTAGGTGATTGGAATAGACCTGTCGCCAATTCAACCTACGTTGTAAGTCAGACAAGGGGAATACAGAAGTATTTGCTAACCAATCAGTGTTCCTCCCAATTGCGCCTTCGAGATTGACGATCTCGAGGAAATATGGAACTTTTCCTACAAATTCGATCTCATTCATAGCCGCATGATGACAGGATCAATCGCAGACTGGCCACGCTTTTTTGAGCAATGCTACGAGTAATTAGATTATCCATCGCAAATAGCCCATATCTCTAATGCTACATAGAAACCTGGTTCCGGGTGGCTATCTCTATCAATTTGAACTCACCTTCCCTACAGTCACCGACGATAACTCTTGGCCAGAGGGGTCTGCTCTCAAAGAATGGGGCGAACTTATTGTTCAAGGTGCGATTAACATAGGTCGCTCTGCTAATGCCGCTGAGCTATTCCTGCCTCAGCTCCAAGCCGCTGGATTTGAAGAAATCACCCAGACCCGGTCTCGGTGGCCAACCAACCGTTGGCCGAAAGATGCGAAGATGAAAGAGCTAGGTAAGCTAGCCGTTACTGACGATCCAGCCAAGTTATGTTTGGAAACATTCTGACCACATTTCCAGGAATGTGGACATATGAGAACTTATGCACAGGTGTCTCAGCGCTTTCCTTGGGAGTTTTCACTCATGGGTTAGGGTGGTCAGCAGATCAGATCGAATTGTTCTTGGTGAACGTAAGAAAGGAGATGAAAGATACCAAGATTCATGCATATTGGCCAATGTGAGTACTGCTGTCCATAAGTTTCTTTTACTTACTAATCGTTCTTAGATACATGATATCTGCACGCAAGCCTCTTTAGCGACATTCATTGTTCTTCGTGCGCAGTGTTTCTCTTAACGAATACGCATGGAATTGGGCCGTGCTGGGGGCCCAGAATGCATAATGTCTTCTTAAATTCTCTAAAGCACTACGAATACGAATAATGCTCCAATTTCTGTTCCAATTTCGTTCATCCTGACCATCAATTTGTCTCGTGAGGATTTGCCCCTGCCTCTTTTCCCAGTGAAATTAAGCAGGCCAATGAAATTCCCAAGAACAATTTAAAGGGGCGCACAGGTTTCGGGTTATAACGAAAGTGCTAACAAATGCTAGAGACTGTGTATGTAGTCGATGTGTATGCACTCAGGTAAAATTATACACACCTAGTAAGACACTACAAAATATTATGATCTGAGGGTTATTGAGATTTTGGTACTTGCTTTTTTTCAATTTAGTCTATATGATATATCTCTTGGTCAGGTTGAAGTTTACCCCGAGCTCCGGGAACTTCAAGCAATATCCAGACTGAAGTTTAGTCTCCATATTACTAAATTACTCTCAGAGTATCGGTCGAACCACACACAGAGAGAGCTCTGTTCGCCCCATTTCTCTCGCGTAATAGATTCCTTCTCATTCCTTACGCTAATCAGCCAAAGGATGGTCACCAAATTGACTTCGATTTCCCAGAACTACCCCTTGATTTTGCAGCCGCGTCGCAAAGTCTATAACTTCATTTTGATATTCTTCTTTATCCAGCTTGCCTCCAAACATTCGCGCAAGCATTAGAGCATGTAGTGCAGCCTGGGCGGTTGAAGCTGCGGTATGGGGCCGAAACCCAGCTAGTGCATCACCTACAAGAACGGCTTTTCCGCCAAGCAACCAACATTTCTTATCCGCTGGGGGTTCCAGATCTGTGATAGCCTGGACGAACGGGTTCTTTGTTTTATTGACCAGTTCGGCAAATTGAGGAGGGAGCATGGCAATCGCATTCGCTTTCTGTGCTTCCCATACCTCAGGAAGCATATGTCCTCCAGCGGGAAGTGTCAAGCGGTGCGTGGTTCCAGAAGTGTCCGTCATGATCTTTCGGTATTCGTTCGAGTCTCCCTCAACATTGACGTACCACACCCAGTTAATGAGCCGGTTACCAGGCGCTACAGCTCCTTGGTTTGGGATGGTATATCCTAGAATCTGGGTGTACTCGGAGTGGTAAAAGGGAAATTTTCCAACAAATACAGCCTCTGCTTCCTTCGACAGCTCGCCTTCTGGGATTGTGCCACGAAACGCGACATATCCTGCGTATGTCCTCTCTGGAGATGAAGGGCAGAGTAGTTTTCGAATCTTTGATGAAGAACCGTCTGCAATAATAACAAAATCTGCTTTCGTGACCTGCGGCTTCTCGTTCTCTTCCCCGGCGAGAGTGCTTTTAAAGGAGACTTTCACACCCTCTCCATCCTCCACCACCTCTGTCACAGCAATACCGTGTTGATAAACAGACTTGCCTTCTTGAGGCAGGTCATACAATGCGTTAGAATTCGTGTAACTGCTTTGGTTTCTGTCAAAGTTGGCGCGACAAATGTGATATATGACGTCCCAGCTGGTCATGTGCTGCTGTTTGTTTTCCTTCTGAGTGATATTGCCCTTTTTATCTAGATAAAGTCTCTGCTTACTCGTCACTGTATATTGTGTCTTGGTACGGTCGTATTCTTCCATGAAGGTTGGTATCTCACCACCCGCTACAATGCCTGCTCCCTGGTCGTGAAGGAGAGGAGTGGGCGAGCGTTCCAGGATGCGGATGTTGTGACCAAGGCGACGGAGTGCAATTGAAGTCATGAGACCCGCTAGGGAACCTCCTATCTAGTGAAAATTAAATATTAAAAGAGTATGTGTTTTAGAAGAGTGGGGACTTACTGTGATGATATCCAAAGGCATTTTAAACCTGCAAGGGCTGATAGTCTGGTTTCATGTATACTTATCAAATTGAACAAAAATGGTGCTATAGATTCTAGGTAAGGAACATCAGTTCTATCTTATGTGACTTTCCCTTTTACATGTTTGCTGAAATCAATAGGGTAATCTGTTTGAGTTTAGATATGATGACGTTGTCAAACAGATGGTGGTGGTCACATGGCAATCTCCCGATGAAGCTTCGCTTAGGACTCAGGGGTACGGGCGATTGATACCCCCGCCTCATACAGTGCTTTCGTACAATCGACACCTAATCTCAGTTGAAGTGTGACATTCAGATAAGTTTCTCTGACAATGTACTCCTTATATCTAACTCTCCTACCACTTAATTTTACTTTTCCTTCACTTTCTGAAGTGTTTCTCGAGAGGAATAATTTTATTGTATTTCAAACATCTGACATGTTCAGCATATGAAACTAATCTAGCAGACATCTCTCTATTTAGTATGAGTTTTATTAATTGCTCTGACTCTCAGTGCTTCAACTACTTTGCTTTTGGTTTCACTTGTTAAGAAATATCCTAAAGTCAGCCCTACAACGCCCTCATTCTTAGCTCAATGTTCAATTTCATATACTGCAGAAGATTATCTCCCAACATGTGGTATTTCTACAGAGGCAACTGGCGGTGAATACCGGTCGAATAGTATGGAGTGCGATCCAGCGATTGCTACATTTACCAGCACCACAACTACGGCTCAAACTGGACTTTACAATCTCAACGGGAGTGAGACCAAGAAAGGAAGTATAGAGCCAAGATAAGTCACCTAGAAAGCCGTTTGCACCTTCTATCAATTGGAGTGGAGAATATGATACGGAACTTCATGGAATGACATGTCAATTTTTGTTTTTTTGCGAGTTACAAAACGTGCCCATGTTTGTTTGGTAATCACTACAGGTCAAGTGGGCCAAGACCTCTCTCCTTTACAGCGCTCTGAACCTTTTCCTTTATACTCATTAATGCATGATTCCAAGCCTTTGTACCTTCGTAAAATTCATTAGAGCCGTCATCAACCAACCATGCTAGCCATTTCACAACAGTCACAACTTTAGCCATATTCCTCTCATCCACAAGCACTCTTCTGAGATATCTCTCCATTGCAGCCACATCTTCCAAATTTGGCCCTTCATCCGCAAACTCCTTATACCAAACTCCCACAGTCTCTCGCAGTTCCTCCACAGTGCTTAGTTCCTGTGTCGTGAACGTTGGTTTCGGATGACGTGCCGGTAATCTCAGCCGTCTTGACCCAATATGTACAGATTCAGGAGGCCTTCTTCTATTTCTTAACACTGCTGTTGCAAGCGGACCCTTCTTGGACAATTGCTTTCGTCGATGCTCTGCCATTACTTCCGCACGCATTTCTTCTGGCAACGCTGCAAGGAATTCCTCATCAAGAAGATCGTCTGCTCCATCATCAGTTGGACCAGAAAACATATCTGGTTTTGGTGCTATAAAGTTTGACTGAGTGAGTGAAGCATACGGATCTTCTTTTTTGTTTTTACTCCCAGCGGGACGGCCACGTTTCTTGGTCGGCGTCCATCTCTTTGCTGGTGGTGCAGTTTTGGATTTTCGTGGCGTGAGAGGGGCAGGAGCGGAATATGATGCGAGGATTTCAGCTTTCATGTCTTCGGGAAGTGCCGCAAAGACCTCCGGATCGAATTGTAGGGGCAGTGGAACTTGGTTATGGGGCTCAGGTGATGATGTAATCAGCTGTGGTGATTCAATAATTGGCGATGGAATTCGTGATACCTGGTGGCTTTCAGATAGATCTCTTTGTCTTGCCTCAAGAAGCTCAGCTTTCATATCGTCTGGCAATGCATCAAATACATCTGGGTCGAATTGTAAAGGGTGTGGATCATTGATGTGGAGGGGTTTAGGTGGTAGAATATCGCTATTGGATTTCGGCTTAAATGAGGGAGACATGATTTTCACAATCTTGTGGTTCTTGCTCTGTGCTAACAATCGTGATCGGATATCTTGTGGCAGCTCCGCTAATACAGAAGGGTCAACTTGTGAAGGAAGAATGAATTGGGTTCCAGTGATATTCAAGAACTTCTTCGCGCTTTTGTCTGCAGCATTTGCTCTTGCGATTGCCGCTGCTGGGTGTACTGGAGTAGATCTGGCCTTCTTTGGGCTATTGATATCATCAATGGGGTCCGAATCTTTTAGGTGACCAGGCATAAGCTTGGACTTTTGTGGAGTAGCATCATTGATCGGGTCATTTGCAGACGAGCTTCTCGCCACAGGTGAGGAATATCTAGATTTCCTGGGTGTTACAGGATCATCAATCGGGTCCTCAATAGATACGACAGGCTTCGTAGTAGCGGACTTCCCAAAATTGATTCTCCGCTGACTTCCATCGACTGGTCCAGCGGTACTCTTTAGGGGCTCTAACTTCGTCATTTGTATGCCTAAGCCTCTCAGTTCTCCTGGAGAAAAGCTGTAGCTCCGGAGTATGGAGATAGCTTCTCTACCAGTGATCTGAGCACTATTAGTGGCAACACCAAGGACAACACTTTTGTTGTAGGTATCGCATTTACCATGTCCAAGGTTCTTCGGTGGGTCTAAAGGTGCATCCGCAGATTTCTTCATGATTTTCATCGTAAGCTGTCTTCCCCTAACTTTTTGTTCTACCAGACGGCGCTGTAATTCCACGCACATATTTTGCACAAATTCTTCGGCTTCGGCTTGTGATATGAATCGAATTCCCCAATTGACTTCCGCGGAGACGGATTTTCGTACCACTTGTTCTCCTACCTCTGTCTTATCTATGCCTCTTGCGTACTCCCAAAGCTTCTCTCCTGTCTTTGGGCCCAAAACGGTAGTCAACCGTTCTTTCGTTACTTGTCGAATATCTTTCACAAGTTTGATACCCAGTTCCTCCAGTTTGCCTCCAATACTGTGGGCGACTCCGGGCAAATCGGTAACAGTGAGCTCACCCATGAAATCAAGGACCTCCTCCGGTTTGATTTGGTACTGGCCAGCTGGCTTTGCTTTTCGCAAAGCAACCTTCGCCTGCAAGATATTGCCCCCGATCCCAACTGAGACAGCACATCCAGTTTTTTCTCTGATCACTTTCCGAAGATTAAGAGCAATCTCATCTGCTTTATCCTGTTCACGCCACGTACTTCCTTCACTAATACCCAAACCATCCGAGCCACCTGCTGCTATACACATGCTGGTGATGTCAACTAACGCTTCATCCACACTCACGCTTTGTACTATACCACCAACATCAATGATAGCTTCGTAAAAGGCTTTGCTAGCATCTTCATATGCAGGAAAGTCATATGGTAGAACTTTAATTTCAGGACACATGCTGAGTGCGGTTTTCATCCACATGCCATTTTTGACACCGAAGGCTCGTGCAGCGTAATTGCAACTTGCAATCTCTGAACCATTCCCGCTCCCATGGGCAACCACGGCTGGCTTATCTACATATTCTGGCGCATTCTTCAATGAAACCGCACAAAAGAAACTGTCGAAATCAACGTGCATGACGTACCGCCGAGATCCGGGTTTCCGCTTCGAAGGCTTTTGAGATGCAGATTTTTCAGACGCCATCTGCTGAAATCTGGACTTTAGATCGGCTTTCCAGGTGGAGAGGTGGTGTAGTCGGGATTCTGCATAGTATTGTTTGAGAAATTCTGGGTTTCCCGTGGAGGATTTGCGGATATGCGGGTCAGCTAGTAAGATCGCATTATGCTCTTCAGCAGTCAAAGATTTGGCTTTTTTGGATGGTGAGGCTTGGAGAGCTTCAGATGAGTGGTTTAATGTATTAAATAGCTCAAAACTCGTTGGCGGAGCCGTACTAGGTCGCTCAAAACTCAGAATATCATCCATTTGCTCATCTTTAGATGGGCTTCCAGGTTTTGATAATTCACCATGGGGTATAGCTAGATTTTGAGAAGTTGCTGGCAGAGGAAGATTTTTAGTGGCAACTTGGTTGAAGGCATCTTCTAAAGATGAGGTGACCTCAAACCCAGCGGAAGAGCCAGGATGCTCTTCTTCACCATTGCTCGGCCCCAACAATAGATCCTGATCATTGGGACTTGATTGGCTTCTTGCTTGACCAATATAGTCTCCCATCCTATTCGTAGCTAGAATCTGTGAGCTAGGAAAGCGAGCACCATCCTCATCGTCGATTTCGTCGACCACCTTCTGAACCTGACTTGTATACCAACTAGTGTCAGTCTGATCGCGATAACCTCTTTTCTGGATGCTCCCTTGACTGATAACCTTTCCGTCGTCAAATGCAAGTATTCTTTGGCCAGCACCTTCATCAATCACTCGATAGGCATTCCATGGTAAAAGCTTGCCAGACTTCACACTGTCAACAATCCATGCCGGCTTTACGATCCGATATTGTCGGAATTCGACAGCCTTTTTAGGCGTGAGATTTGCCGCGATAATATGAGTGACGGTAGTCTTGCCATCTAGATATTGCATGAAACCACCACCATGGGTGACAATTAGGTTATGAATATCGTTCAAAGATGGTTGTGTGTATCCATTGACATGTGCAACTACCCCTTTGAATATCTGAGGTTTTCCGGCAGCTGAAGAGCGTATTTCGACATCTCTATTCTGGAGCTTAATCTTCTTTCGGCGAAAATAATCCTCAAAGCCTCCAAACTTGGACCCGTTATACTCATCTCCCTCCTCATCTTCAAATGTATGAGATTCAATACGCTTTCGTACTGCATTGGCATTTTTATCCAGTCTACTTCCCATCGTTGATACTCTTAAGTCTCCCTATCTGAAGTGGCAAATGGTGGGGTGGAAATTGTAGCTATATCATCAAGACTTCTTTTAAGAACCGCATGTATTCATCATTGTGCGATAGACTATATTGCTTGCATTTAGGTTATCCATGCGAGCATAGAGGGGTCGTTGAAATGACTGGTAAGATAATGGTTCAAGTCAGAACTCTTGTTTGAAGATGAGCGCGTCGCGTGGCGCCAACCCACGTGACATAATGCCGACACTTTCTCAGATTTACGATCGCAATGGATTCGAAATCCACAATATATCAACGGAAAACTTTGTAAATACAAAGTAATAATGATCACATTACCCTCCTGTTACCAAATTATATCTTTCATAAACCATAGCCGTTAGCTTGGATCAAAATATTATCGCTAAGGTTTACTGTAAGTATTTATTGGTAGGCAAGTGCTTTCAAAGATTTATAGATGTAGTTTTTAGTCCTATTTAGCGACTAAATCCATCATATTTTCCTTTTGCTAATGGCTATATGGAGGTTTACAGAGTCACTGTGTAGGTGGAGCTGGAGGTTTTCGGTAACACACTGCCTATAGTTGTTGCCTATATATCTTTCACAAACTTGAGTCTTAGACGGAGTACAAGTATTTCCCCTGGATGAATGTCTTACTAGTGCCTAGATTAGTAACTTGTCATTACTATGGGGATAAGCTTAGGGAGAGTTACAAGATTTTCCTAACTTGTGTTTACCCTGGGGCAAAAGATGTGTAAATTCAATGGAATTCCTTTCGCCTAACTGCTATGATATTCGTAATGGTGTGAGTGTGAGTTGTATAGAAGCATATTTATTCGTTACATCATATTAAGATATGGCACCCCAGATAAGCCTGGACCTGTGAAGTAGTGTTATTCATATAATGTGTGTAAAGCGTCTCAACAACGAGAATGAAAATAGCAAATTGAACCATGAATGTTAAGCTGACATATTTGAAATATAGCGAGATCCATCGCATTTCAGACGGTCTATTTAAAGCGAAACCACCAACCCATATAATCACCGCAATACTCATTATATCGTAACATCTGTTCCAAAGGTATACAAGAATCAAGTCCCCACATTACTCCAACTATTATAAACTGCCTGGTTAACCTCCTCAACACATCAAGAATACCCCAACCAGCCCCAGAGCTAGTATCACATGTGAGCTTCTCTCCATAGCATGCGCAGCGGCGCCTTTGGCATTCTCGGCCCCTGGCTTTACTTCATACACCGATACCTTCAGCGCTCCTCCACAAATCTGCGTTGCATTTGCGACACATGCCAGATTGCATTCTGTATCCGCCAGTTGTTCCGATAGAGGATGGATATAGTTCGAACAATAACACTCCCTATGTCTTATTAGCCTCTATCCATAACTGTCATTTTCTTGGTCCACTCTGTCGTCCCTCGCCCTGCTTCTATTCTTTTCAGTACCGGGTTTGGTGGGACTCACTTCGTGTATTCTACTCCAGCATATTTATATCCTTTGCAAGATGTCAAACACACCGGCACGCTCATCTGCTCATTCGTATTTGTAGGACCATTGTTCAGGGCGCGAAGACCAGATGAGGAATTGAGCTGAGAGGTTTCGTTGAAGCACCCCTTGTATGTCCATGATGCATCACCTGGATAGATAGATTGTGCGGTTGCAGTAATTGCTAGAGTGGCAAGCAACCCGATTGGCTTGAGTAACATTACGGTTTCGTGTCCTTCCCTATATTATGTATGATTCTGTTGGGCTTGATAATTGGTAACGGGTAAGAATGCGATTGTGTCTATAAATATACGCAGAGAACTCAGTGAATAGCAGGTACTTGCGCAAAGTGGGAATAAGGAATGACAATTGGTGATTAATTCATCGCTGGGAATATACAAATAGAAAGTGAATCACCAGAGTTGTGAGATTATGAGCTGAAGTTTCGGAGGAAAGGCGGTGACCCACTTTATCAGCCTCATTGATTTTGGCCAATGAGCGTTAGCTTGCTGTTCTACTTCTGGAGGTGTGAACAGCTTGAAGTTTAAAATTTTATTTTTCAATATAAAGGAATCATGTTCGTTTAAAGTTCAAATGGGAGATGGAGACAGAATTTACAGGAGGGTGGATTCGGGGAAGGGTATGAAGTGATCGTTTCAAGGGATTGGCGGGGGATCGCCAGACCCTGCAAACCTTATAACACTTGTACGGTACACAGGCTAGAATTTTTTTTTATAATCTTAGCTATACTTTCTAGGTTTCAATTAATTTATTGAAGCGACTGCTTGTTGGATATTTATTGAAGTGAATTGATTGCTTTTGGCGTAGTAATATAGCAGTTTTTGAGGCATACATGCCATGGCTGATGTAGGAGCTGGATGAGACAGTTTAAGCGAGAAGCTAGACGTCAGAAATTAGCAGATGGAGGGCCAAAGTTTCGAGGAGTTACACCCTGCTGTTACATCTGTCAGCCTACTCTATAGAGAAAGGTCGGCGAGATATAGATGTGAATGATACCGGGAACCGAAAAGGCTAGAAGTGGGCATGCAATGCTGTACGCAAAAATCAAGTTAACGGTTTCTCTCACCGGTGGATGGATGTTGTAAAATCTGTCCGCCAACCACTCGTTTGCATAAGATGATAAATTAGGTGGCAGCCCGGAAGCCGAAAAGGTTGACCTTTATAGGAGGCTCTGGAAACTAGGCTTTCTCGAATCCCATTCCACCATATGGCGGATTGAATTGCGGTAAGGATATGAGCATTACCAACTTGTGAGGTCGGCTCAAACGGCCATCACAGCCACATCGGTCTTTTCCCTTAGAATTGTATGTAGAAAGAGCTTGCCAGACAGGGTGTAGGAAGGCAGATTCGTGGTGATGTTTCTCATACAAAGACCCATCTCTGTTTCTCATATTTTTAGATAGTTTGTAACTTGAACCACTACAATTTTGATCTCGTCTAACTTTCAATAACTTCAAATTGAGATTTTTCAACGATAACTGATTAACAATGGAGACCAAAAGATGTCAAAATATACGCACGCTAAAGATTGAACAGTTAGATGCCATTAATGATTTGATACAAGGGGTTAGCCAGCTTTCTACAACGGTCCCTTCTTCCGGATCGAAGCACCCCACAGAGACATTCCGTGTACCATCAAAGGAGCCGAGGTGGTTCTATCGAGCATCGAGTGACGAATCACGCGGTAACTTCGACTTGCATGGTGACATTGTTTCTGGAAATCCGAATATAAGTTTAAGGTCCGTGGAAAATATTGCGTTTCAGTTCGCAGAGTTCCATTCGGACATGAACAATCAAACGGATACTCCTCTCATATCTGGCACCGACGATCTTGTTCGAGCGTTGAGAAAGGCAAAGTGGTTTCTAAAGGGTTGTAAATCGCAAATTTTCATCACCATTTTTCAAAGTTCAGAGTATTATATGGCCAAAGATCTAATTGAGAGGGCTAGAATGCCTGCCGTCTGGAGCAGCCTCAGTAGTGGATCACAGGCTCGATTGAACAATTACAGAAACAAGAATCTCTATAAGTCGGAAGTTATTTTTGTGCGCCATATCCCAAAAGAACGTATTTCCCTGCGAGTGAGTCTCCAGACTCTGGAGAACAAAGGACTCGAGTCTCTCCTTCCTTCTCTCTCGACGAAGAAGAACTGGCCAAAGTTGATTCGTGGAATGATTGGCACAGACAGTGTTGACATATTCTCAACATTATACTCGCTCTTGTGTCAACAAGAACCAGGAAATCAAGATACTAGAGAGTCTCTAAAGAAGGCAGAAGAGCTTCTCCTAGGGGATCCATATCTTACTACACCCGAGAAAGAGGAAGGTAGAACAATCTTGCAGCACAAAAGGGATATGATATCAGCATCCAGAATTCCTCCGACCATGCTTCAACTGAGAAACAAATCCGATCCGAATGATAATATTATAGGTTCAAGGTCCGAAACTACTCCTATTTTAACCTGGACGGCAATCAGTACAACACAAGGTATCTTGGCTGAAGGAAACGAGAAGGCCGAATTGCTCAACGGCGTTCAAATTTGAAGATTGACTGCAAAGTGACTGAAGAAGGTTATGTTTTATTTGAGATTGCTTGGGAGGTCGCCAGCAATGTACTGCTCTTCCATATCATTGTATTCTGTGTTGATATATATGTTTTAGGTCTAAGATTGATTGAGAGATCTCAAAATAAAAACTTGTAGTCATAATTCTCCTCGAAAGCTTTGTTAAAACTTTAGATCTCAATTCATGCATGGGTATTGCTAGTTTGACGGAGGCGCCCGCTGGGAGAGGAAACTCTCGCTTATTTAAGGAGTTCGGCATCTCGCTGCGCTTTGACATCTACAGCAAGTTATATATATGTTTGTAATCACGTGACAAAATAACGAGAGCAATTATTAGATGAACGATTGCAAAACCAAATCATGGAAAAATCCCCAAAATATCTCACTTACTACAGAATTGTACAGGACGCTAAGTAACTTGCTTACGAGGTGAGATGAAGATGATACCAAAATCTCAAATAAGGTTAGACATGGGATCGCGACAGCCCGTGTTTCATCGACAGGACTCTAACGCCAGATATCGTTCCATCGTCTATGAGCCCATCAATGTGCTCCCAGTCTTTTGCTCAGTTGAGCTTGTCAACCCTGTTGATTAAGCTTATCTACCAGGGTTGCAGACATGATCCGAACGCACGTTCGTTTTAAGAAGCGCAGTATTCGAGACATCAGACAAGAATGCTAAAGTACATATGTGCGTAAAGCTCTTCAATTAAATTCTTACCTCTCTTTTTGCTTCTCTTCTCTCTTTCGAAACTAGTATCTTCACCCATCTGTGGCTGGCCACCTTTAACTTCCTGATTTTATTTTAATCTAATTCCCCGACTCTCGTTACGTTCACCGATTCAGCCCACATAACAACAAATATGCATCTTCTATCTTCCTCCCTGTCTGTCGCTCTCCTCTGCCTCTCCTCAATCAGCTCCATCCTAGCTACTCCGGTCACTGTCGATACGCAACTCATCAGCCGTCAAGATACCACCATAAGCTGCGCCGAGTATGCATCAATAGCAAACCTCTCCGCCATCGACGGGAATTCTACATATAGATCTGCATACCTGCAAGCATCACCCATGGGTACCGATCCTACGAGAGCGCCCCTCGATTTAGCCACGCTGAAGGAGCCTTCTTTGATTTTTGATAAGGCGCTGAACGAGAAGTGTGGAAATTTGACCACCATTGCACTCAAGGAGGTGGAAGCAAACTTCACTCGAGGAATTGTGGGACCCTTCAGCATGAAGAGTGCCGCGATAAGGGTTGGAGGAAGTGGAATGCTGGGGACGGTAGTTATGGTGGCGTCGATGGTGGGCGTAGGACTTTGGTTGTAGGAACATCATGGGGGAGCGGCGTCAGGACTGGTTGGATGACTGAGGGTGATGAATTTTCCCTCAGTTCAGGCTCTTGCAGTGGGCTTATGGTAGCGGATAAACTCATATGAGTTTGGCTAGACAAGAAGAAGCCACTTCATAAGCCAAATTGTACCAGCTGCAAGATCTAATCCATTCTACAAAATCTGCAAACGTGACCTCATAGTGCCAGATCGAACTAATACGCTGCCAACAAAGATTAATCTGAAGAGATAGCAAGATTGATAGAAGGCCCCTGTATTATCATCTCCTCAATTAACAACGAGAACTAGCTGAACAGCGGAATCCAATGAACCAGTTCGAGTTCAAGGGAAAAAAAGCACCGGTTCAGTCTTTTACTATCAAGGGCCGGAGCGAACATGATTCCTCAGCGACCTAAACAACACGGAACACGGAACCTCACATTGGAATCATTCGCTGAACTCTCAGCTAGGAAGCCGCTGAGCCTGTATTGCTGACTATAACCGTGCTTTCAATAACTCAGTTTGTCATGTTGAAAATTTTCTTTCTTTTTTCATCGAGTGACACCGCAATGAGCGTATCTTAAATTACTGGAAGCAATATATGTCCTTTGCTTGTGATAACATACAGCATATCATTGTGCTCGACGTCAAAACAAATTGACCCAAAAGAGCATTTGGCCACTCCAAAAAATCTGCGCTATTAAATCTCTCAATGAGAGCATGTTCATATGGCATACAAAGCTCTTCCCCACAGCTATTTTAGTCGTTGAAAATGCCTTGCGAAGAGTCCCAAAATATGTATGTGGGTTCAACGTGTCTGAAAAGAAGGCCATAAATGTCTCCCAAAATTTCATTATTTATAAATTCTAGAAAATCAAGCAACGAGTAAACTTCCGATACGCGACTAAGAAGAGCGACCTACCACCGAGGCGTCAATAGAGGTTGGCAATATTAGTTAAATCGTTTCTCATCCGTTGTGTGGCACAAGGAAGATTGATCAGCCAGTCTTGAAAAGTTAAGTCGGTAGGCAGACTAAGAAGATCCCTAGGATGAAGTTGATAGTTTAGGGTGATAGTTTAGGGGGGTCTTCTGGGAGATTTTCAAACTTCAAGTAGAATAAGACGAAGGTATTTTTATTTTACACTTGATTTTGTGTTCTAAGTAGATGAGCTGTCTCTTTATTTACATACTACATACTTAGTTATCTTACTCATTTTGCGTTCAACAGCACATTGGCGCCAGCAAGGCTGGTCGCACTGGCTGATACTGTGATCTCACCCGCTTTGCCGGGACTACTACGAACTATCGCCAGAGCTAAACCATGGAAAGCATTGCGCGTCAGAGATGGAAACGGTGTCTGATCGATTGGATCACCATTGTCTGTAGCTACGATCTCGCCCGGTCCAGAGACGGAAAACGTGACGCTGTTGGAGGCATTTGGCATCACTTCACCTGAGCCATCGACCACGGCAACAGTGATGAACGATAGATCGTAACCGTCGGCTGAGATAGTCGTACGGTCAGCCTTTATTGTTAGGGCTGCCGCTGCGCCAACGGTTTTCTTAGTTGCCTCAGCCCATACTGCGCCGTTCTTATAAGTAACGACACGCAGATCACCTGGTGCGTAAGTCACCTTATCCCATCGGAAACGATAAGTCATAGATTCCCTCTTCTGTCTTCCAGCTGACTTTCCGTTCACGAAGAGCTCCGCTTCGTCACCGGAGGAAAATACATGAACGGGCGTGACTTGACCAACTTGACTAGACGGCCAACTCCAATGAGGCAAGATATGTGCCATAGGCAGCTGCTCTCGCCAGCGCGCCTGGTACAGAAAGAATCTGTCCTTCTTGAATCCTGCTAGGTCAATAATACCGAAGTATGAGCTACGGGCTAACTCATCATCACCGTATGGCGTAGGCTCTCCAATGTAGTCAAATCCAGTCCAGACAAACTCGCCCGCAACGTACGGATATTTGTCCTGCATGTTAAACACCTTATCAGGTGATGCGCCCCATGATGGTCCGTAAAGCTCATATGCGCTGGCTTCCAAGGAGGTAGAGTTACCACCTGAACCATTACCAATAACAGCACTCATATTAGCCGCAACAGGGAATATGTATGCGCCTCTCGTGCTGAGTGTAGAT
>Ga0247734_1001783_pt1 | contig 15615 bp, 14 predicted proteins | sample UWRJL103311B2_FD_180933 | JGI IMG/M metagenome (GOLD analysis project Ga0247734, IMG submission 180933) | Plant litter microbial communities from Arlington Agricultural Research Station in Wisconsin, United States - UWRJ-L103-311B-2 | ecosystem: Environmental > Terrestrial > Plant litter >... | reverse complement strand
CATGTTAAAATTATTACCTCTTTTCATGACAAATTAATTGGTTTAATACAATTAACGTAATAAATTCTACCGCGGTTTTTTTACCCGGCGCTTATTAATCAGCACATTAAAATTAGTAGTAATCTTAACAGGAATAATTTAAACCAATGGCTGTTGCTGATGTATAGCAACAACGTAAGGCGTTAGCAAAACCACATCATGGTTTTTATGCGGGGGGATAGCCAGAAAATCGCCGGCATTTAAGGTATGGTCGGTACCGTCTATAGTGCAGCAACAACTGCCTTTTAAAATAAAGAAACTTTCTACCAGATCGTTATGAACCTCATCCGGAATATTTACTTTGGAAATCACCAGGGCCTGTATAACTTCTTCATCGTGCCGCAATAACTGAGAAAAGAAAACCTCTGCCGGCTCATCCGGAATAAGGTAGGCATAGGCCCTTAACCATTCTTTATAGTCAGAAAATTCATCGGCAATCGGCGGGTGGTTTATATCAAAAACATCCTGCTTAAATAAGCTATCCAGCAAACGCTCCCGGTTGCCCTCCGCAGGAGTAATTGCAGATTGCAGGGCTATTTTCTCCAGCGACAGCTCAATAAGTTCAAGCTCCGTTCTCACTTCCGGGTAAAGGCTGCACATCTGCAAAACAAAAGTTTGTTCGCTGGCATCCAGTACACCCATGCAATAAGCTTCGAGGTTTCCGCTTTCGATAAATTCTTTACCGGTCATTAATTAAGTATAAACTATTAAGTAATGCAAATATACCAATTTAAATAATTGGTATTCAATACTTTTTATAGATTATGCAGAGCGTTTTAGAGTACGCCTAATTAATTTATAAGATATTTTGGCGGGCGTGTGATAAGCACACCTTTTAGTGCCATATTTAGAGTTAATTATTCTCATTACTACCCGTTTAAGTAACTAATAACTCTGGCAATATTTAATCAAAATATACACTAAGTATTTTCATTTCGGCAACAGTAAATAAATTTATTAACCGTAACACCGACAGCATTTTGTTTGAGTAAACATTTACCGCAATAATTTGCAATAAATAAGGTAATAAGAAATCCTAAAAAATCAGCTCGCCTCGGCAAGCTTTTCGTTCTCCAGGATGTTCAGCAAGGCTTTCTCGGCAATATTCAGTTCGGATGAATTAACATCTTTCTTTTCATCCAGTTCGGATATATATTTAAAGATGGTACCCTCCTCGTAGCTTTTTATTACGGTTGGGTGTACGTAGTATTTTTTGCAAACGGTGCGGGTATTGCCTAAATTAATAGCCACTTCATCCAATACGCTTATGATTTTTTTGCGGCATTCAGTAATATTATCAAACTCGCCGGCCTCTTTAAAGGCATATAAGGCGCTTACGCTGCCCGCCCAGGTACGGAAGTCCTTCGCGGTAAAATCTTCCCCGGTAATGTCTTTTAAATAGGTATTGATATCGCCAGAACCAACAGTGCAACGGGTGCCGTCCTCATTATAATATTGAAACAGCTCTTTCCCGGGGATATCGCGGCATTGCTTCACCAGTTTGGCAAGTCTTTTACTTTGCAACGCTACCTTATGGAAAACACCCTTTTTACCCTTAAACTCAAAGTTTATTTTAGAGCCTTCTATCTTTACATGCTTATCCATCAGCGTAGTTAAGCCAAACGATCCGTACAATTTCTTATAAGACTCGTTCCCTACCCTGATGCTAGTTAATTCCATCAGGCGTACCACCAGGGCCACTACCTTTTCGTGGCCGAGGTTACGGCGAGCCAGGTCGTGGTCTACCTGCTGGCGAATGGCTGGCAAATGCGCGGCAAAGGTTTGCAGCCGGTGGTATTTGGATTGATTACGAATTTTGTTCCAATACGGGTGATAGCGGTATTGCTTGCGCCCGGCAGCATCGGTACCGGTAAACTGCAGGTGCCCGTTCTCGTGAGGAGAGATCCAAACATGCGTATACGCCGGCGGGATCACCAGTTTGGTAAAGCGGCTTATCAGCTCTTTATCTTTAACTAAAAGGCCCCCGGCATCATAAAAGCTCCACCCCTTGCCTGATTTTTTGCGGGTATACCCCGGTACAGAATCTGATACATAGCGCAGCCCCACCGCTTTGGCGGTGATCTTTGGGTCGCGCCCAATTTTTTCGAGCTTTTTAAGGAGGCGGTTCATGCGGTATACAACACGCAGTTTGGCGATAAGTTTTAGGAGCCAACTGTAGCAATTTAGATAGAATATACCACCCTGATTAACAGCTTTATATTGTATTTACCTCATACTATCCGCTACCATATGCAATTCATCCCCGTTAAACAATTTCTGCAGGAAAACAGCCACCTTGCCGCCTTCCCTGAGTGTGCCGAAACCATCCAGCTATCCTTAAATTATTACACACACATGGGGTTTAACCCGCCCTGGATAAGTTATTATGCCGAAGATAACGGCCATCTGATAGGCTGCGCAGGTTACAAAGGCGCCCCAAAAAACGGACAAATAGAAATTATGTACGGAACCTTCCCCCAACACCAGCAAAAAGGTGTAGGCACCCGCATTTGCCGCAAACTGATAGAACTGGCCCTGCTTACCGACCCCAGCGTGAACATAACGGCCCGTACCATGCCCGAAAACAATTACTCATCGCGCATACTTCAAAAAAATAATTTTCAACTGATGGGCACCATTATGGACGAAGAAGACGGCGTAGTTTGGGACTGGAGGTATGTAGGGTGAGTAGTAGGTAGTAGGTAGTAGGTAGTAGGTAGTAGGTAGTAGGTAGTAGGTAGTAGGTAGTAGGTAGTAAAAATGCACTTCGTTGAATGTTTGTTTTAACTTCTGAAAATTCTTTGGTTCGAGCAATTCAAGTTTAGAAAGAATCAACTTAATCGTATCAGCCATTCAAATCAATGGTTCATACAAGTTCTGTTAATTCTTTCATTCTGTAAATTCTGATTCAGACAAATTCCCCACTCACTATAAACAATCTACCACATACTCTACCTGCTCTGCATGCACATCTAAATGTGTTACAAAGCGGATTCTGTGGGTATCGGTACTGTTGGCTTTAATGCCTTTTGCCGCCAGTTTTTGAAGTACAAGTTCGGCGGGCTCTACGGTATCAAACAGAATGATGTTGGTTTCTACCGGCACCACGTTGGTTACCCAATCCTGTTTGGCCAGCTCCTCGGCTAAGATCTGGGCATGCTTATGGTCTATTTTTAGGCGTTCTACATGATGATCCAGCGCGTAGATGCCGGCAGCAGCCAGGAAACCGGCCTGGCGCATCCCACCGCCCAGCACCTTACGGATACGGCGGGCGTATTTAATGGTTGCCCTATCTGCCAATAACACCGAGCCCACGGGCGCACCCAAACCTTTAGAAAGGCATACCGAAACACCGTTAAAGTACTTGCCATAATCGCGGGCGCTGTCGCCGGTATGGGCAAGGGCATTAAAAATACGTGCGCCATCCAGGTGCAGCTTTAAACCTTTATCGTGGCAAAGCTGGGCAATGGGCTTTATCTGCTCTAAAGTATAGCAGCTACCGCCACCTTTGTTAACGGTATTCTCCAGCACCACCAAACTGGTGTGCGGGTAATGAATGTTCTCGTCGTTGATCTCCGGCGCCACCATCTCTGCAGTTAATATGCCGCGGTAACCATTCAGTAAACGGGTAGATACTCCCGAGTTAAAAGCTATCCCCCCGCCCTCGTAACGGTAAACGTGAGCGGTTTGGTCGGCTATAAGCTCATCAAGGGGCTGGGTGAAGCACTTAATAGCAATCTGGTTGGTCATGGTGCCCGATGGGCAGTAGATGCCTGCTTCCATCCCGAACATGTCGGCTGCTTTTTGTTCCAGCGCGTTAACGGTTTCGTCTTCGCCAAAAACATCGTCGCCAACTTTGGCGCTCCACATGGCCTCCAGCATCCCGGCGGTAGGTTTAGTTACGGTATCGCTGCGCAGATCAACAGTCATCATATTTTAAATTATCTTATTTTAGCTGAATATATTTTCTTTTGTGCGGGCAAGTTTAGTTATTTTATTTTTTATGCCGGTGGCGGGTAACAGTAAAATCACAAATTTAGCCGGCCCGTTATTAAGTAATTAGTTCGCAACAATAAAAAAGGCTTTAACAGGTTATGAAGTTTATGTACAGGAATATTTTAACAGCATTATTTTTTATACTTACAGCTACAGCAGCCCATGCCCAAAAATGGCAGCCTGGCTATTTCATCGATGTTAAAGGCGTAAAATCTGCCGGGCTTATCCGCGCTAACCCGGGCGGCAGCGGGCCAATTAAAAACGAAGGCTTTATTGAGTTTAAGGATGGCGAAAAAACCAACCCCTATAAACTTAGCACCAGCGACCTGCAATCTTTTGTGGTAGGCCGGGATAGCTTTGTGGTAGCACATGCGCCCGGTAACGAAACCTGGGCCAAAAAAGACCTTGATTTTGTACGCGTAGTGGTTGATGAATCGGTAAAGATCTACGCTACACGCGGCGCAGGTAAAGGCGGTGGCAGTGGCATCCATGTTTCGCCGGGCTTTGGTTTAAGCACGGGCGGCGGTTACGGCACAAATTACGGCGGCGGCCTGGGTATCTCGCTTGGCGGTGGTGGTGGCGGAAGCAAAAGCAAGGTAAGCTATTATTACGGCAGCAATACAGCTACCATGCAGCACCTCACCAACGAAAACTTTGTAGATGTAATGAGCGAAGCCATGGGCGACGAACCAGAAGTGGTGGAGCGCCTGCGTGCCAACCAGTTTGCTTTGGGCAACATAGATAAACTGGTAGAATATTTTAACAAGGTAAAGGCTTCGCATAAGTAAACCGGTGTATTTCTTTGAAGGTTCGTTACTGTTTTATAATGGGACACAAGATAAAAAGAGACACAAGATTTTGTGTCTCTACATGGAAGATATTGCACCTACCGCCATGCTTTTAAAAGAGACACAAGATTTTGTGTCTCTACAAGGAAAATATAATGTAGAGGCGCAATATCTTGCGCCTCCCGCCATGCAAATTTTATCCTGTGGCGGGCAGATAAAGTATAAAAAAAATCATTGCTCAACAAATGAATAAATCGATAGCTATAGATATGGACGGCGTACTTGCCGATGTAGAACAGCAATTTTTAGACTGGTACCACCGTGATTTTGGCATCCGTTACGACCGCGATTACCTGATAGGTAAAGATAACCACAACGCATTTCACGAGCCGGGCATTATGCGCAAGTTTGTTGTTTCGCCCGGTTTTTTCCTGGATATCCCGGTAATGACCGGCGCAGTTGAGGCCGTGCAAAAGCTGATGGAAAAGTACGAGGTTTATATTGTATCTGCTGCCATGGAGTTCCCCCTGAGCCTGCCCGAAAAGCTGAGTTGGCTAAACCTGCACTTCCCTTTCATCGGCTGGAAGAATATCATCTTCTGCGGCGATAAAAGCATCATCAATACCGATTATATGATAGATGATTACCCCAAAAACCTTGATACGTTTAAAGGAAAGCCTATTATGTTTACTGCGCACCACAATACTGAATTAACCCATCACACCCGCGTAAACAACTGGGCTGATGTACTGGACCTGTTTAATGCAGAGCCTGCTTGATCAGGTCAATTATAGCACTGACTTTATCGCATCCACTATTTCGTTAATAATTTCCGGCAATCTGATGATCCGCTCATGCCCGGTGCCGGGATGGTTTATGGTTTTGATGAAGGGGCGCGTGGCTAAAAATTTCTGCAGGTAAGCATAAGGCGATACCACGTCGTGTTCATCATAGATGAGCAGGTGATTTAGCCTCTCGTCAAATTGGTACAGATCGTACTGGTTATAATAAGATGCGGGTACGCCTACCACTTCTTCAAAACTTTTAAGATAAACCTGCTGCGATACCGGCGACACCCCTGCTGCCGACATGCTGGCCTCAAAATGCTCCCGCAGCCTGATAAGCGGCGCGATGCTAATGAGTAACGACGGGGTTACCCCAGTTTGCGCCACAGCCATTACGTTGGTAATGCCGCCAAGCGAGTGGCCTATCATTACATCAGGCTTGCCATAGTGTTTAATAATAGCGGCAACGGCATGCACGTAAAGCTCCAGGTTAGATAGTTCTCCTTCCGAACTGCCATTCCCCGGTGCGTCAAAAGCAATAATTTCTGTGTCTGGAATTTCCCTTAAAGCGCTTATCAACTCGCTGAAATCGGCCGCCTTGGAACCCCAGCCGTGGGTGATCAAAATGCGCTTTGAGCCGCTGCCCCATTTAAACGTGTTGAATAGCAGGTCCCTTTTAACAAAAAACTCATCCAGCGCGTAAAGGCTATGCTTTTCGCTTTCATCCAGTAATTGCTGCTGCTGCATGCGCACCGGCATTTTTGGCGAGTAGCAGATGATCTGCCACAGCAGATCGTTCAATCCCGGCGAATCATCTGTACTGGCTTTAACGGTTTGTATGATCTGTTTTAGTTTTTTCATGATAGATGGGGGGCAGCGCTGCGCCAAAACTATAAATAAATCTATTACGTGCCCCACGCCCGGAATAAACTTACTTTAACCAAACAGTACCAATTTATGGCATCGCAACCAACAAGTTTGCCCAATTAGTGTTAACCCTCCAAAGAATAATATTTGCTATGGATTTTACAATTGAGTTGAAGGACCTGATGAGTATGGTGGTATCTATAATTTGCGGTGGCATCATCGGGTTCGAGCGGGAGTATAAGAACAAATCAACCGGGTTCCGTACCATTATGCTGATCACGCTCGGCTCTACCATATTCTCCATTGTATCCCGCCACGGTGCCGGTGCTGACGACAGGATCAGCGCCAATATCATTACCGGCATTGGCTTTATTGGTGCAGGGGTTATCTTTAAAGATAAAATGTCGGTAATGGGCTTAACAACCGCCGCCGTTATCTGGACCTCGGCGGCCATCGGCATGACCACCGGTATAGGCTATCATTCCCTCGCCATTGTATTCACGGTAATCACATTGATCATCCTGGTATCGGTAGAAAAAATAGAGGTGCTGATAGATAACATGCAGAAAAGCAAAATTATCAACGTTAATTTCTCTTCTGATGATATTAGTCAGCTTTTATTGCTCGAAGAAAGAGTTAAGGCGCAAAAACTAAAAAGCAAACGGCTGCAATTATATAAGGACAGCCGGCAACTATGCGCCGTGCTGCAGATCTCCGGCGAACGCAGGAAATTTGAATTATTGAGTATTGAAATGGTAGAGATGAAGGAAATTGAAGATTTTCATTAAGCAGCAATTTTAATGCTTATCATCGTTCCATAACACCGGATGCTCTATACTTTCCGGCTGGATAATTACAAAGCGCACCAGGTTAAACTCTGCCTTAATTACATCGCGAATGCGGTCTACAGCCCGGTTGATGTCCTCTGTATCCATGTCATCTTTAAAGGCTACGATCAGCATGAGCAAAACCTCCGTTGGCGATTGGTAGGTTGATAGGATATGCAGCACTTTATCAACATGCTCGTCGCCTTCTACAATCTGGCAGATCTTCTCGCGGGTTTGGGTAGATACCCCCTCGCCCATCAGCAGGCTGCGGCTTTCGCGTGCCAGTATGGCCGATACCACAACCAGTATCAAACCCACTAATAACGACGCCACGCCATCCAGGTATGGCAGGTTAAATTTATGCGCCAGGTAAACGCATATCAGCACAATGAATAAACCAGCCACAGCTGCGGCATCCTCAAACAGCACCAAAAAACTGGATGGATCTTTACTTTTTACAACAGCCTGCCACCATGGAGTATCGCCACGTAATCGGTTAAATTCCTTTGCGGCTATAACCAGCGATGTGCCTTCAAATATGATAGATAACCCTAATACGTAGTAATTGATAGTAGGGTCGCCCAGTTTTTCAGGCTCTATAATATGCGAGATACCCTGATAAATGGAGATGCCCCCACCTAAACCAAAGATCATGATAGATACAATGAACGACCAGAAATACAGCTCCTTACCGTAACCGAACGGGTGCAGCGCATCGGGCTTCTTCTTACTGCGATGCAGGCCGAGCAGCAATAAAAGTTCATTAACGGTATCTACCAGCGAATGCACGCCTTCGGCCACCATAGCGGCGCTGTTACTGATGCCGCCGGCAATAAACTTGGTTATCGAGATCAGCAGGTTAGCCGCCAGCGCAGCATAAATAGATGTTTTGGATGATGCCATACTATAGCCTAATAATAAGCTAAGCGGGGGTTTGTTTGCTAAAAGATAAAATTATTAATCTATCGGCAGCTTAAACCAAAAGCGGCTACCTTCGCCCCAGGTGCTGTCAACCCCTATTTCGCCATTGTGGCGTTTGATGATCTCCGAGCTGATGTACAAACCCAAACCCAGGCCCGAGAACTGGTGACCCAGGCCGTCAACCCTATAATACCTGTCGAACAAATGCGGCAGCTTTTCGGGGTTGATGCCTATGCCGTAATCCTGCACGAAAACCACCGCGTTATCGCCATCTTTAACAAAGGAAATATCTATCCGGTTAGATTGCGGCGAGTATTTAATAGCGTTGTTTACCAGGTTCACCAGTACCTGATCTATCCGGCGGTAATCGGCATAAACCATCAGTTCCTTGTCGCCGCTTATCTCTACCTCATGGTTGCTGGTATGGCTCAGGTGATCGCAGCTATCGGTAATGAGTTCGGAGAGGTTAAACCGTGTTTTATTTAAGGCAAGCTGCCCCTGCTGTAGTTTGGTAACGTTTAAAAGATCATCCAGCAGATGCACCAGTTTATTTAAGTTGTTACTGGCCTTGCCCACAAACAGGCGCACCTTATCTGTAACCAGTTCGGTTTTTATCAATTTCTGCAAGATCTGCATCGATGCATTGAGCGATGTGATTGGTGTTTTTAATTCATGGCTGGCAACACTGATGAACTCATCCTTACGTACTTTTATATCATATTCATCCGTAATATCCTGCAAAATCCCGCTGAAACGGTGGGCGTTCCCTTCCTCGTCAAAAGCGGCCCGTCCTTTTGCTTTTACAACCCGGCGTACCGTATCCTTAGGGTTTATAATGGTATATTCTATATTATAATTACCATCGGAACCGGGGCGCATGGCATCTTTTATAGCTTCGGCCACCCGTTCTCGGTCTTCTTCGGCCATTACGTTGATGGCGCTTTGCAAGTCTATTTCATCCGTTGCCTTTAGCCCAAACCAGCTTTTCAACCGCTTATTCCCAATGAATTTATTGGTTATCGGGTTCAGGTCCCAGGTACCCAAATCGGCTGCCTCAATGGCAAATTCAAGCTCCTTTTTGGCATCCTGTATAGATCTGTATGTTTTTATCCTGTTGGTGGTTTCGGTGCATATTACCAAAACACCATCAGTTTTGCCATAATCGCCCAGTACGGGGCTGTAGCTAAATGTCCAGTAAACGTCTTCCAGTTGGTTATTCCTCAAAATAGGGATGAGCTGATCTTCGCTCCAGGTAGATTCGCCCTCGTTCAGCACACTTTCTATAAGCGGGTGAATCACCGGCCAGATCTCTTTCCAGCATTGCTGCCCCTTTTGCCCTAATGCCCTCGGGTGCTTGCCGTTGTTGCCTAAACTTGGTCGGTAGGCATCGTTATAAAATTGTATCAGATCCGGCCCCCACCATAAAAACATGGGGAACTTAGATTTAAGTATAATGCTGACAGTGGTTAACAGGCTTTGCGGCCAGGTATCCGGCGTGCCTAAAGAGGTTTCGGCCCAGTTGAAGTTCCGGGTAAGCTCCCCCATTTCGCCCCCGTCTTGCAGGTACATTTCGTAAGATCTCAGGAAGGCAGGTTGCGACATATAAAGTTAGATGGATTTTAAACAGGGTTTAAAGGTATATGTTTTAACGATAATTTAATTTTCTTCTTACGTTGCTGCCTGTAACTTTTTCATTTCAAACTTCGGCAAGGCGTAAATAATTAGCATATTTAAAGCTTACGTGTACCCGTTTATGAAAAAATTACTGCTACCTGTATTATTTGTATTTGCCTGCCTTGGCGCGTCGGCCCAAAAGGTATCAAAAAAACCGTTAGACCATACCGTGTACGATGGCTGGCAAAGCATTGCCAACGAGCGCATTAGTAATGATGGTAAATGGATAATGTACGTTGTAAAACCACAGGAAGGCGATGCCAGCCTGGTTATCAGTACTTCAAAAAACATCAATAAGTTCAGCGTTCCGCGTGCGGATACCGCCCGCATCACGGCCGATTCTAAATACGCAGTGTTCCTCATCAGGCCATTTTTTAAAGATGTGCGCCAGGCGAAGATCAAAAAGAAAAAGCAATCGGAATTTCCTAAAGATACACTGGGCATAACCGCATTGGGTAAAAATATAATTGAAAAGATCCCCGCTGTTCGTTCCTTTAAAATAGCCGATAAAGCATCGGTACTGGCTTACCTTTCCCCTGCCGATACGGTAAAGAAACCCGCTGCAGGCGATACTTCTAAAAAAGCAGTAGCAACCACCATTGCCCCGCCTGTAAAAGAAGGCGCCGAACTCACCGTACAAACTTTAACCAACGGCAAAAAACGTAGCTTTAATTATGTAAGCGAATACCAGCTGAGCAAGAACGGCAAGCTGCTGGCTTTCTCGATAACCGCGCCTAAAAAATCAAAAACGGTTGTATCGGGTTTGTTTGTGTATGATATTGAACGCGATACGCTAAAATCCATAAGCACCGGCCGCGGTAATTACAAAAACATAACCTTTGATGATGCCGGCAAACAACTGGCCTTTACTGCCGAAAAGAACCCGGAAAAAGCTTTGGTAAAACCCTTTAAGCTGTACTACTATACTTTAAATAAAGACAGCGCCGAGGTGCTTGCCCAGGCAAGTTCTATTGGCATGGCAACCAATTGGGCGGTAAGCGGCGATGGCCGCGTTTATTTCAGCAAAACCGGCGCTAACCTGTACTTTGGTACCGCGCCAATCCCAAAACCTGCCGATACCACCATTGTAGATTTTGAAGTGGCCCGCCTGGATATCTGGAACTATAAAGATGATTACCTGCAGCCATACCAGTTAAAGAACCTGCAGCGCGACCTGAAACGCAGTTACCTTGCGGTGATACGCCCGGCAGATAATAACCGCAAACTGGTGCAGTTGGGTGATGACAATATCCGCGATGTATTCGTTTCTGATAATAATGACGTGCCGTTTGTTTTAGGTTTGAGCGATACCGGTGCCCGTGTGCAATCGCAATGGGAAGGCGGCAGTAGCCAGCAAGCTTTTTTGATTAGTACCCAAACCGGTAAACGCGTGCTCATTAACAGCAGGTTGAAGGGCCGTTACAGTATTTCGCCAAACGGTAATTATGTAGCCTGGTTTGATGCCAAAGACCAAAACTGGCACAGCTACGCCATTGCTACCGGCAAAAAAGTTAATTTAACCGCGGCTACCGGTGTAAAAATGGGCGATGAGGAAAACGACGTGCCCGATGATCCGTCAGCCTATGGTATTGCCGGCTGGGAGCAGGATGATAAGAGTATACTGATCTACGACCGTTACGATATCTGGAGCGTTGACCCTGCCACCGGCAAGGCTGTTAACTTTACCAACGGAGCAGGCCGTAAAAACAAGCTCATCTTCCGCTACAATACCGCCACGGCCGACGAAAAGTTTATCCCCTCTAAAAAAACTTTGTGGCTGATAACCCAGAACGAAAACAACAAACAATGGGGATATTACAAAAAGCAACTGGGTGCTGTAACCCCTCCGGAGAAAGTAATTACCGCGCCAATGGGTTACAGTGGCTTACAAAAAGCCAAAAATGCCAATAACTTCATCTATACCAAATACAGCTACACGCAATCGCCGGATCTGTATGTATCATCAGACCTGAAAACCGAAACAAAGCTGAGCGCTATTAACCCACAGCAAGCCGGCTACAATTGGGGCACTGCTGAACTGGTTCAGTGGACTACCCCTAAAGGTTACCATTCCAAAGGTATCCTGTACAAGCCGGAAGACTTTGACCCGGCCAAAAAATACCCGATGATTGCGTATTTTTATGAAACGCTAAGCGAAGGTTTATATACCTACATCCCCCCTGCACCTACCCCTTCCCGCCTGCCTATTTCGTGGTTTGTAAGCAACGGTTATTTGGTGTTTGCGCCGGATATCCATTATCAGGATGGCCACCCCGGCGCCTCGGCGGTGGAATACATTAACTCGGGTGTAGAGGCATTAAAGAAAAATGCCTGGGTTGATGGCGCCCACATTGGTATACAGGGGCAAAGCTGGGGCGGTTACCAGGTGGCCTACCTTATTACCCAAAACAACATGTACACCGCGGCATGGGCCGGTGCACCCGTGGCCAACATGACTTCTGCTTACGGTGGCATCCGTTGGGAAAGCGGCGTAAACCGCCAGTTTCAGTACGAAAAAACCCAAAGTCGAATTGGTGCTACCCTGTGGGAGAAACCGGAACTTTATATAGAGAACTCTCCGCTATTCCACTTGCCAAAAGTGAACACCCCGGTAGTAATTATGAGTAACGATGCCGACGGCGCCGTACCATGGTACCAGGGTATTGAAATGTTTACCGCACTGCGCAGGCTGGGGAAACCCGTTTGGCTGCTGCAGTATAACGACGAAGCCCACAACCTTGTAAAACGCCAGAACCGCAAAGACATCAGCATCCGCGAAGCGCAGTTCTTTGATCATTACCTAAAAGGCGCGCCAATGCCGGTATGGCTCAGCAAAGGCGTTCCTGCAGTTGATAAAGGCAAAGATTGGGGTTTTAAATTGGAGAAATAGTTGGGTTGTACGCAGTTTTAGTATGCACATCAAAAACGCTTTATTGCGAGGCTCGAAGCAATCTTCGATAGATAGGTTACTGCTGTGCAATTAATTAAGCGTCAGTCTGCTCTTGGCCGCAGATGCCTATTACTTTGATGCACCAAAGTAACAAAGTGCTTTTTCACTTAGGCTTCTTTTCCGCACAGGCCTTTGCCCTGCAGACCGGGCAGAACCACGGGCTGGGAAAGTTTGCCCCTTTGCTTCGCACCCACATGCCCGCGCTTCTGCAAAATATCCCTATGCCCCTGCAACCGCACGAGGCCACAATTGTTCTGTCCGCTCTCACCCGAAGCTGAACTTAGAATGGAAGAAAAATAATAAACATTCACGTAAGCTATTAGGCCAAAAAAAGAAATTCTGTTAATTCAATAGATTCGTTTCATTCGAGTTCAGATAAATAATGAGCAGCAGTCTGCTCTTGGCCGCAGATGCCTATTAAGTTTTTCGTAGTTGCTTGTTTTTTAAGGTACTCAAGAGGGCTTCGCCGTTTGTTGCACCAAAGTAACAAAGTGCTTTTTCACTTAGGCTTCTTTTCCGCACAGGCCTTTGCCCTGCAGACTGGGCAGAACCACGGGCTGGGAAAGTTTGCCCCTTTGCTTCGCACCCACATGCCCGCGCTTCTGCAAAATATCCCTATGCCCCTGCAACCGCACGAGGCCACAATTGTTCTGTCCGCTCTCACCCGAAGCTGAACTGCGAAGAAAGAAATAGTAAAAAGAAGACTTTCACTTAAACGCTAAAGAGGAGATGAATTTTGTAATTCTAAAAATTAGTTAATTCCAGTTCAGACAAAAAAATGAGCCCAAAGAACGGAACAATCATTCAAAAATCCGGCATCAGTAACGCAAGGGTAGCACAGACTTTGAAAAACCACTAACTTACAAAGTTCGGGACGTGGCCGGCACTTTCTTTTGGTTACTTTTCTTTGGTGCCAAAGAAAAGTAACTACCACTGACGATTCATTAATTCAACCGCGATAAATAGAAGCACATAACCTACAACCCGCCTGATCAAGTATTCAAATTTGTGCGTATAATAATACGTTTACTCCAAATAATAATGCCTGATGCAATTCAACCTGTCATCCAATTCATAAACCCATGGTGTTGCTGTGGGAATATCCAGTTTAGAAACATCCTCGTCGCTTAGGTTTTCAATGTATTGGATCAGGGCACGTAAGCTGTTGCCGTGGGCGCAGATGACCACTTTTTTACCTTCGCGGATAGCGGGGACTATGGATTCGTGCCAGAAGGGTAAAGCCCTGTCCATCGTTTCGCTCAGGTTTTCAGTTAAAGGTAGCTCACGGTAAGTGAGGTCGTTGTAACGCAAATAATGGCCGGGGAACCGCTCATCCTGCTCGGTAATGGCAGGCGGATGCTCGTGCGGGTCGCGGCGCCATTTATGAACTTGTTCCTCACCGTATTTTTCGATGGTTTCTGCCTTGTTTAGGCCTTGGAGGGCGCCGTAAAAGCGCTCGTTCAGCCGCCAGGATTTATGCACCGGGATCCACAGGTGCTCCACCTCTTCCAGCACAAAGTGCATGGTTTTGATAGCCCGCTTCAATACCGAGGTAAAGCCAATATCAAAAGTATAATCGTGTTTTTTTAGTAACTGCCCCGCCCGGATGGCTTGCTGCAGGCCTTCTTCGGAGAGGTCTACGTCCGTCCATCCTGTAAATCGGTTCTCTTTATTCCAAACGCTTTCGCCGTGGCGAATTAAAACCAGTTTCTGCATATATGAATGTATTAACGCCTGTTAGCCATTTCGGTTTAAATATACTTGCTATTTAATTGTAATTAAATTAGATTGCATGCATAAACCAAAAATTAAAACCTTTTAGCAAAATGATTCCAACTACACCAGTTGTTGTGAAGGATGGCATAGCCAACCCTGCACCACTCGGCCTGTGCGCCTTCGGCATGACTACCGTATTACTCAACATCCACAATGCCGGATTTTATGAAATGAACACCATGATATTGGGCATGGGAATCTTTTATGGCGGACTGGCACAGGTTATAGCCGGCGTTATCGAAGCTAAAAAGAACAACACCTTTGGTTTAACCGCCTTTACCTCGTACGGCTTCTTCTGGTTATCGCTGGTTGGTTTAATTGTAATGCCCAAACTGGGCTGGGGAACCAAACCAAACGAAGGCGCTATGGTGGCTTACCTCAGCATGTGGGGATTTTTTACTTTCTGCCTTTTCTTCGGTACACTAAAACTTAACCGGGCGCTGCAATTTGTATTTGCATCATTAACCGTATTGTTCTTTTTACTGGTAGCAGGTGATGCAACCGGTAATAAAAGCATTACCACGCTGGCCGGGTACGAGGGCATCATCTGCGGCTTATCAGCCATATACACTGGTATAGCAGGTGTTATGAACGAAGTTTACGGCAGGGTAGTAATGCCAATTGGCACGGTAGAAAGTAAATAAGGGAAATTATTGAACGGTACATCAAAAAAATTAAATTAATCATAATAACCTGTTTAATAATAAATTATGTTTAAAATTGAAAGCTTTACTTTAGTGTTCAACATGTTCAAAAGTGTTCACCCAAATAAAAATGAACACCTGTTTATACACACTCATTAGGCTGCTAAAACATTAAATTTTCTTTGCTAAATTGCGCAGGTGAAAGATTATAAAAAATATTATATCCTCCCGGCAACGCCTGAGGAACTTTATATGGCGCTTACCAACCCTATAACCATTCAGTTATGGACGGGCGAAGAAGCCGAAATGTCTACCCTGCCCGGCTCAGAATTTTCTATGTGGGAAGGC
>Ga0247734_1001782_pt1 | contig 15624 bp, 13 predicted proteins | sample UWRJL103311B2_FD_180933 | JGI IMG/M metagenome (GOLD analysis project Ga0247734, IMG submission 180933) | Plant litter microbial communities from Arlington Agricultural Research Station in Wisconsin, United States - UWRJ-L103-311B-2 | ecosystem: Environmental > Terrestrial > Plant litter >... | reverse complement strand
GATGGACAAGGCCTCGCTGCTGCTTTGAGTCTCGGTGCTGAGGGTATCAATATGGGAACTCGTTTCATGTGCACTATTGAGGCACCAATCCACTTGAATATCAAGGAGGAGATTGTTAGAGCGTCGGAGACGGATACTGAGCTTGTACTTCGAAGATGGAAAAACACTAGTCGGTTATATAAGAACAAGGTTTCTAAGGCCGCTGTAAAGATTGAGAAGGAGAGCGCTACTGGGAAGTTTGAGGAGGTTGCACCCTATGTTAGTGGCAAGAGAGGACGTGAAGTATTCATCAATGGTGACCCAGATTACGGCGTAAGTTTTCGGCATCACATTTTTCTTTTAAAAAATAAAGTAAGCTAATCTAGATCTAGGTGTGGACTGCTGGTCAAGTTATTGGTCTTATCCACGATATTCCATCGTGTGAAGAACTATGCAATAGAATCGAGCGCGAAGCTGAAGAAACCCTGAATGCTGCGTCAGCACTTATCGTTCCTGCCAGCAAGCTATAATCATAGACTCTAAATTTAGTAGTATAACTTGCTAAAATTCACTGCCCTTCAATCATGGGTTTTTATACGCTAGATTGGCCAAATGCAACTGAAATTCAACTAAGCGTACGAGCAAGCTTGCCATTCAAATCTCATACTCCTATATTTCTCTCAGTGTTATATTCTTCATCCATTGTAATAAGTAGCTTTCTAAATGAGAGTGTTTTAGACGCACCATCTGGATTCTAAATGAGAGGTAGGTGTTTGCAATGCAATATCACAGCCAGCTACGCCAGAAAGACTTCGAAGACTGAAAGTATTTATTCATTTCTCATTGTGACTTATTATTCATCATTTTTTTAGATAGAAAATCAGCCTGATACTAATTCCCCGATAGCAGGCCCTTAGCTGAGATCAAAACCAGCGCCTGAATTCACTGCATATAATAGCTTGGCGCGTAAAGTTTTTGCAGTGGAGTACCGTGGAAGTTTGAGAAGGTTGACGCAGGTGCTAGTACTAGGCAACCGCTCCTCATCACTACCTGCATCACGAATACTAAATCGAGGGTTAAGTTGGGAGAATCCCAGTAAAGGTGCACGTGGAGTCGAGGTAACGTATTTCAACACCTTCCTGCGATCTTCATCATCCAGCTCCTGCATGACCTTCCAGAACAACCGCACTGTTGAATGTTCACCATCGTCGCCAAGTTGATACACACCACCATAGATAGTATTCCTCCGTAGATCCTCCACATCGATCTCGGAAGAGTCGCCTCCGATGAGCGTTTGCAGTTCAACTTGGTTGAACATTGAAAGCCAAGAGGGCTTGATAATTGAACTGAGCCCTTTCAGGAATGCCTGGGTTTGCTGGAAGGGTTGAATGAGTAGGCGATGACGAGCAACATATGAGACATATATGGGTCGGTTCTCATTGGTAACAGTTATATTTGCACCGTTGGGGACCAATTCCCTGGTAATTGTTTGTGTAGGCGCTCCTGGTAATGAGTATGTATCTTGAATCGTAAAGTCAAGGGAGAAGTCTTCAACGTTGCCTGGATAATTTTTCAATTGAAGCAGGCCTTGGTATAAGCCCTCGTCGAAGTCCCTGAGATCATTGATATTTGGTCGATAGCCCGCTTCTAGACTGGTTGCTCCTGCCGTGGCCCACTTCAGTAGAAAAAAGCCGGCAAAACCGACATCAACAAGTATGCCTTCATATAAACATTTCCCAATAACCCGGCCCAGAAATTCATACTGCTCCAGCGTATGTTTGATAGTGTCTCTCCAGTCTTGCGAAGAGGGTTTCAACCCCGCAGTTTTCATAAGTTCCCGACGCTCATCAAGTGTCGAAGGGTTTGGGTAAAGTAGATTTTGTTCGTTTGCCACAAACAAGTTAGGGCCATCTTCAGAACGGAATGCCTCATTAGTGACAGATGTAAGAAATTCTTTAGTGACGCCACCGCCGTCTATCCCCGCCTCAGCAGTGTCAAACTTGTCAACAAATGTGATCTGTATGGGTTCTTTTAAACCCTCGCCCAACGGAAAGAACGCATCAAAAGCGTCCTCAAACAGCTGGTCTCTTCTAATCTTTGCATGATGGCGACTAAGAATTTCCCGACCTGGTAAATGAATAGGTGGAGGGTTGGCTGACATAGCACTTCTAACCATGTTCATGCGCCATATATCTGGATCTACGTCTCCCCCTCGTCTTTTGACTTGATCCAAGTATACAAACTGCCGAAATATTTGTACACGAGTTTCGAAAGGGATAGCAAATGGCATGTTCTGTAGAATTTCAAGTCTTGGCCCGACTTGGATCATATACCTACTATGGGCAGCAGCTTGCTGTTGTCTTCTTAATAATTCAAGTTGCTGAGCACGTCGAGACGTTTCCATTCCTACAAGCGTTGGACCTTGGTCCATAGAATCCTCTTCTTCATCATGATCTTCCTCCTGGTACTCTTGGCGTCTTTCTTCTTCCGAAACAACGGCTGGAATAAAGCCATCCATGTCAAATCTAGATGTCATCAGCCAGTGGTTCTTTGGAAGAAATCGTCGTCTTGAATCCTTCTCGTAAAGCATCCGCATCACCCCAGTGACTATGGTCCGGACATATGAAAACTTCATTCCGGCAATGCCAGCGAAGGGCCGATATGTTCTGGGCCCGGGATGTGAGTTATGGCCTTGGGATAAGCTATTCGTGGCTGTTGTCCCAAAATATGTCCCCAGTCCACCACCAACACCAACGACTCCAAGATTTTGGTAATCGTCCAAAAGTTCACTAGCATTAAAATAAGCAGTAAATGCCACATTCTTCAGGAAATTCGTCAATCTCTTCACATCTTGTAGTGGAAGGGCACTTTCTCCGAAACGAGACACTGGCTTATTTCCTAGGTTAGGACCGTCGGCACTTAAGAACTCCTCGTCATCGGTAAATCTGAGTACAAAATTGTAGAGCTCCAGGAACAATAGAATTGTTCGCCATTCACGGTCTCTTATTATGTTACCAGCATCGAGAACATCAGATTTTGGTTGAGGGAGAAGCAGCGGTAATGCGGCTTTGGCACCATCGCGTATAGTGATAAATGTACTGGTAGAAGTCATGGCATTCCAAAAGAAATGCAGTGCTGGAGTTTGATCGCCGGACTGCGTAGACATGGAGCCTTGAAAAAGCCACATACGGATTTCGTCACCCTGTAGAAAGTTTCAGTTAGTAATTGTATGACGAAAGAATCTCATGGCACAGGCCATTACTGGTGAAAAGGGCATAGACTAAGATTACGCGGCCAACAGTACTCACTCGACTAGGGAACATCCGCAACAGTGTCAGGGCATAGCTGGAAAGCAAACTCGCATCTTCGTCCACATGTTCAGACTCTTTACTTTGATCTACGTTGAATTTAGACAACAGGCCGGTAATACTAGCTTGATTAACCAAGGACAGGAGTTGTTCTCTGATGAATGGATGTAATGGCGATGCTGTATTCTTTGCAGGTTCGTCATCGCTGTCTGTGACATCTTGTAAACCTTCCACATTGGACAAACATATAGAGCCCATAATACTACTCGCAGAACTCGAGAGCTGTAGAGACAATGCTCGCAAATACTGTGGATCTAGGCTGCTTCGCTTTTGTAAACGATGAAGAGCAATGAAGTGACCAAGAAGCCAGAGTCTACGTTCCGGATGGATGCGCTCTGCTAACACTGATGAGAATTCCTGAACAAGGACGACAGAAAGAAGGTCAAGATTAACATTGGCTGCCAGATCAGCTAAAAGTCTAGGACATGATGACAATTCAGAGTTTGTCAAGAATTCTAGTGCGAAAGCTGAATACGCACGCATCTTTGCTTCTTCTGTTAAGAGTTAATATCTGTGAACTTATGTGAAGATGATGCATTTCTTACTCTGAAGCTCTAGGAAACTATCTCCTGCCAGTGGAGTGATTAGGGCAGGCAATATCGAATCATTATTTGCTCCCTTTGATCCATTTTCTCCAGTCCCAAAAGATAAAATTTTGAGATAATTGTAATATATGCCAAATAACGAAGTAAGGGCACTGGGTGTATTATTCGCCACTGCAATGAGGAGCTGCAGTATCGCATCTGGGCATTGGGGAAGAGAACTAGAAGAATATTAGTGATTTAAAACCATATATGGAGCAGAAACTTACGCTTCGAGAGCTCGTAGTGTGATATTTGCCAGCTTGCGAAGATATGGCTGTATATCTTTATGGCATAGGAATGACTGGTATCCAACTTGAAAAGCCCGAGAACTTAACGTTGCGAGCCGTTCAATATCATCAGATCTTTTCGCGTTAAAAAATGTCACTAGAAGCCGCAGCTGATCTGCCAAAGTTGACTCAAGTCCAGCACGGTTACCGCCACCTGCTTCGATTTCATCCCAGGTCCTCCGCCTCGATTCCCCTAACTCTCGGCGTACTCTATGGCCTCTCCATGTTCTTTGTATCCGCTTTGCGCCACTCAGCCGATCTCTCTCCAGCTGCCGTACTTGTCTCTCTTGTTGAGCAGCAGCAACAGTCTTTTGTGCACCCGAACCTGCAGATGGCGTCCATGAACTTGCGGCAAACGGGTTGGTATTTTGGCCAGAGAGGTTGACTTGTCTTGGACGACGAGAGTTTCCACTGAAAGTCTGAAACATGATGCTGACGAGATACAGAGACGCTGCTGTCTGTGAAGACAATGCTCAAACTTTTCATGGGATAGTTGTATGGAATCGGAGAAGACGGCCGCACTCAGTGCGGTTGTAGCTATTGCTGCAGTTGCGATTATGATGAATCAAAAAGCGTAAAAGTCAACGGCTCTTCCGGTAGAGATTATTCATGACAAGTAACATGTGCTGTTCGTCCAGGTGATAATGTATTTGTACTTGTGCTATTGTCTAAAGATTGTTGACTAAAGCCGTCAGTATCATACTGTGCATCACCTATCGGATCAGGCTCGGGACGAGGGCAGTAAGGCTGTGTGGCTCAAGGGTTCGTAATCAGCATGCCAAACTAATTACCAATAAATATTCTAGAGTGGCGAATTACCGTAACCTCATACTTTTGCGTCTGCGAGCAACTTTGTTAACCTTGCATTTAGGCCGTGCACCACTAACCTCTACGACTCCACTAATTACCAGCCTTGCCCCCCTGGCTGTCTTGTCCTTGGCATTGGTTTCTGCACCATTCCTATTCTAGGTTAGTATATTCTGAAAAAGACAGTCGCGAAATAATAAATCTTCAAGCCGCCTTTGATCGCTTTCTTTCTCTCTCCATCCCACCAACTCATATCAGTCCTTGAAAACAACAAAGTACGACCTCGTGCTTTCTCGTTCTCTCGCCTTCTTCCCTTCAATTTAAAACAACAAAAAAAATTGAAAACTTCATAAAAACCACATACCGATCAAACGATTCACCTCGTTGACCGACACCCACAATCACGCCCCATATTCTCTCAGTGCGCACCTCACCGTCACATCTTCTTGCCCATTTCTGAGCCTGGTGAAATCGCGCAGCACTTCCTGCCACACAACTTGACTACCAAAAGCAAGGCCTCCAGGACGGTAAGATTACCACCCCACAACGGTGAGATTGGACGTAGTTCTAATCTTCCTGCACACTCTCACAATACCCTTACGCAACAACCCGCACAAATACTCCATGCAAAGTGTCAAGCGCTGACAGATTCATAACAGAATTGAATTCGATCAAGATGTCTGCTACCACTGTTGATCAGCTCGCCTCCGACTTGGGAAATGCTTCCCTAGGAGGAGACGCAAACGGAGCTCCATCAACCATTAATACCGATGTCCCATCCACTGGTGGTGCGGAGGAGCCCACTCCTAACTCTGCCGCCCCTCACCCACAAGCCTCCGCATCCCTCTATGTTGGTGAGCTCGATCCCTCTGTCACTGAAGCCATGCTCTTTGAGCTATTCTCTCAGATCGGCTCTGTTGCTTCTATTCGTGTCTGCCGTGATGCTGTCACCCGTCGATCCCTTGGATATGCTTATGTCAACTATAACACCAATAACGATGGCGAGAAGGCGTTGGAGGAACTGAACTACACCCTTATCAAGGGCCGTCCTTGCCGTATCATGTGGTCTCAGCGTGATCCCGCTCTCCGCAAGACAGGTCAAGGCAACGTTTTCATCAAGAACCTTGACGTTGCAATTGACAACAAGGCTCTTCATGATACTTTCGCCGCTTTCGGAAACATCTTGAGCTGCAAGGTTGCCCAGGATGAATCTGGAGCTTCCAAGGGATATGGATTCGTCCACTACGAGACTGATGAGGCTGCGAGTCAGGCCATCAAGCACGTCAACGGCATGTTGTTGAACGAGAAGAAAGTATTTGTCGGACACCATATTCCCAAGAAGGACCGCCAGAGCAAATTCGAAGAGATGAAGGCTAACTTCACAAACATATATGTGAAGAACATTCCAACTGAGGCAACTGATGAGGAATTCCGTGACCTCTTTGAAAAATTTGGTGACGTTACCTCTGCCTCCCTTGCTCGCGACTCTGAGACTGGCAAGAGCCGTGGCTTTGGATTTGTTAACTTCATCAACCATGAGCACGCGGCAACTGCCGTTGATGAGCTCAATGGTAAGGACTTCAAGGGTCAGGATCTCTACGTTGGACGTGCCCAAAAGAAGCATGAGCGTGAAGAAGAGCTCCGAAAGTCATACGAGGCTGCCCGCATCGAGAAGGCATCCAAATATCAGGGTGTTAACTTGTACGTTAAGAATCTTGAGGATGATGTCGATGACGAAAAGCTCCGTGATCTGTTCACACCATTTGGTGCCATCACTTCAGCTAAGGTCATGCGTGATTCTGCTGCTGAAACCGCCGAGGCTGAAGAGAAGGATAAGAAAGAGGATGAAGAGAAGAACAAGGAAAACGTCAAATCAGAGACCGAAGCCGAAGTTGAGGAGGACTCTGAAAAGAAACCTGCCACTCCTAAACTTGAGAAGCGTGCTTTGGGCAAGAGCAAGGGGTTCGGTTTCGTTTGCTTCAATAATCCAGATGAAGCTACCAAGGCTGTTGCTGAGATGAACCAACGCATGGTCAATGGAAAGCCGCTCTACGTTGCCCTCGCCCAGCGAAAAGATGTTCGTAAGAGTCAGTTGGAAGCCAGCATTCAAGCTAGAAACCAGATCCGTATGCAACAAGCTGCCGCTGCTGCTGGAATGCCTCAACAGTTCATGCAAGCCAATGCTATGTTCTACCCACCAGGACAACAGCCAGGCTACTTGCCCCAAGCTGGTGGTCGCGGTATGCCATTCCCTCCTCAAAATGCCATTCCTCTTCCTGGCTCCCAACCTGGTCGTCCTGGGCAGTTCCCTGGTGGCTTTCCACCACAACAAGGAGGTCGCGGCGGTCCCGGTGCTCAACAACTGCCACCCAACATGGGCTATGGTATGCCAGGTCAGTTCCCTCAAGCTGGTCCATACGGCCAACAGGGTAATCCGCAATTCATCCAAGCCATGCAACAAGCTCAAGCTGCAGCTGCCCTTGCCGGTGGCCGTGGAGGACCAGGCGCTCGCGGGCCAATGCAGGGCATTCCAGGTATGCCAGGCATGCCACCCAACATGGTTGGCATCCAAGGCCCTGGTCAACCAGGTATGCCAGGGTTCCCTCAAGGTGCTAGACAAGGCGGTATGGCTGGTGGTCGTGGAGGTGCACAAGGTGGACGTCCACAACAATTTCCAGGTGGTTTCCCCCCTCAAGGTGGACGTGCTCCTGGCATGCCACAAGGTCCGGAGGCAATTGCTGGACAGTCAGCTCTACAAGCCCAAATTGCATCTGTTCAACCTCAGCAGCAAAAGCAGCTTTTGGGAGAGGCTCTATTCCCTAAGATTCAAGTCCTCCAACCAGAGTTGGCAGGTAAAATCACCGGTATGCTCTTGGAGATGGATAACTCTGAGTTGATCAACCTGTAAGTGCCATTAATTTTCCGTACATAAGCTCTTACTTACCACAATATAGCGTCGAGGATGAGAGTGCTCTACGTGCTAAGGTGGACGAGGCAATGAATGTCTACGATGAGTATGTCAAGGCCAAGGGATTTGATGAGGAAGGTGATGCCAAGGACGGAGAGAAGGTCGAAGAGAAGGCTTAATTGCCCACTCTCTTTGCCTATAAATCGATACCCATACCATTTCCTCAACACCATTCTATTTCACGTATTGTCACTCAGCTGCTATGCTTAGGTTCGGAAAAGTTTTGCGTGCGCTCTGTGTGGTTTTATCTATCTCGTGATGCACAAACTACGATTCCCGGCTTTGCTTGTTCACTAGGTTTACATGCGTTACTCCTCGGGCACCCAATCTGTACTCTTACACCATTTTACCTGGTCGGACGGTATCACATAGCCTATGTTTTACCAATGTCACTGGGCCTTTGCTTCGGATCTGAGACTGGCTTTCGTGGATGCATTTGCTACTAGGTATTGCTAGTTTTCGTGGAGAATAGATAGGAATTAGGGATACTAGGGCCTAATAAAAGAAAAAAATTAATATAAACTCCAGCCTTTCAGATGTGCACTATTTTGCTCTATTAGTAGAGCAGCAAAGAGCTTATATCTCTCAACACCATTTAAGTAGAAGTTCTGTGTAAAATATAAAACAGGAGTTGGAAATCAGATCTTGAGCTCTGATCTAGGCTACAATTACACGAATCTGTTGAGGAACATGCTTCAGCAATAGTACGTGGCTTGGCCCTAGGGTATGCGAATCGGCCTTGTCAATATACTGTTCACAACGTACTAACACACGAGAGCAACTCAAAAAATCTTAACTTTTACCCGCACTCATTGTTCACGGCAACCAGTTTCGAATAAAAATTAAAAAAAAATAGTTGTCTCTTGCAACTTCCTAGACTAAGCTTCTTGATTGACCAAGTTTTTCCTTTGGTCATCTGGACGTCTCAATATTGGCGAAAGTAACATATTTTGCAATTGCATTGGGTGAAAATTATTGTCTATATTTGGCAGATGGCTGCATTGTTTTGTTTTGGTCTCGGGCTGATTAAAATGTTTAAAATGAAGTCTATATACATTTCAGATTTAGGATTGTAGTAGAGCTTTACTTTTATAAATATATTTGGGTGGTGATCTGACTGTTCACCACTATTATAAACAAAAGAGTGGGAAGCATCATAAACAGGATGAAACTAACTAGATGAAACCAAGTCACATTTGTTATAACTTCCCTACTAGAGACCAGTGGATCCAGCACTTATTTCACGCTGTGTTGAGCTCCTTGCACCCAATTAATGGTAGCAACGCCTCGTATGTTGAAAGTGAAGCTACCTGTTATAGGATATAATGCCATCAGATGTAGTTGTGAAATGAGATTCGATTTATAACAAAAATTAGCAAAGAGTAAGTCTTCTTATTTCCCCATAGCTCCAGAAGAGCAGATAGGAATACATAGCTCTTCTTTGCCTATTCTTGAAAATAAGTAGCTAGAAAGGAACAATGCAGGATTCATGAGATTCAAACGACTTATATTATAGACGTAGGTCTATGTTTGTGCTTCCTCATTCTGATACGTGTTACTGGAAGTGATTAATATAAGCTTAGATGCCAGTTTCATCGCTTGCAGTCTACTCCAATGGTTAAAGATACAAAGATTTGAATTCACAGGCTAGAACAAGGAGAAACAGCATTGAAGTGATGTGGTTGGTATCAAGCCACAACAATGAGGTGTTCAATTCCATATATATACTACTGAGGTTTGGTGAATGGATGTGCTGTACTTTACGATTCTGAAAACGACTCATAATAGGTTGCTATGCAAGTCTTATAGTGTGCATTAGTGAGCTCTGACAGGAAAGGTAGAATTCTAAAATGGGTTAAAACTTACCCTAGGTCTTGTATTCTTACTTTCCTTGAACAAATTGATATGGCGCTAACACTCAGAGTTTTTCCAACAACTCTAGTGTTAGCGCCATATCCATAATAAATACCGAATGTCCCTCCTAATCTTCCTACTAACAATAAAAACCGAGCCAAAAGATCTAGCTATATCAACAACTCTGATAACAATGGCATCCACGGATAGGGATGTATTTATTTGCAACGCTCCGCCAGATCTCGACGCAATGACAGCGAAAGCAGCTTTCGATGGTTTTTACAAGGTATTTGTTTTGGTTTCTTTCATAGTGCAAAAAACACTAATTTGAATTCATACAAATAGGATATAGTAGAGGAACTTGCACTATTGCCTTGCATGTCTCTAGAGGAGGCTGTAAAACGGGGTAGGGAAGAAGCCTTAATCTGGATACAAAAGCAGAAGAACGAGATCCCACCAAAGTCAATTATTGAGGACTTTGATAAAAGTTGTGATAAGTTTCAGAATGATAAAAATTCTCAGAAAGGTGTGGTGCTGAGTTTTATTCGAGCCTGGTAACACTCACAATTTCCCGGCCATTCGATAATGTGCTTACAGAGAATCGTTAGTCAACGCAACCAGCGATCCTTGGCTACCCTCAAGGAGCAACTTCAGAAGCTGGATGTGCATCTCCACCAAAATATCGCAATGCAGCACCAGGTCCATATGCTTGTAAGAGATCGACGCGAAATGCGCAAGGCTGCACAAAACGGAGCGCCTGGTGCAGGGAAAGGACCTGTTGCCAAAAATCCGACACCAACTCCAACCATGCTTGTCAAACAAGTTCTGCAACAATCGACCGGCGTTATTGCGTCGTCGGCTACTCAAAGTGCGCCAGTCCAGAAATCTGCAACACAACGGATCGATGATACTCCAAATGAACTAGTAAGCATATGGCTCTATTTTACTTATCAAACCTGGAACTCATCAACTAACGTTCGGAGACCGGTAACATCATCATGTTCATTAAGAATACCGTCGAAAAGTACATGGGCGTCGAAGACAACGAAGCTATCGAAGCCGGACGTGCAATGGCATCGAGCCTCCTTTCTCAAACAGGCAGTCAATACGAGGTTGTCTTCTTTAGAATCGTAGGTGCTATCCAGTAAAGCTACAGCTGCAGTCTTAACTCTTTATAGATGGAAGATTATGTTCGGATCCTTGTGGAGAGCAGAGCTCATGAGAAACATGACCAAGGCGAGGAGTCAATTGGCCAATACTATAAGTGTAGGTTTCTTAACGGCCAAATTCTGGGAAGAAAATTAACAAAACCCACAGCAATGCAACCCGTCATGCTGTACTTTGCAAGTGCCAAAAAGTGTTGTGAGGAACTTCTGGCAGATGTTAGGGAAGAAAATGGCAAGCCAACGAACTAGGACTACAAAGAGACCCCTGGATCTGCGCATCAGAATAACGAGGGTACATGAACAAAGAATAAGGGTAAGACGAACCGACTCTTGTGAATCAGAGCCTTAAAAATGGCATCATAATCAAAGATTATTTTCCCAGGCTCAATCTGAATTGAAGTGCATTTTAAACTTTGTTCCATAATTAAAAACCCCGTCATGAAGGAAGGAAGTTAAGACAGTTCGGATCATCGAATCAGCGCATATAGTTGTGATGAGTGGTCATGTAGTAGTACCTTGTCGTTAGAATCTTGAATTAAGACATTTGGACATCACGGGAGGAGAGTGGCTGGCTCTTAATCAGATTGTACCAACTGGAGACTCTAGTGGCAGAGACACGAAGGGATGGATGCCTTGAGAAGCAGCATCAAGAACGACTATTTGGCTTAGGGAACTGTGAAAGCATAACTGATATATGAGGTGGCTAGTTTAAGCTTTCCATAGCTTTGATGATATACTCATATCCTGAGAATATCAATCAACCAATCATCCATGCCTTTGGGACATAAACCTACATATTTGCGATATCCGATTAAAAGCCTGCCAATTTGTTCCTTAACGGGTTGTCAAATTTAAGTTCACTGACCAAATAATATATCAACAGGGATACCAAATATGGCCTAGCGTCTTCGGGGGCCTGAAAGAAACATCATTTTCCTTCGATGGTCAAATTATCAACATCAAGTGATTCAAAGCTAACACCAACTTGTACTTTCAATAATCATCTCATTGAGAGCTTATATCGATCCCACACAGCCAAATCTACACTCTGGTAAAGTTACCAAAATGGTTGAACTAGTCGAAGTCGAGGACGAGTCCTTTGAGAACAAGCAAGCTGGTCCATCAGAGGACGAAGATGAGTATACAGATACAGGTTTGTACATCTATGTCAAGCTAGCAGTTCTTTATTTAACAATGTTTATAGACTCTGAGATCTCTACCGATGACGAGGATGAGCTCGCAGATGAGGAAACCTTCACCGACCGCATCATCGCTCTCCGCGACATAATTCCTCCTACCACTCGCTCCTACATATACAACAAAGTCGACACAACCACAAGCTGGATCAAATCTGGTCTCGTATTCAGCGGAAAGGGGCTCTGGGTTTTGAGCACGAGCGCGCTGTTATTGGGTGTACCATGGGCGTTGGCTTTTGCGGAAGAACAGCAGATGGTTGAGATGGAGAAGGAGATGAAGATGAGAGAGTCTGGTCAAGAGGTATATTCTCCCCTTCCCCACCCTAATTCAGATGATATTTGTCATGTATAATTACTGAGACTCGCATAGCTCTTGAACCAAGGTGGAACCGCTGCCGCTCTGAACGCGCAACTTAGCGGGACACAAGCCAACCCAGCATTGTAACGGACGAACCGGAGGTATACGATTATAATGAGTCTGGTCCATTGGGACACATGGGTAGCATTGGGTCTTTTTGTAAAATCAGTAGGGTTGGGTGGTTGCATAATTCTGAGGTTTGGTCAAGCCTGTTGTATTTCTAGTATCTCACCTCAGGGACAAAAGATGTTCTACATGTGAAGCTCAATTTTCTTGATTTCTACTTGTGATTTGAAAATTGCAGAGCCAAGTCAACAACCGCCTTGAAAGACCCTAAAACTTCAGAGGTTGCAGGTAGTCCATTGTGATAGACTTATCTCACAATAATCATAATATTTTTAGAACAGTATATACCACACCTAAGTGAGCAGTACCAGTGATTTACGTAGACGTAGCGTTCCATCGGAACCAGGCACCTTTGAAAATCGTCTTGTTGGCCCCCCCACGGTCACAGACGCAGCCTGCTCCTGCAGGGCTGTGTCGCGTGGGAGGCTTGGATGTTTGAAACCTTGAAATAGGTCGTGTTAACAAAACCTCCAACATTTCCATCACTTCCGTTTTTGTAGATACTCTGTGAACAGAAATAAATATGGCGATTTTAGATCTGTTCTATCGTCGAGTATCGATTCTACCAACTGCCAACTCTTGGACCGAGAATCCACGAGAGCACAAGAGACAGACAACTTACCCATTAGCGCATTCGAGCAGGAAGAAGGACAGAAGGTCGGTCCTCGATTACTTTAAATGTTTTTCACATGGAAAAGCTAACAGACTGAAAGATGGCCGCTGGTATTGAGATTTTGGAAGGGATCGATACATGGAAGTATGGTGTTATTTCCACCTTGTTCTCGGCACGTGCTAATCATGGACAACAGCAATCATCTTCCCTGTATTTGTCCACACATTGATTGCTGCATTTGTTGTGTATGTAAATCGACATATCAGCTCGGATGTTAGTCTCCCAAGTAGTATTGTGAGTTTATAATTTCAAATCATCTTTCGGTACTTTGGGCTTACTTGCATTTAGATTCCCTCGTTGTCCATAGTCGTGGGTCTCATGCTAGTCTTTCGTAACCAGACAGCCTATTCACGCTTCTGGGGAGGAAGACAATATATCAGCAAAGTTACTACCGCAGTCCGATGTCTCTCCCGGCAAATGCTCGTTCTCGTGCCCGCACCAGCTGGGTTCACAGGTCCAGCTAGCTTCCTAGCAAGTGATTATCTAGGAACTCCTGGGACCAGGACACCCAAGCAGTCTACCATGTCATTACCTGCACTGAATGATGCATCCGCTCCCGAGTCGTATTTATCAAAGAGTGATGAGATAAGGACTGTGGAGACGGTTAAAATTTTAGTAGCCATGTTATATACGATCAAGAATCATTTGAGAGCTGAGTGGGGAGTTGCATTATCTCCCGGTACAAGCTTGACTGAGGATGGGCAGGAGGCTACGACTGAAGAGTATAAAGACTTGTTGCCGCCAGGGCTGAAAGGCTATGAGCACAGAGGGCTAGGCTTAACATTAGAGTTATCGACATTCATTGAGGATTTTATTCGCTTAGGTGTTCAAAAGTAAGACTTCTCAAGCCAGAAAATTAAGTAACTTAAAGCTAATGGGTTTTCTTTAGGAAGTGGATCCATAATGCTGCTTCAGCTTCTATGCTATCCAATTTAAACACATTGGTCTCTGCATATGGGAGCATGGAGGTCATCCGGCTTGTTCCAATTCCGGTGGCCCATTTGTAAGTTACGACTCTAGTATCCCTTCGTTCAAAATAACTGACTTGTTGAAGGATACATCACAAGCAAACCTTGGCACTATTCTGCGGAATATTACCTTTCGCTATGGCCTCTGAAATGGATTGGTGGGCTGTTCCTCTCACTGCCTTCGTGAGCTTCACATTGTAAGTCTCTATCATTTTGCGGCGTCTCTTAGTTTTACAATTTGCCCCTAAGCACGTCTCGCTAACTCTGGCAAAAGATACGGGATCGAAGGCATAGCCCAAACCTATGAAGATCCCTTTGGGGTCGCCAAAATAGACATAAATATGGACGATATTGTCGAAGATGCGCGCCGAGAGGTGGAAGTCATGCTTGCCGCCTGGCAAACCCAGGGTTCCCGTGGCGGAATGTTCAGACCGCAACAAGGAGACGGCCTGAATTCCGAAGCCAGCAGCATTTCCGAGTTCTACGGCGGGGAAACTGCCAACGCGAACTCGGAGCATAACCTATTGAAGGTCACGGTCAATGATTTGGGGAGGGAAATTGAGCGGGATGCCGCAACGGAAAGGAGGCGGACAAAGCCCGGAAACGCCGGTGTGGCCGTGCCATCGAATTTGCGAATGAGTAGTAGCGGGTACTACGGCGGCGATGAGAGCAGTGCCTTGCTTGGGCCAGAGGGGAAGGACAGCGGAGGGATTTCGCCGGGGAACATGTTGAACGTTGGGGCCGACTACATGAGTGTTGGAACGGGGACCAGCCCAGGAATTGGCAGCGGTTCCGGACCCAGGCTAACGTGGGCCAGCAGAGATGAGAGCAAACCATCCTAACTGAGAAGTTGCAGAGGGGTCGAGCAAAAGACGCAGGACGAGCAAAGACAAAGACCAGCCTATGAAAGTTAGAGCCTGAATCCAAGATACCCCATAGAACGCTTTGCCAAAAAAAACTCTAGAATATCAAGTACCTTAGTTTATTAATGCGTCCTTGAAAGCAAGCAATCATAAAGCCTATATTTTTCAACCCTCAAAAACACATTCCATAAAATAAAATATAAATCCCGCTACTATCGGCTCTTTTCCCCTTTCAATTCATCACAAACTAAACCGCACATCTTATCCAACTCATTGAGAATCCTCAATAAGTCGATAGAAAAAGAAAGAAAAAAACACCCCTCTCTTATTTCCCACCTCCGAAATCCAACGAATCTTTTCTTTCTTTCTTTCTTTCTTTTCTTTCAGTCTCGTTCTTCTTTGAACCTCTTTTCTAGCCTAGAGCCTA
>Ga0247734_1001781_pt1 | contig 15632 bp, 17 predicted proteins | sample UWRJL103311B2_FD_180933 | JGI IMG/M metagenome (GOLD analysis project Ga0247734, IMG submission 180933) | Plant litter microbial communities from Arlington Agricultural Research Station in Wisconsin, United States - UWRJ-L103-311B-2 | ecosystem: Environmental > Terrestrial > Plant litter >... | reverse complement strand
CCATTATCCCGGTGGGGGATAGCTACCGTGATGGGTTTTATAAACTGATAGATAAGAGTTAAGTTAAAAGTTAAAAGTGAAAAGCATTGTGAGTGATTTGATTACTCAATTAACACCTTCGGAGGTTAAGACTTTAAACTTTTCACTTTAAACTTTTGACTTAAATTTCAGGGCAATTATCCTTCCTGCGGGTATCTACAATATAGATGATCTTCCAGCCGGCAGCGGTTTTTATCAGCTGGAAAAAGTTAACCCCGCAGTGGCTGAAGGTTTGGCCGAGGTAGAATTTATAGGGCGTCCAAACGCTGGCGAGGGCGCCGTCTATCTTTATATCTCCCCAGGTGATGCGTTCGTCATACACTTCTTTGTGGGGTGTGCCTACCTGTTTTACAAAATCGCCGGGTTTTTCGGTAAGCAGTGCAATGCTGCCGTCTTTTTTATTGGCAACGCTTTGCAGCACCATATCTTTATGAAAAGCATTGCGCAACATGGTGCTATCGCCCATTCGCATGTCATCAAATAAAGTGTTAATGGTTTTCTTAATATCGTCCTTATCGGTTTGGCAAAAAGCCGGGATAGACAGGAAGGCTAAAATGGTGATGAGCAGAAGTTTCTTCATGATTGGTTCGTTTACGGCACAATTTAAATAAAAGTTTTTTATGTAAGTTGTAAGTATCACAATCCCTTTGTTTGCCTCTTCTTAAAATAATACACACCTAATAAACCCAGCGCTGCGCCGATGCCTGCTGCTATGGCTGTTGGCAGGCTGTGTTTGAAATCTTCCTTAAATATTAAAGTGAGGATGGTTAAACAGATCACACCGGTAAGTACGGCAGCTAAAATAAGTAATGCAATGGCTCTCATTTGTGTGGTTTATAGTTTATTCAGGGGCTATGGGGTTATCGCCTGTTGTTAATGGTTGTAAATTAATAATAATAAACAAAAAAAGCCCTGCATTACTGCAAGGCTTTCTAAATATCATTGTGCGGGCACAATAGGTTACGACATCTTCAGTTTCTTTTGGATATCAGCTACGTAGCCTTTGAATTTTTTATCGGTATCAATCAGGTCTTCTACTGTTTGGCAGGCGTAGATAACGGTTGAGTGATCTCTGCCGCCGAAGAAGCTGCCTATTGATTTTAGTGAGCTTTTGGTGTGTGCCTTAGCGAGGTACATCGAGATCTGGCGGGCCTGTACAATCTCGCGCTTGCGGGTTTGCGATTTTACCATATCAATAGGTACTTCAAAGTACTCGCAAACCAAGCTCTGGATGTATTCCATAGAAATTTCCTTGGCAGAATTCTTTACAAAATTCTTCAGCATCTGCTTGGCCAGGTTAAGATCTATCTCTTTACGGTTTAAGGTAGATTGTGCTAACAGGGATACCATGGCGCCTTCCAGCTCACGTACGTTGTTATCAATGTTGTGGGCAACATATTCAACCACATCGTTAGATAGTTCGATACCATCCTGGTAGATCTTGTTCTTCAGGATAGCCATACGGGTTTCCAGATCAGGGATCTGCAGATCGGCAGAAAGTCCCCATTTAAAACGGGATAGCAAGCGCTCTTCTAAACCGGCCAGGTCCTTCGGTGCTTTATCTGATGTAATGATCAGTTGCTTGCCGCTTTGGTGCAGGTGGTTAAAGATGTGGAAGAAGAAATCCTGTGTTTTTTCTTTACCGGCAAAGTTGTGCACATCATCCATAATGAGTACATCTATAGCCTGGTAAAAATTCACAAAATCGTTAATGTTATTATGCTTCAAGGCATCTACAAACTGCTGGGTAAATTTTTCGCAGCTTACGTAAAGTACCAGTTTATCGGGCAGGGTTTGTTTAATTTCGTTACCAATGGCTTGTGCCAGGTGGGTTTTACCTAAGCCTACGCCACCGTATATCATCAGTGGGTTAAATGAGGTGCCGCCCGGTTTGGCAGCAACAGCATAACCGGCAGAACGGGCCAAGCGGTTACAGTCACCTTCAACAAAATTTTCGAAGGTGTAGTTACGGTTAAGCTGTGGGTCTACATTCAGTTTTTTCAAGCCCGGTATAACAAAAGGATTTTTAATGTCCTTGTTAATAGAGATAGGGATCGGCATCGATTGTCTTTTAGATTCAGCGCCGTTACCATTAGAAGGCATGTTGGTAGTGTATGGCTTTGCAGATGATTGCTCAACCACAATGTTATACTCCAGCCTTCCTTCGTCTCCCAATTGTTTTTTAATTGTTTTACGCAGCAAGCCTACATAATGTTCTTCAAGCCATTCGTAAAAGAATAAACTTGGTACCTGTATGGTTAATACACTCCCTTCCATCCTTAAGGCTTTTATCGGCTCAAACCAGGTTTTAAAGCTCTGGGCCGGTATGTTGTCTTTAATGATCTGAAGGCAGCTATTCCAAACGCTAGTACAAGTTTTTTCCATAGTAGATAGTAGTAATTCTTTGATTTTCAGTCGTCCAGCAACCGGCTTTTTATGCCGTTTCGGAACATCAAATGTTCATAAAAAAAGCGGATTAAAAAATATATTTTCTCTTTTTTTGTTAATTAAATTTCTTCAAAACGGGCCTTTTTTTTGTGTTAGTTTCATATAATATGTTATCTTTCGCATACGAGAACGCATTATGTGCTAATACACAGTAGTATTGGCCTTTTAGCAGTTGCAACAATTAATGTGTTGATAAAATGCCTACACACAAAAGTTTTAAACACTCCATAAAACCGCCCCAAAACCAGGCAACGTTTACCGGCAATATTTTTTAGTACTCCCCGAAAATATTTCTTAGTGTATCTGCTATTTCGCCCAAGGTGGCATAGCATTCAACAGCGGTTAAAATATATGGCATAAGGTTTTCACTCCCCCGGGCGGCAACAGTTAGTTGTTGCAATGCCGCATTTACCTCTGCGTTGTTTCGTTGTTGTTTTAAACGTAAAAGTTTCTCGGTTTGTTTGCGCCGGATGGAATCATTTACACGAAAAATGTTATCTGCCGCTGTTTCAGGCTGAATGAATTTATTTACACCTACCAGAACCCGCTCGCCGCTCTCAATATCGTTTTGATACTGGTAGGCGGCTGCCGCAATTTCCTGCTGAATGTAGTCGTTCTCTATTGCTTTAACCGAACCGCCCATGGCATCTATCTTATCAATATAAACCTGCGCGGCTGCTTCAATCTGGTTGGTGAGCTCTTCTACAAAGTACGAGCCAGCCAGCGGGTCTACCGTATCGGTGGCGCCGCTTTCAAAGGCAATGATCTGTTGGGTACGCAGGGCTATCTTGGCTGCTGCCTCGGTGGGTAGGGAGAGTGCCTCGTCGTAACCATTGGTGTGGAGCGATTGTGTGCCGCCCAGTACCGCCGCCATGGCCTGCATGCTTACCCGCACAATATTGTTCATGGGCTGCTGCGCGGTTAGGGTAGAGCCGCCCGTTTGGGTATGAAAGCGCAGCTTTTGCGCGCCTGTATCTGTAGCGCCCAGTTCTTTGGTAATGTGTGCCCACATGCGCCTTGCTGCCCTAAATTTAGCTATCTCCTCAAAAAAATCATTATGGCAGTTAAAAAAGAAGGAGAGGCGCTTGGCAAAAACGTTTATATCCAGCCCTTTTTCCAGCGCGGCTTTTAAATAGGTTTTGCCATTGGCGAGGGTAAAGGCCAGTTCCTGCACGGCGGTTGAACCTGCCTCGCGAATATGGTAGCCGGAAATGGAGATGGTATTCCATTTGGGTACCTCTTTGCTGCAGTATTCAAAAATATCGGTAATGAGCCGCATAGATGGCGCAGGGGGGTAAATATAGGTGCCCCTTGCCGCGTATTCTTTTAAGATATCGTTTTGAATGGTGCCCGAAATTTGTTTCAGATCAGCTCCCTGTTTTTTGGCTAAGGCGATGTACATGGCCAGCAGGATGGATGCCGTGGCGTTGATGGTCATGCTGGTGGTGATGTTCTTCAGCTCGATGCCATCGAACAGAATTTCTATATCTTCCAGAGAATCTATCGCTACACCTACTTTGCCTACCTCGCCTTCGGACAGTTCGTGGTCGCTGTCGTAACCTATTTGCGTTGGCAGGTCGAAAGCTACAGAGAGGCCCATTGTACCCTGGCCAAGCAGGTAATGGTAACGTTTATTACTTTCTTCGGCGGTGGAGAAGCCGGCGTACTGGCGCATAGTCCAGGGTTTGCCGCGGTACATATCTTTTTGGATGCCCCGGGTGTAGGGGAATTCGCCGGGCAGTTCGGCCATGCCGGATGGTTTGGTATAAACTTCTTTTACCTCGATGCCCGAGCCGTTGATGATCTTCTTTTCTGCCATAACCTAAGTTTAAAACAGGTCTTCCAGGTCCTGCCGGATCAGGTTAATGGCAATTTCATAAGGGTCTTCTTCCAGCTTACCTAAATGATTTAGGGTGATGCGGCCCAGGTCAAGCCCGGTTGCATTTTCTGGCAGGGCTTTTACAGCACTGTTCACCACGTTAAGGGTATCATCTTTTACACGTTTGATAACTGCCCAGGCACGGCTGCTTACATAAATTTGCTGCGTTACATTATGCTGATACTCGTTACGGATCTCATTCACAATAACGGCATGCAGTTCGGCGGCGGAAAGGCCATTGCCGCTAAGGCGGATAAGCATGTTAGCAGGGTTCACCCTTTCTACAAGAAGTACCATCCGCTCGTAAGCCTGCAGGCGCAGTGGAAGGGTTTGGGTGCTCAGCGCTTTCTTTAGTTCCAGTATCTGCAGGTTAGATGATTTATCTAAGTAAGGTTTTATGAGATAAAAGGCAATATACACCACGCCAATACCGGCAACAGTATATTTTAATATATCAATTAGTAAGCTATAAAATACCATGGTTTTAATGTTAGGCAGAGGTCATAAATAAAACGACCGCAACAAAAATCCGCATTTTACCTTATATTTGTATAGATAATTAAAAATTAAGATGAGCGCGATTGTTGAAACCCTAACCGCACCAGTTACATTTACCAACGGTGCCGTAAAAGAACTTTATAAATTAAGAGACCAGCAAGAACTAAGCGATGATTTTGGCCTGCGCATTGGCGTTGAAGGCGGTGGCTGCTCGGGTATGAGCTACGTTTTAGGCTTCGACCAAAAGAAAGATGGCGACCAGGAATTTTTAATTGAAGGCCTGGTAGTTTATATGCACAAAGCGCACGGTTTATACCTTGCCGGTATGCAGATAGATTTTCAGGATGGTTTAAATGCCCGCGGGTTTACCTTTAACAACCCCAATGCTGCCAGCACCTGCGGCTGCGGAACTTCGTTCTCTGTATAATTACAATTTAAGATATTTTAAAAGGCTCGCTTTTTGGCGGGCCTTTTTGTTGAAGAAAGATTTTTTACTTAGCTGCTAAGGATTCGTCGATAGATTTTTTTATCCACCAGGGGGTATTAAGCGCATAGCCCGATGCGTTAAACTTAACAACGCCTGTTCTGTCTACCACCACATTGGTAGGGTATACGTTTAAGTTATACTGATTGGCGTAGTAACGGCCATCATCCACTATGCGGTAGTTGAATGGGTTATCCTTCAGGAATTTTTTGAGATCGTAACGCTCATCGAGCGCTATGGCAACAAATACCACATCGGGGTTATCGGCATATTGGGCAACCAGCTTGTTCAACTCTGGGATCTCCTTTCTGCATGGCGGGCAATTAATAAACCAAAAGTTAAGTACCACCACCTTGCCTATCAGATCTTTCAACTGCACCTTTTTGCCATTCATATCCGATGCTTTAAAAGATGCTATCTTTTCGCCATTTACGAAAAAGCCACTTTCTCTTGGTGGCGGCATACGAAGCATCCTGGCTTCTTTTTCTGCCGGGCTCATCTCATAAATAAGATGCGCCGAATTTTCATCCCGGTTGTTTTCCATCTTAAGTTATAATTACCCGATTGAAAGAGCTTCTGCCATTCGGCGTAGGGCAGTATCCTCCCGGTTGAATCTTTTACCACGGTGGTTTCATCAAGTGTATAGGTGCGGGTGGTAGTCCGCGTAAAAGTACCGGCTGGTGGTGTTTGTGCACTTACTGTGTAAAGTGTTGTAACAAGTATAATTAACAGTAAAAATTTTCTCATTGTGTTGCTTGAAAGTTAAACTGAAATTAATGTTTGTTTTTTAAGTGTGCAAATTGGGTTTAAAATAATTGGTAATAAAATAAGCGCAGATGTAACAAACCGCTATATACCATAGTCATACCCATAAGTTTTTTATATTGATACCATGCCGGTAAAAACCACCTACAAAGAAAATATAGCTATAGCGTTACAATCCATCAGCGGTAACAGGCTGCGTACCTCGCTTACGGCTTTAATTATAGCTATTGGTATTATGGCCCTGGTGGGTATATTAACCGCTATTGAAGGTGTAAGGCAATATACTAACGATGCCTTTGCCGGCCTGGGCGCAAACTCCTTTACTATTCAAAACCGTGGCTCGGGCATTAGCTTTGGTAATGGCGGGCACCGCAAACTTTACCCGGTGATCACCTTTGAACAGGCCGACCGCTTCAAAAAAACATTCAAGCTACCCGTGCGCATCCGTATTGATATGAATGTTACCAGTACCGCCGTAGCCAAATACAACAGTATTAAAACCAACCCCAATATCACGGTTACCGGGTCGGATGAAAACTATCTGCCTACCACCGGCCGCAAAATGGCCTTCGGCAGAAATTTTTCGGCTTCGGAATTGGAACATGGCGCCAACGTTGTGATCATAGGCGACGAAATAAGGCTGAAACTTTTTAAGAACGAAGACCCCATCAATAAATCAATATTATTAGGCAGCAGTAAATTTCGCATCATTGGCGCATTTGTACCCAAGGGGAGCAATAACTTTGGCGGCGATAAATATTGTGTGATTCCGGTAGTTAAGGCCAGGCAGATTGCCGCAACCTCTAAACCCACTTTCACCGTTACTATTGCGGTGAATAACCCGGCAGTACTGGATGCCAGTATAGGCGAAGCTACTTCGCTGTTTAGGAACATTCGCAACCTCCACATTAGCCAGGCAGATAATTTTGAGATCTCGCGGAGCGATTCCATTCAGCAGGAACTATCTACCCAGTTGAACGGTATCACCATAGCCGGTTTTGCCATTGGTATTATTACGCTGCTTGGCGCAGCCATTGGTTTAATGAATATTATGCTGGTATCGGTAACAGAACGCACCCGCGAGATAGGCCTGCGCAAAGCCATTGGTGCCACACCGTCGGTTATCCGCAAGCAGTTTTTAATAGAAGCTATTGTAATATGTTTAATGGGTGGTGTTGCCGGCATCATATTGGGTATGGGGGTAGGTAACCTCATCGCTGTAAACATCAGCGGAACATTTGTAGTGCCATGGTTCTGGCTGATGGCTGCTATATTACTCTGTACATTCATCGGACTGTCTTCTGGTTTTTACCCTGCCAAAAAAGCATCCAAGCTAGATCCGGTAGAGGCGTTGAGGTACGAGTAATTTAAAATTAGAGTCAAGAGATTAGAGCCAAGAATCAAGACAAGATTGGCAATAAATTGAATTAAGAGATAAGAGCCAAGAATCAAGAAACAAAAAAAAATATCGAGATTTTAAAGATGAAATCCGGGAATCAGGATTTTGTATATAAACAGGAACGGGAATGAAGCTTTGCTCATTCCCGTTCCTGTTTATCTTTTATTCTGTCTTGTCTCTTGATTCTTATCTCTTGATTCTCTCTTAAATGAGCATTTTATTCTTCAACGGATATTCGTTCAGGAGTTTTTCCAGGTAAGGGGTGGTAAGCACTTCCTCAAAAGCCTGGGCATGGCGGGGGTGGTGCATATCGCTGGAGATAAAATCTACCATCTGGTTATCTACCATGTCTTCGGCCATTTTTTTGGTTGGCTTGCCATAGTAACCTAATAACGATATGGTGTTTATCTGCAAATTGCATCCCCAGCTGCGGATCATGCGCATCCTGTCTATATCCATGTACGGGTAACGCTCGGGGTGGGCCAAAATAGGCTTGTAACCGGCATCTCTCATTTTTTGGATCATCTGGATCACGTTGGGCGGCTCGTTCATAAACGAAAGCTCAAATAATACGTACTTATCCTCGCCCATGGTCATCAGGCTGCGGTCGTCTATACGTTTTTCAAAACTTTCGTCGAAGTAGTGCTCGGCAGCAGCTTCAACCGGGATATCTATATTCTGGTTTTTTAATTCCTCTTTAAGAACAGCAAGCGCATTGTTGATAGAGGTAGCATCGTTACGGTAATAATCAAGCATTACATGGGGGGTGGCAATAATTTTTTTGATACCCAGTTCCATCATCTTTTTTATCAGTACGATAGATTCCTCGGGCGTTTGCGCACCATCATCAATACCCGGCAGTACATGCGAGTGCATATCTACCATTATCGGCCCGTAATCGAGCGTTCTCTCTTTCTTTACTTCCTTTTTCTTAAAAAATCCAAACATCCTTTAACGGTTATTATATTGCTCACTGTAATATTCCTGGTAATGGCCCGATGTAACATCGTTTAACCATTCATTGTTTGCCAGGTACCAGTCAACAGTTTTTTCCAGTCCTTCTTCAAAAGTTATTGATGGTTCCCAACCCAGCTCATTTTTAAGCTTGGTGGCATCAATAGCGTAACGCAGGTCGTGCCCGGCGCGGTCGGTCACATAAGTGATCAGTTTTGCCGATTCACCGCTCTCCCTGCCCAGTTTTTTGTCTAATATACTACAAAGCAGTTGTATCAGGTCAATGTTTTTCCATTCGTTGTGGCCGCCAATGTTATAAGTGGTGCCGGTAGCCGCATTATGGAAGATCACATCAATTGCTCTTGCGTGGTCTTCCACCCAAAGCCAGTCGCGTACGTTTTCACCTTTACCATATACAGGCACCGGTTTTTGCTGCTTAATATTGTGAATAGCCAGCGGGATCAATTTTTCCGGAAAGTGGAACGAGCCGTAGTTATTAGAACAGTTAGAGATCACCACGTTTAACCCATAGGTATCATGGTAAGCTCTCACAAAATGATCTGAACTTGCCTTTGATGCTGAGTATGGCGAATGCGGATCGTATGCGGTTTCTTCGGTAAACATGTCGGTATCGCCAAGTGTGCCGTACACCTCATCGGTAGATACATGGTAAAAACGTTTGCTGGTATCACCTTTCCAGATGCTTTTGGCTGCGTTTAACAGGTTTACGGTACCAACTACGTTGGTCATCACAAACTCCAGCGGGTTTGATATAGAGCGGTCTACATGCGATTCTGCCGCCAGGTGGATCACCGCATCCGGCTGCTCTGCTTCAAACAAGCTGGTTATGTAAGGCAGGTCAACAATATCGCCTTTTATAAAGCGGTAGTTTGGTTCGTTCTCAATATCCTTTAAGTTGGCCAGGTTACCGGCATAGGTAAGTTTATCCAGGTTGATGATCTGGTACTCGGGATAGGTTTTAACAAAGCGCCTTACCACGTGCGAGCCAATAAAGCCAGCCCCGCCGGTAATAATTATTTTTTTCATTTATGGTGATTTAACAAAGCTTCGCGCTTAACGTATAATGGCTATGCTAAACACGAAGCTGAATTTATATATTTAATATTACAAAGGGTTTTGGGCCAAATACTTTTCCCATTCCCATGCCGACGACATCATTACATTGATATCCAGCTCGGTTTTCCAGTTCAGTTCGTTAGTGGATTTAGTAACATCACCCCAAACCTGCTCTACATCGCCTTCGCGTGCAGGGCCTATCTGGTAGTTTAGTTTAACACCGGTAGCATTCTCAAAAGCGGTAATTACTTCTAATACCGATGTGCCGGTGCCTGTACCCAGGTTAAACACATCATAGCCTTTAAAGCTTTCTTTTTCGGCCAGTTTAAGGGCCGCTACGTGGGCTTTACCCAAATCAACCACGTGGATGTAGTCGCGGATGCAACTGCCATCGGGTGTATTATATTTATCGCCAAATACGGTGATCTTATCGCGTTTGCCAATAGCCGCCTGGGTGATAAAAGGCACCAGGTTTTGTGGTACGCCAATTGGCAGTTCGCCGATTAACGCAGTTTCATGTGCGCCAACCGGGTTAAAGTAGCGTAACGAGATGATTTTATAGTTACTGCCGGCCGCAATAACATCCTGCAGAATTTCCTCGGCAATTTGCTTGGTGTTGCCGTATGGTGATTGCGCCGCTTTTACGGGTGCATCCTCGGTAACAGGCAAAACGTCGGGCTGGCCGTAAACGGTACAGCTTGACGAGAATACAAAGTTTAGCGCCTTGCCTTCGTAAGCATTAAGGATATTAACCAGCGAGAAGAAGTTGTTGCGGTAGTATTTTAACGGCAGTTTTACCGATTCGCCAACGGCTTTGGAAGCCGCGAAGTGGATAATACCAGTGATCTCAGGCTCTTTGGCTACGAAATCTTTTACGGCTTGCTCATCACAAAGATCGAATTGGTAGAACGCCGGCTTGTAACCAATGATGCGTGCAAGCTGATCTAAGATCTTGATGTTGGAGTTGGATAGGTCGTCAACAATAACCGGGTCGTAGCCTGCATTTACCAGCTCTACAACCGTGTGCGAACCAATAAACCCTAAGCCCCCTGTAACTAAAATTTTCATCTGCAGATGTATTTGTGATATAAACCGGCCCATAGCACATTGTTGTGTTTCGGGCCGGCAGGTTTTTATTTATTGTAGGTTGTAAAATCTTTATGCTCTACCTTTTCGATAACATCAATAGGCAGCGATTTAAAGTACTCGTAAGTGATTTTTAAACCTTCCTCGCGGGATACTTTTGGTTCCCAGCCCAAGATAGAGCGGGCCTTGGTAATATCCGGGCGGCGTTGTTTAGGATCATCCGTAGGCAGATCTTTGTAGATCATTTTTTGCTTGGTACCTGTAAGTTTGATGATCTCTTCACCAAACTCTTTAATGGTAATCTCGCTTGGGTTACCAATATTTACCGGGCCCGAGTAATCGCTGAACAATAAACGGTAGATGCCTTCGATCAGATCGCTCACGTAACAGAACGAGCGGGTTTGAGAACCATCGCCAAATACGGTTAAATCTTCCCCACGGATAGCCTGGCCGATGAAAGCAGGCAATACGCGGCCATCATTAAGGCGCATACGCGGGCCGTAAGTGTTAAAGATCCTTACGATACGGGTTTCTACACCGTGGAAGGTATGGTAAGCCATGGTGATAGATTCCTGGAAACGTTTTGCCTCATCATACACACCGCGCGGGCCTACTGTATTTACGTTGCCCCAGTACTCTTCCGGCTGAGGGTTAACGGTAGGGTCACCGTATATTTCAGATGTAGAAGCGATAAGCATCCTCGCATTTTTGTGGCGGGCTAAACCTAACAGGTTGTGCGTACCCAACGAACCAACTTTTAAAGTTTGGATAGGGATTTTTAAATAATCTATCGGGCTTGCAGGCGATGCAAAGTGCAGAATATAGTCTAACTCACCTGAAACGTACACAAAGGTGGAAACATCGTGATTATAAAACTCAAAGTTTTCCAGCTTAAACAAGTGCTCAATATTGCGGAGGTCGCCTGTGATGAGGTTATCCATTGCAATAACATGAAAATCTTCCTTAATAAACCTGTCGCACAGGTGCGAGCCCAAAAAGCCGGCAGCACCGGTTATTAAAATACGTTTACGTGTTGCCATTAATTAATTTTATTTAGTCTTTTAGTGTTCGTTTTTGCAGCTGATTAACATTTGGATGCCATTGATGGGCAATATAGCACGGTACTTGTAATTAATGTTATTACTTTTATGCCCGACGAAGATAATAATTACAATTTTAAAATGCTCCTACTATATAACATTGGCATCCTCTTATACTATAGGTTGGTGTATATAGTTTCAATTTTTAATAATAAAGCCAAATTGTGGATAAAAGGCCGCCAGAACCAACAGGTACAGCCTTTGGCATCAAGTATTTGGTTCCATTTTGCATCCCTTGGCGAGTTTGAACAGGGGCGGCCCGTGTTGGAGGAAATGCGCCGGCTTTACCCCGGGCAGCCTGTTGTGGTAACGTTTTTTTCACCATCAGGCTACCAGATCCGCAAAAATACGCCGCTGGCTGATGCTGTTTATTATTTACCGCTGGATACAGCAGGCAAGGCCAGGGAGTTTATTAATACCATACGGCCCCAGATGGCCATTTTTACCAAATACGAGTACTGGTACTATTACTTTAACGAGCTGCATAAACAGCACGTGCCACTATATATTATCTCTGGCATCTTTAGGCCCAATCAGGTGTTTTTTAAATGGTATGGCGGCCTGCACCGCAAAATGCTTAAACTGGTTACCTGGTTTTTTGTACAGGATATCCCATCAAAACATTTGCTGCAGGGCGTGGGTGTTTCTAACGTAACCATCAGTGGCGATACCCGGTTCGACAGGGTGTGGGCCAATGCACAGCAACCCCGCGAACTACCCGAAATAGCCCCATTTAAGAACGGTCAGAAACTCTTTATAGCGGGCAGCACCTGGCCCGCAGACGAAGCGCTGATTGCAAAACTGATAATCGCACACCCCGACTGGAAATTTATCATTGCCCCGCATGAAATAGGCGAAGAAAAGATAAATAATATTGCAAGTTTGCTGCCAAAGGAATCCAATATAAAATATTCGGAGATTTCACATCTCACATCTCAAGTCTCAATTCTAATCGTAGATAACATTGGCATGCTTTCCGCCTTGTATCAGTACGCTGATATTGCATACATAGGCGGTGGTTTTGGTGCAGGCATCCATAATACGCTGGAAGCAGCTGCATTTGGTATGCCGGTAATTTTTGGCCCCAGGTACGATAAGTTTAAAGAAGCAAAAGACCTGGTAGAGCTGAACGCCGCTTTCAGCATTTTTACTGAAGAAGAACTGCTAAGCACCGCCGGCAGGTTAATGAGTAATGCATTGGCTTGCGTAACAGCATCGCACATTGCAAAAAAATATGTGGAAGAGCATGTGGGAGCTACGGATGCGATTGTAAAATATATTAAGGCGAAGCATTAGGAGGCAATTGCAGTTGCTTGCCTCCTGGCAAGTGACGACTATTACACGGCCTCCGGCAGGAGTGTGTTTATAAGACGAGGCGGCCGGCGGCCTTATAATACAATTACTCGCCTTGGGGCGAGCACCTGCTAAAATGACAACGGATTTTCGACACCAAACAAAACTTACCGATTTTTCTTAATATTGCCGTTATGGGCTTTCTATATCTTCCCAATCTCGGTACAGCACATTATCATGAATACGGCAGTGGCACAAAGCCCATGCTGGCTTTTCATGGTTACGGTATGACAGGGAAGCAGTTTCATGTGCTAGAAAACTCTATTTTAAAAGATTACCACGTTTACGGGTTCGATCATTTTTTTCACGGCCAAAGCAAACTAACCGGCTGGGCAGAGAAGCAGATCATTACCGGGATGCCGAAAGCTATGGTAAAGGCTTATGCCGAGGAATGGTTTAAAGCGCATGGCAGGCAAAGGTTCTCGGTAATGGGCTATTCCATAGGCGCTAACATCGCACTGATATTGCTGGAAGAATACCCCGACCTGATAGACGAGATAATCCTGATGGCGCCCGATGGTCTTTCGGTTTATAAAGGTTTTCATTTTTTAACGCATAAGCCGGTTGGGCGTTACTTTTTCAGGGCGGTTACCAAAAGTAAGTGGCTGGCACCCTCGCTGCTGAAAAATCTAAAAAAGGTTGGTTTTATCGACGATAGCCTCTACCAGATAGCCTATAATGAAATTGATACCGAACAAAAACGGCAGGATGTGTATTATACCCTAAACCTGATACGCTTGTTAAAGCCCGATACCACCAAAATTGCCCAGCTCATTAATCAGCACAATATAAAATGCCGCCTGATATTTGGGCAGCACGATAATTTGTTCCCAAAATCGGCAGCAATGTCCTTTGTAAAAAGCGTGCCTAATGCCGAGGTGCACGATGTAGCGCTGGGCCATTGGCTGGTAGTAAAAGAATTGGACGAGTATTTAGTAAATTTACAGCAATGATCCCCGCCCGAAGAGTAGCCTTATTTAGTAACTGGTTTGCCATATACATGCGCTACCGCATGCGCAAAGCCTTTAACCGGCTGGAGGTTATGCCCTTTACTCCAAAGGAAGGGCACTCTGTATTACTGCTTTGCAACCATTTTAGCTGGTGGGATGGCCTTTGGGGCAACTACCTTGCTTACTGGCACCTCAACCGTAAACTTTATATAATGATGCAGGAAGATCATCTGCAGAAACGTATGCTGCTGAACCTGTTCGGTGGGTTTTCCATTAACCGCAGTTCGCGGGAAATGATTAAGTCGTTGCAGTACGCGGCGGGTTTGCTGAACGATAAAGAGAACCTGGTAGTCGTGTTTCCACAGGGGGAACTGATCAGTAACCATACCACCGAAATTAAGGTGGAAAAGGGAATAGAACGCCTCATCAAAAATATTAAAGGCCCCTGCCAGATTGTGTATAACTGCGCGCTGATAGATTACTTTGAAAGCCTGAAACCATCTGTGTATTTCCATTTGTTTGATTGCGGTATAGCAGGTGAGGTGAGTTTTGAAGAACTAACGGACAAGATCAATACCTTTCATCAGCAGGCATTAAAGGCACAGGTAAACGTAGCGCACTAAACTATGATATACCCGCAAAAAAATAAGCTTATAAACTGGTTTTTTCATGGATATATTCTCCGGCTGGTGGATAAAAGGTTTCAGCAGGTAAAATATAACCTGTTATCGGTAAAGAGTGACAAATCGGTTTTATTACTGGCCAATCATTTTAGCTGGTGGGATGGTTTTTTAATGTACTACTTAAACCACAACCTGTTTAAAAAGCGATTCCATGTAATGGTGATAGAAGAAACTGTGCAAAAGGTACCCTTCTTTAAATATATGGGGGCGTTCTCGGTGCAGAAGAACTCGCGGGATGTGGTGGCGTCGCTTAACTATGCAGCCGAACTGCTCAACGATCCGCAAAACCTGGTATTGATATTTCCGCAGGGCAAGCTTTTTTCTAACTTTACCGGTGAGGTAGTTTTTGAAAAAGGACTCGTAAAGATCATTCAGCAGGCTGCCGGCAAGTTTCAAACTGTACTGGCCGCAACATTTATTGAGAACCTGCAATATAAAAAACCAACCGCAAGCGTTTATTTAACAATCGCAGATATTAGCGGAAGCGAAAGTATTGCTGAGCTGCAGCAGGTTTATCAGCAACATTACTACAACGCCAAAAAACAACAAACCCAAATAGCCGTATAAAGTGATCATTGCCCTGTTAGTAGCCTTTATTTTTTTGATCCTGCGCTTTACGGTAACCCTGTTCAATTTTTTATCCAACCCCAAACTGCCGCGCATCAGCAAACGCTACCGTGATAAGGTATCCATACTCATTCCTGCACGCAATGAAGCCGATGATATTCTACCCCTGTTGCAATCCATCCATCAACAGGATTACGACAATTACGAGGTACTGATATTGGATGATAACTCTACCGACGATACCTATAAAATCTGCACCGACTTTGCAGCTACGCATCCCAAATTCAAAGTAATTAAAGGAAACTTGCTGCCTGCCGGTTGGCTGGGTAAAAACTATGCCTGCCACCAAT
>Ga0247734_1001780_pt1 | contig 15637 bp, 14 predicted proteins | sample UWRJL103311B2_FD_180933 | JGI IMG/M metagenome (GOLD analysis project Ga0247734, IMG submission 180933) | Plant litter microbial communities from Arlington Agricultural Research Station in Wisconsin, United States - UWRJ-L103-311B-2 | ecosystem: Environmental > Terrestrial > Plant litter >... | reverse complement strand
GATATGCATTGAAAAAAGGGCCTGGATTTTGGGCACTGTTAAGTTATTGAAATCGCAGAAGTATCACACAAAATATTGTCAGGAATTATTAAGTAAAAATAAGGAGTTGAATATTAATAAGTTACTCTCGATTTTGGAAGAAAATGAATGTTAGCTGACAGATAGATTAACTTATTACATTGTAAGTTTTGGCGAATTGGTTTTCCTATTCCATTTGTACCGGTGCGTCCAGTAAGCAACCTTCATGGAAAGAAATCCAATACCTGCGCCCACCAGTACATCGCTGATATAATGCCGGTTGTTAGCCATTCGCAGCAATCCTACTGAGGAGGCTACGGTATAGGAAGCGCAGGGCATCCAATGGTAAGTGTCTTTGTATTCTTCACTCAAAAAAGTGGCTGCTGCAAAAGCCTGGGTAGTATGGCCGGAAGGAAAAGAATTGTAGGAACTGCCATCTGGGCGCAGTTCATGTGTCATTTTTTTCAAAAGTGTTGCCGTTCCAATCGCCAAAAATTCTCCCTTCAAAAGAATAACGGAGCGGTTCCATATATCCGTTTTCGATTTTATCCCAAAAGCATCCAGACCATAAGCTACGGCAAGCGGAGAAAATTGCAGATAATCATCCAGCCTTGTTTTAAAACGCGGAAAATGTTCATTACGCTCTTCCGCCACTTCATTTTTAATGGATTCCCGCGAATTTCCGTTAGCAATCAAACCTGATAAAATTAGTGTTGCAGGTGTGTATAGCTGCCTAATTGTGTAATGGGACTGCTTGCCGGTAGAATCTGGAATTTGCGAAAAACCTGGTACATTAAAAAGAGCCAGAACAGTTAAACCAGCTATGATTTGTCTCATACTGTATTGTAAGAAAACTCGTGAAAAAACGTGTGATTAATTCTCTGTCCCTGGCGCACTGTGCAGAAAATCGTTACCCTGATCTTTGCCTTTTTTGAATTCCAGTTTTCCAAATTTATAGGTAAGGCTGATTCCGAATGAGCGGTAGGGGACAAGCACCGTATTGGTGGAAATATAATTGCCGGTCCTGACCGTAGTAACCTGGCTGATGTATTTGGTAAAAGGATTGGTTGCCGTAAAACCGATACTTGCATTTTTATGGTAAAATTGTTTTCTGAATGCAAAATTGTAGGTCAGTTGCTGGGGGCGTTTTCCCTGAATGGTATTGATGGCAGAAGAATAATTGCCAAAACCTTCCAGAATAAGATCTTTGGGAAGCTGGTAAGTGGCATTGAGGTTGAAACGCCAGTTGGTTCCGTTGGTTATGTTATTGGTTGCCAGCAGATTGTTCACCACCCGTTTTTGTGTGACAATAAAATTGCCTCTTAAATTTAACCGGTCAGTAATTGGCACTGAACCTGAAAGGCTTACGCCCGAATTATATTCGATGCCTATATTTTGCCGTGAAGTCACCGAAACATTTTCGTACGTAGAATCCCCGATCATATAAGAAGGATAAAAAGTAGTGTAGGGCTTGATGTCGCTGGTATTAATGCGCTCGATCAAAGCGATATAAATGCTGCCTCCGTTTTTAAAAGGTTTGTTGTAACCCAGCTCAAAGTTGTTCCCGATCTCGGGTTTCAAAAGCGGGTTCCCGGATGTAATGTTGTAAGGATCGCTCAGGTTCATAAAAGGGTTAATTTCCCGGTATTCTGCCCTTTCGACCCGCCGTGTAAATGCCAGTTTAATTGATTGGTCATCTTTAAAATTATGCGAAAAAATCAATGACGGAACCAGGTTATTGTAGGAAGGGATAAAGGTGTTCGGGTAATCAATTTTGACATCGGTATGTTCAAATCTTGCACCGGCTTTTACATTCAAAAACTTGAATAGTGAAAATGTGGCAGATAAATATCCTGCATAAATATTCATGTTGTAATTCAGCTGGTAAGACTGCGTAGCGTCCGGAATGTATTGGTTCAATGCTGGTTTGAAAACCCTGATATCCGCAATGCTGCTGATGTTTTGAAGTACCGTTTTTATACCTGTTTCTATGATAAACCCTTTACTGATTGGTTGCAAGTAATCTATTGAAATATTGGTTTGTTTATCATTACCGGGCGTATTGCCTGATGTACCCGAATAGGGAACCAGTTCCGTCGCGTAATTCTGGATCTGATTGTAATTATTACGCGGTTTTCCAAAACTTGAACTGTAAAGTACATTCAGTTCCTGCCCGTCTTTTTTAAGTTTTTTGATATAATTTAAAGACCAGTCTATCGCGCCAATACCTCCGTTGCTATTAGAATTTCTGATTAGTTCGCTGGAAGACACTGGCAGTCCGCCTGCATCGAAAACCGACTGGGTTATATCTGTGAACCCTTTGTTTTTGCTGCTGAAATTGTTGTATCCAACTGCGCCGATCAGGTTATCTTTTTTTGACAGACTCCAGTCAAAACCAATACCCGACCGGTAACCGCTTCTTTGGAAATCCTGATAACCGTTTTGTATTAGCCGTGTCGTTGAATTATCCGTCGCATTGGCCGACAAACGGTCCTGGGTATTAGGTGTCCGGGAGCTGAGCTGTTTGTTGCCGCTAAAAAAGGCGTTGATACCAAAGTTGTTTTTTCTAAAATTCAGGTTAACAGAACCGTTTTCAAGTCTGGTTCCGGCTGTTAAATTTATATTTCCGTTGATTCCCTGCAAGCGGTTATCTTTCAAGATAATATTGATAATCCCGCCGGTTCCCTGCGCATCATATTTAGCTCCCGGACTGGTAATTGCTTCAATACTTTTGATCTGGCTGGCCGGAATAGAGGAAAGTGCGTCGGTGAGGCTGTTGCCAAATACGCTGGAAGGTTTGCCGTTGATCAGAAAACGTACATTTGGATTTCCCTGCAGCTCTACATTTCCATCAATATCGACGGAAACCTGGGGCACTTTTTTCAAGACATCCAGCGCCACACCGGCCTGAGAAGTAATATCGTTAGCTGCATTATAAACAATTTTGTCAATCTGGTTTTCAACAATGGCTGCGCGTCCCGAAACGGTAACTTCTGCCAACATTTTTACCGATGGCGCCAAATTAATGGTGTTGAGAGAAATCACTTTACCGGCAGTATTGACAGCAATATCCTTCAATTCTTTTTTCTGATAACCAATGAAATCTATGCTGACCGTGTAAGTCCCGGGAGTAATGCCGGTGATTTCAAAGTAACCCATTGTATCGGTTACTGTTCCGTTGACAACTTTATTAGTGAGCTGATCCGTAAGTCCGACAGAGGCATATTCCACTGGTAAACTGCTGGCAGCATCAACAATTTTCCCGGTTATTTTTAGTCCGGATTTCGTCTGGCTAAAAGAATTGGTACAAATAAATAATAAAAGCAGCAGGATAGAAATAATGATCTTCATAACAATGCATATGTTGTACTGCAAACGTAAAGACCAATTCTGGAGAAAGTTTAGAGAAAAATTAAATGGTGAAAAATTATCGAAAAATTAATCCCAATTTAATGTAAAACGATGCAGATTCCCGGAAAATTCATATTGTATGTTCATGCCCAACTGGTCACAGATCTGCTTTACTATCGACAGGCCCAGGCCGTTATGCTGGCTGTGCTGCGCTTCTTTATAAAAACGCCTGAATAATCTTGTCGTATCCAAAGAGTTTAGTGATCCTGTATTTTCAATTATGAGCTTGTTGGCATGCAGATTAATCGATAAAGATCCACCCTCCCGATTATGTCTTCCGGCATTACTGAGCAGGTTGCCGAGTAAAATGTCTATGAGTTCAGGATTAGATTGGATGCAGGAAGGCTTAAGATCCGCAGTCCATTGAATCTGGTTATTTTGCCAGAATTCATGGAACTGTTCCAGTTTTTCGCTGATCTTTTCTTCCAGGTTTATCAGCGCAGTTTCAGCAAACTGATGGTTTTCGATTTTAGTTAAAAGAAGTAATGACTGGTTCAGTTTTGTCAGCCTTTTTATTCCGGAATAAATACTGGCCAGCGCTAAAGTCTGTTTTTCTGAAAGACCTTCTTCCTGAATCACGAGGTCGAGTTTGGAACGGATAACGGCCAGCGGAGTCTGGATTTCGTGTGATGCATTTTCGGTAAATTCTTTCAGTGTTTGGTAATCAGCTTCTGCGCCGTTGATAGTATCTTCCAACAGCTTGTTCATATAGGTAAATTCTTCTATACCGGTAGCAGGAAAATCAGGGATTTGTTTGTTGCCCAGCTTAAAAGTTTTCATAGCTGCCAATGAAAGATAAAAAGGCTGCCAGAGACGGCGGAGGATAACCAGGTTCAGGACAATTGTGGTTGTGATCACAATTAAAAGCATGGCGATTGTAATGATAACTACCGTTCTGGTCAGCAGTTTAACACCTTCAATTGGTTTGGCCAGTGTAATCCGGTAATGATCATTTTTTACTTTCTGGTAATAGGTGAGCTGTCTGTAATTGTGGCGTTTATTTTCAATGGTATCTGTAAGCATCAGCGATTGAAAATGCTGATGCTTTTTAGATTTCTCCACAACCGTATAACTCACATGTGTTTCATCCATTGAGCTAATGAGCGGCAATTCATTATTTAGGTCTGCATAGTTTTCAATCCTTTCTCTGTAATCTTCCAAAGCTTCATCCAATTCATGGATCAGTACATAATTAATCAAAAAATAGTAACAGATACCGGAAATTAAAAACAGCAAGACCATAACAGTCAGGTTGATACGGTTATATCGGGTAAATAATTTCATGAATTTTGATTAATAATACTGAATTTATAACCCATGCCATACACAGCTTTGATATAGTCCGGACAACCTGCCGCCATCAACTTCTTGCGCAGATTTTTGATATGAGAATAAATGAAATCATAACTGTCGGCCATATCAATATCGTCGCCCCACAAATGTTCCACAATGGCTTCTTTGGTAACCACTTTATTTTTGTTGCTTAAAAAGTACAACAAAAGTTCATATTCTTTTTTTGTCAGGGCAATCTGCTGTTTTTCCGATTTTAGAATTCGCTCTGCAAGATCAAGTACGAGATGCCCGACTGCAATGCGGGTTTTGCCTTCAAAAGATTTTCGTCTGACAATAGCAGCAACCCGTGCGCCTAATTCGGCCAGATGAAAGGGCTTGGAGAGATAATCATCGGCGCCACTGTTAAGTCCTTTGATGCGGTCGTCCAGGGAATTTTTGGCACTGATAATCAGGACACCTTCCGTTTTGTTCATCGCTTTTAGTTTGGCCAAAATGTCCAGCCCGCTTCCATGAGGCAGCGTAATGTCCAGGATAATGCATGCATAATCATTGATAACCACTTTATCCAGTGCCGAATCATAGTCGTAGGCCGTTTCACAGCTAAACTGCTCACTGTTCAGATAAGAACAAATGCTGTCGGACAATTCCTTTTCATCTTCAATAATCAGCAGTTTCATTGCAGGGGTTTTGTGTACTGAAAACAATATAACTTTTCAATAGCCAAAGTTTCAAACAGAATCTGGATTATTTCTGGAGACAGGTGGAAATGAACAGTTTTACGGGTAAATCCGGGTTAGCCTTTATACAATAATTACATTACGCTTGTTTCAACTTTTACTAGCTTTACAGGAAAATTACAATTTCTAAAATACATTCTATTCACAGACCATGGCAGCCCGGATTAATAATTCCCGCTCTTGTCATTCAGACCTAATTTATGCAGGCATATTTTAACTTATTTGATTTTAAACAAAAAGTAGATTACAAAACTGAGATTCTTGCCGGGCTGACTGTCGCCATGACGATGATGCCGGAATCACTTTCATTTGCTATTCTGGCCGGGTTTCTGCCTTTAGCCGGATTATATGCAGCATTTATCATGGGCATTGTAACAGCTGTTTTTGGTGGCAGGCCAGGACTCATTTCCGGTGGTGCCGGCGCTACCGTAGTTGTTTTAATCGCATTGATGAAATCTCATGGCATTGAGTATGTTTTTGCAGCTGTAGCATTAGCCGGCGTTATTCAGATCCTGGTTGGTGTTTTTAAGTTTGGAAAATTTATTCGCCTCGTTCCTCAGTCTGTCATGTACGGTTTTGTGAACGGACTTGCTGTGGTGATATTTATGTCCCAGCTTGGTCAGTTTAAAACGACGGTAAATGGTGAATTAACCTGGCTTACCGGAACACCATTGTTGATTATGGCAGGTTTGGTTGCGTTGACAATTGGTATCATTATTTTATTTCCAAAAATTACAAAAGCTGTTCCGCCTTCTCTGGTTGCTATTATTGTCGTTTTTTTAATTGTATTAGGTTTTCAAATTGACACCAGAACTGTTAGCGATATTGCTTCGGTGAGTGGCGGGTTTCCTCCCTTTCATATTCCTGAAATCCCGGTTAGTTTTTCATCATTACAGGTTATTCTTCCTTATGCGCTGATTATGGCCGGAGTGGGATTGACCGAAGGATTACTGACTCTGAATCTGGTTGATGAAATTACGGCAACACGTGGTAACGGCAATCGGGAATGTATTGCTCAGGGCAGTGCCAATATTCTGAATGGTTTTTTCTTTGGTATGGGAGGCTGCCCTATGATTGCCCAGACGCTGGTGAATCTGTCTGCGGGCGCCAGGGCACGTTTATCCGGGATCATTGCATCCTTAACTATTTTGCTGATCATTCTTTTTGGTGCTCCGGTCATTGGCCGTGTTCCCATGGCGGCATTAACAGGTGTGATGATCATGGTTGCCATCGGGACTTTCGAATGGGTAAGTTTCAGGATTATTAACAAAATGCCAAAACAAGATGTCTTTATTGGAATCCTCGTTGCGGCAATTACGATATATTTTCACAATCTGGCCTTAGCTGTGTTGGCCGGGGTAATTATTTCTGCATTGGTTTTTGCATGGGAAAGCGCCAAACGTATTCGTGCAAGAAAGTATGTGGATGAAAATGGGGTAAAACATTACGAGATTTTCGGTCCGCTTTTCTTTGGCTCAGTAACAGCATTTAATGAAAAATTTGATATTCTATCAGATCCGGAGGATGTTATCATTGATTTCAAAGAAAGCCGCGTGGCAGATATGTCTGGAATTGATGCACTCAGCAAATTGACTGAACGTTATGCTAAAGCGGGCAAAAAATTACAATTAAGACATTTAAGTGATGATTGTAAACTATTGCTAAAAAATGCGGAATCGGTGATTGAAGTAAATATTATTGAAGATCCGAATTATAGGGTTGTGTGAAATTTCTCTTACTATAAATATTGTCTATTTTCAGTTGAGAAAAACGATTAATTCTCTTTTAATTTTTCACAAAAAAAGCCTGACATTTCTGCCAGGCTCTACTTATTACAACCAGATTTTACTTTTAATTCACATTTACCTCTTGTGCCGGTTTATTGGTTTCCGGGTTTTTAGGAAGAGTTACGATCATTACTCCGTCTGTGTAACTTGCACTGATGTTTTCGGTCAAAACTTTTCCGTTTAATTGAAAAGAGCGTTCAAAAGAACTCGGCTCATATTCCTGGTAAGCGTATTTCTTTTCATTTTTTTCATCGGATTCAGGAACGTTATAAGCGATAGTCAGTACATCATTTGTGACTGATATTTTGAAATTACTCTTAACTAATCCGGCTGCGTAAAGCGAAATTTTAAATTCGGAATCGTTTTCCTCAATGTTGGCTGCTTTACGATTGCCAAAATGTCCCCGGAATGCTTTTTCCCAGGGGTTTCCGCCATTGGCTTGTCCCCTGAATTTTCCTGAAAACATCCGGCTGAAAGGTCCACCACCGCATCCGCGGTTTTTAGGTCCGTATCCTTGTTGGTTATGCGTATCTGTTGTTTGTTGGCTATTCATGACTTTAATTTTAATTGTTTTTAAATTGATTTTTGTTTGTTGGTAATATTTTGCCTGTTCAGGCTCAGCTTTTAATTAATTGGTACGATAGTCTGTTTCTGTGAAGAATTGGCATTAACAGTAATCGGATCTGCCCATTGGTTGTGGCCGGACATCGGGCCAATTCCACCCTGAGCGTATTGCCCATACCGACCAGCTCCAAGCTCCGAACGTCTTCTTCCAGCCATTCGCATTGCCAGAGTTGCTACACCGCCAATGATCAGAATACCAACCATGAGTTTGAAAAGTGTAAACATTATAAAAGAAGCGATACCCACAATCACTGTTGCGCCGATCAGGCGGGGGAATATAAAACGAAAGTTATTTTTCATGTTTTTTTGTTTTTTTAATAGTTGCTTTTTAATGATGACGTTTGATTTAATTTTTTACTTTAAATGTTTTAAAATTATTTTTTGCGGCTCGCTCCGATTTGTAATCGGGGCGAGCCTATAAATCGGGGCGAGCTCATTCTTACTTTAAAATTTTTAAAATAAATTTTCTATTTTAGAAGCGTTATATCTAAACCGGTCTAATACTATGAGAGTCTTCAGGCTAAAAACATCTCCTTCTACCGAAGAGCTGGTGGGAATTTTGAAACGGGAGTTTTCTAACCTCTATTCTTACAACCTATTCGGACTGGATTGTGAACGAAGTATCATGGTAGGAAAATCGACATTTGTCGGAGCGCAGGTGTCTATAAAAGGTAATGAAATTACGGTTCATGGGGTATCTCCATCAGCAACAACCACTTTTTTATCAGCATTGGATTTTTTTGTTACAGGAGGGCTTTTTATGGGATTGCCATTTCAAGCTAAGAGGGAAAAATTTGAGAAAGAAGTAGGAGGTTTCTTGCAACGGAAATTTAATTAAGTATTAAATAAAGCTGTATTTAAAGGTTACACATAAAAAACGCTGTGGCTCCGCGTGGCGTCCGCTCTATGTAACCTATCCTTCAACCAAGTACCATGACGAGAAAAAACCTAATCCTCTGCTTCTTCATATTACTAAAATTTGCCCTGCACTGCATTATCATAGCACCGGAATATGACTTGCAGCGGGACGAATATTTGCATCTGGATCTGGGTAAACATCTGGCCTGGGGTTACCTTTCTGTTCCTCCTTTCACAGCCTGGAATTCGTATGTGATTTTGTTGCTAGGTGGGGCGGAGTTTTGGATAAAGTTTTTTCCTGCACTTTACGGCGTCTTAACATTGATTGTTGTCTGGAAGGCGATCGAATCGCTTGGCGGGAATTTATTTGCCCTTATTTTAGGAGCAACTGCCATTACATTTTCTGTGCTTTTAAGGATTAATATGCTTTATCAGCCCAATTCTGTTGACGTTCTTGGTTGGACTTTACTCTATTTTTCAATTCTTAAATATATTCAAACAGAGAAAAATAACTGGCTTTACATAGCAGCGGTTGTTTTCGGATTTGCCTTTTTAAACAAATATAATATTGTCTTTCTGGTAGCCGGGCTGGTTCCTGCACTTTTGTTGACAAGTCAGCGTAAGGTATTTATTAACAATAAGTTATACATATCAGCAATTATTGCAGTTTTAATTATTTTACCCAATTTAATCTGGCAGTATCAAAATCACTTTCCGGTTGTTCATCACATGGAACTACTGGCCAAAACACAATTGGTGAATGTGAACAGGCTGGACTTTTTGAAGGAGCAAGTGTTATATTTTCTCGGATCTAAATTTATTATTATAGCTGCGTTTATTTCATTTTTTGTTTATCCGCCTTTAAAAAAATACCAGGTTTTTTTCTGGTCATTTCTTTTCACTTTATGCCTTTTTACATATCTGAGAGCCAAAGGTTATTACGCGATCGGGCTCTATCCGATTTTCATTGCTTTTGGCTCTGTTTATCTGGAATTTGTTTTTGTTAAAAAACTGATCTGGCTTCGGATCGTATCCATTCTGATCATTCTAGCTTTGTTTATTCCAATGTTCCAAAGAGCATTTCCAACAAAAAATCCGGTAGAAATAGCAGAAAATTCAAAGGCATACAAAGATTTTGGAATGCTGCGGTGGGAAGACGGAAAGGATCATGAACTGCCTCAGGATTTTGCTGATATGCTGGGATGGAAGGAATTGGCAGCAAAAGTGGATGCGGAATATGGAAAAATCAGCGATAAAAAACACACGCTTATACTGTGTGATAATTACGGACAAGCTGGTGCCATTAATTATTATTCCAAATTTAAAAATATCGGCGCAGTAACCGTTAATGCTGATTACATTAACTGGTTTCCGCTGGATGAGGAAATCAAAAATATTATTCTGGTACAAGAAGCGGATGACGATGACAAAGAACGGAATAAGGAGAAACCGCTTTTTCAGGAAGTCCGCCTGACAGGTAAAATTGAAAATAAATATGCCCGGGAGTACGGAGCAAGTATATATGTGTTGTTGGGTGCGAAGGTTTCCATTAATAAAATTTTGAAAAGAGATATTGAAGAGAATCGTTGGTAAAGAGAAAGTAACAGAGAAGATCCAATTAACCCAAGGCTTCAGCCTTGGGTAATTTTAAGCGAAATCATTTTGAAATTTAACCCTGGACAATTCCATTCATTTTATTAAACGTCGCTTTCAATTCCTCAGGATTTGATTTTGCCATTGCCTCGCTGAACCCGAATGTCAGTTCAGTTTTGCCCTCTTTCATTTGCTCAAAAACAGCATTGATAAAATCGCTTACCGGCGGAGCGTAATCGTGCAAACCTTTTCCTCCCAAATCCGTATTTAGTGCAGGCGGAATCATTTCAATCACTTCGATGCCTTTGTTTTTTACCAATTCCCTTAAGGACAAAGTGAAAGAATGGAAAAACGCTTTTGTAGCAGAATAAACCGGTACTTTATTAAACGGAACAAAAGCCAGTCCGGAGGTTACATTGATAATTGATTTCAGTGATGGCAATTTGATAAAAAGAGAAGCAAGGTGAAGCGGCGCCTCAATATTTACCGTAATTTCTTCTTTTGCACGCGTAAAAAAATCATCGTCAGAAACAGAAATATGCTGCTGAATACCTGCATTGTTTATAAGCACTGATAAATCGCTGTGCTCTTCGGAAATCCATTGGTAAAGTTCTTCTCTGTCTGTTGAATCTGACAAATCACATACTTTGGTAATGACAGAAGGGAATTTATCAGATACTTCTTTAAGCACAGATTCTCTTCTGCCACAAATGATTACCGTATTATTTTCCTGTACAAATCGTTCTGTAAGTCCTAAGCCAATGCCTGATGCGCCACCGGTAATCAAAATCTTATTGTTTGAAATATTCATGTTTCATTTTTTAATGTTTCTTTTTGATTGTCAGCTCCATTTATTTTTGAACCCTGACAAAAGTACTATGCCAATAGGATATGGACATTGTGCTTTTCAAACCAATACTTGCGGAATTCAAATGTGGGAACAAAAGGTTTCACGCAAAGACCGCAGAGTTAAGGCGCAGAGTTCGCAGAGAATATAAAACTTAGCGTCCTCTGCGTTTAAACCGCGCGGCGTCCGCTTCTCTTTCTCTGCGTGAAACCTTTCTTGAATTCGTTTTTAAATAGATGTTTGTGAGGACACAAACATCGGCATAAGACAATTAATTATTAACTTTTCTTCTTTTTTGAGGCCTTAGCCCTTGGGTTAAATTCCAGACAAAGATCAATCCAGTATTGAAATTCTTTGTTCGTTTTCATGCCTTCTTCGCCAACCAGTAAGTAGCCTTTCATTTGTCTGCCACCCATCTCCATTCCCCGGCATCCCGGTTTTTCAGATGCAGCTTCATAAGTTTCTTCGCTAATTCTGCACATGATTTCGTCGCCCATTACACCAATACACATTTTGTCATTTACCATATAACACATGCCGCCAAACATATATTTTTCGGTGACGTCTTCTAATTCTAAATGAGACAATGCTTCCCTGATTCGATTGCTGAGATTTTCGTTGAATGCCATGGGTGTTTGGTTACGAGAAGATATATAAAGGTACTTTTCACAATTTGTATCACCTGTTTATATTTCAAGGCATGGGTGAGGGGTCATTGGAGTTTTTTTAAGTTTTTACAAAGATATTCTTTTCTGGAAAGATGAAATTATTGAAATAAAAAATATCAATTAATAGATAAAAATAACCGTTAAATAAATTCCTGGAAAATGTAACTCGCTTAATATAAAACTTTTAGAAATTCATAGATATATTGAAAGAAGTTTATTCATAGTTACAGAACTTACTTTTATAATGAACAAATTTAACTTTCCATTTCTTGGTGTGATTTTCTTCCTGATTACTCATTCGGTCAGCGCACAAAAAATTTTTTTAAAAGCTGATGATTTGACAAATGGCGCAAGCACAATTGACAGATATAGTGATTATGCCGAGATTTCCAGTTTACAGTTTGGTGGTTCGTCCACAATGTCGTTGACACAGGGAACGGGAGGAGGTGTAGGCAAGTCTGATTTCAGGGAGATAATTATTACTAAAAATGTCGATATTTCTTCCAATAAATTCCTGGATAAAATGGCCAAAGGCCAGTTTATTAGCCTTATAGAAATAGTAAGCACCATTAATAGCGGTGGGCCAAAAGTAGTTCATAAAATTGAACTCAAGGATGCATACGTAACTAACATTTCATCCAGTACAGTTCAGGGTTGCACGGGGAATTGTCCCGCTATTGCAGAAAGCTACAGTTTCAAATATAGAGCAATAAGAATAACTACCTTTTCGGTCAATAGTAATGGTAGTGTGGTTGCAAACCCAGATCCTTTTGTGTTTAATGTGGTAACCAGTACTTCCACATTCTGATTGGTCTATCAGTGAAATTATACTGAAATCTTATGAAGTTTATTTTCTTTTGTTTTGCCTGTCTGGTACTTTGTGTATCAGCCATGGCGCAGGTACCTGCTTACGAATCTCCTATAACACAGGCTGCTAAAAAACTTGTTGCTGTAACGAGGGACGGTTACTATGCCAATCTCATGTTCAGCAATTTGGCTGCAACTATCAATCCATGTGCTATTACTTTATGCAATCAAAAAAGTCCTTTACCGGTTACCTTAATAACCTTTACAGGCGAGCGTATAGATGAGGCAAACGTTGCGCTTTTTTGGGAAACAAGTGAAGAAGTGAATAACAGTTATTTTGAAGTAGAACGGACACTTAATCCAAGCTGGGGATATAAAACTATAAAAAGGGTTAAAGGGGCAGGGTCTACGGTATCTACGGTCAGGTATGAAACCAAAGATACGAATGACTACCCTGGATATACGTACTACCGACTTAAACAGGTTGATGTTGACGGGACTTTTGAATATAGCTCAGTCATTAAGGTTAAAGGAGGATTGGCGCCACTCTCAGTAAAGGCGTTTCCTAATCCGGTACAAAGCAAAAATATCGCATTCAAGATCACCGGTTTAAAGATTTCTGAGCAACTTGTTATGATGATTTATGATGTTCGCGGTCAAATTATTTACCAGAATAACAATCTTGTTCTGACCTCTGATGAACAAATTTTCCAGGCAAATCTAACTCATGTTTTACCAGGGAAATACAGTATCAAAATTAAAAGCAAGGACCGCCAGGCAACTGGTTCTTTTGTGGTAGTTCCATAAAGTTAAAGTTTTATATTTAAACTGATAATACTCTTCGGGTGGTTCTGCGCTTCCGCTTGTGTCCTCACAATCGTGTTGAATTCGTTTGCAAATAGATGTTTGTGAGGATACGAACTTTGGCGTAGCAGGAAGCCTGTTACAAAGAAGGATTGAAGTTTTGGGAAATGGGATTGAGGTGAAGGGGTTGAGGTTTTTGGGGTGGAGAGGATTTTGGTGAGGTCGGGAGAGATACAGATATAACTAAAATATCTGCCACCATCCTTGCATTATTATGTTTTAACGCTTAACCACAATTTTGAGATTTTTTTCTATATTTTTTCTAAGATTTTTTCCATAAACTGTACATTTCAAGTTAATCTCATTTATTTCAATGGTATCACCTAGAAAATTCGTATGGGTGTTTTAAATGCGTCTTGCTTGATATTATGTTTTAAGTTTCCTATAACTTGATTAATAATATATTCATTATCATTTTCAGTGACAAATGGATAATTAAGCTCTTCATAACTGGGCTTATGAATAATATTAGGTCTAAGTGGATTTGAATTGCTTTCTCTGACAAACCAGATTTTTTTACTAATCAACATTCCTGTCGTCTTTGAAATCCTGATTTCAATTGATGCATCTTCTAAATAAATATTTGCTGTATTAAGTAGATTAATATTTAGGAGGTGAGCTTTTTTCTCAAATATATATTCTCTATCAACTTCGTAATAGGTTGTTTCGATATCTTTTAAATTACTTTTTAGCGTAGCAACATCACGTTTTTCATATGGAATGGGTTCTCCAAAATTATAATTTATCACTGTAAAATCAATTAATCCACGAGCAAAAGGAGATTTTGCCAATTCTTCTTTTTTATTTAATATTTTTTGAATTTTTTCTTTTTGAATTTGAGATGGAAGTTCAACATTCTTTATTACATGTAATTCAATATTATCTGTTTTGCTATTTTCAAAAAACAATTGAATCTTATCATTGAAACCATCTTGTTCGTATTTATAAGCATAAATTCTTTCTAAATCTTTTATAGACGCTAATTCTTGGTGACTTCCTTTACGAATCCAAATTTCATTTTTTCTTAGTAATATGTTATTATTCTTAAACTGCACTTGCTTCGCTGTTTGATATGGGCGAGAATCAGGATTTTTAACTGTAAGAATCATTAGATTCTTACCTTGATAATTGTATGGCTCGTAGTCAATATTTAACTCAGGAGTAATATTTGATAAAATATATTGCTGTAAATGTGCTGAGTCCATTTTACTATGGATATTAAAAGTACTTATTTCTCCATTATTCTTTTTAACTCCAATTATTATATAACGGTCTCCAATTGCATGTGAATTAGCGAAGGATAGTACATCCTTAATTACATTAGGCTTATTACTTTCATTATACTCTTCTTGCTTAAAATTAAGAAAGTCGCATTCATTATGAAATTCAATTAATTCATCAATTTCATACATAATAATTATTATTATAAGTTTATATACTTTATCATAATGTGGTTTTATAGTGTTTTAATTGGATTATTAATAATAAATAATCATACCTGAATATATTATTTAAATTAACTACTATTTTTCCAAGTCTTATACCTTATTAACTATGTAACAATAACCGATTTTGATATTTTTGATTTACAATATAATGGTCAGAGTTTCGTACTTTTTAATATTATTATATTTACTATAAATAAATATAATTTTGAATGAAAGAAGTATAAAAGCACAAAGTAAAGTTTGAATGGATACTTTGTTTAAAATTTCATAACTTAACTCTATCAATTGGATGGTAAATTGAACATGCCTCTTTCTCGAACACTTAAATAATCAATTTCATTAAATTTCTCAAAGAAGTCAAATTTAAACTCACCGTTAATGTCATCCTTATTACCAAATGGTTCCGTTTGAATGAGCTCATTTTCTGCAAAAATTTTTATAGCGATTTGATACCGTGCAACAAATGCAACGGCATTATTATATCTTCTTATTGATTCAGGAGTAAGACGTAAAATTTGATCCTTAAACTCTACATTATTTTCATTACCGAGTTTCATATCGAGAATAAAACTTAGATTATAAAAGATGTTAATTATTAGAAATAAGTAATTATTCAATATTTTTTTAAAATTGCTTATTAAATCGGATTTATGAGAGTCGATTAATAAATAGTCAACTGATT
>Ga0247734_1001779_pt1 | contig 15639 bp, 14 predicted proteins | sample UWRJL103311B2_FD_180933 | JGI IMG/M metagenome (GOLD analysis project Ga0247734, IMG submission 180933) | Plant litter microbial communities from Arlington Agricultural Research Station in Wisconsin, United States - UWRJ-L103-311B-2 | ecosystem: Environmental > Terrestrial > Plant litter >... | reverse complement strand
TCGCGCCCCAGAGGTGATATTAGGGATGGATTGGGACAATAAAGTGGATATATGGGCCACTGGTATTATGGTGAGTATATACCAATGATGAAATTAATGATCCGAATGCACATTATTGCTTGGCCTTCCACTAGGGGTCTTTGGAAACAGTCCTCGAGAATTCGGTCACGCTACTTGTCTATAGTAACGAAGACATTTCGATGTCACAATCAGATGTCGTACATAAACTAGGCTGTGAACAAGCTAAAATCGAGCTAACTTATAATTGATCTACCTAGATGTGGGATTTCTTGAAGGCGGCCACTTGTTCTTTGCAAAAAAAAAAAAACGGAATACTAGATGATCAACAGCACCTTGCAGAAATGGTTTCACCTTTGGGGCCTCCACCTCCAGAATTCTTGATACGGAGTAAGAATTGTTATCAATACTGGGACAGCAAAGGTATTGCACCAATTCCCTGTTCTTTCGTTTTGGACAAATACAGTGTACCTGTACATAATTTGTTGATGTCATCTTTAGGAAACTGGAAAGGCTCGGTTCCCCGTTCCGATTCCTGATCAGTCTTTCGAAAACCGTGAGCAATGGCTTAATGAGAAGGACCGGACTCTTTTCTTACAGTTTCTGCGTAGGATGTTATGCTGGATGCCAGAAGAGAGGTCGGTCGCGCGGGGAGTTGGCTTTTGACGAATTTTTGATGCAACCACAGACTAATACATTCTCGGAAGAGGGAGAATCGATCGAGAAGCCAGTGTAGAAGTTTATCCGCGTCAAGGAATTTTGGTTAATCTATCAATTGCTAGGTATAAGTACCTTAGCAAGTGTAATCACTTGAGCTGTACATTAACAATTCATATTTAAAGATGTGTAAAAATTAACAATAAAGGTATAACAGAAACTTGGTAGAGTAGTCTTAAACTCGTCAGACATGCCCTTCAGAAATACCCTCAAGAATACTTTTCTTCTTTTTCAACGAAACTCGACTTCTTCGTGAACAGAAAATTCTTAGAACGCAATTCCTCCCAAGAGTAGTAGATATTTGGTGTTACATTTTAAAATGCAACCGCTTAAGCGGTGGCATCAAGGTTTGGAAGAAGTGGTTATACCAGTAGAATTACCTGCTATTTAAGAGAAGCCACTTTAAAAACGAAAAGTGGTCGCCAATTTCCAACCACCTCTTCTAAACCTCCATTGCAAGCTGGATACACCTTAAAATAATTTATGATGGTCTACCTGGGCTTCAAGAAGAGAAAGTGCGGTTTGTTCAACATCCGATACTGACTGAATAAGTTACACCTGGATGCACTTTAGGCTCCAATGCCTTTCGGGCCGCAGCAGGTGGAACTAAAGCTTCATTAGCAAAGGGCTCCAGGAATCTTGCAGAGCACATCTTGATACCGGACCAGAAGATGCTGTAACCTTTTGCCAAGGACGGGATCTACACCTGCCGAACCACAATTCCGTCTTTGCATTATGGCTGGGATTAATCATGAGCCATCTCTTGGTGAAACTCTTTAAATCTATCATTTTAAGTCTTCCGAATGTGCAGCGCAAAAAGAGCTAATTCACATTCGTTGGTAGCAACATTCTGTTCGACCTACGTTAAGGTTACTCGTGCTACCGTTCTTATGCACGCAACGAGAACCAGAGGTAACACTGAGAATGCTAGTGTGAGGGGGGGGGATTGTAAGTAGGAGCTTGAGCCCCTATATCTATGTGAATCCTTAGGGCCAAAGAGAGGTATTTCTTCCTTCAAATCCATCCAGTCACTTAGTTATCGAATTAACCCTCGTTGTAAATCTTTACCAAGAGCCGAGTCACTCTGGAATCCACGAAGTCCATCGCTACTACGTTTGTTAGATATGGCTATTCCATGCCCAAACAACTATGCGTACTTTATGCGCAGTGTTCTTCATACAGACTACTTTGACGCAAATAAGGAGGCGGATTTCTATTCGCACATCTTGCTAGAAATGGTTCAGAATGAAGCATACGCGTTACTGCCCCACGCGTCAGGCATATCCACCACCACAACCACCTACACATGTTCGAACACCGTATTATAGCCCTATTGAACGTCATCGCAACTGCGAGTATCGCCATAGTCAGTATGAACACATGACGATTACGTACGGCCTCCAACACACCAGCCGATGGAAGCTGTACCTGAATATGACATCTAGAGACCTTTGCCATGGCAGCGATGGCGCCCATACTGCAGCTTTTGTTCCAATCAAGATGTGTAACAGGAAGGAAGAGGTTATGTATTTTGATCTCACATCCTCTATCCGTGGGATTTATCTTCCTTTGAAGATCCAAGCGGAAATGGGTTCTCCTGGCCTCTGCTGCTACATCTGGATTGATTTCCATATTGCCGAAACCCTGAAAGTCTGGAACTTATCGATGTGGGTTTCTGAGGGTGTTACTTATACAGACACATATCCCACCACCCGTAAGCTTCATCGCACATTTGGATTACGTGCAGAATCAGGTAAGTCTTTAGTACTCAATGTCAAGGAGATCTACGACCTTATGAGTATTCCGGATGGTCTGCGCCATCCCGAAAAGGTGATGTTCTACCCAAATAATTTGGTGTCTCTCGAAGATTCACATCTGATCCATGTAAGCAATTCAAAAAGAAAACCAAGTCAGCCATTTCAACGTATCTAAAGAACCTAGACCGCCTCATCAATCTATGACACATCCCACATCGACAAAGATAACCACGTCATTGATATGGTCACCGTCATCAATGCACACCAAGGGCTCAAACTCCAGTACCAACCCGCACCTGTCGAGACTAGTTGGATTGTAGGACTTATCAAATCATTCGTAGTAGCGGCAATATCATGTAAGCAACCTACCACCCCGTGTTCTTCACTAACAAGTCTAATGTAACCTGTGCGGGGCACCACGGTCTGTTTTTTACAGCCTTGAATTGGTTTGCTGATAGTGCACAGTTATTCCAGTTGTTGGCCCATTGATGGCTGTTGGGGCAGGTTTCGCCTATGAGGCGATCACAAATCCGGATGCATTCTCAACTTCAAATATCTTAAATTTAGCTGTCGGCGTTTTAGCTTCGACAATTAGTGCCGGACAAGCCATGAAGCCCAATGTCAACCCTAAAATGCTACCAGCCGGTAAACTTGAAGTAGGTGAAGCTAATGAAGCTAATGAGGTGAAAGAGACAGACGACACTACAGAGTCTGCAGAAGCAAGCCTCCAGCATAAGAAAGAGCAAGCACCGGTAATGTTGTCGACTAGCGACCAGGAGCCAGAGCCAAATAGTACTGGGACATGCGAACATAACAAGCCTGTTGGGGATCCTGTGGACGGCTGGTATCCTATCCAATTCTCCGAATCAAAACTTGAATCTGTAAAACTTGCTCCTGGGGAAGTTTTAATGACAGCAGAGGAGAAGAAAGAGAAATATGAAAAAGCGTAAGTGATTCTGGGACTCCTATGGATGTGAGAAAGTTAATGAACTGTTTTTAGGCAAGCTGCAGCTTTGGCGGGCATTCCACCTGAAGAGTGGTGATTCAATTATGCTGTGACAAACTTTCTTACTTTGGTTCAAGTTCTTTTGAATAAAACTGCAAAATCCCAAAACAGGTACTCCTGATGGAGTGATGGTACCGCGAGTTAATTTGATAGGCAGCACGGAAGGTCGGGGTTCAAGGTGTGGAAAGAGCAGAGAGTAGCAGGTGTGTTTAATGAGCTTATGTGTTTTTTGGTGTTTTAAAAACTATAAACTGCATCTATAATCTGTATTCAAAACACTTCGATTTTGATTTCGGATCGTGACCTGGTGTTACATACATGTATCTAGCTTCGGTAAGCTCCTGGCCTGGCATTTTTGTATGAGTATTTTGGAGCGCTTGAAAACGGCACTATAAGTCAGCCAGAAGCTCTGCGTTGACCGTAGCGCCTTGGAGCTTTTGTTTTGCTGGTTGATCTTTTCAGCCACCCTAATACAGAAGTATTTTATGTCATCATAAGCTTCCTGGATTCTGCAACTCGTTCTTTTGAAATTCTGTAAGCTTCCAAACAATTTGCCCAAAATAATGATCTCGCTCTAACTTACTATTATAGATGCACTTTACCAAATATAAAACTGGAAGCAGATTACACCAGTTCTGTGGTCGTTAAACAAACAGAAATATGTGGTTCATAATAATAGGTGCAAATAGTCAAGGCTCCTCGGCTCCGTGAACCAACACGATAAACTTCGATGTATCTACAAGACCAATCACGGGCACCAATCAAACTAATTCGAAATTACAGGCTTACACCCGTTCCAATCCTTCTTTTCGGTCGCATCAACTAGGAATTTTGTTACACTATGCCTACTAATTCCCGCGAAGCTACTAATGCTAATACCATCATCTCCATAAAAACGAATAGGGGCTGAAGGGCCTTCAGTATATCGTGTTGGGCGTACCAACATGAAGCCCACCTATCTATATTATGAATTTGTCTGTAAGTGTCGGTATAATGACCGAATATCATTCGGGTCACGTGTTCCGTTTGAACCTGATCAGTAGTTATATCAACACCATCACTTACATAGATCTTACAATAAAAACCAACTGATTACCACCGAATATAATACGCACCGAGCACTAGTGCAGTGTATTCAAAGAGAGTCAAAACCATGCGTATGGTGTGAACCGACAGTAAGTATGTGAGATTGACATCATTCTCTTGGAACAACACATACATACCAGTGGCGAATCTTTCATAAAATTTAGGACGGCCGACAAATACTTGTAGGCAGATAATTTTCCTCATTTCGTTACGAACAAAGAGGCTATACTATTTGGTGGTAACCGCCCTTTGGGGCCTGCCTATAAATTTATTATCTTCGCGGTCAACGTGATTCCATATTTCTTCCGAATATCGGCTGTAACTTTGTCAGGTTCTACATGAAGACTGGTGATTCAGTTATATAGAAACAATGGTGTCAAGGAATTTGGATCTCTCCCTGCAACTCAACAATACATTTCATAATTCAATCTACTGTAATATCTGAACATGAAGCTCTTTGGGGTTTAGAGCGCAGTTCCGTAGTTGACAGCTCAGACTGTAAAATTGCCGGATATTCGAGTTGTCCGGACCAAAAGTCTTCGCTCTAAATTCTTGAACACACCAGCCGATTCTTTTCGCGAGGCTGGGTGAATTAGGGTTACGGGCCAACTTGTCTCTTGTTTCAAGAGGGTGGTATTGTGGCTTGCAGCCCTGTCGCACGATAAGCTTCAGCTCGCTTGGACACTATCAAGAACTATTGGTGCCGAATCAAAAGCAGCCGCATAGTGGTATTCATGCCCTGGTTGGTGTGGTGGTACAAGCACATGATTCGAGGTATTTGTGCTATGTCTTTCAAATTTTGTAACTTGCGACAAGGTACGGTAGGATCGTGGTCAGACTATCTGGTCTAGTCTATCACGCTAGATGGTTTACTCAATATTCTCTATAATTGCTTTTTTGGAGCCGCATGAAATTTGATTGCTTTGGGGGCTGAAAGTTATATAGTCTTAAAAGAGTCGCACACCCCATAAATATGATGCGCCATTGGCAAACCAATAATACCTTATTCCCGATTCTCTAAAAAACCCTGTATACCATCCGCAAAATGTCTCCATGTCAGGCTTGTGGTCACTATACCACTAGTGAGACTCATACAGATGATGGCCACGCTCGCAAATCCAAGAAACCTCCTAAATATACTTCGAAGATATATCAGCCCCTTCCCGAGAGTAGGGGCTATATTCGTTTACTGAATGTCATAGGAAGTGATTCCGAGAACCCTTTCGTAGAATGTGAGTTGATCCTTCAGAAATTTGACAAAGAGGGTGGTGTCACAGACGACCCAAACACACATCCATACGAGGCCCTTTCTTGGTGCTGGGGCCTTGCTAAAGCGAAATCGCATATTATCATACGGAAGGATGGCAAATCCTACGCAAAGTTTGTGTCACCAGACTTAGTGGCTGCACTCAAGACTCTTCGTTATCCAAACCAGAACCGGTATCTTTGGGTCGATGCTGTTTGTATCAATCAGAAAAATGTGAGTTGTTCTCGCTCATGCTCACTTCTATCAAAGTTTTAATGGCATTCAAGACACATGAAAAAAATCATCAGGTTGAGATGATGGCCGATATCTACGGCTCGGCTGAGCGGGTTTGTATCTGGCTTGGGGAGGGTGATAATTCCAGTAGAATGGCGCTAAGATTCAGTAAGTGAAAGCTAGATGCTACTAATCTCTTCCTGGATTGCTAATTGGATGTTTCAAAGTCAAAAAAGAGGTTCTGCAACTACAAAACTTTGACGAGCTTTGTGAAAGTAAACAGGCAAGTGCTAAATGGGGAGCGTTACTAGATCTTATGCAAAGGCCTTGGTTTTCTAGACGCTGGGTAGTTCAAGAAATTGCGCTGGCAAGAAAAGCTGTCATGTACTGTGGTAGTGACAAGATATCGTGGAAGAAATTCGCTGTTGCAGTCGAGCTTTTTGTGGAAGTCGAAACTGCTACTCACAGACTATCGGAAGTGATGAAAATGGACCCGTAAGCTCATTATAATCCTTGAAATACAAGATAAATATTCTAATAATAACTTCAGGGTATGTCTAGCATTAGCGGCGAGGGCAATAGTTCCTCGTTGGGGTATTGAGAGTTCGCTACTCTTGAAGCATATTTGGAGAGCACTACAATAAATGCTTTGAGAGCAATGAGCTTGTCAAAAAAGTTTGTCGATTCTAAAGTTAAAAGATATAAAGCAAACTAACTCTAGTGTTTGTCATCAGAAATTCTATCATGTGCCCCGCTGGTTCGAGTATGTCTCCGCGCTTGGAGCAAGTCTTTTAGTCGAGGCAACCGGAAAACTCTTTCGTGACAATAAACCAAGAGACCTGGCTGGCGCTGGAGATGATTCTCAATCAGAAAAAGATGTTGATTCAGAAGCAGATACGGGAACAGAATCCGATACAGATAGTGATCCGGACTCTGATACTCCGTCGGAGTCATTAACTACCAGGCCAATTGTAGCTATCGCTCCTACGTCGCGGCCTGTTCCGATAAAATCAGTTCCTGTGCAGCCACTTCTCAGTCTCGAGTACTTGGTTTCTAGTTTGTCCATATTCGATGCCACAGTCCCGCACGACACTATCTACGCCTTGCTTGCGATCGCTAAGGACACTACGCCTTCGGCAGGCCCGGAAGGGACTCAGATGGTGCTAGATCATACCAAAGCAGTTTTGGAGATCTTTACCGAGAAAAAGAGCTATAACGTTGATTACGGCCAGCCATTCGTAGAAGTCTGTCGTGAATTTGTTCAGTTTTGTATTGAGCATTCAGATCCAAGTCGAGCATTAGATATAATTTGCAGACCGTGGGCGCCCGATCCAGGAAATGAATCAGCTCAACGCAAGAAGAAGCGGGAAAAGATAATCTCTACGACCAGAGCCAAAAGGCAAAAGGCTGCTGAGGGTAGTGTCAAACTTACAATGAAGGGAAAGGAAGCACATGCTAAATTTCAAGACCATCGTCCCCCAAAATTACTAATTCTAGTATCTACGGGGCATAATATTGGAATTACTAAGGTGCAGGCATCCAAAAAATTACCTTATGCCTTGGATGAGAATGACAAATTATACTTCGCACCACATGGTGAAGAAAAAGAACCAAAAATTCCTTCTAAATACAAAGCTGCAGCTATGGCCGTAGAACCAAAGTTTCTAAAGCCTTTCCCAGAAGAAACACCTAAGCAGGATCCCAAGGAGAAAGAAAAGATTGACGACCAAAATAGCATGCCACTTCCTTCGTGGGTTCCCAAACTATCCGGCGCAGCATATGATATGTACTCTCAAGCTGGTGTACATGAGCTTAAAATGGGTCGCAAAAATGCAGACACCCTTGTCGGCTTACCTCCGTCCAACCAGAGTTTGATGAGAAACTACAATGCTGCTCAGACTAAAGTTGTAGACCGTAAATCTCTCAGATTCCGACGCCGTTCAAAGATGAAACGATACAGCATGTACGTTAAAGGATTTATTCTAGATAGCATCGAAGAAGTTCAGCCGTCGTCTCAAGGTGGAGCTATACCTCGTCAATGGGCTAAAGCCGCCGGCTGGCGGAACGCCCCTGAATCCGATCCCCCAGATGACTTCTGGCGTACACTTGTCGCGGATCGTGGGCGCGATGGAAGAAATCCTCCGGTTTATTATTCCCGTGCCTGTAAAGAGTCATTCTTCAAGGGCGGTTTGTCTAGTGGTCGAGTTGACACAACTGATTTAATCAGCAACGAGCGTTGCTCTGTCGTTGCTCAGTTTTGCCGAAGGGTACAATCAGTAATCTGGAACAGATCGCTGATACGGACGAAGCACACCAGAAGACTAGGGCTGGCAAGCCAGAACGTTCATGTAACTGATTTGGTTTGTGTTCTTTACGGCTGTAGTGTTCCAATCACCCTTCGTCTGAAAGACAAAAAACAGGACGAAATCAAATTGGAGATCGAGGAAGAAATTCGCTACTACCAAAGTGAAATTGCCGGTCGCATTATAAAGAATAAAAGGCGCCTGAAAGCATTCCACGAGAAGAGAGTGTCTGAAATTGCGAAGTACGAGGAATGGGATGATAAAATGGAGACTAAGTGGCGGAAAGACTTGTCATGGCGAGCGAAATACAAGAGTCAGCTAGAAAAAACAAGGAGTGGGCAATTAAATGGTAGCCACAGGAATAAAGACAGGAGTAATGGGGAATATGATCCAATTACCAGCTCTTTCCACTCAACGAAGTCATTAAATTCAGAACTTCCCTATTGGCCTCCTGCCAACGGCGACGAGGATTACGATGAGCCTGCACCAGGCCAGTGGTTTCGAAAGCCAGAACATATTTCCAAGCAGAAATCCCAGGAATCGCCAGACAATGATAACACTGAATCGACACCTTTGGTTCATAATCATGCCAGAATTCTACGAAGCAAAACCAGCATTCTCCCTTCTGCCCTAACCTTCCAAAAGCCATCCAAGGAAGAAACAACGACGAAGGGTTCCAAAGACCTCCTCCAAGAACGCGATGAGTGGATTAAGAAGGAGGAGACAAAAAGAGACGATCGAAAGGAATTTTCCCAATGGAAGCGCGAACAGCGAGAGGAATTTAAACGGCTTGAAGCACACCACAAAGATTGCCGCACCTGGGAAAATCTGAAAGCATTACTTGAATCAAATGGCGTGTCACAGGCTGTGATCAACGTCAAGTCTGAGCCCAGCGTCGACTGGTGGGTATTCGAGCGGTTCCTAAAGTATGGACGTCGATGGAAGCGGATCATGCGAGCACGCCAGAAGTTACGACGCTGGAACGGTGAATATCTTATGTTCTGCAAACGTCTCAAGCATGAAGACCCCGAATTAGAAAGCGATGCCCATGCCAGAGTCCATGAACGTGTTCAGACCCGCAAATACTTTAGACGCTGGAAGTATATTGCGCTTAAACTAAAACCTGACTACCAGCGGTGGCATGGAGAATATTTAATCTTCTGGCGTAAATTGCAAGATACGCCAAATGAAAAACAACTCATAATAAATCGGCTAAAAGAAAAACTGGAGAAACGCTCCCTAGCAGCTTTACAAAAGGTACTGGAGAGAGTTGTTGAAGAAGCAACATGTCTAACTGATGAGATACCAAAGGAGGAGATTGCGAAATGGTTGGAAGAAACGTCGGAACATCCAACATTAGCAACCTTGTTGAACGACAGAGACTTAGATGAACTGCAACTGGTCATTGAAGCTGCATCAAGTGTGGCTCCGAAACTTCAAAGACAAAGGATCTTGCTGCAACTGAAGGAGAGATTCAGCAAACACTCATGGTGCATACTATCAGAAGAAGATATAAATGAACTCAAGCAAGTTGTAATTCCTGTTTTGACGTATGAATCGCAGAAGACCCATGTTCTGTGGGGTGACTACGTACAACGGATGCGTTCGCAGATTCGTACGCGTTACGAGCGAAAAAAACCGAAAGCTCTCACAAAGGAACAGGAGTCTGAGCTACAGGATCCGGAGGAATGGAAGCTTAAGATTGACGAGGAAGAGGAAAGGGTAAAGGAACATAACAAGCGAGTTGACGACAATGTGAGATACTATGAGTTTTTGGGAGAGTGTTATATACACGGTATGATGGACGGGGAGGCTATGGCATATCAAAATGAGAAAGGACTTGGGGCCAAAGTGTTTGAGTTGAGATAGTGCTCGTGTACATACATTTGAGTGTTCTCATTGTCTAGTTATTGGAGTTGATTCTGTTTATGAGTACTGGATTTGTAGTCCTAAATATATCAATGCTGTTTGTTTTACCGTCTAAAACAGAAAAATCAACTTAAGTATTAGATGGATCTTAATATATACCGGATTGTGCCTTGTTTGCCCTGAACTCTGTAACAACTAGCATGGTGATCCTCAAGCATATCTAGCACTGAGCTAGTTTGTGTGATTGCCACTATGGAACAATCGTGACCATCCTAAGCTTAAGTCAAAAGATATCTTTTACCAACTAATCTACCATTTGGTACCTTATTCCTTCACTCTAGTTGTGATATATGCACTCAATCTGCCACTAAAAGAGGCTCTAACTGCATACTCCGAACCATATCTCTACATTTTCTCTTAATGCCAAATCTTATGCTTTATGGACACCTTTACATATGTATCTAATGCTTTTATGGAAAATTTACCTTTGCTTATCATTCAACTTGGAGTACATTCTCGTGCATTATTACAGTTAAGACGTGTCGCTGAGAAAAGTCCTTGTCTTTACTTGTCAATCCACGTGCTCAAAGTCCTGCAAACTTTCCCGAATAGAGAGACGTTCTATATATTGTGAAATTCTCCACCTTCCCATTTCTCTTAATTCTGACTCTTCTCAAGACCTTGCACTCGTACACCGCAACCATGCCAGAACCTCCTGCCGGAAACACAGGCACTCCAATAAGCTCTGCAATGTCATCAACTACCACCATTGAGGTTCCTTTTAAATTATGGCATGGAATCTACACTGCAGGCAGCGACCAGGGCCATTTATTCGCGCGACGTGAGTATAAAGTAAGTATTCGCATTTCCATCGCAAACCTCAACTAAGTAAGGTGGTCTATTTCCGCCAGCTTGTCACTGACTACAAACAGGTACGGGTACCGGTTCATATCAACAAGGAGGAAGTAGAGAGACTCGAACTAAATGACGGGATGTATACTGAAGACTTCGCCATTCGATACAACCTCGTCCGCGAATTTGCTTGCGCTCACTGCCACAAACCTACCATTACTTACACCTTCGCCAAATGCGTTGATTTTCACAACAACACTGGTACTATAGAGAGAATCAGAGCATTTCTGGTCCCTTCTTGTGATACATGTGTCATTCCTGCCCGTGTTCACGCCAAAGATGCTTTGGTCAAATTGGCCTCGCTAGAGAGTGAAAAGGTTGAAATCATCTATAGACTCATCATTGATGACCCTTACGACTCGGATGGTGACTACTACTACTTCGTTTACAAAGTAAGGGGATCACCCATTGTCTCTCCCTCTACATTCTAGAGAGATCTGCTAGATTTTCACGGCTAACACTATTCACAGACACGTGTATCAGCAGCGATCAATTCGGACGATCCTGAAGTGCGCAAGCCAATCATCCGCCAACTCATCAAGAAGTACGAACGAGATATCGAGAAGCGAACCACAGTCATTCTTCCGCCCTGCAATATATGCAAAGAGCCCTTTGCGTACTTTGTCCATGAAAACAAGCTGCGAACCGATACCGCAACGTCAACCACGCTCTCGGTCACCGATGTCGCCATTCCGACCTGTTTCTCGGATTTCTGCAAAGTCTCGGCTAATAATATCGCCCTCTCAATCCTCCTCCGAATGACCAGCCTGCCAAAATGGGAGGCTTTTGAACAGCCAAAACTATGTGGGTTTTGCAAGAAGGGTGCTTGTCCTCAGAAGTGTGGCCGATGCAGGGGCGTTAGGTCAGTACCGTACTCCATCCAGTCAAGCGGGCATGGATTTGTTCCTAACCAGTATTTTGCGTTTAGGTACTGCTCTCGAGAGTGCCAGAAGGGGGATTGGCCAAGACACAAGCCATTCTGTGTAGAACCAAAGAAGTTTGGGGGATAAACAACGAGGAGCGTTCTTGACGACGGCAGGTTTATTAAACAACCTTGACTAGAGTCCAAGGTCAATAATGACTGAGAAATCAGGTCTCAACCCCAAGAATTATGAATGCTATTCAAATAAAATTCCAATCTCAGCCAAGATTACACGTCTGCCTTGATTCCAAACCCGTCCAGTATTACATACTAATATAGGTAAAGCCAGTCCCCCTTTCAGCCCCATACAATAAAAGCCGTAGAACCCATTCTATCCAGCCAAGTATCAAAAAACAAATTATATCCTTGGGTCACTCGCTATAAGAAAAGTTGGACACACATAATAAATACCCTAGTATTATCATATTTTCCAAGTTCGGGTTTTCCAAACGGAACGCTTTATTTGGAACCCCACTTTAGTTTTTTATTTAATTACACGCCTGGATGACTTGTAAGAAGCTTGCTTCTACATGGCCCCCTAGGAAAGATTTCAACACACCATTCCCAAAAGAACCACGCGTCGCTTATTTCGCACAACAAGATTTGCTTCCCGAGCTTCCTCTCCAGCTAAGTAAGCCCATGCGTTGCATCAACATATTATAGATCCACCGAATGATTGAATGAAGATTCTACTCAAAGTCAATACCATCGATCCTTCGCCCGGCGGAGTTGAAACCCCCAAAATAAGAAAATTCGCCATCACCCTCTCCTCCCGTACTGGTAGTAGGCGACGATCACAATCTTAGGCTTCTTCCTCTTGAGAATGACTCGTCCTCGGCTTAAGCTTGCACTTGCACACGGCATATTTGAGTGGGCCTTCCATTTGGCGGCCGGCACCGGTTTCATTTCCTACACGAATGGACGCAAATTCTCCCAATGATTAAAAATGACTACTTTGTGATAATTAGTACGATACGATGCCAGTTGCACTCGATTTGCTAAAGCTGGGGAGAGAATAGACATATAAAAAGACAAGAGAAAAGAGTCCTTTTTGGAGGTATTTATTTATTACAGATCCACATTATCAAATAAGAAAGGTAATTTAATAAACATCGGCGGTATTTCAATTTGTTTTTCTTCTTTCAGATAATATCAGAGCCCTAATATTTTAACAAGAAAAGATCATGTATCCGCTAAAAGAGCCACATAAAGCACAAAGCACCTTTGTTCAGACTGATATTGACAACTCAACTAGGTAGGTACAAGGACAGAGATATCTAGGAAGGAAGCACTGAACTGATGCACCACGTCCATCTCTTGTCGAGGTGTGATCCGTTAACTTTTCAATCTACCCCAGCTGCCCCTATTGCATCTCACTTCTTTCAGTTTACAAGCTTTGTTTGCCCATAGTCTCAATCGGTAACAGAACCATAGCAATAAATGATGATAAAATCAATGCACCGCTGACAAAAACAGGTGCGTTTGGGTTGCTACCTGGAATGTTTGCTGCAATGATTGGAGCGCATAGACCACCTAGTCTGTTCAAGAAACTTGCAATTCCGGTTCCGGTTCCCCGAACTGGTGCGGGAAATAACTCAGGTGTATAGGCATAAAGTACGCCATACATGATGTTTTGCGTGAAAGCTTCAGCTGATGAGAATCCTAATTGGTATTTAGAGGATGGGTTCAGGGTGAACAAGAATAAGAAGACGCCGCTGAGCATGGTGAAGAAGGCCATGGTGCCTTTGCGGCCGATAAATGGGACATTGACAAGATAGGCGGCAAGGATAGAGCCTGGCACACCGACAACTGATGTAATGGCATAGTTTCGGTAGGTCTCGTTACTGGAAATTGCTGCCCCTGAAGCGTCTTTCCCAGCAGCGAGGTATTGTGGCAGGAAAGCGTTAAACAGTGGATACCCGATACCAATGGTGAGCCAACAGAACCAGATGAGTGCAGTGGACATTCCGAGTTTGCGGGATCTGAAAAGGGGCTTAATGCGATCGCCAGAGAATGAAGACAGCTTTCGGCGGACAATTTCAGTTGTAGTGAGTTTGTTGTTTGACACAACTGCTGGATCACCGCCAATTTCGTTGAGAATTTCTTCGGTAAGCCAGGTGGTGGTTCGGTTTTTGTGGGCCATTCCATGGACAACGGCTACAGCTTCGGCTTGTCTGCCTCTGGAGAGCAGGAACTTTGGGCTTTCGAAAAGATGGAAGAGTAAGAACCGAGCGAGGAACATAACAAAGGTCATGGCGCCCATGGTATAGATGAAGTACCGCCAACCTTTGTCTGCGGCAAAGTTACCACCCAGGAATCCCCAAGCGATTACACTGGCAATAAGTTGACCGACAGGCCACCATACACTCAACAAGGTAAGCAGTCCGCCCGAAGCTCCTGGGAGAAATTCGAGGAATAGCGCGCCATCAACTGGCAAATTGCCCCCTAATCCGGTCCCGAGAGCCGCGAACAAGGCACAAATACCGATCCAATTTGGCGCGGCACCGGCAGCAATACCGAAGACTCCAACAATGAAGAGCGTGGCGTTGAAAGCTAGTCGACGGCCCATGATATCGCTACCAATTCCCCAGAATGTGGCACCGATACATAAACCTACAAATAGCGAGCATGTAGTATAACGTACCTGCTTATCGCTAATATCGAACTCAGTTGAGAGTGAAGGTAGTGAGAGAGCAACTCCTTGAAGCCATAGACTAAGTTCACGTTAGAACTCAGATATTCCATTAGGAAGTGCTGCGGATGAGCATAGAGGGAGGCTCACTTGTCGGCGAACCATCCAAAACCACACAATCCAAAAAGCTGCCAATTGTAGCGTCCCATGCCGATATCCTGAATCGCCTTGTTGATGACCTTAGACTTGAGGTCGTAAGGGGTATCAGCACCACCAGCGCCAACCTCGGCCGCGATCTCATTTCGGAGACCCTCGACCGTGTACATGGCGCTGTTGTTGTTGGGGCTCACGCTCGCCTTTTCGTCGGCCTCCTTCTTGCCTTGAGCTATGTCACCATCGCTTCGATTCGCTGCATCTTCGGACCGGCGACGAGCATATTCTGCCTCTACCGTGCTATGGCGCTGTGCGTTTGCGAGTGGTACCAGGACACCCTCGAAGTCGTTGACTGACTCCGTCTTAAAGATTTTCAAGTTACCGAAAACCATCTTGTACGGTAGGTGTAGAGGTAGGTTTATCGATGATCGAGAGAACCCAGTTCTGTATGAGTGTTTTCTGTCTTCCCTTGCTCCTGATTGAAATGCTGGACGGCGACCAATAATATTAATCAATTTATGTTAATGTCAGAGCAGTAGCTAAACAATATAGTTCCCAGCAAATTCCCCGCATGGAGTGTAGGTGCAGTGTGCAATAACGGAGGAAATGTCACAGTCGACAATTATTCGAACTTTTTTCCTTTTTCCTTTTTCCAATCAATGTTCTGTTCCTTCCTGGATCAAAACAAAGTAAGAGAGAGAGACGTCCTTGACTGCCTCGTACTACTTAAACCAATCCAAGATTGGCAAGCTCCCCCCCCTAGCACGTCCATATCCGCGCCCCC
>Ga0247734_1001777_pt1 | contig 15672 bp, 19 predicted proteins | sample UWRJL103311B2_FD_180933 | JGI IMG/M metagenome (GOLD analysis project Ga0247734, IMG submission 180933) | Plant litter microbial communities from Arlington Agricultural Research Station in Wisconsin, United States - UWRJ-L103-311B-2 | ecosystem: Environmental > Terrestrial > Plant litter >... | reverse complement strand
GGGGTTGGGTTGGGGGGGAGGGGGGGGGGGGGTGTGGCTCCAGGGACTAGTGGGCCTACCACGATTAAGGTTTAAGGTGGTTAATCATCTTTGGTTCCTCCGTAAATGTAAGCCGGGGCTGGAGACCCTGACCCTAGCACGGACGGGGACGGGGACGGGGCCGGGGCCGGGGCCGGTATTTGCAAGGTATGTTAAATTCGCTACTTAACTATCTATCTACTGAGGGTTGTTCGAGCCCTAACTACTATCTATGGTGTTTATGGTGGTGCCTAGGGCCAATACGGTAACATCGACCGATTCGGCTGCATCGGCGGGTTGCTAAGTGAACTCTATGCCACGTGCCCAAGCACTGAACGATGTAATTCCAAATCAGGATATTCTTTGCGCGTTAAATGATGCTAATGTCATGCCCACATCTGCCACGTCTTCGGTTGCAAAATTTAAGGCTACCTAGGAGGGCGCCGGTTAAAAGTGGTACAACCAAAGCCACATCTACTACAGCTTCTGTAGACCACTGCACTGGAAGCTTTCAAAAATCACTGCTACTAATTATAAACCCACATTATTGGTGACTTCAGCTTTTACCAGATCTTCCTCTTCTCTTCGCCTTCATAGGCTTGCCTATTTTAAACAATAACCTCGCGCAAAATCACGAAAAACAATGGCCGAGAAAGATCAAGATCTCGTTCCAATTCCAGGGCCCCCGTGTAGGTGTTGCCGGCCGTCTCTATTACCAAGAACTGATTAGAATTTTGGAATAGGTTGGCCAGTTGTTGGGAACCTTTTCGACATTGACACAGAACATGGTCTCGAATCTGTCTTAGAACTTGGACGCTCTTACGGTATAAACCCTTCTGATAATATGGATGAAACCGGGTGTAGTCTAACTTACTGACTTCATGCCAGGCGAAATTTATCAGCTCAATCTCGGTGGGAACAAGCTGATTTTTATCCAGAGCCATGCTCTTTTTGATGAGATTTGTGACGAATCTCGCTTCCACAAAACAGTAGTCAGCGGTCTTGAAAAATTAAGAGCTGGAGTCAATGACGGTCTTTTCACAGCTCATGACGGGGAACATAATTGGGGCATTGCTCATCGGATTATAATGCCAGTATTTGGACCAATAAAGATCAGAGAAACGCTAGGCGGAATGAAGGAGGTTTCGCAAGAGCTTTGTCTCAAATGGTGTGTCCGGTTTACTCTATTGCTTAAATCTTGTCTAACGAATTTCAAGGGCACGATATGGACCAGACAACCGCATAGATATCGCAGGCGATCTTACGCGACTTACCTTGGATACTATAGGTTTATGTGGCATGGGATATCGATTTAACAGTTTTTATCGGGATAGCGACATGCACCCTTTCGTGAACTCTATGACTAAGTTCTTACAAGAAGCCGACAAGTCGTCTATGATGCCAGACTATCTCAATAAATTGAGGTATAAGGCTAGACACAAGTTTCGCAGTGATATTTCCGCTATGCGAGAGACCAGTCGAACGATCTTGAAACTACGAAGAGAAAGTCCGAATAACAGTGAAGACCTCCTAAATTCCCTCCTTAATGGACGGGATCCCCAGACCGGAGAAGGTATGACAGACGACTCGATCATCGATAATTTGATAACATTCCTCATCGCCGGCCACGAGACTACATCTGGAGCACTTTCCTTTGTGTTCTACTTTCTTCTCACAAATATAGAGTCATTGAAAGTTGCACGAGACGAGGTTGATCGGGTGATCGGAACCGACGATATCAATGCCAGCCACTTATCGAAACTACCATACATCGATGCAGTCTTACGAGAAGCCCTACGTCTCTATCCAACTGCTCCTGCTATTACTGTGGGAGCACTAGAAGATACTATTGTGGGTGGAAAATATTTCATAAAAAAGGACGAGCCTATGCTGTGTATGTTCCATAATATCCATCGCGACAAGAAAGTGTTTGGCGAAGATGCAGAAGAGTGGAAGCCCGAAAGAATGCTGGACAAAAATTTCAACAAGCTCCCAAAAAATGCCTGGAAACCATTCGGAAATGGCTCTCGGGGTTGCATTGGACGAGCTTTTGCATGGCAAGAAGCACAACTTGTAAGCCTCCATGCCCATTGAATAGTTGCTCTCCGTAATTAACGCTTGTAGGTTATTGCCAGCATACTCCAAAACTTTGACATCTCACTGGATGATCCCGATTACAAACTGGAAATTGTAGAGTCCTTGACAATCAAGCCTGGGAACTTGTACATTCGTGCCAAAATCAGGAATGGCAAGACAGCCACAGAACTGTACCAAAGCCTTGGCTCTTCGAATTCAACTCCCGCAAACCCCACAGCCCAAAAGGGGAATTTTAGACCAGTAAATGAGAGCCAAAGCCAGCTGGAAAATGGTACAAATATGACCATCCTCTACGGAAGCAACAGTGGCACGTGTGAAGCGCTTGCCCATCGCCTAGCAAGAGATGCCCCAAGCTATGGGAATTCAGTAAAGACCGTTGCTACTTTAGACTCAGCAGTTGGGAATTTGCCCAAAGCAAAGAATGACCTTGTGGTCATAATCACATGTTCATATGATGGCATGCCTGCCGACAATGCTGTGAAGTTCTGTGGTTGGCTGAAAACACTGGACAACGAGGCCCTTGCTGGCATGCCTTTTGCTGTATTTGCTTGTGGTATGTGATCCTTCAATTATTATTGACGCGCGAGGAGGATCCCCTACTGAACTTTCATAATTTAGGACATCACGATTGGGCAAAAAGCTTTTATAAGATTCCAACCATGATCGATGAGCTTCTCGAGAATGCAGGAGCACATCGTGTGGCACAAATGGGCAAGGCTAACGCGGCAGTGAGCGACATGTTCTCGGATCTTGAAAGCTGGGAAGACGGAGAGCTTTGGGCGAGCTCTGCTACTGCTGGTACTGCAAAAGTCGGCGGTGCCTCCACAAAAGTGGAAGAGCAGAAGATCACAATCACAAATCCTCGGGCAAGAGCCCTCCACCGAAATGCCGTCGAATGCATCGCCACGGAAACACGTAAGTTGTCCGCTCCTGGAACAGCATTGAAATACCATGTTGAACTCCAACTTCCGGAGGGCATGTTATATGGGCCAGGAGATCATCTCTCTATCTTGCCTATAAATCCACAGCAGAATATACGTCGTGCTTTGGCACGATTTAACTTAGCCAGAGACAGCATTTTGTCGGTATCAAGAATCAGCCACGGGATCACACCAGACCATGAAAGTCTCTCGGCTTATGATGTGTTTGGATCATATGTTGAATTGGCTCAACCAGCCACACGCCGAGTCAGTATTTCTCACTTAATAAGAGGGAAGATTTAGGCTAAACGTGAAACAGAACCTCGCCACACTCGTTTCGACTACTCCAGAAGGTGAAGAGAAAGACAAGCTCACTGAGCTCGGTGGTGATTTGTTTGGGTCGCACATCCAATATAAGCGAGTCTCTGTCTTGGATCTCCTGGAAAGATTTAAAACAAACAAGTTATCTGTTGGCGGATTCATTGATATGCTTCCACCACTGAGGGTGCGAACATACTCAATATCGTCATCGCCCCAGTGGAATCTATCACACGCGTCCCTCACTGTTTCTATTATAGAACAACCTGCTTTCTCTGGTCAAGGAACTTTTTATGGCGTCGGTTCCAACTTCCTAGCAGATCTAATTCCTGGAGACGCCGTCCACATCACGATTAGACCATGCAAAGAAGATTTCCGGGCACCAAAAGATGCCAGTGCCTATCCTATAATCATGATCGCAGCAGGATCTGGTATTGCACCCTTCCGAGGATTCATCCAAGACCGAGCGTTGCAAAAGCGGAAAGGTATTGTGTTGCAACCTGCCATCTTATTCTTCGGTTGTCGCGGATCGCAGCAAGATAACTTATACTATCAAGAGATGGATAGCATGGAGGTCGAGGGTGTCGTGAGTGTTCGCCGAGCATTTAGTGCCGAGAAATCGGGGCCACAATCTCAGCCTCGAGTTTATGTCCAAGACAAATTGTGGGAACATCGGGAAGAGGTGATCCAATTATGGAACCAAGGAGCGAAATTCTATGTCTGTGGTGGGGTCAAAATGGCTGACGAAGTTCATAAAGTTTTCACAAAGATCATACACCCTTTAGTTGAAGCGAGCTGTAGCGTTGATGGTAGAAACCTGGACATTGCTTTCGAAGAAGCCATATCTAGGCGGTATGTTGCTGAGATATTTTCGCAGACCTAGATGGACATATTAAACTGCTATATTAAATTAGAACTATAGTAGTTATATATATATATACTCTTAAGAATACAAGCTTCCACGCCACAATACTTTCTCAATTGATCCCGTCGTAACTATTACTCCTGATATATATTAGTAGCTTCAATACGACGGTCGAGCTTTTACCCCGCTATTGGAGAAAACAAAATAACTCCAATAATCATCATCAAGATGGCGGCTGTGAGTGCACATCATTTGTAGGTAAGGCCACATTCATGGACACCGAATTCACATTCATCTTAAAGTGAATAATTGACATATATTACAAAATTTAATATCTCTACCATTCCTCCAAGTTGTCCCAAGCAACCTGTCGATAAAGATCTTGCCCTTTGGCTGCCTCTGTCCTATCCCACACAGTGACTTCTCCCTTTGCCCTCAATACCTCAGCAAGGGATGTTGCAAGTCGTATCCCCATCGTCTCGCCAATCTTCTCGAATTGCAGCATGACCCAGTTTCGTGTCATTGGTGAAACGTAATTTTGAGCAGCGCATGTGTAAAGTGGCCAAAGAAGCAGCGTACCTACCACTACAGAAGCGCTTTTCTGACAGTTCTGGTAGCCAAGAAATGGCGGGACACTGGCACAAATATCAGCTGTCAGTTTTTTGAGCATTTGTTCTGCAGCGAGCCGCTGGCTATCATTAGGCGAGACGCTGCCTCTTGAGTTTAATGCGTCTATGGTGGCTTCGTTTGTGAGAATCCGCAAAGAGCGATAATAATTACAAACAATCGCAACCTTCATGTCAGGATAGACATGATAGCAGCCAAGGAAAACTTCTTCTGGGCTTTCGAAGTCATAAAATGTTGCATAAGAGAACTCAGCTGGGAAGTTGGATAGCCAATTCTCCAGATCTTCGTCGATGGACATGGCTTCTCTGATAGCTTCAATACCATCAATATTATGCAGCTTGATTGAGGATCGCAGACGGCAGAGCCGTATTGCGATTTCTTCCAGTGGATTCTGCCATAATCGATGTTCGCTAACAACGTTCTTAACATTTTGCGACCAATCTGCAATTATCTGAGGAACGCAGACTCTTCTCTGAAGACAGTCTGTAATCTATAATATTCTCAGAAATCCAGGGTATTGATCTGGGAGCTTAATGGGTTTCACTTACTATTTGTTGGCGGAGATATATGAATAATTCAAGTAAGGATATATCATTTAACGCATCTTGGCTTCTATGTGATAGTAATGCAGTGGCGCCCCTAACATGACGACTCCAGGAGCGTAACGACTGCGGAGTACAACATGTGACATTCTACCATTAAACGTCAGTTCATTTTTTCGCGAAATGATGGGCTCACAGACTTCATATACGGCCAGGAGTAACACCACGAGCAGAGTTTGGTCCTCCTGAATTCGGCTGCTGTCTTCCAACAATTTCTGCGTGCGCTTTAACGTTGAAGCGTGGAATTCTTGCGCTTTATGCATAAGATCGGGATCTCTGTGTATATTTGAAATCCCAGCAGCACCAATAGATATGACCACCCCTGAGAGCGCCTTCGTTTCCTCGGCTTGGCCGAAGATAGCAGTTGAAAGACGTGCGAAAGGACCATAGGGGATAGCTGGGTCTATGAAAACGTAGTTTTGAAAGAAGAAGCACTTTGCTTGATCTTCAACAGACGGCGATAGATGAGGAGATATTGCAGGAATATGCGGACCAACGTATGAAGTAGGTATAGACTCTTCTGCCGGGGATGTTTCTAATGGCGATGAGGATGATTCGATGTCCGGTAAAAGATAGGTGTCGGGGGCTATATTGAGGTCACACGAAAGCTGAAGCTGGATAACAGATGGTGCATCGCAATCATGGCTATTTTCGAACACAAATGCATAGGATTCTCTTCGTCCAACAGTGGAGCAACCAAGATCCGGATTATCTACCTCTACCTCTACCTCTAGAACTGGATGTGTGGAGTCAGGAGCTGAAGCGGGCGAGCCCTTACTCTGTCGAGTGGATATTTCTATACTAGGCGGCGTCTTTTGCGATACTCGACATAAATTGCGTATAGTGTGCTGCGTCTGATCGCGAAAGCTCAGGGCCAACTTGTCTCGATAGCCGGGGCACGTGGCGCCAGTTCTTTTGCACAACGAGCAGGCTGGGATGGCCTCATCGCACTGCGCGCGCATCAATTAGCCTTGATGGGGGGAAACATGGCATGGCAGCATGTAGCAATGTAGCAACCGGACAGCTAGATACGGGCTCACCACAACAACCTCTGTGATATGTGATGTATACAGCCGTCAGCTTAAACTTACCTTCTTCTTTTTGGCTCGACATGTTGCGCAGCCCCTACTGGGCCTCCCACAGAACACCATTGATCGATCGAATGAGGCTGCTGGCTCCGAGGATGCCGGCCCTTGCCTATTCAACTGAGGGACGGCAGAGCAGGTCGAACTTGTACGAAGGCGCAAGAGCGCAAATAGCACAAACAAATTAGATAACAGGACTGGTCAATTGGTTGGAGGGGGGGCAGTGGAGTGACCAAGCCAGACCAAGCAATGCGTTTGATTAGATATATTAGATACAATAAGAAGACAATATCGTCAAGTGTAAGTGGCGGCCCCCGGCCCCCGGTGCTCCGAGCTGGCAGCTAGCTTACGTAGTAGTGGTGAATCAAGGGGCGGGTTTTGGGTTTGCTTAGGGTTAGGGTTAGTATAACCCCACAACCCCTATCTATCATGATTCATGATGGACCAAAAATGGGGTAGCATAGCATTACCGTATAAGGTTAAGTAAGTAAGTAGTATGCAGCATGCTTTGCGCGATTCTGCCGCTTATACTCCGCCGTAATTCATGGGGGAAAATAAAATAAACAATTGCTTTGACGTCTCCTAATCTTCTGTTATAGTAATTTATTTAAACTTTATAATGCAACTTTCAACTTTGGTCGCGGTTCTTTCTGCTTGTTGGCTCTCTCTCACCAGCTCACTAACCATTTTTCTGTCCATCTCTTCCCCCCTCTTATTAACTGATGGAATCATATCATACCCAACTTAGCCATCTCAGCCGCCGTCCAGTCCCAGAGATCCACGGCCAGCTGTGCATCATTTGCTTGCTTGCTTGTCTTACCTAGCTTGCCCACCGGTTGTAGATACGCTCCGCTCAACTCCTGGCCGAACTCATTGCTGGCTACCGCGAAAAGACTCGTGTAAGCTGCCGTGTCCACATTGGAATATACGCCGAGGTACCTGAGGATTGGATAGAAGGTTTGGTACGTCCACGACCCGGTGGCCTGAGCGGAAAGCTTGCTGGGAGGAGCTGTTAGTAATTTTCTGGAGAAGGAAAACATGGATAGGGCAGGATCTTACGTGTCTACGGTGCCGGGATGCAAACTCGCCGTCCAAATGCTGTCTTTCCCTGTCCCTCCATATCTTTGATTCAACTCTTTGGCATGCAGAATATTGGCTAGCTTGGATGATCCATAGCGTGAAAATGCGCCGCCTTTGCCACTCTTGATCTGGTTCACGTCGTTGAAGTCGATGCCCGAAGAGGGCCCGAAGATCAGGTGGCCATCTGAACTAACATTGACGATGCGAGTGCAGCCGAGTTGGCTTTCGCGGGCAGTTTTGATGAGTAAAGGCAGGAGGTGGTATGTGAGAAGCCAGTGGGAGATGTAGTTTGTCTGATTGAAAGCAAATACCATAGATCAGCTTACTTATCGTTTGAGTTCTGCTGTTCGGGAGGGGGGCAACGTGCCTGAAATTGAGCTTCATAGTGATGAGACGACTCCTCATACGGCGTAGCCATTATCCCAGCATTATTCACCAAGCCATGGAGGAATGTTTCTTTACTACAAATTGGCCCAGATTAGCTCTCTTTTCAATTGACTGATTTCGTTCCTTGATTCAGGAAAGTTGGCATATACCTTTTGATGTTTGTGGCAGCCTCTACCACGCTGTTTAGATCCATCATATCCATTCTCACAAAGTCGACAGTTGCATTTACATGTTCGAGTTTGACAGCCGTCACAGCAGCGCTACCCTTTTCATTAGACCTTGCTCCAATGTATACCTTCGCATTCCGTGCTGCCAAACCAAGGACAGTTTGGTAGCCGCTGTGAAATTTAGCTATATTGTCTTCTATGACGATACTTTATGTAGTTGTACATACATGCCAGCATTTCCTCCTGTTACAAGATAAACCCTCCCCGTCAGATCAGGTAGGCTTGCCGGCGTCCAATTCATGATTAGATGAGCGGATGTTGCACATGGATTCTCTATCTTTGAATATATAGAAAGGAGAAACGATTTCATTCAGGAAATATACTGGATTTGCACAATCTCTAGTTTATAATTTAGTTCATCATCGTGGAATACGAGCGACCAATAATCTGAGTCTGCTTTTTCAGTGAACAAAAGTAGAAATAAAGCCCGCACGAGCTACAAGCAGTTTGCTTTGCGCGAATAGTTGCAACGTTCTTCTATGGATGGCTCGTCCAACCCAGAGCTCACAGCCTGGGATCCCGCAACGTATGCATACACGTAAGCTTCAGAGCTAGCAGCTGAATTAATGAGATTAAAGTCTAAATAAAGTACATCTTAACTTAGCCGTGAACGAACAAGAAACTGGGGGTTTTCCCCAGCACATTTCTATAAGCCGTTCCCGCTACACTTTACCTTGTCTTTCTCCGCCTGCCTATCAGGTCCATGGTTGTTAGTCGTGCACCCTTATTATACCTTCATGTAGATTAAGATAGTGAAGTCCTCGGCATCCTCGGGAACATGACAATCTAAGAAAGTGGTGTTCCGTAGGCTACATATTAGTCTCCCTATGCACAACCTGGTAAGCGTTACCCATCTTCTGGTCTTTCACCCTGGGCCCTGTGAGGAGGGGCGCGATGCTTACCGCTTTTGTAAATATCCTGGCTTCTGGCTCATCTATAGGTTAAGTAGCGAGGACAACATTTCTCCCTGAATTATGACTGTGGAAAGAGAATGAAAATAGAATACAATCTTGTTGATCCTCAGGCTCAAAAGGGTGCAGCACGAAGTTGGCACAGTGGGAACTTGTCATTGGTTTGGGGAAATGGCAAGAATAATTTTATCATATATATATATATATATATATTTGTACAGAATACTAGGAGCACAATAAAATAGAAAGCATAGTGGGTTGGCTTTCTACTGCTCGGTCATAGAAGCGGCCCTTGAATCCTCTTCCTTCATAGCTATCTTTCGCTGAGTTCTTACAGTACAGGGCTAGTGCAAGTAAAAGAAGTGATGGCGGGGTTTTTTGCGAATGTCTGCACAAGAAGCAGAATACTAGCAACTGTCCCCAAGACACATAGAGTAATTGATCCTATAAAAAGAATGACGTTGAAGGTGTTGATTTTGAAGCTTTTCTTCAATCCTCTAATCCAGCGCTTCATGCCACTATCGTGGCGGACAGTCTCTCCGGTAATGGCGTTAAACCCCTCCCCCGGTAACGCTGCATCTCTTTGAGCTGTAAAACCCAACATGAGGATTGGCGGAAATGTATACGTGAATTGGAGAACGCAAGTAGAAGCGATCAGCGCGCTGAAGTTAGTAATGTTGGGAATCGCGGAGCAAATGACGAAGCTAAAATTGCTTTAGCACTGTTTGTTCCACATGGAATCTGGAATTCAACTAACGCTAGAGCCCAATATACGGGAACGAGTGAAGCAAAAAGATGTTTGCCTTTCGTTGTCGTGTTGAGGGCCGGGAAATTCAATAGCCCTTCGCCGATGTTCGCATAGAGAACCTTAATACCGATATTTCCATACCTGGCAACCTGTCAGTATAGCTGGCAAACATTGGACTGTTCTTTGATGTGTTACAAGCATGCTAGAATCAAGGAAGACACAATACCCATGCCGTTCGTGGCTGCTTGGAGATTGTACACCGAAATCCCTTGGTTAGAGACAAACACAGCAAACTGGCCTTGGTAGGAGTAGACGAATATCCCTTTGTAATATGAGCTTCTCCCCATGACAATAAGCTAAGGAGCGTACCGTAAAAAATGTAAAGCACGGTGATGACCGTCTGAGCGCATAAAAAGGCTTTCCAGAAATCCCATGGACGTTTCATTTCCGTCATAAACTCGCAATACCTAAAGATCTGCGTAAGTATTCAGCCAGAATGTAAATTTTGGAATTCCTGATTTCATACAGCATAGCGCCGCCATATGAATAAATAGCTTGCATTAAGCCGACCACCTGGGCACCGAGACTCCCGTTTTCTGGTATTCCAACACTGGTAACAACTGGACCGCGTGGTACTTCGTTTTGCGCAAAGGCAGCTGTATAGTTTGGTGGACTAGTAGCTACGGCACCCATGCTAAAGTTGTCAATCAAAAAAGCCTTACACGCAATCAAAGATTAAAACATACGTGACGCCCATAATTGCAAGATTTAGCCAGATAGACAGGGCAGCTAACCACTTAAATCTCTGGATGGTCCTTATTTGCCCAACCACCAGGCCCGCAATTGTAAACATGAGATTGCACACGAGAAAACAAATCTTTCCATTAGAAAGTTGAGATATTGCCTGGCCATTGGCTAGAGTAAGTAAGCCAACACCGAAAAATAGTTGTGTGCTTTGAAGAACGTTCGTCACATGCCTCGCCCATGGGCCAAATATTCGGAACGCGAGATCTCCGTATGTCTTTAGGGGATATCGGTAAGAATCGAGATGGAGGAACATTGTCCACAACTGATGACCTGTGCTAGATAAATGTCAGAAAGCTCGCGTAGGCTGTGAGAGGGCTGACTACTATCCAGCCAATAACCCAAAGATGACATAGATGACGGTTCCAGGAACATAACCCAGTTGTGCTAAAGCCCAGCTGCAGCAAGTCAGCAATAATATAGTAAACAACTTGTTCTGGATTCTTACGGTATACTCATAGGTCCAAAGAGATCCGTTGTGATAAGATAGAACACTGCTCCCCATGTAGCATTTCGTGTTGCCCGAGCCGCGTGCGCCCATTCTTCATCCGACACAGTCAATGTACTGGTAGGAGTATTGGCATCGGCTGAGGTGTCATCCTCCTTCTTCTCGAACATAAGAAAAGCTGGGAGGTTAAATCTGTTGGTTTTCCCAGCTTTAGAATCCAATCTCGCCATTTCTTTCTCCTCAGCGCGCGCTTGGGCAGCATAATGCAAATACTCTTCAAATGTGATGTCTGGTTTACTGCGGAAAACTGTGAGTTATAAAAAGCTTTGGAATGTTGGTATGCAAGACAAGCTCTCTAACGTGAAAACCAGGACCTACTATAAATCATTGCTTGAATCTAAGCCAAATGACTCCACCTCACCCACCTCTGGCTTGTTAGAATTATCTTGCAACTTCTTCTCGTACATAGTAGCAGACGCTTGATCATAGGACTCTTCAATGGTTGCTGAATCAAACATGTTGGGTTGTTGTGCTAAGAAGATTATAAAACGATAAATGAGATAATTGACCAATTGATCTGATATGAACTCAGAAATTCGTTTTGTCAAAAGAGTTTATAAGTTGACCTAAAAGTAACCTTATAGTAGGACCGTATTGGGCGTCCCCGCCAAGCAGAGCGCAAAGCATTCCCAATTAGGTTAGAATAGTTCGCTTAAGCAACTCCTCTCCTTTCTATACCTAAGGTACGTAGATAGCGGGTTTTACTGCCTGCAAGTTGCAATCTTCTAATTCTACCGGCCGCATGTATAGATGATCTATATTGACTGAGTCACGTCCTCTATTATTATACAGCTCGCCGGCCGGAACTTCCCTCTCTATAAGTTATCTAGATAGCAGGCGAACTAGCGCTTTGACCAAGGTCAAATCTCAACCAGTATAGAGAAGCGTACGGCTGAGAGGATAATAATGTCTTATGTCTCATGACTTGTGTCAAGTAAGATCATGACGTTGCTTTATTTAAAGTCTTAAAAGTAGCTGTTGGTATATTAGCTAGTATTTCCGTGTTGTATTTCAGTATTTCGGTGTACAAGTTGATTTCTCATATGGAGTCATGTGATCCTGATCACATGATCCTGGCGAGTGCTGAGAAATCCGGGAACTCATCTCTTGACACGGGGAATAAGGATAAATAATAGATAAAAGAAAACTTAACAAAACTCCAAAGAAGTCAGAAGTCTTTCTTTCTTTACTCCCAGAAACTCATCCAGCATCGGCATCGGCAATAGCATCGGCATCGGCATTGGCATGGTGGGGTAAAATAATCCGAGCCATACCTGGCTGAGTCACGCTTTACCTAAGTCTACGATACCGTACCTGACTAACCCAGATATGGAATAGCCTCTCCAAGAGAATGGATTTCCTGGGGTAAAGTAAACTTTAAACTTTAAAGATTGTCAACATTCACACATCACGCATCACGCATTGGCATTTGACGAGAATCACAACCACAACCACAATTACAACTCCAACTACAACTACAACAGACGATTGATTACGCTTCATCTTATACTCCTCGAATCTGTCTGCTAGGGCTCGATCTCTGAAGATAGAAAGGAGGGGCTACCCCTTTGTATGCCGCCGCTACACTGTTGGGGACTCTTTGTATATATATATATATATATATATGTGCTAATTGATTTATGTGCCAGCTTCACAGCAATTCCCACTCTTCTCCACCGACTTGACAGCTTCCGTTTGCCATAGATTAGATCATATCTATATCGATATCGATATCGACATCTATATCTACATCTCGAAGACCTCCAAACCGCCGCCAATTCACGCGCCCGACATCTCCCTCCTCCCCTCCCTCTTCTCTTCGCGACAAATCCCACCCCGACCCATTCCCTCGATGCTCAGATATATATCTTGCCAACTGGCACAATCCACGCCGCATCCCTCTTCGCAGATCGAATAGACCTTGGCCTCTACGCGTTTTCCATTTCCGTTTGTACAAACGGTACTAGATTCTTGGGACAAAGGCGGTGCGGTGCCCCTTTCCAAAGACTCGCAAACATAACAAAGGAACCTGTGCGGGCTATCCTTCTCCCCTACATAACATAGAATGATGCTAACTGCCTTCAAGGAGTAATCTGCTCTAGTTACATTCAGTTCAAACGCGATATTATTCCCCGTCGACTATAATAACAATGGGAGGCCAAGGGAGCGGGAAAAGGAAGAGACTTCCGGATTCTACCCCTGAAACATCAAGTAAAGCGGGTAGTAAGCCAGGTAGTAGGGCAGGAAGCGGCGAGAAGAGAAAGAGACTTCTAGAGCCTGTCGCTGAGACATCCAGTCAAGCGGATGCTGAAGGCGAAAGTGAAGCTGGTGCTCAAGCGGGAAATGAAACTGGAACTAGAGCTGGTGGTGAAGCCGGAAGGGAAGACGGGAGTGAATCCAGCAGTGAAGTGGAAAGTGAAGCAGAAAAAGTAAGCCAGCACCAGCCCTTATACCCTACATTATTCCACCCTACTAATACAAACAGTATAACAATGTTACCGGTCTCGATTTCGGATCTGCCTGTTCCTCCATGGTCATAACAACCAAGAAAGGCCATTGCAAAGAGGTCGATCGCTACCCCAACGCACCACAGACACACGGCGCGGCAGGAGACGAACTGAAGGAGGTGTCTTCAATTGTCACAATCGCCAAGAGAGGGGAATCAATCAAGTATTACTATGGGTACGAGACAGCTAGAGCCGAGGACACGATATCCACCTGCAAATGGCTGAAGCTGATGATAGGCATGGACGATGAAGACGAGAAAGACGCGGCGGTCTACATGGATCTAAGAAAAGAATACTGTGACAAGCTCAAACAGGTCAATAAAACTCTTAAGGCAAAAGTCACATTCGCAGGTCTCATAACCCTCTATCTCCAATGCATGCACCAACATTTGGAGTGGTGGTGCAAAACCAGCGGTGAAACCATGCCCACAGCCACTGTAGCCACGTACCCGCTGCGCTGGAAAACCAAAACCATCCACGACTACCAAAAGCTTGCCGAGAACGCCGGCTGGGAGAATGTCATAATGCGCAGCGAGGCCGAGGCGGCGTTGGATGCCATCCTCGCTGATAAACCCGACACGTGGTTTCCGAAGACCGTGGCGCTGGGGGATTGTGGGGGGTCGACTCATGTAAGTTTTTCTTTATTCTAGCTGTGGTTATGTGGTGGTGTTGATATGATGTAATCGGGCTAATTGTTGGAAGGATTGGGTTGTTGCATATGTTGAGAAGGTTGGCAAGGTGGTTACAAAGGAGGAGAGAATGATACATGGTATGTATAACTTGTTACGGTTGTCTCAAGACTTGTTATGATTACACGTCTTGTAGCCTCGTGTGATTATGCTAATAGCTATAGGCGGCGTCGGAGGCATGGCCATTGTCATTGAACTCGCTGCTGATTTGATTAAAAAAAAGTTGGACAAATCAGCAAAGGACAACTCAGCGCAAGACAACGCAGCAAAGTTGAATAACTACGTAGATGCTTTTACACTCGCCATGAGGTCATACGTCCCAAAGCCGAATATAGAATCTGGCGAGCAGGATGTTGGTGGACTGGAATTTGGCAATCCTCGGATGCTGCTCACCCAGTAAGTGCCGACTGAGGCTTGGGTTCTAATTCCGACTTGGGGTTCTAATACTAACCTGACCTAGCAATCAGATGGAAACGATTTATGAGAAAGCAATATGGCCGATTATTCAAACTGGCACCCAGCTTCTACCGAAATTCGAGGAGCACGGGGTCGAAGAGGTATTCTTGGTCGGTGGTACATCGAAGTCACGACGATGGTTTCAGCCAGATATAGAATACGCTTTGCAGCCGCTGACGATCACATACCCAGCATTACCAACAAGGTTAGTCCTATTGATATTAATAGAATCATTCTGACAATATAATACTCTGATATCGAGCGGTGCCACACGCGCCATCGATCATAATTTCGTAACAAAACATCGCATCAATCGCCTTCACATCGGCACTATGGTTTCTCGAGACTGCGAGCCAGACTTCACCAACAAGTCCATATGGGGCGAGCCAGAAGACCACCAAATTGAAGTTATCGAGCTAGTGAAGCCTTTGGTATGTAGCCAGCCTAGTCTGTCTGATGTGCGGTGGCTAATTAGATAGGGTGATTTGCTAACCGTCGACCCCGACACAGCCGAATGGCACTGGCTACAATTCGAGCATTATTCCACAATCTCTGCTCTAAAAACCACGCTCCGCGAAACGCAAATCCGCATCTTCGCCACCGACAAAAAAGCAAAACAACTGCATGTGCTTGACCACGACGACTACAACTCCGTCGCCTCGCGGCTCGATTTCGACATCGAGTTCGAGTCGCGCCGCGCATTCAGCCAGCCGGAAATCAAGAAAATCCTCCCAGTTGTCCTGCGCACCAAACGCCGCTACCAGTATTTCTATGCCATCCGCTTCTCGGATCATCCGCAGGGGATTCGGTTGGAGGTGGGCTA
>Ga0247734_1001776_pt1 | contig 15673 bp, 11 predicted proteins | sample UWRJL103311B2_FD_180933 | JGI IMG/M metagenome (GOLD analysis project Ga0247734, IMG submission 180933) | Plant litter microbial communities from Arlington Agricultural Research Station in Wisconsin, United States - UWRJ-L103-311B-2 | ecosystem: Environmental > Terrestrial > Plant litter >... | reverse complement strand
CAACAGCATCCACACTACTGGTCCCCTCCCCCCTACCACCCTACCACCCTAACCCCCCACTCACCTTACCAAGTCCAAAAAACCTAAATCCAAACCTAAACTAAAACCATTCTCTCTTCACGCACTAATCGCCCTCGGCATCATCACCATCGTACGTACACTAGTAGTATTATTATTATTATTGGACTGGATATCGCATCGCCTTCAAACCTCCTCCTTGGGAAAACTAGCAGGTAAGCAACTACCGTTAACTGTTAGCTAGCGATCCTCAACTACCGCCCATTCATTTGCATTATTAGATCCAGATACCGTACTCATGAGAAAATCCGATTTCTAACGATGTGGTTTAGTTAGGAGCTCCCTCCCTCCCTACCCACACCCATCCACCACCACCACCACCAGCTTCTTGCATCTTACACTCTCCACCTGTTACCAGTCTTCTTTACCAAACGACAGAAGTCGAGGCACAGGGCCATTGAATTCCTATACTTGGATATCCACGCCACGCTTTCGATTCTGCATTGTGCTCGCTCGCCCCTGCCCCATTACAAATTGTCCGGGCTACAGCTTCTTTTCTTCCTCGTCCCATCCTCCCAATACCGACGGCATCAAGTGTGCTCTACGATTCACAAAAGTCCTCCTACTTCGCACATCAACCACTCCCCTCTCGGCCTGGGCTATTTCTGCAGAGACACGGCTGAGAAGCTTGCTACTTCGTCGCAAAGCATCACTTCCTACTCTTAAGATCCCGAAAGCTTTGCTCGAGACTGAGGCAAGAGTTGGCCGATCGCCGCTTCGAGTTCCTCATTGTGAGGAAGGAAGCAGGGAGCAGGAAGCAGGGAAGGAAAATCCTTTCGGACTCGATTTTCCCTCGTGCTCTATCTGTACTCCAGCATATCACCCTTGGTATATCTCAAGGGTTTGCTCAGACTAGCCTCGCACTGAATAGTCCTCCAATACAGCACTGCGACGCCATTCCTATCTACAACCACTACTCACAATTTCTCCGTTTTAGTTCGCAACCACACCTCGTACAAATATACTCGAGCTGAGGGGAAGGTGCAGATGCCTGGTGATTTGGTGTAACGGGTACACACATCGGGACGGGAAACCCACGATATTGTCTGCCGTCCACGCAGGCTTCCCGAAAATCTAGTCTGAAGGCCTCCTGCTTCAGATCCAGATTATGGAAGCACTAGATGGTCCCAGCAGGCAAAGGTCCGTCTGCGCTAGCCCCCCTCTTGCCCCTCACTTAATGAAGACATAGGCTCACGTTGTGTTTTTAGTGGAATACTCTCTTTGATAAATCGTGACAAAGTCGATCGACCCAATACTGATCGAACGTATACTTCTACGCCGAATATGGCGTCTACGGCCTCTGCTCTTGTGGTTCCCACATCCATGTATTCCAATGCCCCTCCTCCGCCATATTCAACAGGTTGGCCTGCTCCCCCCACGAATTTGGTCTATGGGCTTATTTCTCCCCCAGAGTCGCGGCGAACGTCTGATAACCATCCTGAACCTCCGCCTCCGATCCAAACTGCGACTCAACACCGTCTCCCATCGATCCACGAAGCACTCAGTAGCGGGCCTAAGGCAAATCCCTACGCTTCACCAGTATCTGCATCCCTACCGCAATCGCAACACCAATTACCCTATTCTCATCCTCAAGCTCCACCCATACCACGAGCTTACGCCCCCGAACATGCTCCATACACAGTCCACCCAAAGCATGAGTCTCCGCTACAACCAATATACCCCCAATCAAATCCATTTGGCAGACCCGAGTCAGTACCAACAACATTTGCAGAGAATCCTAGGCCTGGCTCGTTGAGTACTTTACAAACAGCACCTGGCCCGCCACCGAACCCATATACAACTTCTCGCTTTGAACCAAGATATGAGCATGATTCAAGAGCGTCAGAACGACCCACAAGTGGTTATACCCATAAACCACCTCCGCAAGCTAGCGGGTATCCTTACGCGCCGCCTGGTCCTCAGGTGGCTCCAATGGGCCAAAATGCACCTTTCAATCCACCAAGATATCCACCCCGTGACGAAAGGGATCTGATGGTGGGTTGGAAGGGGAGAGCGGAGGAGAAGTCGGCGAGCCCCGTGTTCAAACAAGGCTTGAAACGACAATTGGAATATTGGGACTTCGAAAATGGCCTGGCAGAAATCCATATTAATGCTATAGCTATCCAGGAATGGTCTCACCACTTTACTAAAATCGCCCAAGAGCAACAGCGTCAAATCCCAGATAGGATGCCAACAAAAGAGCAATGCGATGAAATGCTAGTACACCAAAAGAAAATTAGTGATGCTCTTCTTAGGATGAGGGAAACAATAGAAGATCAGAACAAATTTGCAGCTGAGCAGCGCTTAAGGGAACATGGTGGGAAAGGCTCCAGCAGTTATGATGAAGAAATGAGCATGTACGATGATGTGAGAGAAGGTCAAGGCTTTGGTAGTCTGGAAGGCAAAAAGCGTAGAGGGGTATGTTTTTATTCATATCTGTCCTGTGGGCCTGATTCTAACACCAAGCAGAGAGCAGCACCACCCGGACGATGCCATAGTTGTAATCGAGCAGAGACCCCTGAATGGAGGAGGGGCCCAGATGGAGCAAGAACGCTTTGCAACGCTTGTGGACTACATTATGCTAAATTGACTCGCAAGAACACATTGAAACAATCACAAGGCTCGAATGGTTCTTCTCTCCGTCCAAAGGATGACCATTCACCACGAGCACTTTGATCCGATCAAACTACAACATTTCATGTATATCTCACTACATTTCGACCCTGTTCACTGAACACTACATTTTTTTCCTTCGATTTTCCTGGAGTTGGGAGTTTGGGATCCAATTACTGATTGACGATCATGTATGCATATTCCCCTTCGAGGGTAGATTTTCTTTTGTTATGAAGGCATTGTACAAAACCTCTTTCAGGGGGTCAAGGTGACGACCAAGCATTGATTGCGATAAACAGCATTTCAGCGAGCATGCGTCTGGAATTCGAGGAAGAGCTGGAAATATTTGCCATGTTCGCTTTTAGGCGTTCCGGGGAACATACGATATAAGAGATATTATTCTCTAAACTAGGCATAAGAGGAGTTTTGAATCTCAAATAATAGGGATACTAGGGTGGTTTCTTTATAATTATTTAAGGGATTGCAAGCATGATCTCAAAATCACAGGGAGTCTGTTAAGAGGTGACAACTACCTGGCCGTGCCTTGAGAATGGACATTAGATTCCATCTGCGCTTGCCAAAGAGGTGGATCAAATAAAATGAACAACATGCCTACCTAGCGTCGTGCATTGTTGGAAGATGGGCTGCCACTGCTCTTAGATGGCAGTCGAGACATCAAAACAAAATCAAATTATATTATCTCAAACTAAGAGTCTATCGAGTGAATTTTATTCTGAGACCTTTTTTATTTGGGATGCCAGTTATAAACTCTCCTAGATACTCGTCGTTTCTTGAAGCTACAAGTCAGCCTAGTTCCAAATTATTATACCTGCTAATAAGATTGAGGGAAGTGAGGGAAGTGTGCGGCCAGCGAATTCTGACGGCAGTGTCTTGTTTTGTATACAGACGCGTTCAGTATCACACTCTCATACTCTTCAGCAAGCCTAGGCCGACTAGCACATTTTAAAAACATATCACGCTGATAGGATCGATTTGGAGCAGCGCGATTTCAAATGAAAGAAAGAACCGTTCCGAATATCGTGCCTAATACGACATGTCGATTTCGGAGAACTCAGCCAGATCAGACACGTGGCACCAACCTAGCGGGGCTGTGGCTTCCTTATGGTGAGGCAAATGGATGGAAAGTGAGAGTGTTTTACTTGAAGAGCTTCCTTGCGTGAGGAAGGGGCCGTGGAAGGGTAGAATAAGAATGATGATGCGGTGGGCGGTAGCACTGGCTTTTTGGGCTTCGGGAACCGACACATAGAAATGTGTTTTTGGGTATTACGACAAAGCTTAGATAGGAGTTGGGTGCATGATGGAAACAGCTGTGAATCGAGGGGAAGATCGGTGTGCGAGGTTGCTGTCGCAGATATATTGTGACGGCCAGCAGTAGCAGTGGTAGCAGCAGCAGTCTCTTTTGCTCGCTTACCATGAATTGGGATTGTTTTGACGGGAAGATGTTTGATATTTCGGAGGGAAGGGTTTTTAAGTACTGTCTGTACGTCGATACACTCGGCCTGCCTTCCCTCGTAGATAAGCGAGCAAAGGGAAAATCTCGGCTTTGCAGACTTAACTGACAGCTGCTGGTTTCCACTAGGAAGTGGTGGAAGCTACTTTACAGCTCTTACCTCGACCTGCGTCCCGACCTGCAGCTTGACCTGCATCGAAGCTCACATGCCACACCAGCAAAAGATCATGAAAGTGGCTACCTGCATTGATTTCCATAGCATCACACAAATATGAGAAGGAGCGGACGTTACACTGAAAGTGTGGCGATATATGATCATCTCTGAATAATGTTTCCTCAGGCTTGCGATCTTTTCCGTGTCGGATCCGGTGCGCGATCGTCAGCGTTGTAACCCAAGGCTGGGGGGCTTTGACGGCTGGGAGCGAGCTTATAGGTATACGGCAAGAATAAGCATTTTGGGAACAATCATGATAGATCAGATTGATGTAATTACGCAAAACCTGAGATGCGATCATACCTATCTTAGGTTTTCATTGGCGTCGAGTTCGGTTACGGAGATAGGGGCTCACCTCGCTTAGCAAATTGGACGAGTACTCAGCTTGATAATTAATATGTTTGGTTCTACCTGTGTTGCGGTTCCGTCTAGTTTGTAAATGGGACCGGTATTCAAAGCGTGTCATCACTACAGGAGGAGGCGCTTCTTTAACTTCCCGGTATCTGAAAGTGATTGAGTTGAGAACGCACAGTGTCTAGTTGTATTGAGTTCATCTTGCACACAAGAAAATTGTCAGGGAATAGCGAGAATGTTTTACTTGGAAACAGAATTTATGGTCTAAATATGTGTGATGAAATGACCATAGCAAAATGCTTCTAGAGTTAAATGTTTTATTAGGAGAGAATGCAAATCAGCTAAAATATACCTCAATGACGCTTTTCCTTATCCAAGAAGGTGTTAGACAGTCCTATATATTATGCACTTGACCAAGCGAAGAGTGTGAGACTACTTGGTAAAAGTAAACACTGTGATAAGTTTGCAAGCAATCATGGATCGTACATTTGGTAGTCGTGGTGTTGTCGACCTCAATCCGGTTAGAAGCAAATGGCACGGGTAGCCCCCCACATGCCGTAAGCAGCCGAGCAGCTACTGTAGATGACGAATTATTTTCTTTGTAATCCATCACCCCGCTACGCTATCTATGACCCCCATTTTAGAAAAAATATCGTTTACTAATACACTTAAATTTTACAGTTTTGCATGCAGTATTATATATATGGCCTCAGCTAACACCTCATGATTGCTGATTCCGGCACATTTCCTTAAGCATTACCAGGCTCAGCAATTACGGAGGCTGGCTACTGCATGCTCAAAGTTCTTTCAAGCGCATTAACTTTGTTTCCACTGACTGCACGCTGGATTATGGCTGCATATAGGTAGGGGGGGTATCATTTCTTTCCGAGAGAAAGACCTCTGATTAGAAGGCCAGCACCACATCGGAAACATCTCTAAACAATCACCAAAGTCGAAAACAAAGTCTTCGGTGTTCTGTTGCGACGACTAGCCCCATTAAACACATCCTACATCCCATACACGAGCAACCATAGAGCTCCGGCTATTTCATAATTGTTGTACTTGGGAGAATTAGACGCGGGACTGGCTGAGCATTAAAAATGGGTCTTCTGTAAGGCGATAGTACCAGGAGAAGCTCTGATTCGACAAAGCTAACCAGTTGTATAGAGCTCTTGGAACTCCGCTTGAATGGTCGGAGGCAAAGAAGAATGCGGATCATGTTCGAGCATGGGGCATACAGGTACGGGATTCGAGCTGTAGGAAGTTCGTCCAGCTCATTGGATGCCATAGCAACTGTTAGCAATTTGGAATGGAGCAAAGGGAAAGGAAAGGGATGCACTCCTATGGGGTGACGAGGTTCGTAACCTTTCTTTAGGTCGTACGGAGATATAATGACACTATACAGGTCGAGTATCTGGTAGTCACCTACAAAGAGGACGATCAGAGAGTCACATTATCTTTGCGACAAGCAGATATCCTCACAGCTCTCGCATCCGACGAGAAGCTAATGACCGAGGGTGGTTGTGTACCAGCTCTGCAAGACATTGTTACGGCAGGCTCAGAGTATGTTCAACAAACAGATATGGACCTTTTCATCTGACAGTTTCTAGCGCCCCTCTTCCCATATTTCATCCGGAATTTGGTCGTTTTATGCTTGAAGCGACACCTGGCCGCCCATGGGGAATTGGGTTTAAAGACCTTCTTGATGTGGAGTCAAATATGAAATTAAGGTAGGAGGTCACATTTGACAAATTATACGTTATACTAAATCTCCCAGACGGAAAATTGCCAAAGAGCATATGCATTCCGAAGAATTCCCCATAACATTGACAACATATCCGCATCTAGGAGTTCCTGGTGTTTTCACTACACCGTATTATCCACCTTCTGGGGAGAAACTCCGTTCTCAATTCGTTCCTGATGAAATTGCCAATCCACATATACGCTTCCCCACGTTAGCAGCAAATATACGGTCACGGCGAGGACGGAAGGTTCAAGTGAATGTTCCAGTTTTTAAGGACAAGAACACAACGTGGCCGTGGAAAGATCCAACCGTCAACTATGATCTGCACAATTGGCCAGAGGATGATGATGTTAGAAATGGCGCAGCTCCTGATAATTTTATCCATATGGATGCCATGGCGTTCGGTATGGGAAGCTGCTGCTTGCAAATTACATTTCAAGCAAAGAACATTACCGAAGGGCGGCGGATGTATGATCAATTGAGTCCTCTCGGGCCGATCCTTCTAGCCTTGACAGCCGCAACTCCGATATACAAAGGATTCCTTGCAGACACTGACGTTCGCTGGAATCAAATCAGTGCAGCGGTAGACGATCGAACTCCAGAGGAGCTTGGCGAGATCGTTAGTTGTATTCTTCTAAGTGACTGAATTTCGCTAACTCCCCTAGCCTCTCAAAAATGACAGATGGCGTATTCCCAAATCTCGATATGCTTCTAACTCTACATATATATCCGAAGACTCACGCTTGAGAAAGGAGTACTTGGATCCCAATTTAATCATCGACCCCGATGTCAAACAGAAGCTCATGGACGGAGGGATGGACTCTCTTCTTGCAACCCACTTTGCTCATCTTTTCATCCGGGATCCCATCGTCATTTTTGCCGAAGATCTTGAAGAACTAGACCTCAAGAAGACAGACCACTTCGAAAACCTGCAATCTACAAACTGGCAACACATGCGTTTCAAGCCACCTCCAGCAGGCAATGATATTGGGTGGCGAGTCGAATTTAGACCTATGGAGATTCAAATCACGGACTTTGAAAATGCAGCATTTTCGGTATTTATGGTCCTCATCACCAGAGCCATATTGTCATTCGACCTGAACTTCTATATACCGATATCAAAGGTAGACGAGAATATGGAGACAGCCCATGCCAGAAACGCTGTCCTTGAGAAGAAGTTTTGGTTCCGCAAGAACCCTTTCCCAATCCGTACTCCTCGTCCGTACTCTTCAAATGGCATTCATGGTGGATCTGGAACTGCTACACCGAATGGCATATCAAGACCTCCAACCCCCACTGGGCCAGTTGAAGATGAGTATGCGTTGATGACGGTTGAGGAAATTATGAACGGTGGAAAGGCAGACGGGGAGAAGTGTTTCCCCGGACTGATACCACTGGTGGAGAGCTATCTGGATAGTATGAACGTGGATGTTGAGACAAGATGCGAATTCGCAAGCTACCTGAGTCTGATCAAAAAGAGAGCTGATGGTCGACTATGGACTGCTGCAAAATGGATAAGAGAATTTGTAGCAGATCACAAGGATTACAAGGGTGATAGTGTAGTGGGGGAGACGATCAACCACGACTTGATTGGAGAAGTAATCAAACTTGATGGGGGACCGAAGGAAGGGGTTAAGAACATAAAGGAGTTCCTAGGAAAATCATCTTGATTTGGTGCTTGACCATTTAGACATTGTTCGCGGATTCGTATATATCTATTCCGTACTTAACCATTGCATCTAAGGCCCCGTCTAGACACAGTATTCGGTGACTGTGCCTTTTCACTGCGTGCTCTGTTGCCAAGAATGTCATACCTGCATATTACCGAAATTGGTCTGATTTCAGCGGGATCACTGTTGCATGGGCACCGATTAATTCGCATTACCTTATCACAGTTGAGCTCCTTCCTGTTTGTGCTCTGTGCTTCTAGCTGGTAGTTGTGTTTTTGAGTTTTCTTTGTAGTTATGTTTTGTTATTATGGCAGCTGTTTTGACGCGTTGGACTTAGTGTTGACCGTTCAAGCTGAATATGATACAGGTGATAATCAAAGCGCAATGAAACTGGCCACGCTGTGTTCACCGGCATACGCCCCCTAGCTGCATGTTAATTGTTGTTGCAAGGAGCTGAAATATTGACTCTAAATGTTGGTGAACAGTTTCATCAGCCAGATTAATTGGCCCACAGAGGCGAGCCCCTGGTTGAAATCGAGGGGGAAGTTTCCTGGGATTGGCGCAATGCGCATGCGCGCTTATTGCTTTGCACCATTCTCACCAGCACACACGTCTTGGCTGCATGTTGTATGTTGTTGGAAAGGCTGGAAGTGGTGGCTCTATATGGTCGGAAAACAGTTTCCCCAAGTTAATTGGCTCGTCAAGGGAACCTCTCACGCAGATCTCAGGGGCCGTTTTGATGTTACCCTTATTCTTATACACGCCTACCCGCGTTTTCACTTTCTCTACAATATCGTCTTCTTGAAAGACTTTGTTGCGTTGTGAAGTGCTCTACAAGCTCTCGAAGAGTCGGCAATTCCATTTTCATCCGCAAGATGAACTCACATGGGATATCTTCGCCAGACACCATGGCTTCAAAAGGACGTGTCGGCGACAGTCCCCTCTCGTCTAAGTCTGGCATAAATGATCACTTCGGAGGGGTAGAGAAGAATGGTACTTTTATCACCGAGAGGGTAGAGGAATACAATCCGGAACCTTGGCAAGATAATCGTAGCACTTTTAGAAAACTCAAGGACTGGTGGCTCTTTGAAGTTCTCGGTTGTTTGTTGAGCATTGGCGCGTCTTGTGGTATGTATAAATACCTCTGCATTACTGTACGGGTCTTAACTCATAAACTTGCTGGCTATCCGTGCAATCGGACAGTGTAGCCTTTACTTGACCCTTCTTGATGGATTGCAGTATACCTAGCTAACTCATTACAGCAATCATCTTCCTCTTGCTTTACTATGACGGCCAACCACTCCCATCCTGGCCACATAAAGTGACCCTCAACTCCCTTCTTGCACTCTTGACAACTGTTGCGAAAGCAGGCCTTATGATTCCAATTGGAGCAGCAATTGGCCAATTGAAGTGGATCTGGTTTGCCCAGAAAGAACGCCCTCTTGCGGATTTTCAAACTTTTGACGAAGCTTCTCGGGGACCAATTGGTAGCTTGAAGCTCATTGGTAGACTCAAGGGAGTGTACGTAGACATTTTGTGCTCTGTGGTTTATGAATTAGACTAACAACTGACGTAGTCACTTGGCTTGCATTGGTGCAATTGTCTCTATCCTGGGATTTGGAACTTCTTTCATCACACAGCAAATGATCGCATATCCAAGCCGGCCAGTTTCAAATCGCCTAGACACTTCTGTCTCGGCCAGGAGCGATCTTTACTATTCGTATGTCCAGCTGGGACAAACCACAGGCAGTAAGTTATCAATGGCACACAGCAGGAAATGATCTTCAATTTTCATTGTAACATACCAGTATCATTATCCTAACCTGATGCAGATAGTGTTGATTTCTCTGTGAAAGAAGCCGCACAGAGTGGTCTGTTTCATCCCTATGATGATTTAATCCCATTTCTTGCGCCATTATGTGTAAGCGGAAACTGCACCTGGGAACCATACCGGACACTACAGGTTTGCTCTAAAACAGCCAACATCACGGACAGGCTCACCTACACGCCTCTTGAATACGAGTCAGGAGATGTCAATAAAACGAGCCCTCGGCTCGTGAACGTAACACTGCCAAATGGGGCATACTTGACCTCGTCCCCATTTCGACCGATGAACATAACATATCTCTACCAGGCGTCAGACGATATTTCTGTTGCAAACCACTCTATCGCATTCTTAGACTTACCTAATATCATGAACACCGCCATTGCAAATCAATTCCTCATCTATAAGTATGATAAGCAGGAGAGGTATGGCGACCCCTTTCTACCTCACTATGCCATCGAGATCATGTTTTATTGGTGTGTTGGAGAGTACAGCACAGAGGTCAAGAATGGCATTCCATCGTCAAAACCAGTACAAATATCAACTGATGTTAAGACACTCAACGGTACCATACCAGTCTCACCTGATATTTTCCCTAACCCAATGATAAAACCACGTTTCCCACAGATATCCGCATTGGTTTTGAGCGGTGGTAAGGACAAACAAGAAAATTACACGGTTGATAGTCCTTCGAGGGTGGCCCTGAGCGACTATCTGATGGCCATGCTGAAAGGAGAGACGTATACTAGTAGCTTTTCGCCAACATCCGACGGCGCTGCTTTAATTACGTCTGCTCTTTACGATCCCATTACGATAGGCAATGTTAGCAAGACGATGGCTTTGCAGCAAGGCATCGACTCACAGTTAAAGACGGTGGATACAGTCATCACAAATATTGCAACCAGTCTTACCAATAAGTGAGTTTCCCACTAGCCTCGCACACTGGCTTGCAAAACTGACAATATGATAGCATACGCAGCCGAGTCAACAGAGGTGTTCCCGCAGTCGGAACAGCATACGTCAGACAAAGCTATGTTGAAGTGCGCTGGCCATGGCTCAGTTATCTTCTCGTCCTGCTGCTGCTCAGCTTCATTCTTCTGACCGGAACCATCTATAAAACCAAGGTATCAAAGGTGAAAATTATCAAATCTTCAGCACTGGCAGTCATGTACGGATCCACCGATCAAGTCAAGGGGAACCTACGCCATGTAGATGAGCGAGAGCGAATGGTACAGACGGCCGAGAGGTCTAATGCAAGACTCGTCAACAGCGGTAGTGGATGGCGTTTAACCACCACTCCTAGGTGAATCAATTATTTTAGATGTTTTATACTATGTAGTAGGCAGTCCTTTAATGGAAGGAAAGAACCTTATATGTACGATCATTCAGCAGCCGGATCTAATATTTCTCCGAAGAACTCGGGCACCTCATACATGCGATGCACATTCAATTCTGTGACAAGATAGTCGTAATTTAGATGGGATTTTGGTATCTAAACTTGCCTTTTACTTGCCTAAACACACTTTATATTGGCAACGAATATTAAAGAGTACTATAACATGTGCTTATTAATTCGTGAACGAGTACGGATTAGTTGCGTCTTAATTTTCATCCTTCCATGTGCCTCCTAATCTCAGCGAGAATATCAAGGGCGCCTGAGCAAATTGGTCAACCTCTGCATGGTTTCGGATCGATCCTACCGTCACAACTATTTCGTTGGTAGCTCGCCAGTAGATGTTAGCCTCGGATCATAGCAGAATATATTGCGCAGGCTAGCAAGAAGTACCTACCATATGTGTGAATTCAAAAAACATAAATGTGCTGAATCTAAAACAGAGTATACGTACAAAAAGAGATGTAGCGATGTATTGTATACTTTATGTTCTTTTAAGACCTTTCTGAGAATTTCCCAAAGCGCGCCATCTCGGTCGCACCTTTGAGGAACCAAATCAACACTTTGATTTCAGCATCATTCATCATCGAACTACTATAACTACAGAGCGCGGTTTGTATTACTGATATTGATAGCTACGAAACCATAACTCAAGCTTAATCGAAGACATATGAGAGAAGTAGCAAGCTATATCTTGAGGTAATAGTTCAGAACACTCTTCATTTCTATATCATAAAAAGAAGCTGTACAACACAGTTTTTTGTGTGAGTGTATGTTTCTAACAGATATCTATCCATAACCCAAAACATATGTATACAAAGAATAGATGCCTCGTTTTTTCTATCTAAAACCAGAAATCCCACTGTCTCTTCCACCATGGCCAACCAGCCTTCATGGCTCTTTCGTCATCCAACTCCTGTCTGAAAGCAGCAATATCAAGCTCTCGGCGCCCGAAGTCAATATCAATCTCATCGGCCTTTACACCGAGCGACCACTGTTTGTAATATAATTTGTATCCAATGAAGAAGAGGACAACTATTGGGCCGGCAAGGTAAGACTGGAAGAATGCCTCAGCATTGGGAGATCCACCGATTGGGAAGAGGGCAACGTAGAATTGGGCAATCAGGCAGAGAATGTTAAGTCCGAGTCCAAGCCACGAACCGACGACACCAAACATCGCAGCGAATGGCAGATCATCAGTGGTACGGCCAGCACGTGCCCAAGCCTTTCGGAACCGGATGTGTGCGAAGCAAATGGATCCCCAAGTGAAGAAGTTGGACAAACCAGAGATGGAAAGTAACCAGGTGAAGATGGTGCCTCCCTGAGGTGCAACATTGACGTAGGCGAGACATCCAATGGCGAGTGCGAAGATGAGGACGACCCAAGGACGACCCTTCTTGTCGATCTTTGCGCCCCATTTTGGACCCATTCCTTGTGCGCAAAGTGCCTGGATAGTTCGGGTACTAGCATAACTACAGGAGTTGGCAACCGAGAGAACTGAGATGGTAATAATAGCGTTGAAGATCGATGGGAGAACCTTGATACCGGCAAGCTTGAACGACAAAACGAAAGGAGAGTAGCGGGTCTCTCCTCCACCTGCGTGGGAAAGATCTTCGTTATCAGATGGAACAATGAGTCCAAGGATAAACAGAGAGATGACGTAGAAGAGGGAGATACGCCAGAAGACCTGCTTTGTGGCTTTTGGGATCGTCTTGCGAGGATTATCGGCTTCGGCGGCTGCTAGTCCTACCAACTCTGTTCCACCGAAAGCAAATGATGCAGTGACAAAAACTGAGCAGAATCCCTTGAATCCGTTGCGGAACGCTCCAGGGTCATGCCAGTATTTGGCGCCGATGTAACCTCTGTTGTCGGTTGGCACACCTCCGCAGTTGATAATAACACCGAGAATAATAAAGCCAATGATTGCGATGACCTTGATGAGACCGAGAACGAATTCGACCTCTCCGTAGCCCTTCACACCAAAGAAGTTGACAGCGATCACTGATATCAAGAAGATTGTGATCCATACAGCAACATTAATTGAAGGATGACCAGTGTTGTCGGGATCGGTCCAGAACGCAATGGTAATTCCAGCAACTGTAAGCTCAAAGGGCAGCACAACCAACCAGTTCATCGCGTAGTTCCAGCCCATAGCGAATCCCCAAGCAGGATCGATGAAGCGCACTGAGTATGTGTAGAAAGAACCGGCGACAGGGTAGAGAGCTATTCCAGATGTTAGTGTTCGAGCTTAATTTTGGGAGGATGGGTGGAATCATACCAGCGAGTTCTCCTAGGGCATTAACAGTCATCAACAACATGAAGCCAATGATCATGAAGTCAATAATCAATGAACCAGGTCCACCTGATGTGAGAGCTCCTCCAGCACCTACAAACAAACCAGCACCGATGGAACCACCGATAGCGATCATCTAGAGTATTGGTTAGCATGATAGAGCAGAGTCCCAGGTGAAAAATGTAACGAACCTGCATGTGTCTGCCTTTCAGATTTGTCTTCAATTTGCGCTCTCCATCAGAGACATCTGCTCCGCCAGGCGATCCGGCTCTCGCTGGTGAAGATTCCACATCATACTTTTCTTTCGACTCGTAGTCAGCCATGTTGACTATGTCTCGCCCAAGCTGATGAGCTGGAAGGGTATCCTGCGCGCAAGTAGGGAAAAGGAGTGAGGGGTGAGCTGGAGTTAGGACGTAAGGTGGCTCTGGATTCACAATCTCAAGAGGGCACGCTCATATATATACATATATATATACACAGGTATACAGATAGACGGATCCACCGCTGTCCCCTCGACAGACCCCAGCAGTCCCACGAGATAGCTAACAAGGCGGCGGCTTATAGCCCACAAATGCCCGTCCTTGGTAAGAATGTCCGCTAGCATCTGGAGTGCACGGCAAGGCCGAGATGTTGCGATCATGGGCATGCCTAGTAGTGAGAGAGTGGATAGTGGCTGCATCGAATCAAACGAAGCTTTTCCCAAGGCCGCCTCAAGCTTTTCCAAGGATTTCCAAGATAGTGCTATGTTCCGACGCTAAACCACCAATCTTAGTACCTGGCATCAGGACTTAGTTCTAAAGGAGATCCATAGATAAGAAGCAAGCACGACTCGCCATGACTTCTACGGCGTACCGTGCAACTACAACTTAGAACGTATACAACGTATGCTTGTCTGTTCGGCAGGTGGCGAATGAGAAATCGCGATGCGTGACGGCTGACGGCCGATGTGTGGAGTGCTAGGACTGCAAAGTCACACGACAGTTGTTCGTTGGCACGATACTGTAACTGTCGGACTGTATATTTTGCTGTTTTGGAGTACGATAAAGATCAAGCGTTTCGGCCATAGATCGATCCCATTCTGCTCGTTCGTGCCAATCTTCTCGCGGCGCGAGAGAAACAAAATTACTTCCACTTTACGTAGCTGAGTCCTTGGGGTAATAAAGCGGAGGAGGAGTCTTCTAGGATCCCTGGCCTTCTCTGTCTAGGAGATGATCATACTCCAGTACTCCATACTGTACGAAGTAGTACAGGACTTCAGGGGTGCAAGGTTGACGAAGTACGCCTGCCGGGTTTAGTACAGTGCACTAATTGTTGGTCAGTCCAGTACATGAAATACAGTAACTAGAACAAGTAAGTCCAGAGCCCGAAGAAGAAGGCAATCTTCTAGAATCTGCATAGAAGGTATTTGTTTGGTTTCACAGCCGGGTGCTAGGAGAGGCTCCCTGTACAATACAGTACGCCTCAAACCACTTCTCCACCTGGTAGATATCGTCCAAGTCGGTGATTCGTGGCCGTTGGTGCGGGTTAGCCACTATCATACGGCACGGCCTCTCCTTTGCTGGCCTGACTTCTGATACGAGTGGAGAGCTCTAAGGAGCAAGGAGGCGAAGGCATTAAGGGCGTTATTTGGGAAGAGAAGATACGGAGTTATGCCGCAATGGGAGAGAGAGCTACCGTTACGTACAGAAGTCTGTCAGAAGAATCCTTGGGCACGCCGAAGGAAGGATACAACGACCAAAGTATTGACATCTGTCCAGATGCAGTAAGGGCAGTATAACTTCCTAATCTTATAACAATACATAATGTGCATACACTGTACAGTACAGTACCGGAAACAAACAGCTGTTGCCCACCACAAGTTTTCCGCCTCACCTCACCTCATCATGTCTGCGATGGTTCGTCCATTAGGACGCTTCTAATTCCGCTTCTACTTCCAAGTGAATGACATCCCAGCTCTCAAATTAGCAAATAAAACCCTTCTAAATGCACAGTTATTAGTACAATTCCAATGCTTGTAA
>Ga0247734_1001775_pt1 | contig 15691 bp, 13 predicted proteins | sample UWRJL103311B2_FD_180933 | JGI IMG/M metagenome (GOLD analysis project Ga0247734, IMG submission 180933) | Plant litter microbial communities from Arlington Agricultural Research Station in Wisconsin, United States - UWRJ-L103-311B-2 | ecosystem: Environmental > Terrestrial > Plant litter >... | reverse complement strand
TCTACTCACTCTACTACTGTATACTATACTATACTATACTATACGCGACTACACGGTGCTGTACTCTACGGTTACTAATAATTAGTATATATATCTCGATCTGGCTAACTATAACCAACGCGCAAGTTTGCGTAGTAGGACTTGCGGTAGTCAACTCAACCCAGGCTCAACCAACCACCACCATGAATTAAAACCATATGAATCCTATGATTCATCATCATCTCTCTCTCTGCTCTCTGCTCTCTGCTCTCTGCTCTCTGCTCTATGTACGGGTACGGGCATGTACTTATTACTGTACATACTATACTAGATGATTTTAGGTTTGAGGCCGTCGTGCCTTGTGCTCCAGCCATGGACCAGTAGTCAAACCCAGTAGTCAACCAGTAGTCAACCAGCAGTAGCAAGTAGTCGCATCAGGATGATTGCGCAACAGCAAATAATAATCATCATCAGGACTGTACATAGCATCCATCGTATCGCATCGCATCGCATCGCATCCCCATTCCGCCCCCTCTCTTCTCCTTCCGCTAAAACCATCTAGCAGCCCGCTAATCACCGACCCATCCGACCCATCGTAAGCTGCTGGCTGTCCTTCTTCTGGTGGCCGTTCGCTCTACCAAGTAGTAGTAGTTATAGTAGTAATAGTAGTAATAGCAGCAGCAGCAGCAGCAGCAGTAGTAGTACCTGCTGTACTATTATTCAGCGCTGTTGCTCTGGTTCTGGTTCTGTTGTGCCCTGCCCTGCCTTACTTTGCTTTGCCTTGCCTTGCCTTGCCTGACCTTAACTTAACCTTCCCTTGTCCTTTTTTACCTTTTCTTCTCTCCCACCCATCCCCCCCAGTCTACTTACATACTACTACTACTACTACTACTACACTACCACCTCCACTACCTCCACCACCTACCACCTACCACCTATCACCTATCGTCTTCTCCTCTCTTCCTCCCTCCCTCCCTCTCTCTCTCTCTCTCTCTCGCACTCAACATATCCCGGATCTTCGTTGCCGTCTTTTGCGTCAATTGTTTTCTGTCGATAATCGGTCTCTCGTGCCCTTTCGTACTATCGCCGGTGTTTCTGCTTTCCTGCCTTCCCCTCAAAACCAGCTTTTTCTACCTACCGCAGCTTGACTTACTTACCTGGTCGTCATGTAAGTAGATCATTGATTGAGCCTCCATCGGGTGTCGTGCCCCCCTTGGGGCGCAACAACCACGCAATAGGAAAAGAACCTCAACGCAACCCCTCCGCAGTCCTGCCCGGCCTTGATACTTGCCTGCCAGCTCGGTGCCATTGCCGCCAGCTTCGCTGCTGCCGTCGCACATCGCCGGAACCATGCATGGGGTCGCCAAAAGCATTGTTGCTCCTGGCGCATACTTTTCACGTCGCTACCCTTTGTTGCAGTCCGGATGCGCGTTTGCTGGCAAGTCCGGCGCTGCGCAAAGCAACATAAACAAAGCTCAGTGGCTTCTGGGTCTCATGCGCCTATTGAAGCTGCAAATCCTCCTCTGAAGAATAACATTCCAATGCTGACCAATTCCTCTCTGAACAGAATTGAAGTCATCACGATTCTTTCCAGCGAATATCACCACCATCTTTGCCGAATCCACTTCGAGTTTTTTTCGGGCGCACGTATTGTTTAAGTTTCGGCTTTTGTTGCGATATACGGATCAAGTTAGTTTGCGCTGAACCTGACGAATATTACGAAACCTGCTTCAGTTATTCGAGCTGGTATTTAACTTCTTCGAGGTAAGCCAATACCTCCAACATGCATTCCCGCAATGGCAGACCCTGTGGGAGATATACCGGTAGACGACAACATTTCTGGACCCAGGCCTAGCGTCCAGTGTTATACTGTCCGAAAATTTGCCTACTGGAACAAAGGGATTTGGAAAAAGGGTGGTGTGTGAGATATACTCGTGTAGCACTGGCAGGCTTCCCGCTGCTCTTGTTATCCAAGTCGATCAAAAGGCGCATCCCGTGGCTCATGTCCTAAGTAAGACTGTCCACTAGAAGAAGAAATATTTCCATTCATACAGATTTGCATGCAGATTTGCATGCAGATTTGCATGCAGATTTGCCTGTCAAATCAACGACCAGTTGGTTCGAGCGAGATCTTAGGATTGTCTAGTTGACACACAGGCGAAAACCAGACGCTTGGATCTGTACCCGCTTGACCCTGATTCCCCTGCGGCGGTTTTGGAGACTATTCTGGAATGATAGCGTGGAAAGAGCTTCGGTTCTTAGCTTTGTAGTAGCCTTGTCACAAGACAATCCGCAAGCTCAGGGCATTGCCAATGAACATTCAAGCCTAGTGGTTCAGGGTGTTGTCCAGCTTGGATTTTCCTAGCCGCCGAAGTAAAAGATCATTTAAGGACTTCCGGATGAATTCCGGATGAATTCCTCTGTTTTTACATACTGCTGAGGTCTGGAGCCGTTCGAGTGTAAGGCTTGTGGCAGTGGATCGCTGCATTTTGTTTTAGGACGAAGGAGATCACGGCTTAAGTAAGATGTTTCTCGGTTCAAGGACTCCTTTGGCTTGCACTTTTTGATTGTGGATATGCTGGAATTTGAGTGCCCACGTGGCTATCCTAGCATTTGAAATACCCCAACTTGGAGTTGATGATTTGAACCGCTAGGCGGTGAATTTATAACGCTCTGGTGAATCCGGGGTGTTAATTCTCCGAACCCTCAATATGCGCTTGAAGCAGTTAGCTCAAGTTGGGTCGCGCTCAATGATTTTCGCAGCGTTTGGTTGTGCTCTTCTTTCAGATTCCGAGTGTTAGGTCTGCTCATTTGTACTTGCCGAGTGTTATATGCTTTGATATCTGCTGTGAAATTGTTTTGGTTTTGACTTCTCAACATGAAGTTGCAGGAAGACTAAAGAGCTTGACCTTGACATTCAACGGCTAGCGTGATAGTTGCAGTGCAACAGCCATATTTTGTCAAGAAAGGCGCAGAAGATTGTTAGGCTTCCTAATTTGTGGGTTCTGATCTTGTAGGATTTTGTTTCTCTTCAGTAAGAAACTATCCTATAAGTAGCGATACGGGGTTGTTTCCTTGGGCAGGTCAGATTCCGGCGTGAGATCTTGGGTGGGTATTTTGCCATCGCGTGTCACTCGAAATTAACGGAAGTCATGTTTAACGTTCACATATTAATAGGCTTATCAGCCTTGTACACTACTCGCGTTTGGTCTTGCTGCTCAACTTTTGACGAGCAAAAACAGATTCGTTGCTTCGCCTTCAGGGAACAAGTGTCAAGTAGGCAATCCCCTAGGTAAATTTCCTTTGCAATGCTGCAGCGTTTCCACCCCGAAGCTAAAAGGCCTTTGATAGGCACTTTCTAGTGTGAGTGTATTGCTATAATTTAATTCCTTGACAAGACATTTTCCATACCAAGATGGCTCGCTTCCTAACCGAGCCCCTTTTTGAGATCCTCTGGTCGTGTGTCAGACGATGTCTGCAACATGCTCTTCAGACAGTTCCTTTTGAACATGGTTGTCTAATTTAAATGCACAGAATAAAGGCATTGTCTTCTTTTCAATGTTGGTGCATCAATGCTCTTGGCAATGCAGCCTTTTCTTATGTCTCGCTGCTTGTTCTCTAGTCGATTTTTGCCATTTGTGACTGTACTAATTCACTGACTGTCCAAGGATCAATTGCTTTATCAGGGTCTGCCATTAACACTGCTTCCAAAGCTCAATTGTGACTCGAAAGGCTCTCGCTAACTGGCGGTGATTTAGCGTAGACTCGGCACTTCCAATTTACAATCTCAGCAATTATCAACAACCTTTGACACCTCTGACACCTGATAGCATTTCGGATTCTTCTGAACTGCTTCTAACTTCTTGTAACTCGTCGTTTTCCGCGCGAATATATTATCAGCATTCAAGATGTCTTTCCAACAACAATTCGACCCCTCTCAGCAGGGCCAGTATGCACCGGATGGTGGGAACGGTATGACCCAAGGTCCACCTCCTCAGTCAATGCAGCAAGGGCCACCACAAATTCAACAGCAAGGCCAAGAGGGCGGCTCACCTGCTCCATTTGCTCAACAAGGTGCTGGCGGTGTTGAGGGCAGTGGTGGAAGCGTGGCTGGCGATGCAAAGACCACACTCTGGTAGGTTACAACATCCCACCCCGATTGCATTTTCTTAAAACGTACCGCTTTTCACGAACTGCACGGCTGGCATTCTGCCAGCCTTACACAATTGCACGGCGATTTGTGACGCTGTATTATGAAATCAACTTGCTGCTTTCTCTACATCACATATTTACTGGTACTGACAAACACTCTTAGGATGGGTGAGCTCGAGCCATGGATCGATGAGAACTTTATCAGATCTGTCTGGTTTGGAATGGGAGAGAGTGTAAACGTAAAGATGATCCGAGACAAATTTTCAGGGTGTGTTCTATAGGTCCGCGAAACAACAATAATAGCTAACAAATACCAGTAATGCGGGGTACTGCTTTATTGATTTTGCCAGCCCTGCAGCCGCTGCAAAGGCTCTGTCATTGAATGGTAGCATGATTCCAAACACTTCACGCCCCTTCAAGCTCAACTGGGCCTCGGGCGGTGGCCTAGCAGATCGTCGGTCAGAATCCCGGTTCATATTCCTCAAGCCTCCTACCAATTACCTGGATTTCTTACTGACTCAATTCTTAGTGATGAGCGCGGCCCTGAATACTCCATCTTCGTCGGCGATCTTGGACCCGAGGTCAACGAATATGTTTTGGTTTCCTTGTTCCAAGCAAGATTCCCATCCTGCAAGTCTGCCAAGATTATGACCGACCCAATCTCAGGCATGTCCCGTGGCTATGGCTTCGTTCGTTTTGCGGATGAGGGTGACCAGCAACGAGCTCTTACTGAGATGCAAGGCGTCTACTGTGGCAACCGCCCCATGCGAATCTCGACTGCCACACCAAAGAACAAATCCGGAGGTGGTGGACCAGCTGGAATGCCAATGCAAGGCGGTATGGGCCCAATGGGTGCTATGGGTGGAAACCCAGGCGGACAACCAGGTGGACAAGGTATGCCCCAAGGCATGTACTCCATGGGAGCTCCTCCACCACTTGGTTATTACGGTGCACCCCAGCCGATGAACCAATTCACCGACCCCAACAACACCACCGTTTTTGTTGGTGGCCTCTCTGGCTATGTCACCGAGGATGAGTTGCGCTCTTTCTTCCAAGGATTTGGCGAGATCACCTATGTCAAGATCCCACCTGGAAAGGGATGTGGCTTTGTTCAATTTGTTCAACGTCACGCAGCTGAGATGGCCATTAATCAAATGCAAGGTTACCCCATCGGAAACTCGCGCGTCCGCCTTTCTTGGGGACGATCGCAAAACAACTCTGGACCAGCTGGAACTCCTTACCGTCCTGCTCCACCTCCACCACAATACTCGATGGGTGGTGGCATGCCTCCAAACAACCCATATGGCGGTCAATTCCAAGGTGGTCCACCTCTTCAGGTAAGTCACTGCTCATAATTCTCCTTCTTTAAACTCTGTTAATTCGTTTACTAGTAAACATGCATGTCCTTCCGTGTCTCGCAATTGGAGTTTGTTACAGCGTGCATGGGGGCGTCTTTCGGCTTTGCCTATCCTTGGGCTTTACTTTCTCGCGTCCATTGCCTGGATAAACGTTCTCCTCTTAGCGTTACTCTGAAAAGTACGGATGGGTGGGGATCTCTGCATATCGATGATGCTCATGTACAAAAGTGCATTAGAAGTCTCCTTTTCATGCGTCCATGACATGGATATCACATGCGTTGCCTTTTCATTTCCTACAAGTTTTCCTTTGTTTATCCCCGAATTTAAAAATCATGTTACATAGCTTCTCTCCTTCGGATTCGTTGCTCGGGGTTTCTTCGCTGCTCGGGTTTACTGACGATTGTTTCAATCGGCGGGGGGGTGTTCGCGTGGACTGTTTTTTCTTGCCATTCATGCCATATGATGAGAACTCGGCTTTGCACACGTTGTCTTTATTGCGCGATCCTCAAAAGTTTAGACTCTTTCCAGTTAGCTGTGAGGGCGGTCGGCCTCTATGAGCTTTACTAAACGAATGGTACCATTATAAAAATAAACTATTATATGAAGGTCTTTATATATGTAAAATATGAAAGTGAATCCGCCATCTATAAGGTCAATTATATGGAACAGATTTTACAGCTGGCGTAAATAGCCCCCCATGCGAACTAAAAGGAGAATTCGTCGCTTTTCCCCCTAGGAGATGCGACGACTGGTTGAATGTGATTTACCAAGACACCTGATGCAATAAACACCCAGTCGGTGCTTGAAATGCGGGATTTTCTGATCACAACTGAGAGCACGTTATTCCCTCTCGGGTAGAGCAGGTAGGTAAGTAGGTAGGTAGCTAGCTAGCTACATCGAGGGAAAATTGTTAAGTAATGCTTTTAAAAATTAGTGTAACGTATGGTCGTGACACACATACGCATACATACATACATACATACATGTAAGGTAGTGGCTTGCTCCAAAAAGCCCTTTTTAGACATATATATATATAATTTTTAATGAATGGCAGTAATCATTATTTTAGATTCGCTACTCCTAAATGGTTTTCTACAGACTCTATTGCAGCATTCATCGCCCACCCCCCTCCCCACTATGCGAGTTACCAAACGCCGCGATGCATTGCCCCTTTGCAAATATACAGATTGATTAATGACTCATGTTTTAGGACATCAGTTCTGGTTTCCCCCACCTCTCCCTTCTGTTTGTTTACAAAGCAAATGCCATGAGCAGACCTCCCATCGCAGCGAAACCACCGGAGACCAAGTTGGCCATAGCGGCAGAAGAGGATTGTGCTGGAGGAGAGGTAGTTGGGCTAGACCCTCCGCCGGAGGTCGGGGTACGAGCGCTGGTCTCGACAGTTGTTAATAACCATGTAACGTTCGAGGATGGTACTTGGGTTGGGATTGTGGACATGGTGAACTCGCTGCTGCTGGTTACGGTTGGCATGCTGGTGGTGCTTGGGGCGGGGCTGGAAGGGACCATGGTGCTGGTGGAGGAGGAACTTTTGGAGGCCTGGATGGTAGTGGTTGAGCCGCCTTCTTTCTTGATTGCGAACGGTGGGCTGGTTTGGATCTTGGTCTTGTCGCTATCCAGGGTGATGGTCCAGCCGTAGACGGCAAAGCCCAGGTCTTCGGGTGTCCATGAGTATTTGCCAGCTTGGTTATCAACACCAGCCTTCAGGATCGGACCGAGTTGGAGGGAGATGTTGGAAGTGCCTGGACAACGGGGGTCAGTATGCAATATTTTTCAAGGCTTCTTTTCTTGGAGGACAAAACAAACCGTGTTGCAGTTGGATGGTAGCAGTTCCCTTGACATCCAGAGGGTTCCAGACCAAGTCGTATGGCTTGCCGGCCGGAAGCACCTCGTCCCTTTGAGGGGTTTGGATAGCATCGAACAAGTCCTGGCCAACAACCGTGGAGGCAATTGCCAAAAAGGCAGCAGAGATGTAAGAGTAATGCATATTGGAAAATGGGGATATAGAATAGATAGAAAGATCAAAGAGTGTGGGGTATCCGAAGATATAAGGTATTATATAAAGAGTGACTGATGTTATAGAGAAAGCATAAATAATGGATGTGTGGAAGACTGCGAATGGAAGTGGTGATGGAGAATAGACAAGCGCCGTCAGCACAGGGGGGGGGACCATCAAACAAATTCCATTCCTCCCAAAGCGGCCTACCGCAATACGAATGGTATGGGATCATTGGGCATTGGAATCATGGGATGGGCTATGGTATTGGACCTCCTACCAGCTAGCTGCTTAGCATTATATCCTAGCATCTAGTGAGTTTTCAAGCTCGGCATAATTTGGGAAGCTGTCAGCGGGTGGCAAGGGGAGCCGGTTGGGGGATTATTTGGCAACAGTTAGTAGTGGTGGAGGAGGAGGAGGAGGAGGAGGAGGAGGCGGCAGCGGAGGAAAAGGAGAGGAGAGGAGAAGAGAGGAGAGGAGAGGAGAGGAGATGTGATGAGGTTGAGGTTGAGATGGAGATGAGGTGAGGTGAGGTGATGTGAGGATAGACCAGGGGGGGGTTTAGGGAAGAGGTGAGGTTTAGGTTTGAGAAGGAAGGGAGGAGGTTTTACCATAGTATGAAGTATGTATGTACTATGTGTACTATGTGTACTGTACGTAAGTAAGAGTCAAGTACAGTAGTAAGTAGTATGAAGCACTGCGTTATTATTTGGATTATGTGTATAGTAGAACAGGCGGACAGCAAGCAGCACAGGCAGGGGAATAATTAACCGTAAACAGCGGACGTGCGCAGGTACAGTACAGTACAGTACAGTACAGTACATGCGCAGGATCGCCTACAACCTAACCTCCTACTGTTACTGTTACTGTTACTGTTACTGTTACTGTTCCTGTACGTTGGAACTGCTTGGGTCGGAACGCTAACCGACGCGCCAAGGACACTTCCCAAACCAAGGCTAAGGCCGAGCAAGCTTTAAAATGTCTAGAAGGTTTAAAAGGTTTAATAAAGCAATCTATTATAAGGGAAGAATAAGTCCCGCATCTTTCATCATTCGCTAATAATAATAATAATAATCATAATAATAACAATCATAATCATAATCAAAATCATAATCCCCCGTCCGGTCAGCTTCATTCCGCTTCCACTTTGGTGGTGTCACGGGACGCGTGTCGCAGTCTCGTCCCTGCAGCCTGCCCTGCTTTAGCTTTGCTCCAAGACATCTATCTGGAACTCCTCAAAAGTGTCAGTCAACATGTCAAATGTGCATATCAGCTTGATGTGCAGTACAGTACATACAGTACATACAGTACATACAGTACATACAGTACATACAGTACAGTATATCGGTATGTTGTAGTTATCAGCCCTCAGCCCTCACCGGTGACCCGGAGAACTCAAACTTAGCTGCTTAACTGCTCAGTGCTCAGTGCTCACACTCTCGCGCCAATTATTGCATTACTAATAGTAATAAGGTTACGTGCTAAGCATTCCTTCGCCAGCTACATGCGTCAGATTCAGAACCCCTTGGTCTAATAAAGCCCAACACAAGCTTGTCCCCTTTCCTTTACTCTGGAGACTAATTTCATTTCTTGCAGGCCTCTCTACTCGGTGAATCTCTACATCAGAACCATCGCGCTACTCCGGACTTGAATGAAATGTCGTCATCCAATCCCGAGCTAATGTAGCTTACAGTAGTAGAATACGAATACAACACTACAATTGTTTAGCCTGGACCGTTTTGTTTTCTCTCGTATAACCTTATTCTTAAAAAAAGCCACCAGTTTAGACACTCAGCCACAGACTCCTGAAGACCATATTCTCCGACGCTATACTTGGGCTGAATTAGGTAGGGCTGGAGCAAGAGCGTCCTGAAATGCGCCAACCATCACATTAGTGTCACATACAGAGCAAATCGGAGGATTTCGACTGGGCCGCAAAGCTCGTGTTAAGAGCTATTATAAGTCAACGTATTTTCCAATTCCCTAATTCTCTTTCTTCATAGGAGAGATTAAAAGACTACTATCAATACTCTCCATTATCGTTCTCGTAAAGATGTCGTGTGGCGTGAAACACTATGTGGAATCTACCATTTTATCAATTCTATCCTCTTCACTCTAAACTCACTGATCTAATTGTAATGATGATATCTTAGATATCCTATAAGTATGTATATTGTAAATATTAATCGCAGTCCTTAGTGCGTGCTCTAATTTTTGACGCATTACACCCCTAAAAATATGTATCCACCGTAGCAAAAGCTGCACTTTTCAGAAACTTCCAAGTAGTTTGAGGATCTCCATTAATTCAAGCAGTACTTTATCATTATAACAGAGTGACAGGCATCAGTGCTAATTTGGCAAATGCTGAGTGGATTCTTTTGTCTAGCCCAGTAGCCTCAATCAAGTGCAAGAACTACTTTGCTTAATGATCTTTTGCATACCAGTAACCAAAACCCCCCAAAAGCTACTTAGCTGCAAATTATATAAATCACCTGAGCCAATATTGATCTAGTGCTATCTAACTGCAGGCACTGGCACTACTGAACGGAGAGAAATCCTCACAAGAGAGAGATGAACAGGCCGATGCCATTTCAAGACTTAAAACTAACTACAACACTTATAGTATTCGATCAGACATCTCTATGAAAACTTATATTAGGCCGAATTTGAAGAACTTGAAGAATATAGAGCTGTACCCTATTGGTTCTCATTGTTGAAAGAAATCACTCGCCGTGTTCATCTATAAATGCAACCAACAAAGAACCATATGGTTACAAGCTCAACACAACGCAACAAGCACAAAAGTTATATCGTGCCAAAAAAAAAAATCCCCCTGGCAAGCGCAGAAGCCTCCAAAATACCGTTTATATCTGCTTGGGAAAATAATGCCACCGAAAAGACGAGGGAAAAGGGGTTCTGCGGACGAGCAGCCAAAGGCCGAGCCCAAAGCAAAACGCCAGAAAAGAGATAGCCAGAAGAGCGCACCATCGGCATCCAATACTAATTCTGAAGCTCCAGGACCACGAGCAATGCCACAAGCCCAGCAGCGGCAACGGCAGCGGCAAGCCGAGTCTCAATTTGACGAAGATGATGACGATACGCACCACGCATATGGGAGCGAGCAACAACAGGCTACGGATGACCACGCCCAGGAACGTGCAACGGAAGAAGAAGAGAAGGCAGGGATGGAGAATTTCGGTCTGATGCCCTTTGATATGAACTTAATCCAGGCGGAGGAGTGGGATGTGCTATCGCCAGACAACCGTTTGTATGCGCTGAACTGGAGTCTGATAAGGGCTATTGGGGTGTTGGAATATATCCACATCAGTCTGATGGAGTTGCAGGACAGTGAGAAAGATGAAGACGGTGATATAGATGGCGTGGCTCGTGTTGATGGCGTGCAGGCATTATAGATGTTTGGGTTTAGGTTCTTGTAGAGCTTTTACTACGTAGCTTACTCTATCGGTCTTAAAAACATTGTAGAGTCAGTCTATCGGAGGCTTTTGAGTGAGTATCAGAAATAATAATCATTGTAAGGCAGTCTGCTTAGAAGATATATATTTCAAAGGAACTAAATGTAGTCAGTAGGATGGTATGATCACTCGAGCTTTTAAAATGCATTCGCGTTAGGAGCTTACCTGTTTTCTGACAGGGACACAAATCTTTTTAACATTTGGCTCTGACGGTTGGACACAAGCTCTTCGTATGCTGTTCATCTTGGTACTGAGTTTTCGAGTCAAAGTTAACTGGGCTGTGATAAGAAAACCGGAATTCTCCAATACCAAAGAGACTAGAAGCTAAAAATTACTCCGTTCAATGTTAAACACTCATTCACAACAACAATCCCAAACCCTCCTTTCTGCAGATAACCCCAGGATTTTTTTCAAAGCTGAAAACCCCTTAACCTGTATACTCAATCTCCCTTAAAATATCCTCCGTATCCACCACTCTTGCGAATTCGCCCTTTAAACTTTGCACATGAACCCCATGTACAGTCTCCGCATCATAAGGTCCTTCATGCTTAGCCCACGCAGCGGTAGCATCGCCAACCAACACAATATCACCCGCAACCACATTTCCATCCTTATCAACATGGTCCGCCACTTTCAAGTCACTCGCTGACCGCACCGTCGACCCCAGGCAGTGGTCCACCGACAAGCCCACAAAGACAATCTTCCATATCTGCTTCTCCTTCAGCAGATTGGCGAGTTCGGGTGTGACGAAAGCGGAATTCGTGGACTTTGATATCACGGGCTCGCCATGGAGCGGGCGATGAGGGGCACAGATCTCCGCAGTTGCTTTGGAGGGATGGAGTGGTGATGCCTGGTTGGTGGATCTGTGGATAACGTAGATGATGTGAGTTCCTTGCTCAGCTCGAAAGCCGGCGAGGATTCTCGCAACATTATGTTCGTAGGCCGGGTTGCTTCGGTTGGTTCCATAGAAGCCTGACAGAAATCATGTCAGTTTTTTGTCCTTGGTTCGATTTTAGAATTTGTCGTGTTGGGTGGCTTGTGGTGTACAGATGGCAATTGCTTTTGAGGTTATAAGTACAATCACATTACCTTCTTCAATCGCTCCTTTTTGGCTATCTACAACCAGGAGTGCGGTGTGATCAGCCATTGTATGGGGGAAATCAAGCCTTGGATAGCAATTTGTTCAAATCTGAAGTGAATTAAGGTTTGAGGTGCGTTAAGTAGCATATTATTCCGAACAGTTGCATACTTATGTGAGTTGGCGTAGTCTTATGACTCACGAAAACCGGGTGCGCCTTTTTGACTCTTGAAAAACAGTTTTGCTTTAGCTGAAACTACAATAAAAGTCACATTCTGTCACTTCGGATGATAGGTAGGTCTTACTAAATAATAGCGTCGATTTATACTTAAGTCTCCAACTGAAAACACAACGGGGCAAACGTTGTCTATTTGCACGTGTATGGATGTCTGTTCCATAGTCTATATTTAATTGCAGAAGAGTGATGGCTTGATAGTTGTGTTGACGCAAGCGTATTCAGACTTGATAGGAGTAAAAGTACCAAATGACTGGGTTTGGTGGGGAGTAATATAGCTAAAGTCGGGTTGTTGTAAAGTATACAGGTTAGGTAAAGTCTACCGAGGCTCTTAAGCAGGTTCGAGAAAAGCCTTTTCAGGAATGATACCCAGGCCAATCATTTATCCCCTAAATAGTAGATGGTCATATAGTACACCAGAGAAATTCATGATGTCAGATTGTGTGGATATGGTACTTTTTCTTCATTCACCTTTTTCGGAGTTGTCGATACTACAGCTCGTTCCCAATGCAGAAGTCTTTATCCTTCAACTTCTCACCATATTCCTGGCCCGCAACCGCTCTTCAACGGTAAGAACCCACGCCATTTCCTCTTCACCTCCTTGTTCCTCCTCGATAAGGGCGTCCCATTCCTCTTCCTCCATGGTAACCAACATACAGATCTGGAATACCCTGGCCATCATATCTCTAATACCATACTTACCACCACGAGCTATTACTCCTATTATGCCAGAAAAATCTCGTTCCATCCTTGTTGCGCCAAGATCATTCATCTTCCCTGAATATGACCAGACACGTTTCTCGAGTACACGCGAGAGATATTTGGCTGTTGAGTCTAGTAACATAGCAAAGCACTTTGGTGTCATGAGGCGTTGGATGGGTTTCATGAGTGCATCCCATGAATGTTCAAATCTTCTAGCAACTATATCATGGAGTAGATCTGGGTCGTCTTCTGTGTCGTTTTGTCGAGCAATATCGGCCAGGTCTTCTTCCGTCAATGAATAATCAACATCGCGAAATGTATCAGAAAGAACTGGCCGCAGACGTGGTTTGATAACTCGTTCAAACAAGACTGTGAGTCCCTCTGCGATTAGTTCTGATGTTTTCGACGAGAAAGTGAAATTGAGGTTCTCTAGTGCATTTGCTACAAACACTGCATCGTGGGAGAAGGGGAACATCTCCTGTAATCCATTTGCGCCAGTAGGCTGTTCAGGTGGCTCGAGTCGAGACGTGACGATACGAGATATGTAGTCATTTGCAATGTCGAGGGAGTTAATGAGTACAATGAATGCAATAATCTTGTCTTCTGGGGGGAATCCACCTTGAACAACAGCTTTGGGATACGATTCATCTCGCATTTTCCGCTGTATCATGCCCACAAAATCAGCCCCGAGGACTCTACCGATTGCTGGTATAACTGATGACACAACATCTCGTTGCGAAGTTGAAAGTGAGCGTTGAATGACGGTGTTAACGATGTACATTACATCGTCAACTGGCGAGATAATGTATGGACCATTGCCATCCAACGGCTTGGAAGGGTTGAGTGTGAGCCCAGTAGGTGACTCATCCAGCTGGAAGGCTTTCTCGACAGAGCGTCGAAAGAAAAATGTAGTCAGGACATTGAATGGTAATATCAATCTCCCGGATATCTTTCTCGAAAGAGCGGACTTGACGATTAAGTCTGGCATCACCAATGGGGCCTCAGTATTTGCGTTCGGCTCCTGAGAAATCTTAGAGATGGCTTGCAGAAGAACCGCTTGCTGAGGACTTACTCGACATTTGCCGCCTAAAAATCTAGAGTACAAAGACCAACGGCCTAGCATGATAGCCATTTCACTTAGTAAGCCGTCGACTTCTTTCATGTCCACGCCTTCATCTTCACTCAGCCTACCATTAGTACCACCTCCCACGGCTGGTGAACTAGTCCTAGATATGCCGGACGCTTTTTGTAAGGGCAGAAAACTTTGCACTAGAAAGGAGAACGGATAACTCTTGACATCGGTTAATCGCCGATCGACGTTCCTCTCATCACCCCATGTATCCAAAATTATGCCCCCTTGAACATCCGCTTCGATTTGTAGGCGTTCAATAACCTTCACCATTCGACCTAGTCCGTAATGCCTCTCAACCAAGCTTCCGTGATTTTCTACAATCTGGGCAATATGCTCAAAGAGCTTTGTTAAGGCATTGGCATAGAAAAAGCCTTCCTTTGCCTCTCGACCTTTTGTGCCTTCCTTCAGATTAGTTCTAGCTCTGCTAGCTACACCTTGGCATACATAACGCCCATAAACTTCCAGGCCGGTATCTTCCCTGCCTATCAACGGGAAGAGCTTAAAGAAACGAGTAATCTTCCCACCATCGCCCTCTGATGCCGCTTTCTCGAATTCTCTCAAAAATAATCCGCAAAGAGATTCTTTGGCAGATTCGATAGTGACTCCAGGGGCATCCGGAACCTCAACAGAAGGTACGACTGTAGCAGCAAACTTCCCTTCAATAATCGAGTTTGGGATTTTGGCGGAGCGTGCAATGTAGCCCGCTGCTGCTTCCCAGTCTTGCGGAGCGCCCATTGATCCAACGACCCCTTGGATACATGCCTTCAGCTCTGCCACTTGTTCAACCACGCCGAGTGTCTCTTCTACTCTCTTCTTCTCAAGATCAAGCTCTTTCACTTTAGAGGAAAGGTGTGAGGCAGTATTTGCCGCGGAGTCGAGCATGCCATTACTAATATCTCTGGTATTCACAACCTGTGTCCCTAAGTGAGCACGTAGTAAGTCTAGGCGTCCTAGCTCTCGAGATAAATCGGCCTGCGAGGCAATGAGACTCTGTAGACGCGAGGAGATAGCTGCATCCCTGGTATGGAGCGTTGCGAGTGAAGAACGGATGGAGGCTAGGGAGGAAGCTTCATAGACAGATGTTGAGTTCGGGGTTTCGCCGGTGGGTAGCAAAGCAGATGCGCCATTCTGGAGGCCGGAGGGAGGCATTGATTAAAGTTCGTCATGGGGTCCAAATCTGGTGAGATGGTAAATACTCCGTAGAGATGATGTGGATGCATTGTATTGTGGACCGACGCGGGGCCAGGTGGTCCAGTTAATAAGCGAGATGTTGTGATTCAAATTCGGATCGAGTATGTTTAAGTAGTAATATAAAATTTCACCGTAGGTTGGGGATAAACTAACCCTATATAAAATCTGAGCATTTGGTCACTGTAATAATCTCTTTACTCTGGGTCTGATATAGCCATAAGTTCAAATAAATTCGTATCTACATTGGCCCTTCCCTTCCGAACTATTTATACAATAGAATATTCTACAACATGCTTTACACTACCTGGCTGTATCCGCCACCAAGGATCCTCTTTTGCCTACTTTTATAGTATTTCCTTAGCTCGTCAACCCAGAAT
>Ga0247734_1001774_pt1 | contig 15692 bp, 11 predicted proteins | sample UWRJL103311B2_FD_180933 | JGI IMG/M metagenome (GOLD analysis project Ga0247734, IMG submission 180933) | Plant litter microbial communities from Arlington Agricultural Research Station in Wisconsin, United States - UWRJ-L103-311B-2 | ecosystem: Environmental > Terrestrial > Plant litter >... | reverse complement strand
AATAGGTTTGTGCATAAGCTGGTCAAATATTTTCAATGATGCATCTACTTCCCTGTATTGCAGGATCATATTGCCCAGATCCTGCAAAGGACCAAATATTGCCGTTGAAATAAACTGCATGGCAATGAGCTCACCGGTGCTCAGAACTTTACGAAATATCAGCCATAAAAGAATAAAAAGTATGGATTGTTTTAACAAGTTGAGTGTAATTCCCTGTAAAAAAGTCAGCACGCTTACCTTCCTGGCTTTAAACATTTCAAGCTCGTAAATTTCCAGCGTTTGTTTGCTCAGTCTTCTGATTTCGGAAAATGTAAGTCCCAGGCTCCTCACCAGTTCAATATTTCTCAGGCTCTCAGTAATAATGCCTGCCTGTGTGTTGGTTTGCTTATTGATGTTTCGTTGTATACTCTTGATTTTTCTGGACAACAATCCCGTAAGTGAGCCCAATACCAGTACGCCAACAAAAAATACAGGTACCAGCATCCAGTTTTTATTGACACTGTACCAAATCAAAAACCCAATCCCGACCAGGGACGAAAAAAGAATATTGATAAATGAATTAACAAAACGTTCAGTATCGGTCTTTACTTTTTGTAAAACAGACAAAGTTGTACCACTTCGGTTCTCTTCAAATTCCTGAAATGAAAGTCTAAGCGTTTGCTTAAGTCCGTCATTAAAGATATTCATACCAAAATGGGCAACTGTTTTCCTGGTCAGATATTCCTGGCAGGATTTGAAAAGCTTTGCAAGCACAGCAATAGCAACGGCGATGGACAGCCAGTACATGACGCTTTTTATCAGTTCACTTTCAGTAAGGTTTTTAGGATTAGCGGCATATTCATCTACTATTTTCCCGAAAATTACAGGATCAAGAAGGTTTAATAGTTGTGCAATTCCTGCAAGAAGAAGGGATATTAATATCAGGTTTCTTTGGGGCCTGAGATATTTCCAAAGTATTTTCATTTATGATCATTTACATTTTGTCCTGCAATCAAGGCAAAGCATTTGAAAAATACCCGGATTCAGACATCTATTGAAAGTAACACAATATACTTAATAGACTGGATTATCAGCAAGGTCAGCTGAAAGGGATTGTTTGTATTTGAGAGAGCGAAGTTTGTTAATGCTTGTCTGGTTTAGACAAAATTTGAAATGCCGAGAGATTTCGTAATAATAATTCAAACAAAAAAATTAGTTATAGGGCTTATAATCTGGCATTTACTTGTGTCAAACCAACCGGCTGCAATATTGATCGCAGCTGGTCTGATAACATAGTTACCGATTCGGATTTCCTCAGAAACTTGCAATGGTAAGATTCTATCGCTTTCATAGTTGATTCCGACAGAGCGAAAGCAGTGTAGATTACGAATTCTGCGCCTGAAAGTTCGGGTAACATTTTCAGGTTGGTCAGGCACTGCATTCCGTCCATGGCTGGTAATAACCAGTCTATAAAAACAAATTCCGGAATCTGCTGCTCACGGCCTTGAACATGATCGATAGCGTAAGGACAATTGCTGGCATACAGACATTCTACCGGCAAAAGAGTATCATCAATAGCAGCCTGAAAAATTTCAAACTCATCCGGATCGTCGTCTACAAGGAGGCATTTTATCATTTTCATAGTTGTGTATAAGTGTTTTGTTTTTTAACACGATTTTAATATATAAAAAATCGTTCCCAATAAATGGCTAATTGACGATTTACAGTTGATTTTCAGTTTTTAGATCAGATGTTAAATTAAATTTTAATCAAAAAAGCCGCCTCTGAATCAGAAGCGACTCTTTATATAATCCGGAATTCTTATTTTAAAAATGTATTGTCTGCAACGTATAACTTAGGGAAAAATAGTCTCTGCAAGTTGCATACTGCTATTTTGGACAGAAAATTGGCTGCTGACTGTTGACAGCCAAAATCCTACGAAGCCTTTCTCAATGGCAATGCATAAAATAATGTAGTGCCTTGTTCCTGTATACTTTCTGACCAGATTCTTCCGTTAAGCCGGTCAATAAATTCTTTACAAATTGTAAGTGCTACCCCTGCCCCTTTCTGGGATGCAGTACCGTTAATTGCACTGATACCTATTGTGAACAATTTTTCTATTTGTTCTGAGGTCATTCCACATCCTTCGTCCTTTACAGAAACTATAATTTCATTGTCCTGGCTCGTAGACGTAATAACAATATTTCCTTTTTGTGGTGAAAACTTTACAGCATTATGAATCAGGTTTCTGTTAATAAACTGAATAATTTCTTTGTCCGTCCTGATCACCGCTGAATCAGGGATTTGGTTGATCAGTGATATTTCCTTGGCGGCAATTGATGGGCCATGCATAGAAGCTGCCTGCTGCATAAGATCATAGATCATCAATTTTTCTTCCTGGTATACATATCCGGCATATTGTTTTTTGACCCATTGCAGAATATTATCGAATGTCAGCAGAGTATTTTGTACTTCATCCTGTAAAGAAATGTAGAACTGATCCAGTTCACCTTTTTCAAATTCATTTTCCTTCAACACGCTAAGCATGCCAAGCGTAGTTGCAAGCGGCGAACGAAAATCATGTGCAAGCATGGAAATAAGACTTGCTTTAAAATGATCTGACTCATTAAGAAGAGCATTTTGTACAGTAATTTTCTCATTGGCAATATGGATTTTTTTGCTGCCTGTAATCAGTTTTTGATTAAGAAATAAAATGTAAATGATTGTGGCAAGTGCTGCAAGCGAAAATCCAACCAGTAAAATGATCATTTTATGATCCGTTTTTTCCCGCAGTTCAAACGCCTCCATTTGCTGTTGCGTATTGCTAAAATCCAGATAATTGCCTGCAAAATTCCTGTTGTTATTCGTTTCCTGTTCCAGACCTGCAACCAGAATTTTATTGATGCGGTCGATATTTGTACGATCCGTTTTAATTGTGTAAGCATCTGACAATGATTTCAATACTCTCGTTCTTAATGTACTGAAACCTTGATTGGATGCCAGGCGAAATCCTTGTTCATAGCATAAAATAGCTTTGTCGATATTTTTTGACTGAATAAAATATCTTGCATAACAGTCGAGACCAATAATTTCGTAGTAATGCATTTTATTTTCCTTGGCCACACTCAATAATTCAAGAATGAGCGGCAATGCCTCTTTCAATTTATCAGCCCTCAGCAGTTTTTCTGCTCTAATATGTTTAATAAAAAGAATAACGCGGTTGTCTTTATAGCGCGTAGCTATTTGCTCACCTTTGTTGAGGTAATATGATGAAGAATCAGTTAGTAAACCAGGCCTTATTAGTGCATATTTGGCATAAAGCATACTTATAGCAGAATCCTCAGCGAATCCTGCTGATTGCGATAAAGCCATTTTTGAAAATTTAAAAGCATTTAAGCTATCACCGAAATCTTTATAAACAACAGCGGAGTTCATAAGCATCAGTGCAACGCCAGTCTCATAACTGCATAACTGATACTGAACCAGTGCTTTGGTAAACAATGCAAGTGACTGGCTTGGCAGTCCTTTCAGGTACATAGCAGTGCCTATATTGACAAGAGCATCTGCTTTACCTTTAGTATAAGACAACCGGTCTGCCATCTGTTTTGCTCGAATCCCATAATAAAGACAGCTATCCGCACTGCTCATATAAGACAAAAAACCCACTCTGTTTAACACATCTACATATTCTGTGCTGTCGCTCGAACTCGTATATGTATTAGGAATATGTTTAATATCTCGTTTTTGACCGTGAACCGGAACAGAAAAAGAACTCAGGAAAAGTAAAGTATCAACAACAAATCTGTAATTCAATAATAAAGTATACATTATGATAGGGTTCAGGTACAGCACAACCCTGGTAAGGATTATGATGAAATTTGAAATTGTGTTGCAAAAACTACGCCAGGTTCTACATTATTTAAATATTAATTATTGGAGATAAAATCTACATTATTAAAAATAAAAATTTAAAAAAATCGTAGAATTAAATCTACGGTTTTACCCATTAAATTCTATTTAATGTTATAATCGTCAAAATTGATCATCATTCAAACTGATTTATACTTCAATAGTTTTTTCAGAAATCTGCTTTATAGTAACATCAAGTTCATGGGAAGAAGCTAATATTAGGTCTAAATAGGTCTTTATTTCCATTTCAGAATTCTGATAATCGTTCATTAAATTGATAACTGCCATAATCCTGCATAACGGAGCTCTTACAGTATGGGATTGCGCCCAGGCTATTTCTTTAAGTTTATCATTCTGAAACTCAATTTTTTGAAGATTTTCTTTAAGATCAGTAATATCCCGGGAATTGATAACAATGCCGTCCACTGCCGGATCATGCATTAAATTGGTGGCGGTGGTCATGATCCAGCGCCAGCTGCCATTATGATGCCTGAATCTGAATGGTTCAGTTTTCACCTGATCATTAAACTCAAGATTTAAAAATAATTTGGCAATTCTGTCTTTATCCAAAGGGTGAATACGGTCAAAAGCATTGGTACCAAGGTATTGCTGAGGATTCTTGCCTAACAACTGATCATGTGTTTCACCAACAAACATGTAATTCCCTTCATGATCAAGTATACCGATCAGGTCTGTCCCTTCCTGAACCAGCGCTTTAAAACGTCTTTCACTAGCCTGCAATTGTCGCTGTTGTTCGATCTGTTCTGTAATGTCGGTAATAATACATAAATGCATCCCGGGAAGAATATTGGGTTTTCCATTAAAATTAACAGTCATCACATAACCATCTTTTCGTTGCAGCTGAATGACACTGTTCTCTATTTTACCGTTTAAAAACTTTTCCCAAATACTTGAAAATCTTTTTTCATCCGGATATTTTAAAAGCTGGTTAAAATCCATCATATTCAGTTCCTGATGTGAATAACCAAATATGTCCACCGCGGCATTATTATAATCCAGACATTTACCATTATCGTCCCCAATCAATATGGCATCATTGGTATTATCAAATACAGCTTTGAACTTATCGTCTAATTTTTTCTTTTCTGTTATGTCCTGAATTATTCCTTTTATATTCAAGATGTTTCCATCTGCATCTTTTTGTAGCTGCAAACACTGAAAAACCCATTTTGTTTCACCATCAGGAGTGATAATCCGGTGTTCAAAATCACTTTGGCCATTTTGCGCTAATTTTGAAAATGTATTCTGATTCAGAAGGTACCGGTCATCCGGATGAAAACAATTGATCAGGTTGTCATAAGTAGGAATAAAAGTAACGGGATCCTGTCCGAAGATTACGTACATCTGATCGGACCAATCAGATATATCTGTATCCAGATTTCTGCTCCAATAGCCCAGGCGTGCAATTTTTTGTACATCCCTGTATTTTTCGTCGGCTGCTGCTCTTTCGATTTCAGCAGCAATGGTTACAGTAATATCTGTGGCTACAACTAACACCGCTTTTTGTCCTCCTATATTAAAAATACTTGTTTGAATTTGTAAACGGCTGACGTCTCCGTCTTTTAATATGTATTTATATATGCCGGTTTGTAGCTGAAAATCTAATTTCTCCCTGTTATTTTTTTCGGGATACAGTTTTTGCATAACATATACCGAAAATTCCTCTTTACCATATCCAAAATATTCAATGGCCGCTTCATTTACCTCGCGTATTTCACCGGTTTGAATCATATAAACCCACATAGGCTGAGGATTGATATTGAACAGTGTTTGAAAGACGGCTTCTGAATTTGAGTGTATGTTTTCCATATTCAAATCTGATTGGTACTACCTAAGTTTCTAACGTATATAAGTTGTAATAGAGATTAGAACGTAAAATGTACGCAAAAAAAGACAAATAATCGGATTATTGTGTCATTAAACCAAAGCAGAACACTATTTTTACGAGGCTGTCAGCTATCGGACTCCGTTTACAAACTGATAGGAGAATGCCAGTAACTTAATTAAAAAATTCCTGTTAAGACCATGAACCGACGTAAATTTGTTCAACTAAGCGCCTCTACTGCAATTTCTGTGAACCTGCCACTAATGCAACCATCTTCTGAATCGGAAGAGGTCCGGAAGAAGATATTTATTACCGGCGGATCTATGGACAGTAAATTTATTATGTACATAGCCTCGCTCACAGGAAAAGAAAATCCTAAAATTTGTTTCATGCCAACAGCAACCGGGGACTCACTGGTTACCATTGTCCGTTGGTACGACTCCTGCGCCAACCTGCCAATACGGCCATTTGTACAGCGTATGTTCATCTCGTCTTATACACAGAAAGAATCATTTGAAACTGTACTTTTAGGCATGGATGCTATCATTGTTGGTGGTGGTAATACGCTGAATATGATGGTGATATGGAAAGCTCATAAAATTGATGAGATTTTAAAGAAAGCTTGGGAAAAAGGCATTGTATTGGGAGGAGGCAGCGCCGGTTCTTTGTGTTGGTTTGAGCATGGCACAACCGATTCCCGCCCAACAGAATTGTCAAAAGTGGAAGGACTTGGATTTATAAAAACCAGCCATTGTCCGCATTATCACGCAGAACCGCAGAGAAAACCATTGTATTGGGAAAAAATTAAAAGTAAAGAATATAAGGCTGGATATGCCTGTGACGACAAAGCGGGTATTTATTTTGAAGATAACGAAGTAAAAAAAGTCGTGGCGTTGGATGAACAAAGCAACGCATATTTTGTATCTGCGGAGAAAGGAGAAGTGAAAGAAGAACTTTTAACTAAGGAGGTACTAAAATAGATTTGTCAGTTTTTTAAGAAGCGGGCCGGTAAAATAATTGTTGTCTGTCGCTCATAATAATTAGTTGATCACTGAATAAAATATACGTTAGTAATCAGGTCAGGAAAGTTTCCGGAATAATAATTTGGAACGCCCACTTAGGAACGCTTTCCTAAGGTTTCCGGACTTTCCAAAAACCAGTTGTAACGAAATTCTGAAAAATGCCTTTGTACCTTTGCGAAGGCATTTTTTATAAAATTTATGGAGGAAAAAGGACTTTTACCAAATTTATTCAGAACCGAATACAGAAAAATAGTAGCGGTACTTTGTTATTTATTTGGTATCGAACATATTGAAATTGCTGAAGATATTGTAAGCGACACATTTCTTTCGGCTACCGAATCCTGGGGTCTAAAAGGCTTGCCGGAAAACCCAACAGCCTGGCTTTACACGGTTGCTAAAAACAAAACCAAAAATTACTTAAAACGGAATTCACTTTTTGAGCAGAAACTTTCAGCGGAGATCAGGTACAATTCCTCCGGAACAGAAGAAATTGAAATTGACTTGTCCAATAAAAACATAACAGACAGTCAATTAGCTATGATTTTCACCGTTTGTAATCCTGCTATTTCCAGTGAATCACAAATTTCTCTTGCATTAAATCTGCTTTGTGGTTTTGGTGTTCAGGAAATTGCAGACGCTTTTCTGACAAATAAAGAGGTTGTTTATAAAAGACTAAAACGTGCTAAGGAAAAGCTGAAAGAAGCAAATATTAAAATTGAACAGCCGACAATATCTGAAATAAACAACAGGCTGGAAACCGTTTTGACCACTTTGTATTTACTGTTTTCCGAGGGATATTATTCAACTTCCCAAAACACCATTTTACGCAAAGACCTTTGTGCAGAAGCAATGCGGCTGACTTTTTTGCTCATAGAAAATGACATGACTAACAAACCGGCCGTCAATGCGTTATTGTCATTAATGTGTTTTCATTCGTCGAGATTTGATGCAAGAACTAATGAAAATGGCGAAGCGATTTTGTATGAAGACCAAGACGAAACGCTTTGGAACAAGGAATTAATTGCCAATGGGGCATATTATTTAACCCAGGCTTCGTCAGGAAATAAATTATCAAAATATCATTTGGAGGCTGGAATCGCCTATTGGCATACACAAAAGAGAGATACCAATGAAAAATGGGAAAACATTCTGGAACTTTACAACCACTTAATTATTTTAGAATACTCTCCTATTGTAGCACTAAACCGGACCTTTGTACTTTCCAAAACCAATGGAAAAAAGGAAGCAATTATTGAAGCAGAAAAACTGAAACTGACAGATAATCATTTTTATTATTCTTTGCTGGGTAATCTTTATACCGATCTTGACAACAATAAAGCACTACAACATTTTGAAACAGCATTACAACTGGCCCACTCCGCCACAGACAAAATAACCATCACCAAAAATATTGAGCGGCTACAAGATTCAAAATAGTCCTGATCTTATGGTAAACTTCCTCAAATTGGATACAAGTATCAGGCATTTGGATAACTTTTAATTTGGCGATATTCTGAACTTTGCAGATATAAATTTAAAGCAAAGAACATGATTCAATCAAAAGGATATGCGGCACAAAGTGCTGAAACAGACCTAGCTCCATGGAATTTTGAACGCAGAGAAGTTGGTCCGCATGATATTGAAATAGAAATATTATACTGCGGCGTTTGCCATACCGATCTTCATGCAATCAAAAATGACTGGTTTCCGGGAATTTTCCCATTGGTGCCGGGCCATGAAATTGTAGGAAAAGTAGCAAGCATCGGAGCACATGTTACAAAGTTTAAAATCGGCGACCTTGCAGGTGTTGGAGTTATGGTCGATTCCTGTCGTAATTGTGAAGACTGCAATAACGGGCAAGAACAATTTTGCCAGGTAAATGCCGTGCAAACCTATAATAATTTAGGCAAAGACGGTAAGCCGGTTTATGGTGGATACAGCAATAATAACGTTGTAAATGAGGACTTTGCACATCATATTTCCGAGAAGCTGGATCTTGCGGCCGTAGCACCATTGCTTTGTGCCGGCATTACTACTTACTCCCCTCTTCGCAAATGGAAAGTAGGAAAAGGCCACAAATTGGGTGTGGTAGGCTTGGGTGGGTTAGGACACATGGGTGTAAAATTCGGTATTGCATTTGGTGCAGAAGTAACGGTTTTGAGTACATCAGAATCCAAACGGGAAGATGCCAAATTGCTGGGAGCGCATCATTTTGTAGTGACAAAAAACCCGGATGAAGTAGCTGCCGTTACAGGTAAATTTGATTTTATACTGGATACAGTTGCAGCCGATCATGACGTCAATCTTTACCTGCCTTTGTTACGCACCAACGGCACATTTATCACGGTTGGAATGCCCGTGGAGCCTTTTCATGTACCGTCGTTCTCGCTGGCGTCAGGTAATAAAACGGTAACAGGATCGGGCGCCGGCGGATTACCTGAAACACAGGAAATGTTGGACTTTTGCGCTGAACACAATATTGTTTCAGACATAGAACTGATTGATATTAAAGACATTCACGCTTCTTTTGACAGAATGCTAAAAGGTGATGTGCGTTACAGATTTGTGATCGATATGAAAACGCTCAATTCATAATTATACTCAGGAGGAGCTGTATTGTTTCTCCTGATTTTTCTTTAATTTTCACCATGAAAAAGGCGCATAAAGACTTCAACACCATTGATTCCATTTCTGAATTACATCGTTTCCTGGGCTTACCCAAACCTGGTCATCCGATAGTAAGTGTTGTAAACTGCTCAGAAATTCCTGATAGTACCAGTGAAACTTTAACCAATTATTTGAATAGCTTTTATATCATTTCTATTAAAAAAGATTTCAAAGGAAAATTGAAATATGGGCAGCAATATTATGATTTCGATGAAGGGGTCATGTCCTTTATCGCTCCCGGTCAGATGATTTCCAAAACCACTGCCAATCATGATTTGGGAATGTCTTTAATTTTTCACCCTGATTTTATCAGAAATTATCCCTTGGCAGGTATTATTAAAAATTACGGGTATTTTTCTTATGCTGTTAATGAGGCCTTGCACCTTTCTGAAAAGGAGGAAACAATGATCATTTCGCTTATGCAAAATATTGAGCAGGAATACCTTAGCGCTATTGATTCTTTTAGTCAGAATGTGATCGTTTCACAAATAGATCTGTTTCTGAATTATTGCAACCGGTTTTATAACAGACAATTTATAACCAGAAGCAATGCCAGTAATGATTTGCTGGTAAAACTTGAAATATTGCTGTCGACGTTTTTTGATCATGAAAATTTAGCAGAAAAAGGTCTACCGACGGTTCATTATATTTCGGAGCAATTAAATGTTTCACCCACTTATTTAAGTGATATGCTCCGCTCGCTCACCGGACAAAATACCCAGCAACACATACATGCAAAGCTGATTGAAAAAGCCAAACAAATGCTTACGACTACTTCATTGTCGGTCAGTGAGGTTGCTTACCAACTTGGCTTTGAATACCCACAGTCCTTCAATAAGCTTTTTAAAAATAAAACGAACATATCTCCGCTTGCGTTTCGACAGTCATTTAATTAAAATAATTACAAATCTATAAGTAATTGAGACAATTAAGAACGGTTAACTTAATTTCTGTGAACCCCTTTTGGCCTCTGTGGTTCTGCACGGATTTCCATGCTATTTTTTTGAAGCACAAGGAATTTGAAGTAATGCAGGCAGTAGCACATTCATCATATTGTAAAATCACGAAACGTTCCGCTGGAATGTTTCGTGATTTTACAATATGAGATGCACCTATCTATTTTGTATCTGTCAAATAAATACATCTGTAATTCAATTGAACATTGAATCTTCTTCCCTTTAAATCTCAACCACAAACCGATCCCACAAAGCCGATCCCGTTCCCAATTCCTTGCTGTTAGAAATTGTATAATATTCACCCGTTAAAGTCAATCCTTTACTTTTTTTCTCAACGGTGATTTTTAAAAATCCGTGCTGGTTATCACAATAATTTTCCAGTTGGACTCCTTCAAATAAGGAACTATTTGAGTGAAAGTTTCTGTCGTTTGTTTGTGCGATACTATGCAAACCATCATATCCTCCTGCTCCGGCAACGATGAACGGGATCTGATTTCCATCAGAATATTTTTTTGTAAAACGCTGATAATTATGCACATGTCCGCTAAAAACAATATCAGGACGAATTCCGGTTTCTTCAAAAACACCTTGCAATAATTCAATCATAGCCAGACTGGAACCGTGATTCGTATCCGCAGAATAAGGCGCATGATGCAGGCATAAAATGACAGCTTTATCTGGTCTTTGCTTGTTTGCAATGATGAGTTCTTCTTTCAGCCAGTTTCGCTGTTCAATAGGGATAATGCCGTATTTGGGAACATTGCTGTGTAAACCAATAATGACGGCTAGTGGCGTTTGCAGCGTCCAGTACAAATTTGGCTGGATCATGCTTTTCCTTTTTGAATTCCCGCTAAACGAAACTACATGTGGTTCGTTATCACAAAAAACGGCTCGGAATGCATCCAAACTTGCATAAGGTTCCTCATTATCAAGATTTACATCACTGTCATGGTTGCCTGCAATGGCAAATATGGAGGACGGATAATTTTCAAAAGGCTTAAAAAATTGTCTCTGATATTCCCTTGACTCACCATGATTATAAACTACATCACCCAAATGATATAAAAATTGCGGACTGTCCTCAGGTTTTCCTGTATGAATGTATTGTTTGGCCATTTCACCGGCAACATATCCCAGGAAATCAGAACTGAAAACACTGCCAGTATCCCCAAGCATGTGAAATACTATTTTCTGGTCGCTGATGATGGGCTGGATTTCTTGCAAATCCAAATGAAATGGATAAGGACCGGTAGGTTTAGGTGTTGGAAGAAACTTATTATTATCATCCGGCTGATCTTTTTTTATTACCGGCACATTATATTTCTGATTGCTGTTTGACATTCTTAACTGATCCGCGTTTACCATATAAGAATAGCGGAAATTCAATGGAAAAAGTTCTTAAATAAAAAATTAAAGTCGAATATATATAGAAGTAATAATTGCTGAATCGAAGAGATAAAACCTGATTCTGCTGGTTATTTTACGTGTAATCCTGCTTTCTCGCAGCACGTTGTGCCATCTTTTCTTTTACCAATGGGTAGGCAAGCGTAACCAGAAAAACACTGGCATAAAAGTATTGCCAGTTTACATCTGAGTTTATTATGAACTTAGGATTGTTTCCAAACGCATGAAATAATGCGGTAAAAATTACATTTCGTGTCAAAATAAAGATCAGGAACAAAAAAATGCCACTCACAAAAATGTTTCCCAATGAGCTCAAATTTGAATCATATTGAAATAGATAAGCCGGAATATGTATCAATGTAAAAAGCAGAAGTATTGAAATATAAATGACATTAGCCGGAAGTTTCAATGATTCCGATTGAACAAAACGAACCGGAAAATACCTGAACAGCCATTCTTCCATTAAAGCACCCGGCAAGGAATTTAAAACAAATATCATTAGAAAACTGCCCCATTGCCCTTGATCAGACTTAAACTGACTGTCCTCATCTAAAAAACTAACGAGAATAATTGACAGGATGATTACAATTGCAAAAGCAAAAATTCCCTGTATTATAAATTTACCTTTAAACGGTAAGGTCAGCCAGGACTTTTCAGTTTTAAGCAAATTGGCTGTCATGAAAAATTGAAATCCATACAAACAAAGTCCGATTAAAATACGGCGGCTGGGAGCCAGCAGATACATTTTTAATTCAGGCAAAAGCATTAAAAGGTTAAAGCAAATGATGACCAGACAGTTTGCCAGCATTACTTTAAGAAACAATCTTACAGTCATTTTATGATATTTTCAATGAAACCGAAATAAATAGCCTTCAAAAATGAGTTGCTAATGTAGCTTTATTGTTTAGCAAATAGCGATCATCTTCCCACAATTTTCACCTATTTTATTTGATGCAAATAAACGCCTGATGGAAAAATTTAGTACTTATAATTTCATCGGCTGCATGTGATTAGAAATGGCATAGTTGTTTTTATAATGAACAAATTCAGGTTAAAAAATCGATTTCCTTCATTATGTGGATTACTTGGGCAATTATGGCTGCTATTTCGGCGGCACTGGTTACAGTTTTAACAAAAGCAGGTTTAAAAAATGTTGATTCCAGCCTGGCTTTTGCCCTGCAATCTATATTTATATTATGTATCACCTGGGGTGTAGTTTCCTGGCAGGGCACATTTGCGAGCATCAAAGAAATTGAAACTAAAACATGGGTGCTTCTGGCTTTTGCAGGCGTGGCAACTACGCTGTCTACCTTATTTGCATTCAAGGCATTATCTATGGGGCCGGCCTCCTATGTTGCTACTATTGAAAGATCCTCGCTTGTCGTTGCAATACTTTTATCAGTTATATTTTTAAAAGATAAAATTACCTGGCAGTTGGTTGTAGGCGCTATATTAATTATCAGCGGGGCAATTTTAGTTGCTTTTTCAGATTCCGGCAGTTAAATAGATTTTTAAACTTTTTAACAAAAAAAAATTATCTTAACAATAAGAATTACAGTTACTTATATTATTTTTTCATTAATATAAATTTCAAACCATCTTCAAATGAAGGCACCGCAGTACCCATGTGTTCTAAATTTGGATATACTTTTGATTGAAATTCAACAAGATTTATTTTTTTCAGAATTGTGTTAAAATAGGTAAAACTACTATCGGAATTCTCTGAAAGCTCCATTTCTCCCATGCTTAAAAAAAGCTTTGAATTCTTGTTTTCTGGCAATGGAAGTGACTTAAATTCATTGATTATATATTGATCCTGATAAGATAAAGACGGACTGGCTGCCGCATAATTAGTAAAAACCGGATCATTTTTTAAATCTTTTAGTAAGACAAATAGGGCAAAATATCCGCCCAGGGAATGTCCCATTATTGTCCTGCTTACCGGATCAGCTTTATACGTATTTTCTATTTTGGGAATCAGCTCATTCTTTATGAATTTATAAAACTTTTCACCACCACCGCTTACTGGAAAACTATCCAAAGCAGAAGCTTCCGGAAAAGTATAATCCCGGTTTCTCAAAGAATCCATCACATAAGCGTTACGATAGCCAATACCTACAATAATTGGTTCTGTAAAAGATTTATTTATACTCAATTTCCTTACTGCTGCACCAATGTGATCAAAGTAAGCATTACCATCCAGATGATAGATTACAGGGTGTTTTTGAATGGAATTACGATCATAATTTTTGGGTAACCTGACAAATATATCAAAGGTGTCTTTGACAGTTTCGGACCTTATTTTAAAAGTAGGTACTGCCTCTTCTTCCTCCGGTTCGTCACGCGCATTTTTGTCAACCAATGCAGTAATGTAAAGGCAATAATGGTGAGGCGGCGTATTCCACTGGCCCAGACTGTTTTTCCGGTAAAAACTTTTGCTGGAACCTCCCAGTTTTATTTCATAAACAAGTGGTTTAATATCGGTTCCGGTATCAGGAATAAACTCAATTGAAACGATAAAATTGCCTTTCAGGAAAATACCATATTTTTCAATGTCAAACCGAAGCCAGCCTTCTTTTATGGCATGTCGCTGAAGTATACTTTTTTCAATAATTCTTACGGAAGGACGTTCGCCATCATACTTATAAAAATTGATTCTAAAACTTGCACTGTCTTCCCTGGCTTCACTGATATATAGATTTGCCGAGGTAATTTGCGAAGGTGTATTTCCAAATTTAATTAGTTGTCCAATCTCAAAAATGTCATTTTTTGGAAACATCCCATCAGTAAAGTGAACCAGCGGACTACGCTTTTTTATACCATATTTTTTCTCAACAAGTTTTTCAGCCGAAATCCTGACCTCCGCCAATTCAATACTTTTTTCGTTTAACTGAATATGTAATATGTTCTCAAATGTAATTTTACTGACGGGTATATTGAGTTCCTGATAACCAACAAGTGAAAAAGTCAGCGTATCTCCGGAATATTCTTTTGGTATGTTCAATGAGAAAATTCCATTCACCTGAGAAGCAGTTCCAATATTTTTCTTTTTAATCCCAATATTCACATAAGCAAGCGCCTTGTTGCTTTTGGCATCTTTTATATCTCCTGTAATAGTTTGCGACTTAACTGAAAAGCTATTAATTATGAAGAACAGGGCAATTAAATATTTTGCAGACATATAATCTATTTTCTTATAATTCTTCAATTTTTATATTGCCCACAATATAGGATAAGCAATTCCTCTCAACAAAAAACAATTCAAAAACAGGTCATTTTTAACTAAAAACGACCTTGTACACCTTTTGTCTACTTTATTTTGGGGCTATATACCTTTTGTACCCCCTATTTTTTTCGGTCATCAACCTTTTGTATACCCGCTAAAATTGCTGTTTTTTTTTATCCTGCCTAGGTTTGCATCGCCTTCCGGAACACACATTTTTAAACAGGTTGGCAAGACAATTCAATCATTTTTTTTATAAAAACTATTAGCTATTACCATGAAAAATTATTTTAAAAGTATGCTCATTTTTTCCCTTTCAATTGGCTTGATTTCCTGCGAAAAAGAAAAACTAATTACCCCGGATGTACCGACAGAAGTCTCTTCCAAAAACCTGAGAGAAGGAATCTTAGTTACGATGCCAAAAACGTATCAGCTTATCAAACACGGACCAGTTACCTTGTCATATTTGGATGATGGCCGATTACAAAAAGTGACCTATATACAAGGTGCACGCGGCGGTGCAAGTCCATCGTATGTTCTGTACAAATATGGCGCACATTCAATTTCTTCAACATTTTATTACAATAATAAAGTAGCGCAGGTGATGACTTACCTGCTGGATGCAAACGGGCGCTGCTACGATTCAAAACAAGTGGATATTGTTCCAATGGGGCCACATTTTACAG
>Ga0247734_1001773_pt1 | contig 15715 bp, 12 predicted proteins | sample UWRJL103311B2_FD_180933 | JGI IMG/M metagenome (GOLD analysis project Ga0247734, IMG submission 180933) | Plant litter microbial communities from Arlington Agricultural Research Station in Wisconsin, United States - UWRJ-L103-311B-2 | ecosystem: Environmental > Terrestrial > Plant litter >... | reverse complement strand
CTGACGCACCAGATCCGCTACGTCGACGTGCGCGCCGCGGTCCACGCGCTGGCGCCGCGCCAGATCGTGCTGGCGATGGCGTTTTCGGCGGTGAGCTACCTCGCGCTGACCTTCTACGACTACCTCGCGCTGCGTGTGATCGGCCGGCCGCTGCCGTGGCGTACCGCCGCGCTGGCCTCGTTCACCAGCTATACCTTGAGCCACAACCTGGGCCTGTCGCTGCTGACCGGCGGCTCGGCGCGCTATCGCATCTACGTGGCGGCGGGGCTCGACGGGCCCGACGTCGCGCGGGTGGTGGCGCTGGCCGGCGCTACGTTCTGGAGCGGCGTCGCGGCGATCGCGGGCGCGGCGATGCTGCTGCACGACGGGGGCCTGCAGTTCGGCCCGGTCGCGCTGAACCCTTTGGCGACTCACCTTGCCGGCGGCGTGCTCGTCGCGCTGGTGGCGGGGCTGGGGATCGCGGCGGCGCGCGCGAAGAGCCCGCTTGTCCTTCTCGGCATGCGGCTGCCGGTGCCTTCCGCGCCCGTGATCGCGGCGCAGATGGGCGCGGGGCTGGTCGACCTGGCCTGCGCGGCCGCCGCGCTGTTCGTGCTGCTGCCCCATGCGGACCCGGCGCAGCTTCCCGTCTTCGTGCTCGCTTATGCGCTGGGCATCGTCGTCGCGCTGGTGAGCCACGTGCCCGGCGGCCTCGGCGTGTTCGAGGCGGTGGTGCTGGCGGTGCTGCCCGCGCACGTGCTCGGGACCGGACCCGACCTCGGCACGAACGGGCGCGCCGCGCTGTTCGGCGCGCTGATCGCCTATCGCCTGATCTACTACCTGCTGCCGCTGGTGCTGGCGGCGCTGCTGCTCGCCTGGCACGAGGGCATGCGCAGCCGCCGCGTGGCGCGGCTGATGGGGGGCGTGCAGATCTTCGCCACCAGCCTCTCGCCGCTGCTGCTGAGCGCCTCGGCGTTCCTGGGCGGGGGCATGCTGCTGCTGTCGGGCTCGCTGCCGGCGATCCACGCGCGCATGGGCATGCTCGCCGACGTGCTGCCGCTGCCGTTCATCGAGGCCAGCCACGTCGCCGCCAGCCTCGTCGGCACCGGCCTGCTGCTGCTCGCCCCCGGCCTCTACCGCCGGCTCGACGGCGCCTGCCTCGCCACCCGCGTGCTCCTGGTGGCGGGCGCGTTCTTCTCGCTGACCAAGGGCATCGACTATGAGGAGGCGGTGGTCTGCCTGGTCCTGGCGGGCCTGCTCCACCTGACCCGCGCGGCGTTCTACCGCCGCACCGCGCTGACCAACGAGCCGCTCACCGTCGGCTGGCTGGCGGCGATCGCGATGGCGGTGGGGCTCGCCTTGTGGACCGGCCTGTTCGCGTATCGCCACGTCCCTTACAGCGACGACTTGTGGTGGAAGTTCGCGCTGCGGGCCGATGCGCCGCGCTACTTGCGCGCCGCGCTCGCCTGCGCGCTGTTCCTGGTGTGCTTCGCGGTGTGGCGGCTGTTCGCGCCCGCCACCGCCGCGCGGGATGCCGCCGTGCGCGAGGTCGACGCGCCCGCCATCGCCGCGATCCTGGCGACCAGCAGCCGCACCGAGGCGATGCTTGCGCTTACCGGCGACAAGCGCTTCCTGCTGTCCGAGGCGGGCGACGCCTTCCTGATGTACCAGGTGCGGGGATCGAGCTGGATCGTCATGGGCGATCCGGTCGGCGCGCAAGCGTCGTGGGGCGAGCTGCTCTGGGCGCTGCGCGACTTGTCGCACCGGGCGCAGGGGCGGATGATGCTCTACGAAGTGTCGCCCGCCGCGCTCGACCTCGCGATCGGCATGGGCCTGCAGATCGTCAAGTACGGCGAGGAGGCGATCGTCGACCTGCCGGCGTTCGAGCTGGATACCCCGCAGCTGCGCTCGGTGCGCAAGTCCGAACGCACCGCCGCGCGCGCCGGGGCTACCTTGCGCGTGGTGCCGGCCGCCGCCGTGCCGGTGATCCTGGACGAGTTGGAAGCGATCTCCGACGAATGGATGGCCGCCAAGGGCCAGCGCGAGAAGGGCTTCAGCCTCGGCAGCTTCGACCGCGATTACTTGTGCCACTTCGACATGGCGCTGGTCATGGTCGACGAGCGCATCGTCGCCTTCGCCAACTTGTGGCTGACCAGGGACAAGTCCGAGGCCTCGGTCGACCTCATGCGCCACCGCGAGGACGCGCCGCGCGGGACGATGGACTTCCTGTTCACCAACCTGCTGCTCTGGGCCAAGGCGCGCGGATACCGGCGCTTCACGCTGGGCATGGTGCCGCTTTCGGGGATCGAGGGCGGCCGGCTCGCCCCCGCCTGGGCCAAGGCCGCCGCGCTGGTGTTCCGCCATGGCGAGCGGTTCTACGGCTTTCGCGGCCTGCGCGGCTACAAGGAGAAGTTCGCGCCGCGCTGGGAGCCGCGTTATCTGGCGGGGCCCCACGGCGTCGGCCTGATCCAGGGCCTGCACGACGTCCAGCGCCTGATCGGCGGGCCGCCGCCGCCCGCGCGCCGTGGCCCGGTCAGGCCCGCCGAATCCGGTGTCGTGGTCGCCAGCCCGATGGTCGCCGACGCTGACTTCACCGCCCCCGCCTCCGCCCCCGCCTCCGCCCCCGCCCCCGCCGCCCCCGTCCTCGACCGCAGGAGGTCCGCATGACGCGCCCGAAATCGAAGTGGCGGCAGATCGTCGCCGGGGTGCTGCTGGCGCTGGCAGTGGTCGCCGGGGTGGTCGTCAGTGCACCCCGGCTCGGGCTGCTGGGCGCGGCGCCGATCGTCGAGTTTCCCGCGCAAGGTGCGACCACCCGCCACGATGTCGCCGCGGTGTTCCTCTCGGGCGACATGGGTTTCCACTTCGGCATGGGCGCCGAAGTCGCCCGCGCGATCGCGGCGCGGGGCATCCCCGTCGTCGGCGTGAGTTCGCCCGCCAACTTCGCGCATCACCGCACCCGCGCCGAGGCCGACGCGATCGTCGCCGACGCGATCCGCGCCGCGCTGCAGCGCACCGGCGCGCGGCGGGTGATCCTGCTTGGCCAGTCCTACGGCGCCGACATCGTCGCCACCGTCGCGCCCGACCTGCCGCCGGACTTGCGCGCCCGCATCGCCGCGATCGACCTCACCGTGCCGGCGCAGGACGTCTACTTCCGCGCCGATCCCAGCGGCCTTGCGTACCTGGGCGAACCCGATGCGCGGCCGATGCCGGCGCTGCTGGGGCTGCTGTCCGGCCCGCACCGGGTGCCGTTCGTCTGCGTCTATGGCCTGGAGGAGACCGGCAGCCTGTGCCCGGTGCTAAAGGACACCGGCGCGCACGTGATCGGCCTGACCGGCAACCATTACCTCAATCGCGACCCCGCGCGGCTGATCGCCACCACCCTGGCGGCGCTGCGGGCGGCCGTGCCCGACCTGGAGATCTGACCATGGCCACCGTTATCCGCGACGAAGCCGCGCCCGCTCCCACCGCGCGCGCCAAGCGCCGCCACAAGGGCCTCGCCGACTGCCGCGAGGAACGCCACGTCGCCTCGGCCAAAGTCACCGTCGACGGCTCGGGTGTCGAACATTGCCGCTGCCGCTCGTGCGGCTGCGACTTGCGCCGCATGCCCGCGCTGCGGCGGTGGTTCAGGTCCGGGATGATGGGGTAGGGCTTGGGTTTGGGAAGGGCCCACCACACCCCGGCACCGCGATTTTCCTACATCCGCCGATGCGGCTATAGTCCCGCCCGCTCTTTGCACCGTCAGCCCGTCCGCCGCTTTTCCACGTCGTGGACAGTTTCGCCCAGCGTGCATTTCGTCAACTTGCGCCCGGCGCCCGCACCGCTTCCGAACATGACGAAAATTTAAGTCTTCGATCAGGTCACAACCACAATGAACCTGCTACCGGGTCGACCATCGACTTTGTACCGGATAGCGTGACCGTCATGAGCAAGCCCATTTTCTACGATCCAACAGGCCGCAGGAGCCGTTGGGCCCGGCGCGGATTGTCGGCGCTGCTCATCATCGTCATCCTGGGCGCGGTGGCCTTCGCGACGACGCTGGCCTTCGTGCCGCGCCAGCGCGAGCTGGAATTGCCCGCCACCAAGCTCCACGCCTCCACCCTCCACGGCTCGCCGCTCAAGCACAAGCTCACCGCCTGGCTGCCCAAGCTGCGTCCCACGTCCGCCACGCACAAGCCACTCAGCATCGGTTTCTACCTGCCCAACAACGACGAGAGCCTGCTCTCGCTCGTCCACCACGGCAACGACCTCGACTGGGTAGTGCCCGCGCTGGTCAGCGTCTCAGGCGCAAAGCACGACGTCGGGATCGAGACCGATGCGCGCTTCGATCACCTCGTCGCCACCGAACAGCACCACTTCAAGGTGTTGCCGATGGTCCAGAACTACGGTGCGGCTGAGTGGGAAGGCGACAACACCGCCGCGCTCCTGCACGACAAGGCGCAGCGCGCACTGCTGGCGCGCCGCCTCGGCCAGATGGTCGCCGACCGCCACGAGGCGGGGCTGGTAATGGACTTCGAGGCGCTGCCCGCCAGGGCGATGCCCGATTACGTCGCGTTCCTCGGCCAGCTGCGCGCGGCGCTGCCGCAAGGCTCGCAGCTCGCGGTGACGGCGCCGGCCGACGATGACGGCACCTGGCCGCTGGCGGCGATCGCACGGGCGAGCGACAAGGTCATCTTCATGGCCTACGACCAGCACTGGCAGGGCGGCCAGTCCGGCCCGATCGCCGCGCAGGACTGGTTCGTGCGCGAAGTGCAGAACGCGCTGCGCCGCATCGGCCCCGACAAGATCGTCGTCGCGCTGGGCAGCTACGCCTACGACTGGCACGGCGGCGAGACCGATGCGCTCTCGATCGAGGACGCCTGGCTCGCCGCGCACGACAGCAGCGCCCCGATCGCCTTCGACGCGGGCAGCGGCAATGCCGGCTTCGCCTATGACGACGACGACCAGCACCATGCGGTGTGGATGCTCGACGCGGCGACGAGCTGGAACGAGATGGCGGCGCTCAAGCGCCTGGGTATCCAGGACATGGCGCTGTGGCGGCTGGGGCTCGAGGATTCGGGCTTCTGGAACGACCTCATCGCGTTCCGCAAGGGCGGCACCCCCGACTTGTCGACCCCGCGCTCGCTCGGCAGCGCCGACGTCGAGGGTTCGGGCGAGATCCTGCGCATCACCGCGGTCCCGCGCGACGGCCACCGCGCCGTGCGCTTCGACAACGCCGGCGTGATCCGCGACGAGCGCTACGACGCGCTGCCCACGCCTTACGTCGTCCAGCGCGCCGGCGGTTCGAACCCCAAGCTGCTGGCGCTCACCTTCGACGATGGCCCGGACCCGACGTGGACGCCCAAGATCCTCGCCGAACTGGAAGCGGCCCACGTCCCCGGCACGTTCTTCGTCATCGGCGAGAATGCGCTAGGCAGCCCCGGCCTGCTCAAGCGGATCGTCGCCGACGGCTTCGAACTGGGCAACCATACGTATACCCACCCGAACCTCGCCAACGCCGGCCCTCGGCAGACCGCGCTGGAAATCAACGCCACCCAGCGATTGGTCGAGGCTTACACCGGCCGCAGCATGACGCTGTTCCGCGCGCCGTACTTCGGTGACGCCGAGCCGACCACGCCCGACGAACTGGGCCCGGCGCTCGAAGCGCAGAAGGCGGGCTACACCGTCGTCGGCCTGCACGTCGATCCCAACGACTGGCAGCGGCCGGGCGAGGACGAGATCGTCAACCAGGTGATCGACCAGGTCCATTCCGCCTCGTCCGAAAACGCCGAGAACGTGATCCTGCTGCACGACGGCGGCGGCGATCGTTCGCAGACGGTGGCGGCGCTGCCGCGCATCATCGCGACGCTCAAGGGCGAGGGCTATCAGTTCGTCACCGCCTCGCAGCTCGTCGGCCTGCCGCAGTCGCGCGCGATGCCGGCGATCTCGACGCCCGACCTTGCCGCGGTGCGGATCGACGTCGCCGCCTTCGTGGTGCTGATGGCGCTGTCGATGGCGCTGATGTGGCTGTTCTACGTCGCCATCTCGCTGGGCATGGCGCGCGCTGTCATCATGGCCGGGCTCGCCTGGTTCCAGAGCGGCCGCAAGCGCGCTGACCCCCCGCATTACGAGCCGACCGTCTCGGTCATCATTCCCGCCTACAACGAGGAGCGGGTAATCGCCGCCTCGGTGGCGCGCGTGCTGGCCAGCGATTACCCGGCCCTGCAGGTCATCGTCGCCGACGACGGTTCGAAGGATGACACCAGTACGATCGTCAAGGCCGTGTTCGGCGACGATCCGCGCGTCACCCTGCTCACGCTGGTGAACGGCGGCAAGGCGGCGGCGCTCAACCGCGCGCTGCAGGACGCCACCGGCGAAGTCGTCATCGCGCTCGACGCCGACACTCAGTTCGAGACCGAGACGATCCGCCGCCTGGCGCGCTGGTTCGCCGATCCCGAACTCGGCGCGGTGGCGGGCGACGCGCGCGTCGGCAACCGCGTCAACCTCGTCACTCGCTGGCAGGCGGTGGAATATATCACCGCGCAGAACCTCGAACGCCGCGCGCTCGCCGGGTTCGATGCGATGACCGTGGTTCCCGGCGCGGTCGGGGCCTGGCGCCGCGCAGCGCTCGATTCGGTCGGCGGCTATCCCGAGGATACGCTGGCCGAGGACCAGGACCTGACGATCGCGATCCAGCGCGCCGGCTGGCGCGTCACCTACGACCCGCGCGCCGTCGCCTGGACCGAGGCGCCCGAAGGCTTCGCCGCGCTCGCCAAGCAGCGCTTCCGCTGGGCCTTCGGCACGCTGCAGTGCTTGTGGAAGCACCGCCAGGTGATCGCCCGCGCCAAGCCTTCGGGGCTGGGCCTGGTCGGCCTGCCGCAGGCGTGGCTGTTCCAGATCGGCTTCGCGGCGATCTCGCCCTTGATCGACCTCGCGCTGATCGTCTCGATCGTCGGCATCGCGATGCGCGTCTCCGCGCACGGCTGGGCGCAGACCCGCGGCGATGTCGGGCACATGGCCGCCTACTGGATCGCCTTCACCGCGATCGACGTGCTGTGCGGCTGGATCGCCTACCACCTCGACGGTCACAAGGTCCGCTACCCCGCGCACCTGCTGGTCGCGCAGCGGTTGGTCTATCGCCAGATCATGTACTGGGTCGTCCTGCGCGCGATCGCCTCGGCCATCGCCGGCTGGGTCGTGGGCTGGGGCAAGCTGGAGCGCAGCGGGCGCGTATCCTCTCCGGCGGCGGGGAGCGGGGCGGCGTAGCCCCCCGTTGCTGAAACACTCCCGGCATTCCCGCGAAGGTAGGAATGACGAGGATAGAATTGAACGAGATTGCGCCCCAGTTTGTGAGGGTCGGTGCGGTCAGCACCTCGTCAGCCGAGCGCGATCAGGCGGTCCGGGGTGAGCAGGTCGGGGCGCGGGCAGCCGAGTTGCGCCATCGCCGCTTCCAGTTCGGTGCGCAGCAGGTGGATCGCGTGCGCGACGCCCGCCATGCCCGCGACCGCCAGCGCATGCATCTGCGGCCGGCCGATCAGCACTGCGCGCGCGCCCAGCGCCAGCGCCTTGACCACGTCGGTTCCGCTGCGCACCCCGCCGTCGAGCAGCAGCGGCACACGCCCGCCGGTTGCCTCGGCGACGCTCTGGATCAGTTCGAGCGCGCTCGGGAGCCCGTCGAGCACGCGGCCGCCGTGGTTGGAGACGATCAGGACGTCGGCGCCTGCGTCCACCGCGCGGGCCGCGTCCTCACCCAGCAGCAGGCCTTTGATGAGGATCGGCAGCCTCGTCTCGCGACGCAGCCAGGCGAGGTCATCCCACCCCGGCGCGGCGTCCGTCAGGGGGGTGCCCAGCAGGATGCGCCCGCCGGGCACCGCCGTCTGGCGCGGGCGTGGCATGCCGGCGAGGTTCACCGCTTCGATCCCCGGCGGCAGGGTGATGCCCGCCGGCTTGAGCGCGGCGTCGACGGTCAGCACGATGGCCTCGTAGCCCGCCGCCTCGGCACGGCGCACCAGTTGCAGACTGTGCTCGCGCTCGGGCTGGAGGTAGAGTTGGAACCATAATGGCGGCGCGGGCTTGCCCAGTTCGCGCGCCATAGCCTGCGCGGCGGCGGCGATGGCCTCGATCGTCACGCTAGCGAGCGTACTGGCGATTACGCCGGTATCGAGCGCCGCCGCCGCCCGCGCGCTGGCAAGCTCGCCTTCGGGATGGGCGAGGCGCTGGTAGGCGATCGGCGCGAGCAGCAGCGGCGCGGCGTGGCGGCGGCCGAACAGGTCGATCGCGGTGTCGCCCGACAAGTCCGCCAGCGCGCGCGGCAGGAAGCCGATGCGGTCGAACGCGGCGCGGTTTTCGCGCAAGGTGATCTCGCGGCCCGCGCCTTCCTGGACGTGGCGCCAGGCCTCGGGCGTCATATGCGCCTGCGCCCGCGCCTCGTAGTCGGCGAGCGAGCGCAAGCCTGGCGGGATAGCAGTCAGGGGAGGCAGCGGCGCGCTCACGTGGCGGACCACTGCCGCAGCAGGTTGTGGTAGACCTGGGTGAGCGTATCGACCGAGGCGTGCTCGGGATGGTCGGTGGCGACCGCCTGGATCGCCCCGTCCAGCTCGAACATCAGCCGCCGTCGCTCGGGCGAGGCGACGAAGCTCTGCGTCCAGAAGAACGAGACGAAGCGCGTGCCTTTCGTCACCGGCATCACCCGGTGCAGGCTGGAGCCGGGGTAGACGATCAGGTGCCCCGCCGGCAGCTTGGCTGTGTGGGCGCCGAACATGTCCTCGATCACCAGCTCGCCACCCTCGTATTCGTCCGGATCGGAGAGAAACAGCGTGCTCGACACGTCGGAGCGCAAGTGCTCGCCGGTGCCGGGGATCGGGAAGATCGCGTTGTCGACGTGGTTGCCGTAATGGCCGCGCCCGTCATAGCGCGAGAAGCGCGGCTGTAGTACGCGGGCGGGCAGCGCGGCGGCGATGAACATCGGCGTCTGCGCGAGCCGGGCGAGCACGCGGTCGGCCAGTTGCTTGGCAAGCGGGTGGTCGAGCGGCAGCTGCTCGTTCTCCTTCACCCGCGCGGCGCGATGCCCGGCGGTGGCGCCGCCGTCGGCCCAGTCGGCCGCTGCGAGCGCGGCGCGGATTTCGCCGACTTCGGCGGCGTCGAACAACTCGGGGATTTCGATGACCATGCAGTCTCTCTGGCGCGGAAATGGGGTGGTGACAATGATGCGGGGTGGAGTGCAGCGCTATCGATAGGTGGCCGGGCTAACACCCTTATTCGTCATTCCCGCGAAGGCGGGAACCCAACTGATGCGGCTTCGTGTTGGGTGGGCATCAGATGGGTCCCCGCCTTCGCGGGGATGACGGGGATAGAGGACGCGACAGGGAGAGCGGCCTCACTTTAGGCGTCCACGCTCTCGATCAGCGCGGCGAGGGCGGGGCTGATCCATTCCTCGACGCTATCGCCCTCGTGGGTGAGCGCGCGCACCGCCAGCTTTTCTGCGGTGGCCAGCCTTCGCATCGCAGGCGGCGTATGGACGCTGAGCGCGGTGGCCCAGGCGTCGGCCAGCATGGCAGAGCGGTGGATCACGCTGACCGCCATCGCGTGTTCAACGGGGATGCCGTCGCGCGGATCGATAGTGTGCCGCCCGCGCACGTAATCGCCCGAGGTGGCGACCGCCAGCTGGTGCAGGGCGATGCGCAAGCGGGGGACGGCGTCGTCGGGCGTCTCGAGGTCGACCCACCACGGCTCGCCGTCCGGTCGTAGGCCGAGGCCGGCAAGTTCGCCGCCGATCTCGACGAGCGCGTGATCGCAACCGCGTGTCCGCAGCAGCGCCGCCAACGCGTCGACCGCAAAGCCCTTGGCGATGCCGGACAAGTCGAGCCGCAGGCCGCCGGGCTGACGCAGGCGCTTGAACGCCGGGTCGTAAGCCAGGCGCGAAAACCCTGACGCCGCGCGCGCCGCGGTCACGTCGTCGGCCGTGGGCGGGCGTTCGATGGCGACGGGGCCATGCCCCCAGGCATCGACCAGCGCGCCGATCGCGGGGTCGAAGGCGCCGGCAGAGCGTTCGGCCACGGCGAGCGCGGCATGCATGACGAACGCGAAATCGGCGGGCAGGGCATGCCATTCGCCGCCCGGCGCGCGGTTGAAGCGGCCTAGCGCCGAGTCCGCGCGCCAGTGGCTCATCTGCGCGAGGATGGTTTCGAGGCGCGCCTCGATGGCGGCTTGCAGAGCCGCTCGATCGAAACCGGGCGGCTCGGCAAGTTTGACGCTCCACGTCGTGCCCATCGTCTCGCCGCCCAGCACGGCGACCGGCACGCCGTGACGCCAGGTGGCGAGCGCGGCGGGGTCGATTTCGAGCGGGACGGCGAGGCGCATGGCAGACAGCGTCAGGTCAGGGCGCGACGACTTCCACCGTGGTGGTGAAGGTCATGCGGCGCGTGGTCGCGCGCTTGTCCGAGGGCTTGGCGTCCTCGGCGCTGGCGTTGAGCCAGTACCAGCCGGCGACCGGCCACTTGACCTTGAGCACGCCGTCGGCGCCGGTGGTCAGCTCCTGCGCGTCCTCGGCCTCGCGGTACTTCTTGCCGCCGGGGACGACGGTGACTTTGACGCCCGCCGCCGGCTTGCCGTCGATCAGGAAGCGGAACTGGCCGTCCTCGTCCTGCACCAGGCCGTCGGGCTGGGTGATCGGATCGAATTCGAGGCCCTTGCCGGTGAGCGCCGGCTTGGTCGGCTCGCCCGCGGTCACGTAGACGAAGTTGCGGCTGATCGATTCGGTGAGCTTGATGTCGGTGGCGTTGGCCGGAATGTCGGCGACGCTGGCGACGAACTTAGGCGGCTGGCCACCGGGACCGCCGGGGCCTCCCGGACCGCCGGGGCCACCCATCGGCGCGCCCGCTCCTGGACCACCGGGACCGCCAGGGCCGCCGGGACCGCGCCGTCCACCGACGCGCCATTCCTCGGTGCCGACCTTGAAGCTGCCCATGATCGCGGACCGCTCCATGCCGATCTTCCACGTGCCCGGCTTGTTCACTGCCACGTCGAAAGTGCCGCGATAGCGGCCCTTGGACGGGTTCTCGACTTTGGCTTCGGTGCCATCGGGGGCCCAGACGGTGACTTGCGCGGGGTCGATCGGGAAGTGATCGGGATAGAACAGGTCGTTCGAGACGGCTGCGTCGATGGTGACGTATTCGCCGGTGCTGGCGAGCGTGCTGGTCGAAGGCAGCAGCCATTGGCGGTGAGCGAGCGCGGGCGTCGTCAGCGCGGACGATGCCGCGACGGCGAGCAGGATGGTGCGAAAGCGCATGTGAGGTCCCCTGTTACTGGAAAGTGGCGTTAGCGGATGGTGACGGTGCCGAGTTCGGTCTTGCCCGAGGCCGAGCCGCCCTTGGCCGGCACCGAGAACGGCACCGAGACGAGTTCGCGCCCGCCGGTCTCGCGCGCGGCCTCGACCTTGAGCACGTATTGGCCGGCGGGGAGGTTGGCGGGGATCGGCACCGTGTAGCTGCCGGGCGCGCGGGTGGCGCCGCTGACGCCGTCGGCTGGCAGGTTGAGCGAGCGGCCGCCCTTTCGCCACCAAGTGCGCAAGTCCGCCAGCCACTTGGTGCCCGGCTCGTTGCCGCGCTTCTTGACGTCGAACCACACGAACAGCGTGCGCGCGTTGCCGCCTGCGACCGGCTCGACCCAGCCGGCGACGTAAGGGCGGTGGTATTCCGCGACCTTGACTTGCGGGATCGTGATCGTGACCGAGGCGGCGAGCGCCGGGGTGGCGATCGTGCCGGCCGCTAGCAGTGGCAGGATCGTGGGAAGCGTCAGATGGCGTGTCATCACGGGCTTTCTCGTTAATGGATGAACAGGAGCGCCAGCAGCAGCGGCGCGATGAGGCTGAGGCCGACCAGCGGCCAGGTGAGCGGGCGATGCCGGGCGTGGAGCTGGAGCAGCAGCAGCCCGGTCAGCGTGAACAGCACGCAGGCGATCGCGAACGCGTCGATGAACCAGAACCACGCGGCGCCGGTGTTGCGACCCTTGTGCAGGTCGTTGAAATAGGAAATCCAGCCGCGGTCGGTGACTTCGGCGGTGACTTCGCCGGTAGTACGGTCGACGTTAACCCAGGCGTCGCGGCCGGGGCCGGGCATCGCGACGTAGACCTCGTCCGCGCTCGACCAGTCGGCGGCGCGGCCGGTGGGATCGAGCGGGACCACGCCCGCCACAGCCTTGGCGACGGCTGCGGGCAGCGGGTCGGTGGCATCGCCCGCCGCGTGGAGCGTGGACAGCAGCGCGACCGGGATCTTGCCCGCGCTCTGCGTCGTCTTCGGTTCCGCGCCGATAGAGGCGGCGTGGTTCAGGGTGATGCCGGTGATGGAGAACAGGAACATCGCCGCCAGCGACACCGCCGCGCTGATCCAGTGCCAGGTGTGCAACTGCTTGAGCCAGAAGCTGCGCAGCTTCTTGTTCTTTTTCTTGTTCGGTCGTGCGGGCGCTGACCGGTCTTTCGCTGCGACGGCGGCCGCAGAGGCGGTGTGGGTCGTGCGGTTGCCTGCCTCGGCCAGCTCCTCGCCACCTGCAGCGGCGGGGTTGCGTTCGCGGGAGGGGGCAGATTCCAAGGCGTCGCATCCTTCACGTGGGGCTTCCGAGGTGGGAGGAGGGACGGCCAGTCTGCGTGCCGCCGCACGTCGAAACGCTCCGTTCCCCATGCCCAGTGCCCACTGGACGAGCCGGTGCTTAGTGTATATGCAAATGACTCGCAATAGAGCTTGTCTGGAGTTTACAATTGGCGACACTTGCTGCGTTCGCGCTCGACGACACGGTCGGCAGCCCGGCGTCCTCACGGACCGCGCCGCCGCTGGCGCCGATCGGGATGGTGGGAGCCGCGCGTGAATCCGCGCCGCCGGTGTTCGAGCGTTCGGCCTATCGGCCTTCGGCCGGCTCGCGGCCGATCGCCTTCCTGGCGTCGGCGGGCGCGATCCTGGCGATGGCGGCGGCGCTCGGCACGCTGAACATGGTGAGCGGCCACAAGGATCGCCATCGCCTCACGGTGGTGGAGATGCGCGACCTCGACGTGACCCCGCCGCCACCGCCGCCCGAGCCGACCAAGCTGGAAACGCCTCCCGCCGCGGTGACGCAGACCGTCGCGCCCAAGCCGTTGATCGAGCTGCCCAGCCAAGGCCCGACGCAAGTCATGGTCGATGCCCCGCCACCGCCCGCGCCTCCGGTCGTGACGAGCGAAGGCGTCAAGCCCACGGCCGCCCCGGCGCCCGCACCCGCTCCGGCGACGACGATGGAAGGCGGCGATCTGTCGAGCAAGGTGCTCTACGCCAAGCCGCCGACTTATCCCGTCGACGCGCGACGGGCGCACGAGCAGGGCACGGTCAAGCTGCTGCTGCTGGTCGGCAGCGACGGTACGGTCAAGGACATCCAGGTCGCGGGGAGCAGCGGCAGCCAGCGGCTCGACCGGGCGGCGCTTGCCGCGGTCAAGCGCTGGCGCTGGTCGCCGACGATGAGCAACGGCGTCGCCACTGCGGTCCGCGGCTACGTGACGATCCCGTTCGTGCTGGTCTGATAGTCAGCCTTGCGCCGTGAACGCGGCGTGGAGCGCGTCGACCGCGGCTTCGAGCTGCGCCGAACTGTAGGGCTTGTTGAGCAGCGTGGTGGGGCGATGGCCGGTCTGCGCGTCGTAGCCGCCGCTCGCGATCGCCAGCGGCACGTCACGCGCGGCGAGTTCGGCGATGACCGGGTCGGCTTTCTCTCCCGCTAGGTTGAGGTCGATCACCGCCACGTCGAACTGCGCGGCGCGCACGCCTTCGAGCGCTTCGGACAACGTCGCGTAAGGCCCCACGACCTGGCATCCCAGATCGTCGAGCATTTCCTCGAGCAGCATCGAGACGAGGAATTCGTCTTCCGCGACCAGCACGCGCATTCCGGCGAACTTGGACTCCTCAGGCATTGCCGATCCTCGATGACGCCTGCGCACAGTCGCACGCAAGTCGATTTTGTCACATTTTGCGGCCAAGGTATTGGCAGCACACGCAAGTCGGAGCAAGCGGCCTTTCGCGGTGCGCGGGGCGTTCTCTTGCGCTTTTTAGGCGTTTAGCGGGCGATCGCCGCCAGCGTGGCGATCGCAGGGGTAGCAGGATCGCGATCCTGCCCGTCGCCCGCGCGCATCAGGCTGGTGCGGTTGCGGCCCTTGCGCTTGGCGTCGTAAAGCCCGCGATCGGCGATCGAATAGAGGTGCGATAGCGTTGCCGCATCGGGCGTGAACAGGGCGCAGCCGATGCTGAGCGTGCCCGAACCTTCGATGTCGCCGCCCGGTTCGAGGGCCGCCCCTTCGCCGAATGGACCGGGCGCGGCGAAGTCGGCGCAGAGCGAGCGGGCGAAGCGCAGCGCGGTGTGTTCGTCGACCTGGGGCAGCAGCACCGCGAACTCGTCGCCGCCCAGCCGCGCGGTGACGGCGCCGGCGGGCGCGCGGGCTTGCAGGAACGCGGCGAGGGAGACGAGCAGACGGTCGCCCTGCTGGTGGCCGAAGCGGTCGTTGACGGTCTTGAAGCGGTCCACGTCGATCAGCAGCAGCGCGCCGCCCGCGCCCGCCGCAGCCCCGGCCAGCACTGCGCGCGCCCGCTCCTCGAAGCCGCGGCGGTTGAGCAGGGTGGTCAGCGGATCGGTGTGGGCGAGATGGATGGCGTGATCCTCGCGTCGGCGGCGCAGCGCCCCGGCGATCGACATGGCGAGCGCGACGGCGACCAGCACGCCCTCGAACAGCGAGATCGGGATCATCACGCCGGCATAGTGCGACAGGTCGACGAAGGCGCCGGGCACGAAGGCGCAAGCCGCCTTGATCGCGTAGAACGCGCCGTGGACGAGGAAAGTCAGCGTCAGCATCGCAGTGTTCGACGCACCGGGCCGGCGCCCGGCGAGCAGCACGCCGGCGGCCTTGAGCGACAGCACCGCGACGACCGCGGCGTTCACCAGCGACATCATTTGGTCGCGGCTCGCGGGGTCCGCGCGCACCGCTATCAGCGCCATGAGTGCCGAGCAGGCGAGCGGGGCGAGCAGCCAGCGGCGTGCGAGCTTGTGCCCGGCGAGAGCGGCCACGCCGTCGAGAAAGAACCAGTGGGCCAGCGGCAGCATCGAATTCGACAGCCATATGCCGAGGAATAGCAGTCCCAGTTCCCGTAAGGGCGCCAGCGAGCAGCCCGCCACGATCGCCAGGAAGCCGAGCGCGAAACGCACCAGGAACCGCTCGCCCGAGGCGCGCCATTCCAGCAGGAGGAAAGCCGCCGACACGAACGCGATCCCGTTCGTCAGCAACAGCATGGTATGCGGATCTACAGCCATCGAGCCCCGGCCCCGAGAAAGTGTTCCGCGGGCGTTTACCGAAATCCTCTAAACAAAACGTGCATTTGCGAGGATTTGCAAGGGATGGCGTCGCTCCTTGCGGTCGGCGGCACATGCGACGGAACAGCGCAGTCGAGCGCCGGGCAGTGGATCGCTGCGCGGGCCTTGCGGGTTCTACCTGCATCGCCCCGTGGAATGGCGCCCCGGCCGCTGCCGGACTTGTCCGTTCCACCGACAACCGATACGAGGAGAGCATCGATGAGCCGACGTGACCCCAATGCCGACAGCCGCCAGGCCGGTGGTTATCGTAGCGAGGACAATGCCTGGGATTCGCCGCGCCAGGCGAACCAGTGGCAAGCCGAATCCGGGCGCCAGTCCGGCGGCGACTGGGACGCCGACGACGACCAGCGCATCCGCCATGTCGGCGCCGAGAGTGCAGGTTTCGAAGATA
>Ga0247734_1001771_pt1 | contig 15737 bp, 17 predicted proteins | sample UWRJL103311B2_FD_180933 | JGI IMG/M metagenome (GOLD analysis project Ga0247734, IMG submission 180933) | Plant litter microbial communities from Arlington Agricultural Research Station in Wisconsin, United States - UWRJ-L103-311B-2 | ecosystem: Environmental > Terrestrial > Plant litter >... | reverse complement strand
TGGTAATCAGTTTGCTTTTATTGTATGATCTACGTAAGTGATGGTGTTGATATAACTACTGATCAGGTTCAAACGGAACACGTGACCCGAATGATATTCGGTCATTATACCGACAGATAACCTCTTTCTCGGTCTCACGTGATCGTGAGCCGATAAATAAGCGTTCGTCCTCCCACTCTACCTAGCCATAGCCAACTAAACTTATTTCACTGATAGATTGAATCAACACATCCAAAAATGGCTCCTTTAGCTACTGTGGGTATATTGTCAATTGGTGACATGGGTGTGGGTATTTCAAGGCTGCTTATAGCTCACAATTATAGAGTTGTCACGAACATCGAAGGCAGAAGGTATGGATACCCTCCAATAGTACCTAGAATTGTGGATTAATCACTTGACTTCTGAGCTCCAGTCTTCACAGTAGACAAGCATCAATTCAAATGAGTTCTAATTGTAGCTTTTTTAAACGTTATACTACTTCCCTTAAATGCTTGCTTAATTTGAGCTTCTACTGACTTGATTTAGTGAAGGTACAATTACAAGAGCCAAAGAGAACAAGATTGAAACCGTGTCGACAGACATAGCCCTTGTAGAGACCTCTGATTACATCATATCTATTGTACCACCAAGAGACGCCATTCAAATCGCTCACCGTATCACTACTGCTTTTAATAGTCTTTCGACTCCCAAGGAGCTTTACTATCTAGATCTCAATGCTATATCTCCACGCAGAGCCACGGAAATAGCGTCCCATATTCAATCTACTGCGCCATCAATCAAACTTATTGATGGTGGAATTGTGGGAGGTCCCCCTTTCCTTAGATCAGGCCCAGGACCCTCCCCTGACATCTCTATTCCTAGTGCCATATCATCTGCTCACCCAGGCCCAGAGACCGAACATACTTGGAATCGCCCTGATGTTCCGGTTTCAGGACCACATGATCTCATCGATGCACCAGTGTCTGGCGCTCATCTTTCGAAAACCTTGAATTTAAATCATATCTCGAAGGAAATCGGGCCAGCATCGGGACTGAAGTGCTGCTACGCAAGCATTTCTAAAGGATTTATAGCCATTTGCATCCAATCTTTCACCACAGCCTCTAACCTTGAGGTTTTACCACTTCTACAAGAATTGTTGGAGCAGCGAATGCCCTACCAATTCAAAGCTGCGAAAAGTGGTGTGACGGGTATGCCACCTAAGGCGTATCGATGGGTGAGAGAGATGGAAGAGATTGCGCTTGCACACACAGATAATGGCAGGTTCGAAGGTGGAAAGGATGGAACTGGCGTGTTTGGAGAGATTGCCAAGGTGTATAAGAGTGTTGCCGAAGACTCAATTCTTGGAGAGGAGAAAACGGAACATAGGAAAAGAGGTTTGACGGTCGAAGATGTTGCCACTACTATGGTAGAAGGATTAGGGAAGAAGAGGAAGAAGACTGATTAGACAGGATAGTATTTGGAACTTCTTCCCGACTTGTTAACCGAGTTTGGGATACGAAACAGAACAATTACAATCAATAGACAAATTTCCAAGAGAGCAAATGGGGAATTTGAGGATGAATAATGTGGCAGAATAATTACTTTCATTGTTAACCATTCAATACAGAGCATCAAAGATTATCTTCTTTGCTCCGTAGCCTTGCGTAATAATTGGAGGTATCTTGACAAAACTCAACATATACTCCGTCCGCCCGTAATTTCCCCTTTCCCCCCACCCAACGCCGGCCCCATGTATCTCAAAGCAATAAACAGCGACACTATTATCATCAATTTATATCATAACTTTACTGCCAGTTCCCCTGACTTAATGACAAAAGTCCATGAATGCAATCCAAATCCCCTTTCTTGCTTGGGCTTACGTCGCCTCTCATGAATTTCTCAACCTCTTCGCCGCGTTCAGTTTCTTGATCCTCGAAGACTTTTGGCTCGACATTCGCACCCTTTCGCCTTCTGCTCTTGGAAACCCCCAAGTTATTCGCATGCGTCATTATCTTGAAGTTGTCGCCCAACACAGCCTTCGCATTTAGATCTCGGTCAGGTCTAGCAGAGGGAAGGGGCCGACGTCGTGGATGGCTTCCACCGCCACCAGGTACCCAATTCTCCTTGTCAGAATCTCCAGATGGTGATCTCATAAGACCCTCGCCACCCTTACTGGATCGGATTGATTTTGTAAAAGATTTACCGGTGCTTTGTAATCTAGCAACACTTGACTGGGCGCGTCCTAACTTCGCTTTTTTGACATGTGTAGCTGCATCATGCTTCGCCGATGGTGCGTTGCGCTTGTTGTTATTTGACTTCAGCGCCGTGTGACTGGTAGATCGTAGGAGACTGATCGCTGCCACAGCCGACCCGGTGGATTCGTTCTCGGCTTGGGTAGTAAGTTCATCTCGGGCATCGGGATCACAAGCAAATTCCCAGGTGCGAGCATCTCTTGACCGGCCAGTTTGTAATTGAGGTACAAATGGCGCTGGTCCGACATTAGGAGATTGGTGGCTCGAGTGACCGAATGAGAATGCACTCTGGCTTCTATGTAGGTGTAAACTCCTTCGATGTTCTGGAAATACCGCCCCAGATGAAGACGGACGAGGCGGTATCTCCCGGGCAGGCGATGACAATGATTCTACAAGTTCTGCTTTGCCGTCAAGAGACATTGACAGCCGTATTTTAGCTAATTTAGGTGACGAGCTTGACTCGACGGTGACACCAATTCTCTCTGGGCACGATGCTGGTAAGTTGGGGGAGAAGCTGCAAATACGTTAGTATCCTAAATTGAGGTGAAGATAAAAGACTGACATTGGTGGGGTTGCAACTGGAGCAATTTGGGAAGACGACGGTGTTGAGAACGGGCTGTTTACCAGGTTCCATCGGTTGGCTAGATATCCAGGTGTTGATGAGAATGATAATCCAACATTCTCGGGAACGGAAGAAGAAATGAAATCAGCATGATCCTCAATCGATGTTTGAGAATTGACTTTTGGAATCGTGGATGGCAGAGATTCAAGGACCTCATTTGACTGCTGTGCTTGTTGTACTGCAGCAACTTCCATTACCATTAGCGAGTTATCCAGGAGTGTTGATTCCTGCGAATGTGTCGTAGCACTTTCTTCCCCATAAACTGCATCTCCATGATCGGCATTTGATACGATAGCTTTTAGAACTTGACTACCATTGGGAAAGGTCCCAGAAGTCGGATCAGAAGACAATGTCATCATGCCTCCGAGGCCAAATGCGGCAACTTCGTGTGGTAATAATGGTCGCGATTTTCTTCGATTGATCTGCCGGCGGTTCTGGAACCATATCTAGAACGTATGAGCCTATAATTCGAGCTAGATACATGAGTATTACATACCTGCACCTCCTTCTCATTCAAGTTTACTTTCTGTACAATAACCGCACGCGCTGCTTTATTTGGCTTGGGATTCTCTTTATATTCCGCTTCCAGAATGGCCTGATCCTTTGTGCTGCAATAAGTTAACTTCCGCTGAAAGTAGTAACAGAAGGCATTCCAATTGCGTGAATAGGATTTGATGTGTAGCGGTCTGCATAATCCCAAGACGTACCTTGTTCTTTTCCTCTTCTGTTTCGCGTCCGACCTACTCCCCGATTTGTTCGACGGGTCCTCCTTCGACTCTGAACCGCTGGATGTAATCAAAGATGTATCATGGTCGGTTTCAAAAGTGCTGGAGTCCGATCGATTTCCATCTGGAGCACCAGAAGAGGAGCGGGGTGGAGGCAGAATCACGTCAGACATGATGGCCGATATTCATATCATGCTAGTGTAATAAAGGAAGTGGTATGATATGGAATAGTATCTTAGTAACTGAATAAAGTTATCGTAAATGTAGAAATTCAATTGATGTTGGGTTGGGACATGGAAATATAGAGAGGTTACTCCGTCGCGTCAACTGAAAAGACGCGAAGTGAATATGCCAAGACCCGGTCCCTAAACAGTATTGAATCAATATTGACACACCGACGGACATTATATGATTGTTTTTTAGAGTATTTTCAAACTCTCTTTTACATTATTTGGTAAATAAGTGTGAACTTATACTTGTACGTTTTAACACCGAGCACTTACTCCTCTCAAGGGTTCATGTAAAAACACGGGTACGTGATCAAGTTTAAAGTGCCTCAGAGATAGTAAGTGCTAATCATAACAACGGATTTTAACAATGATACCTATTTGCTTTAATGAAAGACAGTAGTTTACTGAGATGCAGCAAGTAAAGTAATATAAGCTATGAGATTGGGTTCCAAGTTCACTTGTCTCACATTGTTGGTGGAGATGTCCGTTGTCAAGAGGATACAAGTAAACATCTATCTCAACAACTAATTTTAACTTTCTCTTAGTCACTTCTTTCTGTGACAGAGTTTGTAGGCGAAGTATCCATGTTTTGAGGCATATGTTTGGTAACTATTACACTTGTAAGCTGAAATTTGAACTAGCCGGGTGTGTTTCAAAAGATAATATTAACTGCTAACGCCAGAACTAGAGCGCTCAGTATTATTATTATAGATCTTCCAGATAGGTTGTCAAGCTTTCAGAATGCATGATTTGGGAGTGCTGCTGTTGCTCTGAACTATTGACGTATTACTACGTAAAGATATCTTATTGTTAACATACGCTATATGTTTGAAAAATGTGTTACTGAAAACATTCAATTCCTCTAGGCAAATGTGGTTTAAGGTTCCAAAGGAGACTGGAGCAGTAAACCTGCCTCAAGCATAGATATCATAGAAATCAAGACGATCTTTGTAATTTAGCAATATGGAGATGTAGGTCTAGATATTTGGTGAGATGTGGGCTAAACTTTTATTATATAGTCTTAACGCTAGCTGGATGATCAAAGAGATAACTCTAGAACCAAAGTCTCTTTAAGACAAATTATAATTGTTGCACTAAAACAGACAACAGCTCACTCATGTTACTGTTGCTTTAACACGTATTTGAAGCCTGCCAATATAAAGCCGAACGCTTGAAGCCGAAAATGTCTTTGGTCTTTCTTGAACTATAGCTGCTGCGTTGATTCACAGATGCCACAGATCTCCCTGAAAAAGAAAAGAAGCCCGAGTGGACCACGCAAATTCAGGCCTTACCACAAACGGAACACTATCCTCCATTGGACCAAGCTTTGTGTTACACTCAGTGATGAACAACAGGTTACGTAGAACCTACACATATCAATATTTAAGAAGGATTCTACAATTACCTTACTCAAATATTATGTATAACCGCATATCAAATGAGAGAGCTTTGAAGGATTTCGGTCTGGCTACATGTAAGTGGACTGGGAAATTGTGAATCCTGAAATCCAAGTGGAAAGTAAGTCAGAATACCAGCCTTAGGTCACCTTCTCACCCATGTCAAGACCACCTCTTTAGAACCCCGCTGTCGTCATCAACCCCACACAAGGATTAATCACTTAGATAGTTGCTCAAAACTAGGAAAAGTTTTGACGGAAAAGTGTAAGTCCGGCGGAAAGATACTTAGCGCGTGCTCTAGGCAATGCTATCAGCAAAGGTCACAACTCACATGGATCAGAATAAGAGAATTTGCTGGTAATCTTGTGGCAGCTAAAATGTCTGCTGGTTGGGTTTTTATGAGTCTAGCTACATACACTGCTTATGGCAGTAGATCTCGAGGTTTTCTCAAGTGGTGTGTTCTTCGCTCAAATCCATTCCACCCATTCACTCCCAAAAGTTCGCTACTTATGGAGATATCCCTGTCCCGAAATAAAGAGGGAACAATGTTCATCTGCCTCTATTTGCTAGACTGATCGAGAAAAATGCAAAAATCGCCGAAAAAAGAACATTCTAAATGCTGCTAAAGTAATCATAAGTGCCGTGAAGATCGGCGGTTTAGAGGTCCGCATCATCCTCATCTGGCAATGGCAAATCCGCGGCCTCCTGCATCTCCTTCTGATATTGTTCAAGAAGTGCAGCGTCGACAGTGGCAGTTGGTGGGGCGAGAGCGGGGGCAGCAACGAATTCCTATTCTCTATATTAGATTCAGTGCAAATTTAAGGTATCATTAGGGACTTACAAGTGTTGGATTACCAACGAGCTTTCTTGCCAACCACAAGAAAGGTTTCTCGAAGTTGTAGTTGGACTTGGCGGAGATGTCATAGTATTGGAGGTTCTTCTTGCGATGGAAGGTAATGGTCTTGGCCTTAACCTTTCGCTCCTTTACGTCGACCTTGTTACCGGTGAGGACGATTGGGATGTTCTCGCAGACACGGACCAAGTCACCTGTCGATGTTGATTAGTACACAGAAGCATTGGACGAGATAGTTTACTGTAGTGGACTTACGGTGCCAGTTGGGGACGTTCTTGTAGGTGATGCGGGAAGTGACATCGAACATGATGATACCGCATTGGCCATTGATATAGTAACCATCACGAAGACCTCCGAACTTCTCTTGTCCTGCAGTATCCCAGACATCAAATTGGATGTCACCCAAGTTCTGCCCTCGATTAGTAAATGAAGTGCACGCAATACATATTTTGAGCCCATACCGTGCTGAATCCGAGAGGGTGAACCTCAACACCGAGAGTCGCAATGTACTTCTTCTCGAACTCTCCAGTCAAATGGCGCTTGACAAAAGTGGTCTACTTGATTATTAGTCTATGAACCTGTTTGTGTGCGCCTCCGACAGCGACTGGAATGAAGGAGCAACGCCTGGGTTCCAAGTCCCATTTTACACACCTTTCCAGTTCCTCCATCACCAACAAGCACAAGCTTGAAGGTAGGTGTTGTTGAAGCTCCTTCCGCCATGGTTTTTGATGTTTGATGTCTTGAAAGTTGGGGTAAACAGATGGGCAAGATTGTTTGAAGGCTGCGATAAGGTCAGTTGAAGTTCCCAAACCTAGAATTCTATGTTTATGGGTGGGTCTAGTCATTAGATGACTAAAAATGTGATGGCATACCTTTTAAATGCTGGGCTCGTAGTAGACGTGGTGTTGTGTGATTTGCCCCGAAGATGCGATGTAAGGTGATGTTTTGCGAGGTTGGGCGGTGTTGATGAGGGCAAAAGCTTTTAGGTGGCGCTTGGCGGGTCACGTGGGTTCCACTCTTCCCTTGTTGCCTGTAATCCTTTGCTCCATTAAACAGAGGGCTTTACGTGGTGGGTGAGAGCATTAGATCGGGTATCAACTTGAGCACTCTATAACTCGATAATGATAAATTCACTTGGAAGGAAGAAGCACTCGTGGGGACTAGCTAATTTTCTGGCTATTCTATCTGGCTGGTTGGCTTTTTTATGTAATGCTGATTCTGCAATCCTTGGGAAGGCGAAAGAACATACTGGATGTTTAGATATCTCTACCTACATCTGGTTTTACCTACCTCAAGTGTTACCAATATCTCGAATGCTGGTCGAATTTTCCAGTAAGTGTTTCCTAACGCCTCCTTGCTACGCCAATGCTAGAAGCAAAACCATTGAATGCCTACGTTTTGTAAGACGCTAAAAATTCACAATGGTAGGATATGACAACCAAGCAAACCGCGTCCTCCCCAATCTCTCTGTGGTGTTAGTGTGAGCTGCAGCTCCTGTCTACGTCCAGCCACAGGACGAGATATTTTCACTAGCACATTTTGCTGTCAAACAAATTAGTCATTGGTATAGCACTCGATCAGAACCTTACTCCTTCGTTCCCTTGCACGCATTCCCCCACTCTCCTAAGGTTATCGTGGTTTGCGACATTCACGTATCCAAAATTGCGAATCTCATCATTGGCTTTCAACCCCGCAGAATATGCCGGGCTGCCTTCCACAACACTGTTTACCCTTGCGAATGGAGGTCCGAGGGGCTGCACTACCTGTGGAAGTGGTGACACTGCTCCATTTGCCAGAGTACTGTTTGTGGGAAGTTCTTCGTGAAGATCCGCCAATTTCGCAAAGTGTTCGTGGATGTGTTTTTCGATGACGGTCATAAGGGCTTTGTAGTCATTTCGAAGGTATATAATGCGAGAGCGTGTAGTCCGAACTGAGCAGTTGTTAGGAGCTGAGCAACATGGTTTCGAGGTACATGCTTTGCGCCACGTCAATATCTGCCCGAGGGAAACCATCTGGCGTAACAAGTCTGGTATTCATGTCGACTCCATGCTATGTACTACTCATCAGAACGGTGCCTGAATTAACACAGATAATGATACGTACAGAGTCAAGCACACTGCTCAAAGCTTTAAGCTCGGCCTCGATGTTATCCTTCTTAGCTTGGAGCTGTCCTAGCGACTGACCATTTGCGTTGGTTCCATTGCCTATTGGGGCAGTAGTAGGCCCTGAGGGAACAGTCGGAGCATGCAAGTTCTCCATTTTTGGTCGTAAGGCAAGTATTTAGAGGGCCATGGACAAACTTTGAGGTCTGCAAAGTAGTACGAAGTAGTCAGCCTTGTGAAGAATGGCTCAGGCTACAGACAAGGCGTGTCGTGAGGGGCAGAAGGCTTTAGGAGGAAGAGGAGGGGTTATCTCGCTAATAAAAGTGGATACTGCCAATCCAATGCTAATGTCAAAGCCATGGACATGTGGACAATGATTAGGGTATAAGCGAGATCCCCCTTTTCACTGGCAAAACATGTCAAGCATGACAATAGGAGATAACTAGAACTACGCTATATTGCCACCTGGAGAGTATCATCTGGCTAATGAACGATATTGACTGTAGCTCAGCGCAGATGTGAACCCCAGACTTCAACATCACTTCATAGTGGTGGCTACCTATCCACTTATTATATATCTCCTAGAATAGCGAATCAATTCTACCACGTCCTGGCATTTTCTTTGATGGAGAGCATATGTGGTCTTTTTTCTTCCCAGATTTAGTGCTTCTAAATTCAACATTTCTTTCCAACAGATGGAATAAGCATCAAAGCATGTGATGGGATAACACAAGGAAAGAGCGACAGTGCTCGCCCTTGAAGTTGTGAGGGGATATACTCAAACCCATTTCCGTCATCTGCTCTCACAATCCTCACCTGTTCTTCAACCACCCTCCTCTTTGGTAGTCATATTTTGCTGTTGCAATACTTTTCTTGGTCTTGTATATCCATTTTTCTTGGTTCATTCTCCACGCATAATGGCTTCCGTCGAAAATCCTATTGCAGACGCTTTCGCAGTCAAGCCAACTACTTCACATACTAATCCAATTCACCTGTCCCGCACGACAAGCTTGGGTTTCCCAGTAGCTCTGCCACGTAAAGATCAGCATAGGCTACTTCATTCAGATGGCATGCTTGAGATAGTTGAATTTAGTTCACTGCGCGTGGGGTTACCAGACTCTTCCAGAGCTGACAATACTCAGGTTTATGAGCTTCCAGCCACAGAGGTGTCAGTTAATAAGCCATTGCTTAAAGTTGTTAACAATTCGGACAATAACAAATGTGCAACCTTTACTTCCCAGGCATCCGATGTCTCTATAGCGTCAGATGCTGCTCCAGGTGACTTGGAAGCATTGGTGAACTTAGGATTATCCTTTGGGACTACAGATAACCAAGGCTCACCAACGCTAAGGGCAAGCGTGTTGTTAGACTTGGATTCTGAAGTAGATGCGATGGTATCTGAACGAATAGACCGCGAGGCAATACCACAGTTCAACAGATGGATGAGGAACATTCAGAAACGTCGCATGACTGTAAACGGGCCTATGGATAAGTCCGAGAAGTCCTATGTCGATGGTTTAGATCCTCCAAACAAAAGACGCCATCAAAAGTCTTCGTCGGAGTCATCATCCGGATTCGTAACTGCAGTCAAGAGTGCCAGTATTAGCATGGCAAGCTTTAGTATCGCTCCTCCTTCCAAGCGAACTGGCGTATCATCTCGTCGGAACAAGACCGAAATTAGTAGCAGAGCTTCAAACACTGGAAGACAATCAGAAGATACTTCTTTTGTTGCCAGGAGTGCGGTGGTTGATCAGGGTGTCACTAACCGTCTGCTACAACGGCGTCTTGTGTTGGAAGAGTTGATAGCCACCGAGGAAAACTATATTGCCGATGTTAAGTTCCTCCAGAATGTGAGTGAAATGGGACTCGTCAGTGTTAGTAAGACTAAGTGCTAACAAATCAAGGTCTACGTGAACCTCATGGGCTCGATTCCATCGCTCACACCACATCTTAGAAAGTCAATCCACTTGAACCTCAATGAAATTATAAATTTACACGAGCAGCTTCTAGGAGATTTACATCGCATAGTGCCACATTCAGAATATACACAAGCCGACTGTATTGCTGAGCGAAAACTTGCACCTCAGCCTCACGGACACAACAGATGGCGGAGTCTGGATGCTGTTTCTGAAAACGTATCAGGGGCTGCCTGGCTTCAGAAGATTCCAGGAATGACAACAGAACCTAGTATTGCTGCCAGGGTTGCAAAGGCGTTTGGAAAGAGGGTAAGTGTAAATCACTTGAAACTTGAGCTCTTCCACTTATACAGCGTTTAAAGATCAATCGATTTTTCGTTTATGAGGAATATGGGGCCAAATATGAGATCATGCTGAAGGACGTCACCTCAACACACCGAGCGCAACCGCAATGGAATACTTTCGAGGCTGGACTAGAAGCATTGGCAACGACTTTAGCATCGCTCAATACCCAGAACAGTGTTTCCAGAAAAGCATTGACTATTGGCGATCTCCTAGTTAAAGTAAGCACAATAAAATAACAAACTCAATTTTACTAAGCCTGAAAACAGCCGCTCCAACGCGTCTGCAAATATCCACTTCTATTCGGGGAGCTTTTGAAGCATACACCAGTATGTGATTGTCCTGATTCCCATATGGAAATCGATAATGTCCTGATCCGGCTTCGAGAGGCTACCTCAGCAATCAACCGGGCGACTGATGATCCACGAATGAAGGCAGCTATTGAGAAATCATGGATATTACAAGACAGATTGTTCTTTCCGGGCATGGTACGTAGGCACCTCAAAACATCCCAAGCTTCACTGACTAGTCCTAAAGTCCAAGGCTCGCTCTAGGACTTCTATACGCGGGCTTGGCCACATCGATCTTTGCGGTGTTCTATATGCGTCCTGGCAGACAAAGGAGTGTGTCGATGGGCAGTACTTGATTTCCCTTTTGTACCGCGATTTTCTTCTCCTTGCTTCCTCCATAAAAAACGAACAAACATATGCTGTGCAAGCATGCCTTGGACTAAGCGAGCTAAGGATAGAGGAACTTGACAATGGTAGAGGTACGTATTAACTTTCCGTACCACCCCCGCCTCTTCCCTGCTGGCTCTTCCAGAGCATCGCATTCATTTTTGAGGGTGTTTGCTCCTGTATGATGGCATGTGAGTGCTAAACTTTCGCCAGGGTTACAATGCCATACAGCTCCATTTTCTTGGAAGCTTGTATTCGAAAACAATCACCAACTTTTTGAACTTACGATGAGTGCTTGCTCATCAAACGAGGAAAACCAGTGGCGGAAGAATCTTGCATATCACATTTCAAAAGCTTCTTTTGATAATGGAGAAGAAGCTTCGATTGGGACTTTGGCACTGGAAATTAAGCCTATGGGGACAGTATTTGGAAAGCCAGGTTAGCGATATTTTGCGCAAGAGCCAGTCATGCAGCTGAAGTTCTCCATGTACTTCATGCTGACTCTAATGTGGTAGGAACTATCGCAAGGCGTATGTCCATTCATAGAGCCACAACAATTGGACAGATGACCGGGCTCTGTCAAGTTCTTATTAAGAATACAACCGCAGCAAGGGAAATGGGTCATTCTGCAGCAAGTGCTGCTATCAACAGATCACAATCTCTCTTAACAACTAAACGCATTCCAGTTCTTGCACCTTTCCGTGGAGAGCGTATAAGACTGGAAGGGCTCCTTGCTGACGTGTGGACGCGCGATTTACTGCCATTTCCAGGCATGGTTGGCCGCAGTCGTGGTGATGTACGCACGTCTGCTAGTTCTATCATGCGAAAACTCAGTGTTGCGAGTATTGCAAGCAATTTCTCCAAACGATCCAGCAGTCTTGCTAGTATACATAGAGCTGCCGACGATGAAATAACAGTGGGAAGTACTTCGATGAAGCCGAATATCATACGCAATGAACATATCACAAGTGAAGCAGCCTCGATAGTTGACATCGAACGTGTAGATCAATTAATGAATAAAGGCGGGAATGAGAACACTCAACGGATCATTGAGCAGATCGCTTCGACACTCAATGACAAGAAAGGTAAGTGGGCCCAAGACCACGAGTTTTCTCTCTGATCCCCTATATTGACTTGTGGAGGATTAATTCCCCACTTGATCAATTAGCCAGAAACCCTGCTAACTCTAGATTCTAAGCAGGGTATTCGCAAGGAACTATACGCAGGATAGCCACCCTAAGACCAGGTACAAGCTTTACGCTTGATGGGCGCCGAATCATCACTCCTCCTCTACGGACGTCAAGTGCAAACAACATGGGTCAGAACAGGACCGCCTCGATATTAACCACCGCTTCTGCTAAGACAGATGATGGACCTTTGACCGAAGATGGAAAGGAAAACTCACCTACAACCTCGACAGCACAGGACTTGTCATTGCATAAGCAAAAACACGTGAAATGGAGCAAAAACAAAGTTCGCAAGAGCCACGGCCTCCGCAACCTGTTCCGTTGACACATTCGCGCCATATTATAATGATGCCGCTGTGCTAGCATATTTTAACGGTGGCTTGCATACCTTTTTTGGACTTTGGCGATCCAGATACTTAGCAACCGGAGTTAGAAGTTGTAAAGTTAGAACTAGGTTTCGGATTATTGGTAACATTCATACGAGGTTAAAAGCTGCGGATAGTTACTTTACAGGATTGCTCTGTTCGCAACTGGCTTTATCGAGAAGCTCTGTAGGATTGAATAGATTTCTTTAACTTTTTGTGTTCTCTCTAGTGAGCGTGGACTTAATGGTCTGATAAGTTTGATAAGTCTCTTCTCCTCCTTGACTGGCATGATTTGGTATTAATACACCATAACACCCCTTGATCAGTCGTCACAACTCTGAGCTTAGTTTCAAGTTCTGATTGCTCATTCCATTACAGCCATGTTGGTATAATCAAAGCCCCGAGAAGGAAGACCATCTCATGACGGTGACGCGATGATAGTCGGTAATGCAACTGAGCAGCAAGTGTTCAAAGAAAGAGTAATTAGAAACAAATGTAATTTATATTAGTACAATTTGCAAAAGAGTCTGTACGCCCCAATCCCACATTGTGGCGTTGATCGGATATTTGTGGGGACATGCCATGACCCTTCCAACATCACACTTGTAAAGCTGGCCAAAACAAAAGAGAAAAGATGACGAGGTCGAGGGCCGTGTGAAATCGAGAACATATCTCGATGTCAGTTTTCTGAAAAACAAGTCCTGCCATGGCTGTATAAGTTGAGGATTGATGGCCGCCACTGTTCATTGCTGGGATTCGAGGGTTTGGCGGAATTATTCATCGCCCGAGAAGCTGTGACATGCTTCACGGATGTGAAAGTAGTCTTCGATCCCTGTGTAGTAAACTTTGCGTGGTGAGGTTGGCATAATAGAGAAGGTGTTTCTTTCTGACAGCTTGAAAGGACTTTTCGAATTGTTGAAGACAAACATCCACAGGCTTTAGGTCCTCGTTCTGGGTTTTGTGAGGGCTTTTTGGTCATTGAGATTATTGGTGGCCTGGGAAATGGTACCACTAGATACAATGTCATAGGACACTAATGAAAGAACGAGGAAGGTGAAGAAGTATTGATAAATTATGGCTCAGGTTACCTGCACTTTGGTGTTAGCTGCTTTGAAGTCTTCCACATAGCAAGTTACAACGATTCAAGATAATCGCCAACGACCACAAAAGTGCCAAAGCAGAATTGGTGGCAACAACGAGAGCCGAAATTCATAACAAGAAAGATATTTAACTTTCACATCCCAATTCAACGTCACCTTTTTAGTTGACAGACTGGAAGATTGAGTGCCGATATTTCGTAAGCATTGTGGTAGCCACGAAGCTTGCGTGGCAAAATCGGATAACTCACAAACGCATGCAACATACGTAGTACTCCAGTGACAATTGACCGAAGAAAGTATATTTGGTGATGTGCGGAAAGGTACTTCGACACCACTAACAATTGGTGGTGAGATGTGAAGAAAGAAGGTCACTCATACCACTTGCACCATGATGTACCACTATCCCATGTTCGATCCCCCAATGGAAAGAGGGCTGGAAGCGCTCGAGGCTGACCCAACCCGTAAATGGTCACCTTGGAAGATGGGTGTGGCGTAGAACTCTGCTGCACTTCCTTCGACCACTATCACAACCTTGGGGCTAAGCGGACCAGATGATCCTGTGATGGTGATGGATGGTTCGGGGCTTTCAAAGATGAGGCTATTGATCTTACAATCTGACGAAGGGATGTCCAGGTCGTGACTCGGGTTCAATTTCATACTCTTGGTATTTTCCTTTACCGCCATTTCCTCCTATTTTCTTTCCATGGCTTCTTTGGGATGTTTCTCCGATCTTTGTAGCTCATCAGACTTTCGCGTGTTTTTCTCGACGGCGTTGGCCGGGCAGTTCTTTGCTCGTAAAAAGTAGATACCGTTCAGATGAAGGATTTGGAAAATGAACCATTGCCTCGGCGCTTCTAGTTAGTTAGCACTTAGCCGGTCTATTATGGCGTGGTGCTTTATGTGAAGCCCCAGATTGGAAACCATTTCTACATCAAACAACGGACGGGAGGTTGTGGCCTTCCATTGCCCTGCCCGGGGGAACTGTCAATAGTATCTAGCGCAGGGGAATATAGGATAGCGAGAGCATGATGGCGGTAAGGATAGAAAGGAAGAAAGGGCATCCGATGAATTGGATGAAGATTGTGGTACAGTACACAGTCTCAACGGTCTCGCAAACCCCCAGTACAGTACAGTATCGAGCGCAGTTATTCATGCGTAGGGGGTTAACGAGGGCTTGTTACGGGCTCTGCGACCTACGATGTTTGAGGGTCCGTCTTCAAACGCGGCCAAGGTGTCATAGCCCGGTCTGGGTACACAGACCTGACCCTCTCTCGGTGGACGCCAGAACAATGGATGGTGTTTCTGAAGAGCGATCATTAGTATGGTTGCTGTTGTTGTTAGCGAGAGTAATGAATGATTTGTGCTTGGGTAGGATTGAGATTTGGTGTGGATGATAATGGTGATGGTGATGTTGATGGTTCGACGGTGTGGGATGGGGTGGTGTTGTTTGTGTCTGTGTCCGTGTCCGTCACCGTCATTTCTTGGATGCATTATTACTGTACAGTTAGTACGCTACGGACGGAGCACCCTCGGCACAGTCTGGGAACAGCCAAGAGCCAAGAGCCAAGATCAGCCCCTGTACAATACTGTACTACAGTACATACAGTAACCAACTGGACTGTATTATGATACCGTACTACCGACTACGGAAATACTTGGAGGGCAAGAAGACCATCGGATAGTTAGTTCTACGCCGCTAGTCCCAGTCGTTCCAGTCGTTCCAGTCGTTCCAGTCGTCCCAGTAGTCATCCAGAGTACTCTAATCAATGTACGGTACGGTGCTGTACTGTACAGGATAACACCGACCACTGCAGGCAGGCGCACACATCCCCAGCTTCACATCCCGCAAAACCTTCTACGCGCCGTGATGATGGTCGCTCGGCCAATCACCATCCTCAATGGCGGTGCAATTCACTGCAGCCGCCAGCTAGCCATACCCGTGCATCTTCAACCGCTTCCTACCTACTGTCACGACCATCCGCCAACTGCA
>Ga0247734_1001770_pt1 | contig 15737 bp, 17 predicted proteins | sample UWRJL103311B2_FD_180933 | JGI IMG/M metagenome (GOLD analysis project Ga0247734, IMG submission 180933) | Plant litter microbial communities from Arlington Agricultural Research Station in Wisconsin, United States - UWRJ-L103-311B-2 | ecosystem: Environmental > Terrestrial > Plant litter >... | reverse complement strand
AAAATATCTCAGATCAAGATAAAGTGATGTATTTTTTTTAAGTGAGAGATTTCGTGCCAGTGCATATTGAAAAAGCTGATTTCCCAAACCATGAGATATTTTAGAAATGATCATGCTATAAAAAGTTGATATAAATTAAAAAATGACATTCTGAATCACGTATTAACTGATGCTTTTAGGGACAAGCGGGGCTTTTTTTGGAGATTTATACTGAAACCGCATTTCTATATTCTTGTAAGTCCAGACGGCAACGAAATAAATTAACACAAAATTCAGGATAAACAGGTAGGAATAAGCAGTGGCTGGAAATTTCAAAATCCTGATAAAAAGTACGTTAAAAAGGCTGATTAAAAGCGCATGCGTCATGTAAATGGAATAAGAGTATTTACCCAGTTTATGAAGAAGCCCGACTTTTTTCAATCCGGATGAAATAATTCCTTTTTCAAAAGAAAACGTATAAATGCAGATAAAGAATAAAACCTCAAATATGACTCCATAAGGCTTCAATATCTGACCATTACAAATACAAAATATAATAGATGCCAGTGATAAAAATTCTGTTATTGCGAAAATTGCAGGGTGCCATTTTCTAACACTCTCGTGGGTTTTACTAAATAAATTGAAGCAAAGAACTCCGGTAAAGAAACCCAGAATGCCGCGCAAAAAGCCGTAATCAAAACTATAATTAATTTGAAAACTGCTGGAAACCATCCAAAGGCCTAAAATTGATACAACTACTACAGCTACATAATACCAGTTGCGCCGGGATATTTGCTGTGAAAGATGAATAAACAAAACCAGTACTCCAAACACAATATAAGCCATCATTTCAGCACTTATGGACCAGCTCGGAATGTTCCAGCTAACATCTTTAACGCCTGGAACCGGTGTGGAATTAATGAGAAATAAAGAAGTAAAAAATGTGTGTATATTATTAGCAGGATTGGTGAGGTTATTAACTTTGATGTAAGGACTGAGTAAATTTTTGGCAACTTCCATAGCCGCAAAGGCCATAAGCAGAACAAAATGTAAAGGATAAATTCGGTATAAGCGCTTGGTGAAAAACAGCTTTAATTGTGGCCAGTCTGCAATGGATTGATAGCTATAGGCGATTACAAATCCGCTGAGAACAAAAAAGAAATCAACAAACATATCTGAATTCTCGACAAAGCGATTTTCAAGAACAGGAGTTTCGGCAAACGGGCCTAAATGAAAAAGGAAAACCAGGGATGCAAATAAGCCACGAAAAATGTCCAGGACTTCAAATCTATGCTTCATTCTTAATTATATTAAATTGAAATGACTCCTAAACCGGTTCATGTGCTTTTCCCGGTCATATTTGTATGTTAGTTTATCAGAAGCTTTGGTAATAATCAACAAACCGAAATGTTCGCTGATATCAGTAAGCAGTGCCGGCATTTCTACATCCAGTAACTCATCAATAAAAAAAGTGGCCTCATCGCTTTCATCAGTCCTGACCCGCAACGAATCCATTCCGTTGTGATAAATTTGAAAATTCAGGTTTTCTAATTGCTGCTGCAAAGGCCAGATAATTTTATTTCCTGTATCAAAGTTGTTCAGGATCAGCGGCTGACCGGAATCTTGCTTTTCAATAACGAGCTGTTTTTTGCTAAATATAATTTTCAGCCGACAAATATCTACACCGGAATGCTTCACAGCATTGGTTAGCATTTCACTGATAACCCATTTTATTTTGGTCAACATTACAGCCTCAATCGAACATTCAGCAGATTCTTCTTTAATATGTCCCTCACATAATTCCAAAATACCAGGAATTTCTTCCATTCTGCATTTTAAAACCAACTCAATTTCACGCAAATAATCCTCCATACTTTAATTTAACATCTCCATTGCATGATCGTAATCCTTATACATTTTAAAAACTTTATCCATCCTGATCAGTGTTAAAAGATTTTTAACATCCGGTTTAAGGGAAACAAGATATATGTCCACATTACGCGGTATAGCATATTTTAATGCTACCACCAAACTTCCCAAAAATGAACTATCGATATAATCTACATTCTCAAAACTTACAATTACAACTTTTGCACCATTAGCAATAAGTGTTATCATTTCTTCTTTGAACATTTCCGCGTTAGTAAAACTTGCCTCTGTTGGCAAAATAGTAGCCTGTGCTATCTTCTGAACTTCTGTAGTTTTAAGTATCATGTGGTTTATAATTTTTCAATAAAAACAATGCTGGCATCATCCATTTGATTACCGTCATTAATGCTTTCTAAAACATTGGCATAGATTAAATCAAAGCTTTCTGACTGCCCGAGATAAGGTCTGATTTTGGAAACGAAAAATGGATAATCACTTTTCTTTGTTCCATTTGAAGGAATGTCAATCATGCCATCAGTAAAAATGACAAGCTGATCTCCGGTTTTCATTTCTATAACCTGCTGATCATAAATCCCTTCCTCCAAAAGCCCTAGAAGCAGTCCTGATGAAAGCACAGTTTTGGCCAGTTGTTTTTCCGACTCATAGCTTATCAATGGCAAATCACCCGCGCCCGTATAATTTACTTTTCCGGTATAGCTATCTATCAGAAGTAATGATAAGCTAGACAAGATATTTTGAAGGCCTTCATCCAGATAGACAAGCTTATTTATTTTTTGAACAATAATGTCAAGTTCGAAGTCATCGTCGAGCACGCAAAAACGTATTGCCGCACGGATATAGCTCAAAAAGCCAAAAGTAAAGAACCATGCTTTCCACTTTTTCCCCATAATATCTCCCAAAAAGGCAAAGCAAAACCGATCGTCAACTTTAACAAAATCAATAAAGTCGCCGCCCGGATATCCTCTGTAACCTTTATGCCAAAAATTTATTTTAAATCCGGCTACAACAGGATTCTTCGACGGAATGGATTTTACATTAAGAGCATCAGCAGCGATTCTTAATTCCTTGATGGATTTTAAATGCTCATTCTCAAGAGATTTTATAATATTTCCAATTTTGGATATAATTACAGGAAGCGGGGTTTCTTTGTTTATGTAATCAAGGGCATTAAGATTTAATCCCTCCAGAATCAACGAGTTGTCTGTAAAAGAGGTCAGGAAAACAAAAGGAATATCACAGAATCTGGGATTCTCCAATACTGTTTGTCTGAAATCGAAACCATTCATCTCCGGCATATCATAATCTGATATGATCAAATAGGGGGCTTCGCTTATTAACAATTTCCATGCTTCTGTTGCAGATGTAGCCAGTAAACAATGGTAACCGGCTTTACGCAGAGATGCACTCATAATAGTGCGGAAGAGAAGATTATCCTCAACCAAAAGTATTGTCTTTATATTATCTGCCGGATCGGAAAATGTATTCATTTCTTATTGAGGTTAAGTACAAAAAGAAATACACCTGACAGGATAATTAAAAGCGAAACTAAATCCATAATTGTGACGCCATCATTAGCATTAAAATAAAACACGGTGAAGAGTTCAAAACTGGGTGGTGCAGGCATTATAATCATAGCAAATCCAGTGGCGATAAGTATAATGCCAATCACACAAATAAGAATTTTTTGGAACGCATTTTTCCGTAAATATCTCTTACTTACATTACTGTCTATTTCATTATTATTCAATAATTTTCCCAAATTATCTAACAACTCTTCCCGTGAAAGGGTACTTTCTTCTTTTTGTGAGGTAAAGGGTTTTACTAAATCAGTAGACGAAACTGTATTCTGAAAAGCGGCATTAATCCGGTTTTGATATTTTTGAATTTGATTTTTATTTAATACCGTACGATCTAAAATTGTAACTAACTCCTGAATTTTCTGATCAATCTCCTTCGAATCATTTTCAACATCATTAAAATGGTATCCAAATGATTCTGAAATTTTATTTACATCCAACGGTTTTTTTATTTTCACTTTTTCAGGAATTAATAGAATATATGGAACATCCAGCACCGTTTTGAATGTGAGAAATATAAATTATTATTCAAAGAGTCAGATTTTACTTAAAGCTAAATGAATATTATTAAATTTGAAATAATTCTACAAAAGTAAAATTTATTTAGTAGAAATTTGGTATCAATTATTCTAACTATTTAAGATTAAATGTCTCTTATTTCTATAATTACTGTAAATTTTAATCAACCTCAGGTAACCGAAGCACTTCTTAAGTCGTTGCTGGAAGTAAATACCTATCAGGATATTGAAATTATTGTTGTTGATAATGGAAGTAAAATAAATTCGGTACCAGAATGGACAGACAGATATCCAGGTATTATTTTCATTAGATCTGAGGAAAATAAAGGTTTTGCAGGAGGGAACAATTTGGGTATTGAATATGCAAAAGGTGAGTATCTGTTCCTGATAAATAATGATACGGAGGTTACAGCTACATTAATCAAACAACTGTCTGATACTTTGGACAGTAATCAAAAGATTGGAATGGTATCGCCCAAAATCCACTATTTTGATAAGCCGGGAATGCTTCAGTATGCCGGATACACTAATATGAATTATTACCTGGCTCGTAACGAGTGCATTGGGCAATTTGAAGAAGACAATAATCAGTATGATTCATTGACCGGCCAAACCGGTTATGCGCACGGTGCCGCAATGATGATTAGAAGAGAGGCAATGAACAAGGCTGGTTTAATGCCTGAGAATTATTTTTTATACTACGAAGAGCTTGACTGGTGTGAACGTATACGCAAGGCAGGTTATGAAATACATACTAATCTCACTGCCTTAATTTACCATAAAGAGTCGATATCCGTAGGTAAAAGATCTGCTTTGAAAGAATATTTCATGAACCGGAACCGGATACTGTTTATCCGTAAAAATGCTCCCGGACTTAGTTTTCTTATCTTCTGCACTTATTTTACAATTGCAGTAATACCAAGAAATACGATTCAGTATATATTAAATAAAGAGTTTAGTTTCATACCTGTTTTTTTTAAAGCCATCACCTGGCATTTTACCAACAAAACCGATAGTACAAATCTTGGCTATCCTGTTATCCGTTAAAATATGGAAATTTCATTTTGGATTAGTTTATTGATCGTTCTTTACACATTTATCGGGTATGGGATCGTGTTATTTTTTTTAATTAAAATAAGAAGATTCGCAAAAGGTAAAAGGGTTATTCCGGAAATTAATCAGCATTTCCCGACTTTAACTTTGATTGTTGCCGCGTATAATGAGGAAAGCATTATTGAAGAAAAGATACGGAATACACTGGAACTCAATTACGACCCGAATAAACTGAAATTACTGTTTATAACTGACGGCTCATCTGACAAGACTCCGCAACTTATCGAACAATTTGAAGAAATAGATCTCATGCATTCTCCTGCACGAAGCGGTAAAATTCACGCTATTCACCGTGCAATGAAAGTTGTTGATTCTGAGATAGTTGTTTATACCGATGCAAATACTTTTTTAAATGCTGATGCACTATTATATATTGCCCGTCATTATGCAGATCCAAAAGTAGGAGCAGTTTCCGGTGAAAAGAGGGTAATGCAGGATGTCGTTTCTGATGCAACGGCAGGGGAGGGTTTTTACTGGAAATATGAATCGACACTTAAAAAGTGGGATTCGGAGTTGTATTCAGTAGTGGGTGCAGCGGGTGAACTTTTTAGTGTGAGGCGTTCGCTATATCAGGATGTACAGCCAGATACGATATTAGATGATTTTATGATTTCGATGCTTATTGCACTCAAGGGATATCGTATCATTTATGAGCCCCAGGCGTACGCTTCCGAGCTTTCATCGGATAATATTAAAGAGGAATTGAAGCGAAAAATAAGGATTGCAGCAGGAGGGATTCAATCAATATTAAGGCTTAAACCACTGTTAAATCCATTTATGAATCCTGTTTTAACCTTTCAGTATATTAGTCACCGTGTACTTAGGTGGACCATTACACCGTTTTTAATGATTCTTACATTAATCTTGAACTTGATTATTTGTATACAATCACCAAATGTTTTTTATCTGCTTATACTACTTGCTCAATGTCTTTTTTATGGAATGGCTTTGGCAGGATTTATATTGGAAAAGCAAAAGATCAAAGTCAAAGCTTTATTTGTGCCTTATTATTTTTGTATCATGAATTACGCCGTACTCGCAGGAATAATCAGATATATGAAAGGAAGCCAAAGCTCAATATGGGAGAAGGCGATAAGGAAAAGTGCATGATAACATTTTAATGTTTACCTAACCTCTCAGATTCCGTTTCCAATATTGGTGTTAATTTATACAACTCATCAGATAAATCGGAATATAAATTTTTGAGTACAGTAATGTCTGATTTATCCTTAACGGCTTTTTCGAATTCTTCAATTTTTGGACGAAACCAAGTAATACCAGCCATTGTAAAGGATGGCTTAAGACCGTGAAGAATGCTGGCTGACTGAACCAGGTCTTCATTATCAATGGCAAGTCTCAGGGATTCCCAGCGCGGTAGTGAATCAGATAAAAAAGCGTCAAATATTAAATGAATGATCATAGCATCCTCGCCATAAACCTGATTCAGATATTTAATATCAAGTAATGGATTAATGTTTAAAGCCATTTTGTCGTGTATCGTGTAGAATAAATAAATATATCAATTAAAGCATGTAATATTAGTACTTGGTTATAAAAAAGTACTAATATTACTCTTACACCACAAAATTAAGAAATAATTCATTTCATTGTGTCTTTATCTCTTCTTTTACTGGCTGTTGTTTTGCTTCCTCTTTAGCTTTTCGTTTGAAATAGCGGCGAAACAAAAAGTTGGAACGAAGCGCTTGCATATTTTCATCCAGTTTTTCTGTACTGGTTTCCAGATTTTGAATAGTACCTTTTAAGTTAGACGCAGTTTTCTCATCGTGCAATAGTACACCAAGGGGACTAGTCGTATTAGAATTCAAGTCTGCACTGGCTTTGTTGAGGTTGGTAACCATCACGTTGGCAGAAGCAACAGTCTCGTTCAATTTTCCCACAGTCATCCGTATATCACGCATAATTACTGTATCCGTAGCAAAATCATTAGCTAAACCACCTTTCTGATTCAATTTTTGTGTAAAACCTGAAAGAGAAGCAGTCATGGTTTGCGCATTGGCCGAAGCTTTCTTAAGTGTAGAAAGTGTTTGATCAACATCGTTATACAGTCTTTCATCATTTAAAAGCATTCCCACTGTACCTTTTCCTTCCAGAATATTCTTACTGATTGTTTTAAAAGCACTGGTAATTCCCAGTAAATTTTTGTTGTTTTCAGATAATACCGCCAGCATTTCTTCAGTACTTTCGATTTTTTCAACAACCAGTTCATCACCGTCTTCAATAGCAGGTACCTTCTGAGTACCACCGTAAATGACAACGATTTTGTTCCCGATCAGCCCATCCGTGCTTACTTTAGCTTTGGCGTTTTTACGGATAAATTCCTGAGATTTTTCTTCGATGTTCAACATCACTTCTACTTGAGAATTATCCAGGAACCTCATTTTTTTTACTGTTCCGATTTTAACTCCTGAGTACCAGATATTGTTTCCCGGCTTTAAACCATTCACGTCATGAAAAATGGTTTTGACTGTAATATTAGTCGAAAACGCTTTTTTCATACTACCTATGGTAAGAATTCCTACCACAAATATTAGTATTCCGATTATTACAAAAAAACCTACTGTTACAGAGCGTTTTCTAGATGATGTTTCCATTATTATTGAATAAAATTGTAATCGTAAAAACTTTTAATTCTCTCTTCCTGTGTCTTAAAAACTTCTTCAAAAGTGCCTTCTTTAATAAAACGGCCATCAAGAAGCATAGCAATTCTGTCTCCTGTTTGTCTCGCACAGGTCAAGTCATGTGTAATTATAATTGCACTCGTATGATATTTCTCCTGAACTTCTTTAATAAGCTCATTTATTTCAATACACGTTATTGGATCAAGACCAGCTGTTGGTTCATCATAAAGCATGATTTCCGGCTGTAAAATTAAAGTCCGTGCTATCCCGATTCTTTTACGCTGTCCACCGGATAATTCGGATGGAACCTGATTTATTGTGTTTAATAGCCCAACAGCATCCAAAACCGATTCAACCTGTTCATTAATTTGGGGCCGGGTTAGATTGGCAACGTTTCTAACCAAAGGAAATTCCAGGTTTTCACGAACAGTCATACTGTCGTAAAGCGCACTGTTCTGAAATGAAAATCCTATTTTTAAACGTAAGTCACGAAGATCTTTTTCATTCAAATCTACCACTTCACGCCCAAGCACATTAACAGATCCTTTATCCTGTTTGAGCAAACCGGCAATAATTTTAATCAAAACGGATTTTCCAGTTCCTGAGCGACCCAGTACTACTACATTTTCACCTTTTAACACTTCAAGATCGACTCCCTGCAAAACCTTAAGATCTCCAAACGACTTAAATAAGCCTTTGATAGAAATGACCGGTTCGGCAGTTTTCTCAGTTTCATCCATACTATTATATTCTGAAATAATTTGATACCTGAACAATGATAACTTCCTCAATAAAGATGAGGAACATGGATATTACAACCGCTGAATTGGCAGCTCTACCTACACCCTCAGTTCCTTTATTCGCATTATATCCCTGATAACAGCCCACAATTCCTATTGTAAACCCATACGCAACGGCCTTTGCTACGGATGTTCCAATATCCAGAAAAGTAATTTGTTCAAAAGCGTTTTCAAAAAATGCCCTGAAGCTGGTTCCTTCGTTCAATGTTACGTTCAAATATGCACCCATAAGACTGACCAAAGTACAGTAAAAAACCAAAATAGGAATGGTGATTGTCGATGCCAGTACACGTGTTACAACTAAAAACTTAAATGGATTTACAGCTGAAACTTCCATTGCATCAATTTGCTCTGTCACACGCATGGAGCCGAGCTCTGCTCCTATACTAGAACCAACTTTACCGGAGCAGATCAACGCAGTTACCAATGCTGCCAATGCTCTGACGATGGCGATTGATACCAGGGAAGGCAGCCATGAAGTAGCTCCGAATTCGGCAAGGGAAGGTCTGGATTGTTTGGTAAAAACCATTCCTGTAATAAACCCGGTTAAACTGATTAAAAACAGAGATTTATAACCGATAGCATAACACTGCTTTACTATTTCCGGAAATTCCATTCTTCCTTTGAAAACCTCCCGAAAGAATCTTATAAAAAAAACATAGCCGTTATAAACTGCCAGAAAGGCCGAATCCAGCTTCTTGGTAAAAACTTTATCCCTTTGCTTTGCGCTCATTAAAAATTATTTGTCAAGATGATGGGCATGTAACTGTTATTCATATACTTTTTATAATTATAGTCCTGCAATTAACTGGTTAACAGATTGTGAATTTTGATCCAACAAATTTCTTTCTTCTAACCAGCGCATCCTGTATGCATTTATCGCAGTTTTCCCTAATTGGTTTATCAATCGGTAATTAACAATAACTCCAACGACTGAGCCAATTCCCGGAATTAACTGCGCCATTTTTGCAAGATCAATGTAATCCCGGTATTCCTGCTGAAAGCTTTTCCAGTCGAATTGGTGAATGTCATCGGGTAATTCCTGGCTTTTTATTTTCCAGCCTGCAAGGTTCTGATATACTTTTTGTCTGTTTTTCTGACTTGAAAATGCAAGTTGAAATATGTACAGAATGAAAACCCTTTCATGATAATCATCAACTTTCCTGCCATACAATGCTGCAATCTCAAAAAGCAGTTTCATTTTTATTCCGATCAAAACCGGAAATTCTGCCAAAGATAACAGGAAGCCTCCGGCTCCAATAATTCCACCTTCTGCTGCGCCCGTCTTTTTATAAAATCCAATTTTTGACTGAACTGCTTTTTCAATTTGTTCCAATGAATCCAAATGTACAGGCTTGGATGTAGTAAATTCTGCTCCAAATAGTACAGCACGTGTCATTTGCTTAATTGTGGCCGTAATGGCATCGTGGATTTTATCCGGAATAATATTATTTATCTTATCCTGAACAGTTTTTGAAACACGATCCATTCTGGAAGGATTCTTTTGCATTTTATTTTGCCAGATATGCAATTCATGCTTTATTTTTTCTTCGTAATTAGTCATGTGCTTTGTTGGCAAAGATGTAAAATGATCTTGTTACGTGAAAGTTAGTAAATAAAGATTAAATTCAGGACAGCAAAAATCATTCCTGCAACAATGATAATGTAATTTAATATTAGAAAAAATTACTGTATAGACTTAAATTCAAGGCCTTACAGCCCAAAATAATTAGGTATTAATTTACAAGAGTTTTTCCGTTTCGGTTTATTTTTATTTTTTAAATGAATAAAATAGTGTGCCGACCTAATCCTGCAAATTGTATAACCTATGTTTTTGATCAAATAACTTGTTTTTTTGATGAAATAAGACCCAAAAATTTAAGCATGAAACAGGTAATTACGGTCGTCTTGATAAATATTACAGCATAAAATGTTTAAAAAGAAAAGCCAGTAACATGGCGTTACTGGCTTTTCTTCAAAATATAAATTTGGTACTATTTTAATTTCATTGGTTTAACACCTTCTACTGTAATTTTTACTGGATTAATTAATCCTTTTGCATCAAAAGTCATAACATCTATACAGGTTTCCCGGTGATTACCATCCGTTTCTGTTAACGGCCGGCGATGATATACAATATACCATTGGTCTTTTCCCGGAACCTGAATTATAGAATGATGCCCTGCACCGGTAGCTACTTTTGGATCTTGCTGAAGAATTTTATCAATTCTTTCAAACGGACCAAACGGCAAATCGGCCATGGCATAGGCAACGGAATAATCCGGGCCTGTCCAGCCGCCTTCTGACCACATGAAATAATATTTTCCATTACGGATAAACATGAAAGGGCCTTCTACATATCCTTTTGGAGTAATTTCTTTAAAAATAGAACCATCTTCGAAAGGAATAAATCCTGTAAAATCATTTTTAAGTTTTGCTACATTACAATGTTTCCAGCCCCCGTAATACAAATAATACTGACCGTCTTTATCCTTGAAAACAAACTGGTCAATTGGCTGTGCACCGTTATGAAATTTATCAATCAATGGTTTTCCCAGATAGTCTTTGTATGGTCCTTCCGGTTTATCAGCCACTGCGACTCCGATTCCACCCGATTCCTTATCGTTTTGAATATCATTAGCCCCAAAAAATAAATAATATTTTTTATCCTTTTCAATGATGGATGGAGCCCAAATTGCTCGCTTAGCCCATTTAATTGAAGTTGTATCCATGATTTTTTCATGCTTTTCCCAATTCACAAGATCCTGGGAAGAGAACGCATCAAACAAAACCTGCTTGTTATAAGGTGCAGAAAAAGTAGGAAAAATCCAATATTTGTTTCCAAATATAATTGCCTCAGGATCAGCATACCAGCCTGGAAAAACCGGGTTTCCGGAAGTTTTTTTAGAGGTTTGTGAAAAGGTAGATTGGCATAAAAAAACGAAAAACAATAACAGAATCAGCCTGCTCATATTTTAGAATTTAATGATAGAAATAACATAGAGATATACAATATTAATAGGTATTTCCGGCACCTCCGCCTCCAAAGTTGCCACCACCAAACTCAATACCGTTTTCCTGCGGTGTTTGCCCTAAATATTGTGCGGCGATTAATGCTTCCATATTTGCCATTTTTCTTTCTCCGTCCGGTTCATCAGTGATCCCATATTTTGGTTCTTTCAAATAGCGTATGCATAAGATTGATACGATCACCATGAAAATTCCGGCAAGCGCTAATCCCTGCGCCAAAGTAAATATGCCAAAATAGTACCGGTATGTAAATATAGAAAAGGCCAGCGCAAATAAACCTACGAGAAGTAATATTCTATCCTTTTTTCTGAGCCCCAAAAAAATATAAATCAAAGGGATAATCAGCGTGAAAAAATAGAAAACAGATGCAAAAGGAATTTGCGGAGATACAAGTAGTGCCAGGTCGCTAAGCAAGGCATTTCCTTCACGAACTACATAGTAATTTCCTCCAAGATATAAAGTGATGAGTGACAGCACTTCCAGTACAATCCTGCACTCTCTGTAATATGTTTGCCTGATTTTTTTCGCTGAGAAATAGATAACGACCGCTAATATCATTATTCCGAAAGGAAGCAGCGCTTTTCCCAAAGGAAACTTCATCATGAGATTTGACAGCAACGTAAAAATGGTCACAAATGCGGATGCGGTAACCAAAAGATCTGCATATCGTATGGCTGCAAAACATAAAACTGCCAGAATACAAATACAATATTGCCAGAATTCAAGATTTTCAAACAACATAAATACAGGCACCAATGATGCTCCAATGGCAGAATATAACAAAGCATTATCCACTCCGGAATGAAAAAGCTTACGATCTTTTATTAGAAATTCAAGAAAAAAAGTAAAGCATAAACAGCAAACAACGCTTACTAAACCAAAAGTGTTACTACCTGCATCCAAAATGAATAATGCTATAAAACCAATGAAAAAGCTGCATGCAATACATGCAAAAACGAAAAGTCCTATTTTAACAAATATTCCGGGTCGGTAGAATTCCTCCGGAAAGGCAACTTTTACTGCTTCATTTTGTTCGTGACTAATAAGATTATTGAAACGCCATTTTTCGGATATTTGCTGAATAGCCAGATTATTGACCCACGTTTCGTTATATGGCTTTTTCATTTTTTGATTCTAAGGAATTTTTTAAAGTTTAAGAGGAATAGCAAGACGCCGACGCTTGAGAAGAGAAAATAATAAACAGACAAAAAGCCCAGTGCTTTATCAGGTAAAATTTTAATCAAACAATATGTTAAAATAATGTACCCATATACGACACCCATAAGTAAAAATACCAGTGACTGGCTGGAACGTGAGCGCATGATGAAAAAAGCAGACAGCGTAGCACCGGGAACAAAATAAAGCACTTTAAATTCGTGTATAAAAAGTCCGGTAATTACAGCAATTGCCGCAAGATTCCCTCCGAGGAAAAGATACGAAAAGGCAAAATGTTTTTTTAAGTCTTTTTGTTCTGAAATCCAACCAAAACCTATTAGCCCCAAACCCAGAATTATACTGGTAATAAGAAGTTTAATATCAGTAAAATCATTTTTTGATATAATTGAAAGCGGAGCAATTGTAAGACCCAGCCAGGAAGCCAATCCGGTTATGGCCATTGAAAGTACTCCTTTGTGGTCAAAACGGTATGCGCAGAAAAAGAAAACAATTGTAGGAATAATAACAGCCAGACCATATTTAGACCCAAAGAATTTATACTGAAACTGTAAATAACCTTCAAGTATCAGAAAAGTGCTGCAACCCAATAATAATATGTAATCAGCAAATTTATTTGGATTTCTGACTTCCAGCCAGCTGAACGGCAAACTGACTTTAAAAGTATAGAAAAAGCAACCAATAGTAATGGCAGATATGGCAGCAATTATTGCCTGATGGCCAATTGTGTCAATATTTTCATAAATGAGAATACCCAGACCAGATCCAAAAAACAAAATTCCCAGGTATAGTAATGAGCGAAGTTCCCAATGAACTGAAAATGGCTTTTTTGCAAGATAAGATTCGATTGCATTGTGCTGCTGAACTGAAATAATTTCCCTGGATAGCAGATTCCCAAGAACTTTTGAATTATTCATGATTAATGGATTGAGGATGAGCAAAGTTACTAAGTTTCAGTTACTCTATTATCTCACTAACCGTTACCTCAACCGAAATTGATTTACCGGCTCCATAGTCATATCTATTACAAATGAATGTGGTACTGAATGAAAAGTTAAAATCTTAGAGTGAAATTTTCTTTTACCTGTTCTTTCCGAAAGAAAACCAGTCCTATCCAGAACAGATCAACAGTCAGAGTTACTTGTGGATGTGCTTTAATATATTCCCAGGCTTTTGTCATTTCTGGTGACCAGTAAATGTCATCAAAAATAAATAATGAATCATTTGTAGCATAGGGCAAACAAGTTTCAAAGTAGCGTACAGTAGGCTCGTACCGATGATTGGCATCAAAATAGGCATAATCGAGGCCTTTTGACAGTTTTTTTAATTCATTCGGAAGTGTTTCATCAATATTACCTACTATAATTTTGATATTATCGGCTCCGGATTTATCAAAATTCTGTCTGGCTATTTTTGCAGTTTCCGGGCAACCTTCAAAAGAAATGATATGCGAATCGGGTTTGGCGCGCGACATATACAAAGTAGTAAGTCCTAGCGACGTACCAAGTTCAAGAATAGTCTGAGGCTGAAACCTGCGGATAAGACGATTAAAAAGTCTGCCGAATTTTTCTGGCTTCTCTGCGTTTTTTGCTATTGTCTTAATCGTCCTGATATTGGATTTATTAATTCTCGAGCCTGCGCCAAGATCCAGGATCTCAATTTGCTGATTGGATTGAAGAAGTTCTTTTCTTAAGGTTTTTAAAGCAGCATAGTTAGGATTTTGATCCTTTTTTGAAATGATAATCTTTGTATATAAATCAAATAAAAATGGAGAATGAATGGAATGTTCGTTTCCCGCGCGAAGTAAATACTTAATGTAAGCAGCAATCAATTGGAAATGTTTTATTTGAGTGAAATATTAGTAAGCTTTTTATTCTTTCGGAACATGGAAAACCTGCTAATTCAACCTGTAAGGCACTACCAGTGAAAATGCGGGAATAATTACCCGGAATTGTCTGCCATCTAATATGCGTTCCATTAAGTAAGTTCCTGCCATTTTGCCCATATCGGTACGCAAATTGCACCCGGAAACGTATTCATGCACGTCACCTGGTTCCAGAATAGGTTGTAATCCTACAACACCTTCTCCTTCAACTTCACGGACTGTGCCGTTTGCATCATAAATAAGCCAATGCCTGCGTAATAATTTCACAGTATGCTCACTGTGATTTTCTATCATGATCTTGTATGTAAAGACATAATGATCTTGCCCGGGATTTGAATAATCTGGCTGGTATTCTGTCAATACAGTGACCTTTACACCATCTGTTACTTTCGAAACCATATTGATTGAAGGTGTTTGTGAGTATTGAGAAGTTAATGATACACCTTTTTGTTTGTAATTCTTCTACATAAACGAAAATAGTAATCAAATGCTGATAAACAAAAGCAAAAATCATTTTAATTTGTTTTTATAACAAACACAACGCTATGAATGTCAAAATAGAGGAGTCCTGGAAAGAAAGATTATCGACTGAGTTTGAAAAACCATATTTTGTCTCTTTGGCTGCTTTCGTAAAAGAAGAATATGCAACGAAACAGATTTTCCCTCCTGCAAAGCAAATTTTTAACGCTTTTAATTATTGCAGTTTTAATGATTGCAAAGTTGTCATTTTAGGGCAGGATCCTTATCATGGCCCTGGTCAGGCAAATGGCTTGTGTTTTTCAGTAAATGATGGTATCAGAATACCACCTTCATTGGTTAATATTTTTAAAGAAATCAAAGATGACTTAGGAAAACCAGTTCCTTCCTCAGGAAATCTGGAACGTTGGGCGGCTCAGGGGGTACTTTTATTAAATGCAACCTTAACAGTCCAAAGCGCCGCACCTGGTTCACACCAAAACAAAGGTTGGGAGACATTTACAGATGCAGTAATAAAGTGTTTGTCTGACGAAAAGGAAAATCTGGTTTTTATGCTTTGGGGAAGTTATGCCCAGAAAAAAGGAGCGGTTATTAATACATCCAAACACGACGTATTGAAAGCAAAGCATCCATCACCCATGGCTGCCAATGGCGGA
>Ga0247734_1001769_pt1 | contig 15751 bp, 15 predicted proteins | sample UWRJL103311B2_FD_180933 | JGI IMG/M metagenome (GOLD analysis project Ga0247734, IMG submission 180933) | Plant litter microbial communities from Arlington Agricultural Research Station in Wisconsin, United States - UWRJ-L103-311B-2 | ecosystem: Environmental > Terrestrial > Plant litter >... | reverse complement strand
GGTTATGGGCGCGCGCGGGCCGCACTCCACCGAGATCGTGGCGATGGCCGAACAGGAAAAGGTCCACCAGGCCAAGTTCGATGCGATGATCGCCGAGCGCGGGATACGTCCCACCCTGCTGCAGCCGGTGTGGTCGGTCGCGGGCTTCGCGCTGGGCGCGGCGACGGCGCTGATCGGGCCGGAGGCGGCGATGGCCTGCACCGCCGCGATCGAGACCGAGATCGACCGCCACTACACCCAGCAGATCGACGAGCTGGGCGACGACGATCCCGAACTGGGCGCCGCGATCGTGAAATTCCGCGACGAGGAGCGCGAGCACCGCGACGCCGCGCTGGCGGCGGGCGCGGAGAAGGCCCCGGCCTATCCGTTGCTGTTCCACGCCATCCGCATGGGCTGCCGCGTCGCGATCAAGCTGTCGGAACGGATTTGAGGGTTTAAGCTACCGTTCAAGCGGCGCGGTCCCTATATCGGTCATAGCGGGCGCGCGATTGCCGTACCGACCGATTGGAGCTTACCGATGATCCGCCTCCTGACCGCAGCCGCTTTCGCCGCGCTTACGTTCACCGCCGCGCCTGCTTTCGCGCAGGACGAGGGTGCCAGCGGCGAGAAGGTCAACCAGCTGATCGTCTACGGCAAGGACCCGTGCCCGCCCTCGGTGGGCAACGAGATCACCGTCTGCGCCCGCAAGGCCGAGGAAGAGCGTTATCGCATTCCCGAGCCGCTGCGCGGGCTCGACCAGCCGCAGTCCGATGCCTGGGCGAACAAGGTCCAGGCTTACGAGATGGTCGGCCGGTCGGGGCCGATGAGCTGCTCGCCGGTGGGCGGCGGCGGCCAGTCGGGCTGCCTCGCCCAGTTCATCGACAAGGCCTATGCCGAGAAGAAGAACGGTTCGGACGTCGAGTTCGGCCGCCTGATCGAGGCCGAGCGCGAGAAGCGCCTGTCGACCATCGACGCCGACGCCGCCGCCGACCAGGCGCGCGTCGAGCAGGCAGAGAAGGCCTATTTCGAACAGCAGAAGCGCCAGCAGGCCGAGCGCGACGCCGCGCAGGATGCGGCTGGTACGGGTCCTATCGGGACGCTGCCGGCGCCTAAGTAACAAGACCAAGCGGGGTCCCCGCCTTCGCGGGGACGACGGGTGTTTTTAGCGAGGGTGGGGGCGCCGGTGTGTCCGGTGCCCAAGCCAAGTGAGCGCCCGACCTCCTGCTTCAATCGATTCCCCCGCAACCCACTCCGTCGCCCCCGCGAAGGCAGGGGTCCCGCTTCCTTTCACCAGGGCGTGAGGTCGAAGGTCCATCCGTAACTCCCCCAAGGCGCGCTTCACGGCCTGAAACCCGAACCTGCTTGTCTTGCCCGCGCAATTCGGCTCAGTGGGCCGGCTTTTGGCTGAAAGGGGCGTTGTGGGCATAACGAGTACGATCGACATGTTCCACGCCGTGGCGGGGCTGCTGGTCGGCCTGCTGGTCGGGTTGACGGGCGTGGGCGGCGGGTCCCTGATGACGCCGCTGCTGGTGCTGCTGTTCGGCATCAGCGCCAAGACCGCGGTGGGCACCGACCTGCTGTTCGCCGCCATCACCAAGATCGCCGGCTCGGTCGTCCACGGCTCGCGCGAGACGGTGGAGTGGCCGTTGGTGCGGCGCATGGCGATGGGCAGCGTGCCCGCCGCGCTGCTGACGCTGGGCGTGCTGGCCTGGGTCGGCAACGTCGGCAAGTCGACCGAACACGTGATCCTCGTCTCGCTCGCCTGCCTGCTGGCGCTGACCTCGGCGGCGGTGATCGGCCGCAAGTGGCTGCTGGCGCTGTTCCACAACCCCGACGCGGTGCGCTCGCCGCGCAGCGTGCTGATCGGCACGGTGCTGCTGGGCGCGCTGATCGGCGTTGCGGTGTCGATCTCGTCGGTGGGTGCCGGCGCGATCGGGGTGACGGTGCTGCTGGTGCTCTATCCGCGCCTGCCGGTGTCGCGCATCGTCGGTTCGGACATCGCCCACGCGGTGCCGCTCGCGCTGATCGCAGGCACCGGGCACTGGGTGATGGGCGACGTCAACGGCGTGCTGCTGACGAACCTCTTGATCGGCTCGATCCCCGGCGTGATCCTGGGCAGCTTCCTGTCCTCGCGCGCGCCGGACCGGGTGCTGCAGCCGCTGCTGGCAGGCGTGCTGGCGCTGTCGTCGTGGCAGTTGTTCGTGAAGGCGAACACGCCGGACAAGGTGAAGATCGAGGTGATCGCGCCGGACCAGGTGGCCGGGCACTAACTCGCTCTACGTATCGTCATAGCGAAGCAACCCAGGGTAGCATCGAGCCGCCCTGGGTTGCTTCGCTATGCTCGCAATGACGAAGGGGCTGGCCCCTTACGTCAGCGCGATGTCGGGTGCGTCTTCCTGCTTCATGCCGACGACGTGGTAGCCGCTGTCGACATGGTGCGTCTCGCCGGTCACGCCCGAGGCCAAGTCCGACAGGAAGTACAGCGCCGAGCCGCCGACGTCCTCGATCGTGGTGTTGCGGCGCAGCGGGGCGTTCAGCTCGTTCCACTTGAGAATGTAGCGGAAGTCGCCGATGCCGCTGGCGGCGAGCGTCTTGACCGGGCCGGCGGAGATCGCGTTGACGCGGATGCCCTGGGGGCCGAGGTCGTTGGCGAGGTACTTCACCGAGGCTTCCAACGCCGCCTTGGCCACGCCCATCACGTTGTAGTGCGGCACGACCTTCTCGGCGCCGTAATACGTCAGCGTCAGGATCGAGCCGCCTTCCGACATCATCGGCAGCGCCCGCTTGGTCACGGCGACCAGCGAGTAGGCCGAGATGTTCATCGTCATCAGGAAGTTGTCGAGGCTGGTGTCGACGTACTTCCCGCGCAGCTCGTTCTTGTCGGAAAAGCCGATCGCGTGGACGACGAAGTCGATCGTGCTCCAGCGCTCCGCCAGCGTGGCGAAGGCGGTGTCGAGCGCGGCCATGTCGGACACGTCGCAATCGATCAGGAAATCGGAGCCCAGGCTCTCGGCAAGCGGCCTCACCCGCTTGGCGAGCGCGTCGCCCTGGTAGGAGAAGGCGAGTTCCGCCCCGTGTTCGCTCAGCTTCTTGGCGATACCCCATGCCAGCGACTTGTCGTTGGCAAGGCCCATGATGAGGCCCCTTTTACCGTGCATCAGACCGGTCATTCGTTTCTTCCTGTGTCTTCTTCGTCTTTGGCCCCTGGAGCCATTGCCCGGTTTCCCTGGGATTGGCTTCCGGGCGGGTTTTCCACCTCGGGCGCCTGCGCGAGCGCCGCGTTGAGTTCGGCGCCTATGACCATCCCTAGGCCGACAAGCCAGAAAAAGAAAAGCGCGATCATCACGCCGGCCAGGCTTCCGTACGTCAGATCGTACATGAAAAAGGTCTGCAGCACTTTCGGCAAGGCATAGGCGACCAGCAGCCACCACGCCGTGACGAGCGCCGCACCGGGCCATTTGCGGCTCTTGCGGCGGTGGTGGAGCGAGGGCGTGAGCAGATAGAACAGCAGGTAGATCGACCCGAACAGCGCCAGCGCGCTGATGCCTTGCGAGATCGCGACCTGCTCGGAAAGATTGTCGAGCCGGGGAAACAGCGCGGCGATCACCGATTCCATCGCCGAGATCAGCACTTGCGACGACAGCGAGATCAGCAGCAGCAGCACCGAGCCGAAGATCAGCGCGCTGGAGATCAGGCGCGAGCGCCAGAAGCGCGGGCGCTTCTTCACGTCATAGGCGCGGTGGAGGATGTCGCGCACGGTCTCGACCAGGCTGCCGGCGGTCCACACCCCGAACAGGCCGCCGATCCACAGCAGCCAGCCGTGGCGGGCGGCGGCGACGTCGTGCGCCACGGGGCTGAGCACTTCGGCGACGCGCGGGGGCAGGGCGCGCAGCACCGCGTCGATCGAGGCGCCCATCTGGTCCTGCTCGCCCAGCGCCGCGAAGATCGCGGACAGCGCGATGAAGAACGGGAACAGCGCCAGCAGCGTCATGTACGCAAGGTTCCCGGCGTGGATGAAGCCATCGTCCCAGGTGCCGGAAATCACGCGCATGACGACGCGGAAGAACCGCGTGCCAGGCCCGGCCTTGCGCTTTATCGTGTGGCGCAAGGACCCGAGGGCGGGTCCGTCAGACGCCAAACTTGCCGCGCACGTCGCGCCCGTCGGCCCAGCCTTCGAGGCGTCGGACAAGCTCGGCGTGGGCCTCGCCGTCGGGGTCGGGCAGGACGATCTGCAGGCTGATGAGCTGGTCGCCCCGCGTGCCGTCCTTGCGCGTCATGCCCCGGCCCTTGAGCCGTAGCGCCTTGCCCGAGCTGGAGCCCGCGGGCACCGACAGCATCACCGCGCCGGCGGGGGTGGGCGCCTTGACCTTGGCGCCGGCGAGAGCCTCGTCCAGCGTGATCGGCAGGTCGATGCGCAAGTCGTCGCCGTCCTGCTTGAAGAACGCGTGCGGCTGGATCTGGATCGTCACCGTGGCGTCGCCCGGACCGCCGGGGCCCGGTTCGCCCTTGCCGGCGAGGCGCATCTGGGTGCCGTCCTCGACGCCGGCGGGCAGCTTGAGGTCGATCGTCTTGCCGTCGGACAAGGTGATGCGCTGCGGTTTCAGCTCGGCCGCGTCGGTGAGCGGCACGGAGAGGCGGTAATTGACGCTGGCGCCGCGCGGTGCGGCGCGGGTGCGTCCGCCGCCCATTCCGCCGCCGCCGCCCCGGCCGCCGCCGAAGATGCCGCCGAAGATGTCCTCGATGTCGATCCCGTCATCGCCGCCAAAGCCGCCGGAAAATCCGCGCTGGCTGCCCGGACCACCGCCGAAGCCGCCGCCACCGAAGCCCCCGCCGCCGAAAGGGTTGGCGGGATTGCCGTCCCCGTCGATCTCGCCGCGGTCGAACTGGGCGCGCTTGGCCTTGTCCGACAGCAGGTCGTAGGCCTGCGTCACCGCGCTGAAGCGCTCGGTCGCCTTGGGGTTGTCCTTGTTGGTGTCGGGGTGGAGTTCCTTCGCCAGCTTGCGATAGGCGGACTTGATGTCCTTCTCGCTCGCGCCGCGTGGTACGCCCAGGGTGGTATAGGGATCTGCTGCCATGATGCCCCTAGCTAGGTTGCGGCGCGGGTTTGGACAAGCGTTGACGTGGGCGTTCGCGCAGGTTGCGGGCACGGGAACGCTTGCCTAGGAAGTCGTCGTCCGTTCGTGTCGAGCGTAGTCGAGACACGGGAGCGCGGCGCTGCGGTGTCTCGACTGCGCTCGACACGAACGGGATGAAGCTATTGCTCGCAACGGCGGAAGGCCCGAACCGTTGCAAGCAATCACCTATCAGGACTGGAACATCGTGAGCACGCCGTCAGCCCCCACCATTTCCGAAGCCGCCATCCCCGGCGACCAGGCCCGCGAACTCATCCCGCACGGCGATCCGCTGGCGCTGTTCGCGCAGTGGTTCGACGAGGCCCGCGCCGCCGAGCCCAACGATTCGAATGCCATGGCGCTCGCCACCGCCACGCCCGACGGCTTCCCCTCGGTGCGCATGGTGCTGCTCAAGGGCTACGACGCATCGGGCTTCGTGTTCTACACCAATGGCCACAGCCGCAAGGGGCGCGAGATCGCGGCCAATCCCAACGTCGCGCTGCTGTTCCACTGGAAGAGCCTGCGCCGCCAGATCCGCATCGAAGGCATCTTGTCTCCGGTGAGCGCGGCGGAGGCGGACGCCTATTTCCATTCGCGCGCCCGCGATTCGCAGCTTGGGGCGGTGGCGTCCGACCAGTCCGCCCCGCTCGATTCGCGCGAGACGTTCCTGGCCAGCTACGAAGCGGCGCGGGTGAAGTTCGAGGGCGGCGAAGTGGAGCGGCCGGCGCACTGGGGCGGCTGGCGGGTGCGCCCGCGCGCGATCGAGTTCTGGCACGATCGCCCTTATCGCCTGCACGAACGCCGCCGCTTCGAACACGCCGCCGACGGGTGGGCGTCCTCGCTGCTGTACCCGTGAGCGAGGCCGGAAACCTCAACCGCAGCGCCGCCTTCGCCAGCATCGGCGCGGCGTCGGCGCTGCTGACGATCAAGGGCTATGCCGCCTGGTCCACCGGGTCGACGGCGATGCTGGGCAGCCTGGCGGATACCGTGCTCGACCTCGTCGCCAGCGTGGCGACGCTGGTGGGGGTGTGGATCGCCGCGCAGCCCGCGGACGACAAGCACCGCTTCGGCCACGGCAAGGCCGAGGCGATCGCGGCGCTGTTCCAGATCGTGCTGATCTCGATCTCGGCGCTGGGCATCGCCGCGCATGCGGTGGAGCAGTTCTTTTCCGGCGCCCGCGTCGCGGCGGCGGGCGCGGGCATCGGCGTGTCGATCGCGGCGATCTGCGTCACCTTCGCGCTGATCGCCTGGCAGCGCCGCGTGATCGCGCGCACCGGCAGCATCGCCATCACCACCGATTCGGTGCACTACCAGTCGGACCTGCTGCTCAACGTGGCGGTGATCGCCGCACTCGCGCTCGACCAGTACGCGGGGCTGGCGGGGGTCGACGCGCTGTTCGGCCTCGTCATCGCCGGCTGGCTGGGCTGGGGCGCGTGGGGCGCGTCGGAGGACGTGCTCGACCAGTTGATGGATCACGAATGGCCGGCCGAAAAGAAGCACCGCTTCCTCGAAGTGCTGGCCCGCCATCCCGACATCATGAACGTCCACGACTTGCGCACGCGCACCTCGGGAAACCGCGACTTCGTGCAGTTCCACGTCTGGGTCGACCCCGACATGACCGTCCGCGCCGCGCACCGGGTGATGGACGACCTGGAAGCGCGGCTGCAGGCGGAGTTTCCCGACGTCGAGATCCTGATCCACCCCGATCCCGCCGGCCACGTCGGCGAATCGGGTGAGGCCGGGGAGGACGTGCTGGGCGCGGTGCGGGCGGATTGAGCGGACGGCCGCTCTCCGCAAAGCCCGTCATCTGTATTTAGCCCCGTCGCCTGTATCCCCGTCATCCCCGCGAAGGCGGGGATCCATCTGATTCCCTTGCAACACGAAACGTCATAAGTTGGGTTCCCGCCTTCGCGGGAATGACGAAGTGTTTTTGTCGAGAATCGGGTGATGCCCGGCCGGCGCTCCCCGATCCCCCGCCTTCGCGGCGGCAGGCAGGTCCGGGACGACGAGCTATTTCCCCCGCAGCGCGGCCACGCAGGCGCCGCGGTCGACGTCCTTGCCGTCCGACGCCCTCCGCGCATCCACGTAGGTCGCGTGGGGCTCCTTCGAGGTCGTGCTGGGATAGAGGTACACGTCCAGCACGCAGGCGGTGCCCGCGAACTGCAGCTTGCGCGCGTCGCCTTCCCATACGTCGAGGCGGGGCGCGCCCAGTTCGCGCACGAGCTGGTTCTGGCTCGCCCCGATCACGCCTTCGAGGCCGGGGGCCATCTGCACGGCCGCGTCGCGCGCGGGGGTGCGGGCGGGTTCGCGCACCATCGGCACGCCCTTGATGCGCTTGTGCGGTGGCGGCGGCGCGCTGCCGACGACGCCACCGCCGCTGCAGGCGGACAGCGCCAGTGCCAGCAAAGCCGCGGCGAGGAAACGGTGGTGAAGGGAGGGGCTCCCGCAGGACGTCGTGCTCATGGTCGGGTCGCGGCATCGCCTGCCATCTTGCGCGAGTCAACGCCTCGTCGCCGGACGCCGCCGCGATTGCGGGGAATGGCCGGTTTCCTACAGCCGGGTGGTCGCGTTAGGCTCGACCGGCGATACGGCCTCGCGGTGGCGAGGGTCCACGATGGCGAAAAGCGGTGCAAGGTGACACTCAAGGTGACACATTTCGCGCATAAGGTGACACTTTCGGGCCCAAGGTGACACCATTTCGCTCTGGACCGTGTAAACCGTGTAAACCCGCTGTCGCCTTGCAGCATCGCTTGCCCAGCCATGGGGGGCACGCTACTCGCCCCGCATACCGCCATTTCCCAGACACGACCTAAGGATCCCCTCCAGACATGACGCAATTTGAGCAGGCCGGTGAGGCCAAGCTGGACGTCATCGCCATCGGCAATGCCATCATCGACGTCATCGCCAACTGCCCCGATGCGCTGATCGACGAGCTTGGCCTGTCGCGCGGCGGCATGATGCTGATCGACGCCGACCAGGCCCGCACGCTCTATGACGCGATGGGCCCCGCGCGCGAGATTTCGGGCGGTTCGGCCGCCAACACGCTCGCCGGCCTCGCCGCGCTGGGCGCCAAGTGCGGCTTCATCGGCCAGGTCGCCGAGGACCAGCTGGGCGAAGTGTTCACCCACGACATCCGCGCCGCCGGCATCCAGTTCGACGTGCCCGCCCGCCCCGGCAACCCGCCGACCGCGCGCTGCCTGATCTTCGTGACGCCCGACGGCCAGCGCACGATGAACACCTTCCTCGGCGCCTCGCACCTGCTGCCGCCCGAGAAGCTCGACGCCGACGCGGTGGCCGGCGCCGCCGTGCTCTACCTCGAAGGCTACCTGTGGGATCCGGAAGAGCCGCGCGCCGCGATGCGCAAGGCGATCGCCGCCGCCCGCGCCGCCGGTCGCAAGATCGCCTTCACCCCGTCGGAAAGCTTCGTCATCGAGCGTCACCGCGACGACTTCCTGGCGCTGATCGACGAAGGCGCGATCGACCTGATGTTCTGCAACGAGCCCGAAATGGCGACGCTGACCGGCAAGCCCGACTTCGAGGACGGCCTGGCGATGCTGTCCGCCAAGGTGCCGGTGCTCGTCGTCACCAAGGGCGCCGATGGCGCGGTGGCGCTGGCGGGTGGCGAGCGGGCGCAAGTGGCCGCCGCCCCGGTCGACAAGGTGGTCGACACCACCGGCGCGGGCGACCTGTTCGCCGCCGGCTTCCTCTACGGCCACGTCCGTGGCAAAAGCCTGGAAGACGCGCTGCGCATGGGGGCGATCTGCGCCAGCGAGATCATCTCGCACTACGGCGCGCGCCCCGAATGCGACCTGGCGGACTTCGTCGCCCAGCGGATGGGCTGATCTGTTCGGCGGTGCCGGGCTGCTTCGTAGGAGCGGGCCGGCACCGCCCTCCATCAAGGAATCACCCTGCTTGAGCAGTCCAGCGCTGATCGACTTCGAAGCGAGTTGCCTGCCCGAATACGGGCAGTCCTATCCCATCGAAGTCGCCGTGGCGCGCACCGACGGCTCGAGCCGGGCCTGGCTGATCCGCCCGGTCGAGGCCTGGCGGCACTGGGATTGGTCCGCGCAGGCCGAGGCGCTGCACGGCATCACCGCGCGGATGCTCGAAGACGAGGGCCTGCCGCCCGCGCAAGTCCTGGCGGAAATGGCCGCCTTCGTCGGCGATTGCCCGGTCTATGCCGATGCCGACCTCGACGAATACTGGCTCGAAGTGCTGTGCATGGGCGCGGGCGCGAAGCTGCCGTTTCCGGTGCGCTACCTCGGCGAATACATGGTCGATCGCGGCTACACCCGTCCGCAGGTCGTCGCCGCGCTGGAAGAAGCCAAGCGCCGCCTGCCCCAGGAACACCTCGCGCGCGAAGACGCCAAGCGGCTGGCGCTGGTGGTGCGGCTGCTGGATGAGGGAGTGGGGGCCTAAATCCTCCCCCGTTCCGCAGGGATGGGGAGGGGGACCGCTGACGCAGTCGGGGGGGGGGGAAGGGGAGAAACCCCTCCGTCAGCCGCTTGCGCGACTGCCACCTCCCCATTCCTGCGCAACGGGGAGGAGTGTGGCTCAGCCGTCGCCGGTCACGCCGTCGTCGGTGTCCTCGCCGGCCTGTTCGCTGACCAGCACCTTGTCGATCTTGAGGCCGTCCATGTCGACGACCTCGAAGCGCCAGCCCTGTTCGGAGAAGTGCTCGCCCTCGTGCGGGACCTTGCGCAGCACGGCCATCACGTAGCCGGCGACGGTGGCGAAATCGCGGTCGTCGGGCAGGGTCATGCCCAGGCGATCGGCCAGCGCGTCGGCGGGCATCGCGCCCGAGACCAGCAGCGAGCCGTCCTCGCGCACGACGACCATCGGCTCGTCGCCCTCGTCCTGGTGCGAGACGAACGTGCCCGCTAGCGCCGCCAGCACGTCGGACGGGGTGACGACGCCTTCGAAGTGGCCGTACTCGTCGTGGACCACGGCCATCGCCACTTCGGCGGTCTGCAGCTTGCGCAGCGCATCCATCGAATCGAGCTGGTCGGGGATGATCTCTGCCTTGCGCATCATCGCCCGCACGTCGACCGGGCGGCCGGCGACCAGGCAGGCGAGCACTTCCTTGACCTTGAGGATGCCCACCACGTTGTCCGGCGCGCCCTCGCCGGCGACGACGGGCAGCAGCGAGTGGGGCGAGGCCTCGATCTTGGCGCGCAGCTGCGCCTCGTCGGCGTCGGCGTCGATCCAGTCGATCTGGTTGCGCGGGGTCATCAACTCGCGCACCGGGCGATCGGCCAGGCGCATCACGCCGGTCATCATCGCCCGCTCCTCCTCCTCGATCACGCCCGAGCGGGTCGCCTCGGCGAAGATCATGTGGAGTTCCTCGGCGGTCAGCTGCTCGCTGTCGCCCCGCCGGATCGAGAACAGCCGCAGGATCAGCGCTGAGGAGCGGTCGAGCAGCCAGACGAACGGCCCCATCGCGGTGGCGAGCCAGCTCATCGGCCGGGCCATGACCAGCGCGACCGGCTCCGCCATGCGCAGCGCTAGTTGCTTCGGGACGAGTTCGCCAACCACGACGCTGGCATAGGTGGTGCCCATGATGACCAGCGCGAAGCCGAGTTCGCCGGCAAAGCGCGCCGGCACGCCGAGCAGCGCCAGGCGGTCGCCCACCGGCTGGCCCAGGCTAGAGCCCGAGTAGGCGCCGGCGATGATGCCGATAAGGGTGATGCCGATCTGCACGGTCGACAGGAAGCGGCCGGGGTCGGCGGCCAGGTCCAGCACCGTCTGCGCGGCGCGGCTGCCCTTGTCGGCGGCGGCCCGCAGGCGGTTGGCGCGCGCGGAGACGATGGCCAGTTCGGACATCGAGAACAGGCCGTTGAGCAGGATCAGGCCGGCGATGATGAGGACGTCGGTCCAGGGGAATGGTGTCACAGTGCTGCGGTTGCTAGCAGAGATCGACCCCCGCGCGAAGGACCCGCGTGCAGCCGCAACGCTTTGCAACGCCGCGGTGCCGTTGGAGGGAACACAACCGGGTACGGCGGGTTGACGGCGAGTAAGCCATTTACCGTTCATGTTCACTACTACACAGATGTTCATCGAAGGGCACATAGGAAGGGACACACTATGAAGACATCGCGCCTGTTGACCTCGGCCGCCGCCGTATTTGCGCTGGTCACGGTTTCCGCCTGCGTCACCGACCCCAACACCGGCGAGCGCAAGGTTTCCCGCACCGCGATCGGCGGTGCCGGTGGTGCCGGCCTCGGCTATCTGCTCGGCAGCGTGATCGGCGGGCGCACCGCGCGCATCGTCGGCGCGGGTATCGGCGGCGTTGCCGGCGGCGTGGTCGGCTACCAGATGGACAAGCAGATCAAGGAGTTGAAGGAGCAGACCGCAGGCTCCGGGATCGACGTGACCCAGGAGGGAGACGGCATCCTGGTGAACTTGCCTGACGTGACCTTCGCGGTCGATTCGACGATCATCAGCCCCTCGTTCCAGGCCGCGCTCGACAAAGTCGCGCAGTCGATGATCCAGTATCCCGACAGCCTCGTCGACGTGTACGGCCACACCGATTCGACCGGGTCGGACGCGCACAACCTCGATCTGTCGAAGCGCCGTGCCGATTCGGTCGCGCGCTATCTCATCAGCCGCGGCGTCTCGTCCTCGCGCATCCAGACGCAGGGGATGGGCAAGAACTACCCCGTCGCCGATAACGCGACGCCCGAAGGCCGCGCGCTCAACCGCCGTGTCGAGATCAAGATCACCCCGGTCACGACCGACGACGTGAACAAGGCCAAGTAAGCGACGCGATCGTTAATAAGAGGCCGGTGCCGCGCGCATCGGCCTGTTTGCTTATGGGAAGAGGCCCCGGCCCTAGGCCGAAAAGCGCCTTGCCCGGTCGGCCAGTCGCTCCACGGCAGCAGAGTGTATGCCCGTGGCGGACACCAGAACGCCGAACGCGCGGGGATCGTGCTTGTTGTAGTTGAGCGGCTTGCCGAAGGCGTCGGTCACGACCGCGCCGGCCTCGCGTGCTATCAGCCCGGCGGCGGCGATGTCCCACTCGTAGCCCCACCGCAGCGTCGCCAGCAGGTCCGCGTCGTCACAGGCCACCATCGCCATGCGCAGCGCGATCGAGTTGGGCTGGTAGACCAGCTGCAAGTCCGCATCCTCGAGCGCCAGCTTCGCGGCGGGGACTCGCGACCCGGCCAACTGCTTCCTGCCACTCGCGACGAGCCGCGTACCGTTGAGCCGAGCGCCCTTGCCGGCCTCGGCGGACCAGAACTCGCCGCCTTCCTCGCGCCGACGGACCGGGGCATAAAGATAGCCGAACAAGGGGCGCCGGGTGCTTACCAGCGCGACGGAGATCGCCCAGCCCGTGCGGCCGTGGATATAGTCGCGGGTGCCGTCGATCGGGTCGACCAGCCAGACCAGTTCGTGGCTCTGGCGTTCCTCGGTGTCGGCCGTCTCTTCCGAAAGCCATCCTGCCGCAGGCAGCAAGGCGCTCAACTCGCGCTTGAGGAACGAATCGACCTCGAGATCCGCGGTGCAGACCGGGCTACCGGGGGTCTTCTCCCATGAACGGAGGCTGTGCCCATCGCCCGGCCAGCCTGCCAGCGCGATGGCGCCGGCTTCGCGGACGATACTTTCCAGTCTCTCGCGGTCGATCATTTGCTATTGCGTCTTCTTATCAATTGTGTCGGCGTAAATTCGTGTTGCTTGCGAATTTGCGCAGGTCGCGGGACTTTTCAAGCCTGTCCCGATGTGCTTAGGCGGCAACGCAATACTATGGCTACGGCGCCTTCCCAAGGGACCTCCAGCAGAAAGCGATTTGAGCGATGAACATTCACGAATATCAGGGCAAGGAACTGCTCGCGAAGTATGGCGTGGGCATTCCCGCCGGCATTGCCGCCCTCACCGTCGAGGAAGCGGTTGCCGCTGCCAAGCAGCTGCCCGGGCCGCTCTACGTCGTGAAGGCGCAGATCCACGCTGGTGGTCGCGGCAAGGGCAAGTTCAAGGAACTCGGCGCTGACGCCAAGGGCGGTGTCCGCCTCGCCAAGTCGATCGAGGAAGTCGAGGCTTTCGCCAAGGAAATGCTCGGCAACACCCTCGTCACCATCCAGACGGGTGAAGCCGGCAAGCAGGTCAACCGCCTCTACGTGACCGACGGCGTCGACATCGAGAAGGAATACTACCTTTCGATGCTGGTGGACCGCGCTTCGGGCCGAGTCGCCATGATCGTGTCGACCGAAGGCGGCATGGACATCGAGGAAGTCGCTCACTCCACGCCTGAGAAGATCACCACGATCACCATCGACCCGGCCGAAGGCTTCCAGCCGCACCACGGCCGCGCCGTGGCGTTCGCGCTCAAGCTCTCGGGCGACCTCAACAAGCAGGCGCAGAAGATCGCCAAGCAGCTGTACACCGCCTTCATCGGCCTGGACTGCGACATGGTCGAGATCAACCCGCTGGTCGAAAGCAAGGGCGGCGAACTGCTCGTGCTCGACACCAAGATGAGCTTCGATTCGAACGCCCTGTACCGTCACCCCGACGTCTTCGCCCTGCGCGACGAGACCGAGGAAGACCCGGCCGAGATCGAAGCCAGCAAGTACGACCTGGCCTACATCAAGCTCGACGGCGACATCGGCTGCATGGTCAACGGCGCGGGCCTGGCCATGGCGACGATGGACATCATCAAGCTGAACGGCAAGTTCCCCGCGAACTTCCTCGACGTCGGCGGCGGCGCCAACAAGGAGAAGGTCACGGCGGCGTTCAAGCTGATCCTGTCGGATCCGGCCGTTAAGGGCATCCTCGTCAACATCTTCGGCGGCATCATGAAGTGCGACGTCATCGCCGAGGGCATCGTTGCCGCGGCGAAGGAAGTGAACCTGCAGGTTCCGCTCGTCGTGCGCCTCGAAGGCACCAACGTCCAGCAGGGCAAGGACATCCTGGCCAACTCGGGCCTCGCGATCGTCCCCGCCAACGACCTGGGCGATGCGGCGAAGAAGATCGTTGCCGAAGTGTCCAAGGTCGCCTGACGCAAGGCTGCCTACCGACGCATGCTTCGCGCATACGATCACACAGCGAATATCGACACGGCGGGGGTTTCGCGACCCCCGCCGTTTCTGCATGGTCGGCGCGCGTAGTTCAGCTATCCCGATCCCAAGCTCTTCACGCCCGCGTGGGGCTTGACGCCAGCGACAAGGGACGCGATAGCTCGCCACCATAGTTTAATTGCGCGGTTAAATTTGCCGTCCCAGCAGAGTGAGAGGACAGATCGCAATGAAGATCATCGTGCCCGTGAAGCGGGTGATCGACTACAACGTGAAGCCGCGGGTGAAGGCGGACGGCACGGGTGTCGACCTTGCCAACGTGAAGATGAGCATGAACCCGTTCGACGAGATCGCGGTCGAGGAAGCCATTCGCCTGCGCGAAGCGGGCAAGGCGGAGGAGATCATCGCGGTCTCGGTCGGCCCGGCCAAGGCGCAGGAAACGCTGCGCACGGCGCTTGCCATGGGCGCCGACCGGGCGATCCTGGTCGAGACCGATGCCGAGGTCGAGCCACTGGCGGTGGCCAAGATCCTCAAGGCGATCGTGGCTGAAGAGAACCCCGGCCTGGTGATCCTGGGCAAGCAGGCGATCGACGACGATTCGAACCAGACCGGCCAGATGCTGGCCGCGCTGCTGGGTCGCCCGCAGGGCACTTTCGCCAACAAGGTCGACATCGACGGCGACGCGGTGATCGTCACCCGCGAGGTCGATGGCGGCCTCGAGACGGTGCGCCTGTCGCTACCCGCGATCGTCACCACCGACTTGCGCCTCAACGAGCCGCGCTATGCGTCGCTGCCCAACATCATGAAGGCCAAGAAGAAGCCGCTCGATGTGAAGGCCCCTGCCGATTACGGCGTCGATATCGCTCCGCGCCTCAAGACCCTCAAGGTCTCCGAGCCGCCGGTGCGCGTCGCCGGGATCAAGGTGGCCGACGTCGACGGCCTCGTCGCCAAGCTCAAGGAACTGGGAGTAGCCTGATGTCCAAGACTCTCGTCTGGGTCGAACACGACAACGCCTCCGTCAAGGACGCGACCCTCGCCGTCGTCACCGCCGCTTCGCAGCTGGGCGAAGTCCACTTGCTGGTCGCCGGCTTCAACGCCCGCGCCGTGGCCGACGAAGCCGCGCAGATCGCGGGCGTGGGCAAAGTCCACCTCGCCGACGACGCGGCGTACGAGCACGCGCTGGCCGAGAACGTCGCGCCGCTGATCGCGCAGCTGATGGAAACGCACGACGCGTTCCTGGCGCCCGCGACCACCACCGGCAAGAACGTCGCCCCGCGCGTCGCCGCGCTGCTCGACGTCGCCCAGGTCTCGGACATCCTCTCGGTCGAGGGGCCCAAGACCTTCACGCGGCCGATCTACGCCGGCAACGCGATCGCCACGGTCGAATCGAGCGACGCCAAGCTGGTCATCACCGTGCGCGGCACCGCCTTCGCCAAGGCCGAGGCCACCGGCGGTTCGGGCACGGTCGAGGCCGTCTCGGGCACCGGCGACGCGGGCCTGTCGAGCTTCGTGGGCGCCGAGCTTGCCAAGTCGGAGCGCCCCGAACTGACGAGCGCGAAGGTGATCGTCTCGGGCGGCCGCGCGCTCAAGGATGCGGAGACCTTCGAGGCGACCATCCTGCCGCTGGCCGACAAGCTGGGCGCCGCCGTCGGC